>Ga0310345_10002900_pt1 | contig 16842 bp, 13 predicted proteins | sample HC15DNA20500_MG_FD_204667 | JGI IMG/M metagenome (GOLD analysis project Ga0310345, IMG submission 204667) | Marine microbial communities from station ALOHA, North Pacific Subtropical Gyre - HC15-DNA-20-500_MG | ecosystem: Environmental > Aquatic > Marine > Oceanic | place: Pacific Ocean: North... | reverse complement strand
CCGGCTGGCGCGAAGTCGAGATCGGCCGCGGCTCCACGGATCACACCTGCCCCGTCCATGCGTTGGAGCAATGGCTGCGCTTCGCGAAGATCGACTTCGGCCCGGTCTTCGTCGGCACCTCGCGCGACGGCAAGCGCGCGCTGGCCTCGCGGCTGAACGACAAGCACGTCGCAAGGCTGATCAAGCGCACGGTGCTCGCGGCCGACATCAGGCCCGACCTGCCCGAGAAAGACCGTCAGGCGCTGTTCTCCGGCCACAGCTTGCGCGCCGGTCTTGCCAGTTCGGCCGAGGTGGACGAGCGCTATGTCCAGAAACACCTGGGGCACGCCTCGGCCGAGATGACCCGCCGCTACCAGCGCCGCCGGGACCGGTTCCGGGTCAACCTGACCAAGGCTGCCGGTCTCTGACGAAGGGAAGCGTGCCCGAAGCCCGCCCTGGAGAAGGTCAGTAAAGCTCTCCGGTCAGGCGGCGGCACATCCGCACCCAGTAGGCGCTCGGCAATTCGTTGCGAAAGAGGCTCAGTTCGTCCTGCCGCGCCTTGGACAGGACGAGGTCGGGCTGGACCGCGGCGCGGCGAGCCTGCAGCTCCGCGTTCCTCGCGTCGTAATGCGCCTTGAGGAGATGGAATTCCTCGCGGGTGAAGAGGCAGGGCTTCACCGTTTCGCCGAACTCGGCCTTCAGGACCGCCGTGGCGCCCTCGACAAGGGCCGCCGGTGCAACCTTCGGCTCCGACAGGATGTTCGCCGTCCAGCTCGCAAGCGACAGGGGCGAGACGTTGGAGGTGCCGTTGTTGACCGGTTCCAGCTGGTCCGGTGTCACTCCGAGCCCCAGATGCGACAACATCGTGCCGAGGATCCCCCCCTCCGACCGGCGACAGGTGTCGAAATCGAAAAGCGTGATCTCTTCGGGCGCGAAGACCTTCTCGAGCCAGTCGAGCAGCCGGTTGTAATCGACCCAGAGACCTTCGCAACTGCCGCTGTCGATCACCGGCTGCACGAACTGGGGGGGCCGGGGCGGCACGCGCTTCTTCGACAGCTCGAGGTAGATCGACTGAAGGAACTGCCACTGGGTGCGCAGCACGCAGATCACCTCGATCTCGTCGAAGGCGGCCAGGGCCTCGCGGACCTTGCCAAGGCTCTGCAGCGGCTCGCGGCGGGAGAACTCCTCGCTGCTGAGAAACAGCGTGCGGTCGCTGCCAGCATGCGCCTCTGCCAGGTCCTTGAGGGTCCCAAGGCTGCCCCGATCGAGGGCATAGACCCCGGGCATGCCCTTCCAGTCCAGCACCAGGCCGTGATGGCCGGTGAACAGGGACAGATGCGGATAGATCAACCCATGCTCGGCGAGCAGATCCGCATTGGCATGGAACATGTCCTGGATCGTGGTGGTGGCAGTCTTGTGGGTGCCGATGTGCAGAACGACTTTAGACAAGAGAGGGAGGTCTTTCCGATTCAACCGCGGGCGGCGGAGGCCGAGCGCGGCGTGATGGTGGCAGGGACTTCGTCAGGAGAGGCGATCCGCTCCTCCAGAACCCGAAGATATAGGTCGCCATAGGTCTGCGTCGGCTCGATCATAGCCTTTTCGGCCCATTCGTTCCATGCGTTCACGAAGAGCTCCTGCCGATAGGACCCCTCCAGCCGGTGCTCCGCGACCTGCCGCAGCCAATAGGCGAAGCGTCCCGGGTTCGCGCCGTAGGCCATGTGCGCCTTCAGCCCGCGGCGGGCGGTGTTGTCCCAGCTCGGCATCACGCCGCAGATGGTGTTTTCCGGCAGGGAGTCGCGGTACCGCGCGCTGACCGAGTTGGCGATCACCCGGTTGTAGTCGTAGACCAGCCCCTCGAAGCCGCCGTGGACCTCGCGGCCCAGCAGGTTGCCGTCGGGCCCGCCGAACAGGTAATCGTTCGACGTGACGATGCCGTGCGGCGGCATCTCGATCCAGAAGTCGAAAAGATCGTCCTCGACCGGGGTCTCGCCTTCGATGTGGAAGCAGACCGCGCCCAGTTCGACCTCGCCCACTCCGGCCTCGCGCCACGCGTCGCGCATCCGGTCGACGCTGCCGACAGGATCCGGCATGTCCTCGGGGCGGTAGATGACGAAGCGCGGCCGCGTGCCGTCCGGGCGGGCGTAGCGCGGATCGCGCATGTAGGGCAGGCTGTCGCGCACCAGCGCCGTCTCGAACCCTTCGGCGTAGGATTGCTCCAGCAGCACGGTGCCGGACAGCCCGTCCCAGTTGCGGCGCCAGCTTTCGTTGGCCCAGCAGAGGTAGAAGGGAAAGTCGATCTCGGGCCTCTTGAGCAGCCGGTCGAGCGGCGCCTCCAGCACCCGGCGCCCGTCGAACCAGTAGTGATAGACACAGAACGCGTCGACCCCGGCCCCCCGGGCCAGCGCCGCCTGCTCGCCCATCACCTCGGTGGCCCGCAGGTCGTAGAACCCGAGATCCGACGGCAGCATGGGCTGGGCGTGCCCGGCGAAGAGGCTCTGCGCGTTCACGGTGCCGCGCCATTCGGTAAAGCCCTTGCCCCACCAGGTGTCATTCTCCGGGATCGGGTGAAACTGCGGCAGGTAGAAGGCGGAGGTGAAGGCCGGACGCGGCAGCGGCGCGGCCGCCCTGCCCTTCTGCACCACCTCGTCAAGCTGGCTGGTCTGCACCACCCGCTGCCCGGACGTCATCGCGAGAAAGCCCATGACCCGCTCCAGCGCATGGGCGAGCGTGCCGTCCACCTGGGCGGTTTCCGTGTCGAACGCCTCTTCGTAGAGACGCAGGGACTTCAGCAGACCCAGGGTCAGCGGCTTCATCCAGTAGATCGACCCGGCCGGGAAATCGAGCTCCTCCCAGCTGATCTCCACCTCGATCCGCCGCATCAGATGGCGGGTCATCTCGAAGTTCGACCCCCACCATTCCGTGCCCGTGTAATGCTGCCCGTCGGCGACCCAGAAGGCCGCCGTCTCGTCGGCGAGAAAGGCGTCGAGCAGCCCTTCCAGACCCTCTTCCGGCAGGATCCCCCCGACCAGGTGACGGCGCCAATGGTCGCCATCCTCGCGGTGCGGCGACTTCTTGGTGTGCAGCTTGCAGACCGCCTCGTAGCCGTCGAGCGCGCCGGCGTTGACGAGCGTCATGAAGGGCAGGATGTCGCGGCCGCGGTTCGGCACCGGCACGACCGTCGCGCCGGGAAACTCGGCCTCGATCTCGCGGGACAGTTCCAGGCTCTCCTCGCCGCGGTAGGTCAGGGTGACGTATAGATCGTAGTCGATCTCCAGACTGCGGAACCGTTCGGCGAATTCCTCCCAGATCTCGGGATAGTAGATATGCGCCACGACCGCGAACCGCGCACGCGGGCGGTCCGGCTCGAAGCGCAGCACCCGGCGCTCGACCTGTGGCAGTTCCTCGACCTTGGGCAGTTCCTTGGTGATCCGCCCTTCCTTGTAGCCGCCGATCACGTAGTGATGGAACGGCGACATGCCCGTCGCCGCGACGTCCGGGTTGTAGCGCAGGTAGGCGGCGGGAGAGAAATCCGCGTTCGGCCGATAGCCGCGCTTCTCGCCGTAGACGATGTAATGGCGCAGCGGCACCTTGTGGAACCAGCGATGGATCGCGGGATAGGCGCCCTTGTAGAAGACGGGGTCGAAACGGCCGGACGCCCGGGCGGCTGCGAGAACCTTCCGTTCTTCTCTGGTCAGGAAGAAGACGCGGGCAAATCGGCTCAACCGCGCCCAGGGGGAGTTCAGATCCTGGTTCATTCCTGTCTATCCGTCACGGCGTTCGCCGAGACATAGCAACGCCCCCGGACGGAGACAAACGCTTTTGCCGCTCAGATCCCCTCGTCGAGAATGACCCGGTGATAGCGGTGGAGAAGCAGCATCCCGAGCGCCCCGAGGACGAGGGCGATGGAGTAGACGTAGATCTCCGAGACGTAGACCGCTTCGTAACTGTCGTAGACGCCCCGGCGCATCAGCATGATCGGATGCGTGAGCGGGTTCCACAACAACAGGGATCGCGCCTTTTCCGGCAGGTAATCTACCACGAAGAAGAGGCCGGAAATCAGGAAGAGCGGGCGGTTCAGCACGGACCAGACGAACTGCCAGATCGGGAACATGCTCATCAGGTAGCAGTTCAGCAACCCGATCCCGATGCCCATGACGAGGGCCAGCATGAGGGCCCGGGCGCAGACGATGTAGTCGATGTCGACCTGCACGCCGTAGATGATGATGATCAGGGCGATGAGGATTATGCTGACCAGGACCTGCGTCAGCGCGTTCAGAAGAAAGCGGGCAATGATCGCGTCGATGAAGGTGACCCCGGGATACGCCAACAGCGGACGGGAATACCGGATAGCCATCCCGACGTTGGTCGCAGTGGTGCTGTAGATCATGAACGGCATCATGCCGGTCGCGAAGAACAGCGGGAAGTTGGTCCCGAGCGCGGGGGAGCGGGCGATCAGGGAGAACACCAGCGTCATGAGCAGGATGCCACCTATGGGCTCTGCGAAAGCCCAGACGTAGCCGCCCGGAGACCGGCCGTACCGGGTGCTCATCTCGCGCAGCATGAGGGCCATAACCGACCGGAAAAAGGCAAACCGAATTCTTGCCGCCGCCGCCTCGGACACCTCGCCCACCTCACCCAAGCTCCAGGCGAAGCGCCCGGCCCGGCCCACGACTTAAAGGTTTTGGTCTTGCAATGCGAGGAAGAAAGGCCGAGATCTGTCGCGCAAGGTTCAAGACGTCGAGGACGGTCCCATTTCACAAGCTCCCGCGTCCCCGGCAGCGCCTCCCGCACCCGCCGCCGCGAAACCCGCAGCCCCCAAGCCCCCCGCCAGCGCCGGTCCGGCGCGCGCGCGGAAGCGGCATTACGGCATCTTCGCCAGCTTCCTTCTGCTGGTCCTCGCTCCGCTCGTGGCGGCGATCTACTACCTGTTTGCGGTGGCAGAGGACCAATACGCCACCACATTCGGCTTCTCCGTCCGCTCCGAGAACCCTTCCCTGACCAACTCGCTGCTCGGTGGCCTGGCGAGCCTTTCCGGCGGATCGAGCTCCTCCGACACCGACATCCTTTACGAGTTCATCCAGAGCCGGGCCCTGGTCGAGAGCGTCCAGCAGGACCTCGACCTCGTGACGCTCTGGTCACGCCCGGAGGAGGACCCGGTCTTTGCCTATGACCCGACCGGCTCGATCGAGGATCTGGTCAATTACTGGCAGGATATGGTTCATGTCAGCCACGCCGCGGGCAGCGGCAGCGGTCTGCTCAAGGTCACGGTCAAGGCCTTCACCGCCCGGGACGCGCTGGCGATTGCCGAGGCGATCGTCGGAAAATCCACCGAGATGATCAACGAACTCTCCGCCGTCGCGCGCGACGACGCGACGCGCTACGCCCGCGAGGATCTCGAGCAGGCGGTGACCCGGCTGAAGACGGCGCGCGAAGCGATGACCCGCTTTCGCTCCACCAACCGCATCATCGACCCGGCGCAGGCGCTTCAGGGCCAGCTCGGCCTGCTGAACTCTCTCGAGGCGCAACTCGCGGAAGCCATTATCCAGCTCAACGTATTGCTGCAGAGTGCCGGCGAAACCGACCCCCGCGTGGTGCAGCTGCGCACCCGGATCCCCGTGATCCGCAAGCTCATCGAACAGGAGCGTCGCAAGTTCGGCCTGGGCGGCAACGGCCAGGCGGCGGAGTCGGAGGAGCAGGGGGGCACTGCGGGTGAGGAGGACAGCCTCAACGAACGCGACGAGGATTACGCGGAGATCGTCGGCGAATTCGAGCGCCTCACAGTGGACGTCGAATACGCGCGCGAGACCTACCTCGCCGCCCAGGCAGCGCTCGACGCGGCTGTGGCCGAGGCCCAGCGGAAGAGCCGCTATCTTGCCACCTATTCTCCCCCGGCTCTCCCGACCTCGCCGGAGTACCCGAGGCGGATTGAACTTTCGGCGGTCACGGCCGGTGTCCTTCTGCTGTTCTGGTCGATCGGAGTGCTGGTCTACTACAGCCTGCGGGACCGCCGCTGAGAACCTCGATGATCGAGCTTCGCAACCTGACAAAGATCTATCGGTTGAACGGCGTGGCCAAGCCGGTGGCGCGCGACATCACCTTCACCTTCCCGAGCGGTGAATGCGTGGGGCTGATGGGCCCCAACGGCGCCGGGAAGTCGACCATGCTGAAACTCATTGCCGGCACGGTGCAGCCCGACAGCGGTGAAATCATCCGGCACGGTTCGATCTCCTGGCCCGTCGGGTTCGCCGGGAGTTTCCACGGCGACCTGACCGGGGCGCAGAACGTCAAGTTCGTCGCGCGCCTCTACGGTGTCGACACCGAGGAACTGACAGAATTCGCCCGCGACTTCTCGCAGCTCGGAGCGCATTTCTACCTGCCGATCCGCACCTACTCCTCGGGCATGCGCTCACGCCTCGCCTTCGCGCTCTCCATGGGCATCAAGTTCGACACCTATCTGATCGACGAGGTGACGGCGGTCGGGGACGGCGCCTTCGTCGCCAAGAGCGAGGCCATCCTTCAGGAAAGGCTGAAGGAGAGCGGTGCAATCTTCGTCGGCCATGGGCTGCCCCAGATGAAGAAGATCTGCAAATCCGGCATCGTCCTGCAAAACGGGCGGTTTTTCTATTACGCCCGGATCGAGAAAGCGATCGAGCACTACGAGCACACGATGAAGGGCATCCTGCCCCCCTGGATGCGCTGACCCCGCGGGCCTGACCTTTCGCATGCGAAAGGTTTCGGGCCGAATGGAACAGAGTCTGAATGTCCTTGTCAGACCCTGTCCCACAGGATCACCCGCGCCTGCGGTCTCCCAGCCAGGCGACGATCTCCTCGATCAGCGCCTCGGTCACCGCTTCGCCTTCCAGCGCGATCCGCCCTGCCCTGCCCTTCAGCCGCATGCCCTCCAGGGCCACGGTGCGCTCGGGCGGCCGGGCGGGTTTCTCACGGCCCGCGGGCGCCAGCGCCGCCTCGAGGATCGCGCGCTCGGCCTCCGCGTCGCGGTCGGGCGCCGTGGCCAGCGCCGTGCGCACCCTGTCCCCGAACGCCGGGTCGGAGGTCAGCGCCTTCGACAGGGCCAGCCCCAGCCGTTCCGGGATCTGGCCGGGCCAGAGCAGCGCGCCGTCAAGCTCCGCCACCAGCGGCAGGAAGCTCTTCACCTTCGAGCGTTTCGAGAAGGAGGCGGCGGCGAACAGGCTCTGCAGCGCGGCTTTCTCGCTTTCGAACACCCCGGCGCCGACGGCGCGCTGGACGATGCGGGCGCGTTCGTAGAACGACAGATCGGCGCGGACCTCGTTCTCCTCGACCATGGCGACATAGGCCGCCGGTCGGTCCTGCGGCAGCCGCACCAGCGCCTGCACGGTGCCGTAGCGTTCCAGCCCGCCGCTTTCGTCATGGAGCTCGTGCAACGCCCTGAGCCGGCGCCAGCCGGAGATCAGGCCGTAGCGCCCTCCGCCCAGTTCGGTGACCTCGATCGGGGTCTGCTGGCCGCGCCGCCGCAGGCTCTCGCGCAGCGCCTCCATGTCCTCCGCTCCGCAGGTCATCCGGTCGCGGATCAGGTGATCCGCCACCACCGCGTCGAGCGGCAGCGACACCACCATGCGCCCCTCGCGCCGGGCGGCTTCCAGCGCGCCCTGCATCTCGCCGAGCGCGGCGGCGGTGGCGGCGTCCCCCGCCATGCTGGCGATCGGGATCCGGGCGGTGGCCTCAGGCGCGGCGGACAGTTCGGCGCCGAAAATGTCGGGGCGGGCGGCGCTGAGTCGTTTGCGGGCCATCTGTCGTCCTTTCCGGATGCGCGGGTCAGACCGCTTTCGCCATCTCGTCCGGGGCCTGCCCGGCCCCGGCCAGTTCCTCGCGCCGCCAGATGCCCAGCAGAAGCCGCTTGAAGGCCGCATAGGTCTGATCGAAGGTCGCGCGGCCCCGCACGTAGGTCTCGCGGTTGAAGTCGCGGTAGTCGGCCTCGTAGAGCCCGGAGGCCTGTTCCCCGGCCTGACCGATCAGCGCGGTGAAATCCTGCCGGTAGGGCGAAAGCGCGTCCCCCAGATAGGCCTGCATCAGCGCGGCCAGATCGGCCTGCTGGGCGGCATCGAACCGGGTGATGACGGCGCGGACCGCGTCCCATTCGAAACTCAGCTCGGGCCGGCCGAGGGCGCGGGCGGCGATGTTCTCGCCCTCCTCGATCGAGGCGAAGGTGGAATGCAGCATGTCGAAGAAGCGGCCCGTGGAATCGAACTCCAGGTAGGAGGCCCCGACCGGCACCAGCAGGATGTCGGCGGCGGACAGGCCGTTGATCGTCAGGTAGCCGAGGGCAGGGGGGGTGTCGACGAAGACGAGGTCGTAGCGGTCGAGGATGCCGTCCTCGGCTAAAGTCTCGGTCAGCGCGTCCCAGAGCTTCCAGCCGCGGCTCTGCATCCGCCAGACGGGGATCTGGAACTCGGCCCAGTAGAGGTTCAGCTGCGCCCCGATCAGGTCGATGTTGGGCCAGTGGGTCGGGCGGACGAGGTCGGTCGCCGTGATGCCGCGCGCCTCGGTCAGGGTCTCGTCCATCGGCTTGGGATCCTCGCCGCGCTCGATCCGGGCCCGGTTCTCGGCCTGCAGCGTGGCGGCGTAGTGCCGCGCCAGCAGCGGGAAGACGGTCTGCCATTCGTCCTCGATCTTGCCGCCCAGCATCGAGGTCATCGAGCCCTGGCTGTCGAGGTCGATCACCAGCACCTTGTAGCCGTCGAGCGCCGCCGACATCGCCAGGTGCGCGGCGGTCGAGGTCTTGCCGACCCCGCCCTTGAAGTTGGCGACCGCGACGATCTTGGCGGGCAGCCCTGCGGGGCGGTAGGGCTGGTACTCCTTGGTCTTGGATCCTTCGGCCGCGAAATGCGCCCTGAGCGCCAGCACCTCCTCGAGGGTGAACCACTTGGCACCGCCCTCGGTCTCGGAGCGTCCCTGCGGGAGCTGCGGGTTCTGCCGCAGCACCCTGCGGAAATGGGCCTGGGCGACCGGGATCAGGTAGCGGGTGATCTCCCAAGTCGAGAACCGGCGCAGGGTCTTCTGCCCCGTCTCGTCCAGCCCGCGGCTCGACAGGTCGGCGCAGCCCCGGCGGCAGAGATCGGCGATCCGCGAGAAATAGGGCGCCCCGACCGGGTCGCCCAGATCGGCCAGCGCGGTGTCCGGACGGATGTTGAAATAGGGGGGGAGGTCGGTGTGATCCTGCGCCATGGGACTGCTCCATGTTCTGCTTTTTGGACATCATACCGAAAAAGGCGATACATGGAAGGAATTAGATCACATCCTAACCTTCCTTTCATTTGCCTTAGCAAATTCAATGACTTGCCAAGGCGCTCCGTGGCCGGGGCGAATGCGGCCGCGGCCTCTTCCGCATCCTGTCCGTCAGTTATTTCTGGTTATTTAGTGTTACGGGCTCAGGCTGTTGCAAAAGTGGCCTTGTTTTCAAGGGGCAGGCGCGGGCCGGTGCGGGGAGTGCGACTCCGAAACCACGTTGAAACGATTCCGAACCCCCGACGCGGCGACTCCGAAACCACGCCGCGGCCACGGTCATCGGTGGACGCATTCTGTGGATAACTTTAAGGTAGGTGTCACTGAAACCACGAAGCAGATTCGTTGCAGAGCCGGGACCAACCTGGCCGCGACCCCGAGGACAGGCAGGCATGGCGGCAGGCGCTCTTTTACCGGATCATCATCCGACGGCGGATTTCTTCGTCTGCGACATCTTCGATGCCGCGCCGAAGGACGACATGGGATCGATGGAACATCCGATGTTCTCGCTCTCGACCCGGCCGGACCGGCGCATCCTGTCCTACGATCACAACGGCGTCTTCATCCAGGTGATCCCCTCGCTGCGCGGCCTGGCGACGATCCACGACAAGGACGTGCTGATCTACTGCATCAGCCAGCTGATGGCGGCGGTGAACGCGGGCCGCGAGATCTCGCGCCGGCTGCATCTCAAGGCGCATGACCTGCTGGTGGCCACCAACCGCGAGACCAGCGGCGACGGCTACAAGCGGCTGCGCGACGCGCTGGAGCGGCTGGCCGGCACGCGGATCACCACCAATTACGAGACCGGCGGGCAGGAGGTGACCACCGGCTTCGGGCTGATCGAAAGCTGGCAGATCGTCCGGCGCAGCCGGGGCGGGCGGATGATCAGCGTCATGGTCACGCTCTCGGACTGGCTGTTCCGTGCGGTGCAGGCCAAGTCGGTGCTGACGCTGAGCCGCGATTACTTCCGCCTGCGGAAACCGCTCGAGCGGCGGATCTACGAGCTTGGCCGCAAGCATTGCGGACGGCAGGCGGAATGGACCGTCTCGGTCGAGACGCTGCTGAAGAAATCCGGCTCCGCCTCGCCGCGCCGGGTGTTCCGCAAGATGCTGCGCGACATGATCGCCGCCGACCTGCTGCCGGACTACGCGATCGAGGAGCGGCCGGGCGACCTGATCCGCTTCACCCGGCGCGACGCGGTGACCGAAACGGCGGGCCTGCCGCCGCTCGCATCGGAGACGCTGGAGCGCGCCCGGACGATGCTGCCCGGCGCCGATGTCTACGCGCTCGAGGCGGAATGGCGCGCCCACTGGCGCCGGCGCGGCGCGCAGCGGCTGGCGTCGCAGGACCGGGCATTCCTCGGCTGGCTTGCGCGGCGGACCGCGGGCTGAACGGGAAAGCGGATGACAAGCGGGGGCGGGGTTGGTAATCCGGGCCCGGTTTCATGCGGATTTTCCACGACCCAAAGCATAGAGGCGGGATTTGAAGATCGAACAGACGGCCCTTCCGGGCGTTCTCCTCCTGACCCCGGCACGGCATGGCGACCACCGCGGGTTCTTCTCCGAAAGCTGGAACGGGAAGCGGCTGGAAGACGCCGGGGTCCACCTGCCCGAATTCGTGCAGGACAACCATTCCTTCTCGGCGGCGCAGGGCACCGTGCGGGGGCTGCACTTCCAGTCGCCGCCCCATGCGCAGGGCAAGCTGGTGCGCTGCGGGCGCGGGCGGCTCTACGACGTGGCGGTCGACATTCGCAGGGGCAGCCCGACCTACGGCCAGTGGACCGGTGCGGAGCTGTCCTTCGACAACGGGGCCCAGCTCTGGGTGCCGGCCGGGTTCCTGCACGGGTTCATGACGCTCGAGCCGGACACCGAGATCGTCTACAAGTGCACCGATTACTATGCGCCCGAATGCGACGGCGCGGTCCGCTGGGACAGCTGCGGCATCGACTGGCCGGTTGACGAAATCACCCCCGTGCTCTCGGCCAAGGACGAGGCCGCGCCGACGCTGGCCGAGTTCGACAGCCCCTTCGCCCATGACGGGGGCGCGGCATGAAACTGCTCGTCACCGGCGGGGCCGGCTTCATCGGATCCGCGGTGGTGCGCCGGGCGGTGGCGCAGGGGCATTCGGTCGTGAACCTCGACGCGCTGACCTATGCCGCCTGCCTCGACAACGTGGCCGAGGTGGCGTCGAGCCCGCTCTACGCCTTCGAGCACGCCGACATCCGCGACCGCGCCGCGCTCGACCGGATCTTCGCAGAGCACAAGCCCGACGCGGTGATGCACCTCGCCGCGGAAAGCCATGTCGACCGCTCGATCGACGGGCCCGGCGATTTCATCGAGACCAACATCACCGGCACCTACAACATGCTCGAGGCGGCGCGCGGCCACTGGACGGTGCAGGGCAGGCCGGAAAGCTTCCGCTTCCACCACATCTCGACCGACGAGGTCTTCGGCTCGCTCCCCGCCGACCCGTCCGTGAAGTTCACCGAGGACACGCCCTACGATCCGCGCTCGCCCTATTCGGCTTCGAAGGCCAGCTCCGACCACCTGGTCCGGGCCTGGCACGAGACCTACGGCCTGCCGGTGGTGCTGACCAACTGCTCGAACAACTATGGCCCCTACCACTTCCCCGAAAAGCTGATCCCGGTGGTGATCCTGAACGCGCTCGCGGGCAAGGAGCTGCCGATCTACGGCAAGGGGGAGAACATCCGCGACTGGCTCTATGTCGAGGATCACGCCGAGGCGCTGCTGCTGGTGGTGGAGAAGGGCATGGTGGGCCGGTCCTACAACGTCGGCGGCGAGAACGAGCGCACCAATCTCGAACTGGTCCGGACGCTCTGCGCCATCCTCGACCGGATGCGGCCGCTGAACGCGGGCTCCTATGCCGACCAGATCACCTTCGTCGCCGACCGCCCCGGGCACGATGCGCGCTACGCGATCGACCCCACGCGGCTCCGCGAGGAGCTGGGCTGGCGGCCCTCCGTCACCGTGGAGGAGGGGCTGGAGAAGACGGTGGCCTGGTATCTCGACAACGAGGCCTGGTGGCGGCCGCTGCTGAGCCGCGACGGCGTGGGCCGGCGGATCGGCACGAAGGCCTGAGGACAGGGAGAACGCGATGAGGATCCTCGTATTCGGAGAGACCGGTCAGGTCGGGCGGGAACTGGCCCGCGTGGGCGAGGGCATGGCGCATGTGCTCGAGATCCACGGCCGCGCGACGGCGGATTTCACCGACCCGGAGGGCTGCGCCGCGCAGGTCGCCGCCAGCGACGCCGGGGCGGTCATCATTGCCGCCGCCTATACCGCCGTGGATGCCGCCGAGTCCGACGAGGAGACCGCGCTGGCCGTCAACGGCACGACCCCCGGCGCCATCGCCCGCGCGGCGGCGCAGAAGGGGATCCCGCTGGTCCATATCTCCACGGATTACGTCTTCGACGGCACCGGCACGGTTCCCTTCGCGCCGGACGATCCGACCGGCCCCCTGGGCGCCTACGGCCGCACCAAGCTGGCGGGCGAAGAGGCGATCCGCGCCGCGGGCGGACCCCATGCCATCCTGCGCACCTCCTGGGTGGTCTCGGCCCACGGCAAGAACTTCGTCAAGACCATGCTGCGGCTCGGGGCCGAGCGCGAGAAGCTGACCATCGTCGCCGACCAGGTCGGCGGGCCGACCTGCGCCGCCGACATCGCCCGTGCCTGCCTCGAGATCGCGGCCCAGCTTGCCGCCGATCCCGCCAAGAGCGGCCGCTATCACTTCTCCGGCGCGCCGGATGTCAGCTGGGCATCTTTCGCACGCGAAACATTTGACCAGGCCGGGATCGCCTGCACGGTCGACGACATTCCGACCAGCGCCTATCCCACCCCCGCGGTGCGGCCACTCAATTCCCGCATGGACAACAGCCGGACCGAGGCCGTCTTCGGCATTCCCCGGCCGGACTGGCGGGCGGGGCTGCGCGACATCCTCGCCGAACTCGGCGCGCTGAAATCCTGACAGGAGAAGGATGCTACCATGAGCCAACGCAAGGGGATCATTCTGGCCGGCGGGTCGGGCACCCGGCTCTACCCGATCACCCTCGGGGTCTCGAAGCAGCTGCTGCCGGTCTACGACAAGCCGATGATCTACTACCCGCTGACCGTGCTGATGCTGGCCGGGATCCGCGAGATCGCGGTGATCACCACCCCCGAGGACCAGGCGCAGTTCCAGCGCACCCTCGGCGACGGGTCGCAATGGGGGCTGTCGCTGACCTATATCGTCCAGCCGCGCCCCGAAGGGCTGGCCCAGGCCTATATCCTGGCCGAGGATTTCCTGGCCGGCGCGCCTTCGGCGATGGTGCTGGGCGACAACATCTTCTTTGGCCACGGCTTGTCGAAGCTGCTGCATGATGCCGATGCGAAGTCCGGGGGCGGCACGGTGTTCGGCTACCGGGTGGCCGATCCCGAACGCTACGGCGTGGTGGCCTTCGACGATCAGGGCCAGGTGACGCAGATCGTCGAGAAGCCGCTGGTGCCGCCCTCGCGCTACGCGGTGACCGGGCTCTACTTCCTCGACGGGACCGCGCCGGAACGCGCCCAGGCGGTGCAACCGTCGGAGCGCGGCGAACTGGAGATCACCACGCTGCTGGAGATGTACCTCGCCGAGGGCGCGCTGACGGTGAAACAGATGGGCCGTGGCTATGCTTGGCTCGACACGGGCACCCACGGGTCGCTGCTGGACGCCGGCAACTTCGTCCGCACGCTGGAGCGGCGGCAGGGCCTGCAGACCGGCAGCCCGGACGAGATCGCCTACGAACAGGGCTGGATCACCGCAGCGGCCCTGGCCGAACGGGCCGAGAAGTTCCGCAAGAACGACTACGGGGAGTATCTGGCGGCGCTGCTGCGGGGGTAGGGAGCAAAAATGCGGCGGCGCACTGGAAATTGGGTCAAGCAGCTTGAGATTGCGGTGTGGTTTGGGCAGACATAAAGCAGATTTCTAGGTTGCATGATTGCCCCAATGAATTGGAAGGTCGGATGAAAGTAGCCGAACTCAGTCAGCAGCCCCTTGACGCTGTCGGCGCTCCGGACAGTCCGCGTATCGTACTTCTTGAGACCGGGTTCTGTGCCGGGTTCGATGTGGGGGCATTTGGTAACCTGCCGGGCTTGTTTGTCGTGTCGGAGACCGAGGAGGCTGAGAAAGCCCTTGCGGACCATCCCCAAGCTCGCCTCTGGTTACTCTACGATACGCCCGAGGACTATTTGTCAACTCGGATGGCGGAGGGGGTAAACCCGAGCCATGCGATCGCGGAATGGTCCGAGTGGGCCAAGCGCCTGCTGTCGCTGCAACGTCGCCACCGGTCAGTTTGTCTTCTGATGGCGGTTGATGTGCTCGAACAGGCACCGGACGAAGCTGCCCGGCTGCTCGATCTGCCAGCAGACCTCTTGGCTGGCTTTCTGCCGGGACGGCAGTCGTCTGACCCGGTTCTCACACTGATCGCCCGGCAGTCGCTGCAGGATGATTTTGACCTGTTGGCTTGCGCGGGCGAACTTGAGGCCGGGAGTGCGCTTGGTGTGGGAGAGACGGAGGCGAAGGCAAAGGTGCTAGACGCCGCCTATACCGCTTACCGGGAGGCTGGTCAGGCGGTTGATGTCGCCGCGGCGGACTTGGCTGATGCTGAGATCTCTGGACTCCGGCAAGAACTTGAGATGCGGTTTCTGAAGGAGGTCGAGACGGAAAGGCGTCTGGCACGCAGTCATGCGGATCTCGAGCAGCAGACGCTTCTGGTCAAGGAGGCCCGCAGTGAGGCAAAGCGCCATGCCAGCACTCTCGAGGAACGCGAGGCAGAACTGGCCCGCATGAAGTCCCGCCTGACACAGATCAAGAGTGGTTTAGATTCCTACCGAGTGCAATTCGAGGAAGCAACGGCGGATCGTGATCGGCTGCTGGCGGAGATGGCAGCGCTGCGGGACTGGATGAAGGGACTGACAAAGACCTTGTCCGAGCAACAGGAGCGGATCCTTGTGGCCGAGGCCGATTGGCAGGCGGCAAATGCCACGCAGCGAGCGGAGACACTTACTATGATCTCTGAGAAGACCGCGGTGATGTCCGAACTGGTGCAGGTCCGCAGCACCCTTGCCCGCACTGAGGCGGAGTTGGGAACGCAAAGGGCTCTAGTCGCGGCGATTCGAGCCACGCGGTCCTACCGCCTGATGGCGCCGCTTCGGCGTGTCCGTTCCTGGTTCAACCGGGCAAAAGGATAAGGCGGGATGAACTGGACGGAGGCTCTGGCCGAAATTGGTACGAAGGGGCCAGTCGGCCTCATTCTCTATATCGGCTCCGGGTCCGGGGTTCCCTTCGCGGACGGTGTGGGGGAGGCTATTGATCGCGTAGTGCTGGTTGATCCTCATCCGGCCTTGCGCAAAACGTTGAAGAAAGCTGGGGGGCGCGACTCCCGAATAAGGACCTTCTCTGCTGCGATCGCTGATGAGAGCGGGAGCGCAGGGTTCCGGGTTTTTAACGCGCCGCATTATTCCAGCCTTTCGGCCCCCTCTGGTCTGAGGGAGATGCTGCCGGGCCTTAGGGAGAACATGGTGGTGCCGGTCGAGACGCTATCTCCGGCCGATCTGATTGCGCGCATAGGTGAACCTGAAAGAGACCGGCACAATGTTCTGATCCTTGATGCGCCGGGGGCAGAGCGGTTTGTCCTGACTGGATTGCTGGAGTGCGGGGTTCTAACGGCATTTGATATGATCCTGCTGCGGACTGGGAACAAAGTGCAATTTAAAGATGGCTGGGCCGCAGAGGATTGTCTGCAGTTGCTCGCCAGCCAAGTCTATCGCCCAACGGCGCTGACCGGCGAGGACGATGCCCTGAGGCAATACAGCCTGCGCCGTGACCCCGTCGAGGTCGAACGTCGAGCGACGGCCGACGAGATTTCGACGCTCAAGTCTGGTCTAGCCCGGGCGGAGGCTGAGGCCGAGGCAAGCCGCGTTGATTTTCTGAGCAGAATAGACAGGCAAGAGGCCGAGTTGGCGGAGTTGCGCGAAACGGCCGCTCTTCTGCCAGAGAAAGAGGCACGAATTGCCACCCTTGAGGCCGAGGTGTCTGCACTGGCGACGGTTCAGCGGGACCTTATCGAAGCGGAGCGCCGGTTCGAGGAAGCGGAGCGGACCAACCGCTCCCGGGAGGCCGACCTGCAGAGCGAGGCCTTGGCGTGTACTGCAGAACTGGCTGCAGCTCGCGAACGAAGCTCAATCCTCGAGAGTGAACTGCAGAGCTCTCGCACCACAGCAGAGAAGCGGGACAGTGAGCTTGCCGATGTACGGGCCCAACTCGACCAGCTTCAACAGGAAAGCCGTGACCGGCGGGCCGATCTCGAAGGAGAAGTCGAAAAGCGAACTGCGGATTTGGCGACGGCTCGGGAAGAGCGCGATAAGGCTCGTCAACGGATTGGCACGCTGGAGACCGACTTGAAGAACGCCCGCACCACGGTAGAGAAGCGGGACAGCGAGCTTGCCGATGTACGGGCCCAACTCGACCAGCTTCAACAGGAAAGCCGTGACCGGCGGGCCGATCTCGAAGGAGAAGTCGAAAAGCGAACTGCGGATTTGGCGACGGCTCGGGAAGAGCGCGATA
>Ga0310345_10002897_pt1 | contig 16849 bp, 8 predicted proteins | sample HC15DNA20500_MG_FD_204667 | JGI IMG/M metagenome (GOLD analysis project Ga0310345, IMG submission 204667) | Marine microbial communities from station ALOHA, North Pacific Subtropical Gyre - HC15-DNA-20-500_MG | ecosystem: Environmental > Aquatic > Marine > Oceanic | place: Pacific Ocean: North... | reverse complement strand
AGGGGCCGCCCGCGGGCAGATTGAAGCTGACGCCGGGCAGGCCGAACAGGCCGCGACTGTCGTTGGTTTGCAGCTGCGTGTTGATCGTCGCGCTCACGTCGCCCAGGATCGTCGTGGCGTACACGCCGTTGATCTGGAGCTGGCGGCTCGCCGGCAGCAGGGTGCGGAACGGGCGCGGATCAGTGACGCTCGGCTGGTTCGCGCCGGCGACGAAATCGGCGAGGCCGGGCGCGGTGTTGATCGCCGATCCGGGCACCGCGGCGACCGTCACCACCCGGCCCGCGAGCGCCGAAAGCCGGGGATCGATCTCGCCGCCGCCCACCGCGATATTGCCCCCGGTCGATGCCAGGCCGGGGGTGAAGGCGACGCCGCGCTCGGCCTCGGTCAGCGCCGAGGTTTCGGCATATTCCAGATGGACCGTCAGCCGTCCCTGCCGGCTGAGCTTCAGCAGATCGAACTCGCCTCCCGGCGTCGCGGTGCCGCCATCGGTCGCGGCGCGCGCGGAAAGCTCGGTCGTCACCGCGCGGAAACGTGGGCGCAGGACGAAGTTGATCACCCGCTGATCGGCGCGATAGCCATAGTTGAGCGCCACTTCCTCGGGCAGAATATCCACCCGGAGAATGGCCTCTGCGGGCAGATCGCGGATCTCCTGGAAGCCAGAGATGCGCCGGCCGTTAAGCAGAACCACGGGCGGGCCGCTCGACACGCCGGAGCGCAGCTGCGGCCCCAGCTCGGTGAGCAGATCGCTGACATTGCTGACGCCATAAGAGCGGATATCGGCGGGCGACAGCGATTGATCGGGCGGGATGTCGCCGATCGCCGAGCCTGGCGGCTTGCGCCCGGCGGTGACGACCACCTCGTCGTCCCCCTCGCCCGCATCGGGCGCGGGCGCGCTGCCCTGCGCGCGGCGCGGTGCTTGAGGCGCCGGCGCGGCGGGCGATGCCGTCGCCGCTTGACCCGCCGCCGCCGCGATCAGCAGTGCCGCGATCGTCATGCCTTGTCTCCCGTCATCCGCCGCGCCTATTCCCGGCCTGTCGCATAAGTGTGTCGCGTGCCCTCGCCGCGCGACGCTCCAACCGGCTGATCGATTGGCGGGCAACGAAAAATTTGTCGCAAAGCTGTCGCAACCAGCGTTTTGGGGGCGCATCGTGCGCAATTTGCATTAAGGGACGCCGCGTGCTGAGTCCGATCCTCCTGGCCCGGCGCCCTGTGCCGGCCATCGCCTTGCTCCTTCCCCTCGCGCTCGTCGCTGGTTGCGGCGCCGGCAAGGACGCGCGGGGCAAGCCGAAACGCACCCCCGAAGTTGGTTATGTCGTCATGAAGCCGACCAGCGTGCCGGTGACGACCGAACTCACCGGCCGCGTCACCGCATTCCAGACGAGCGAGGTGCGCCCGCAGGTATCCGGGCTGATCCGCCGCCGCTTCTTCGAGGAAGGCGGGCTCGTCCGCCAGGGGCAGACGCTCTACGAGATCGACCCGAGCCTGTTCGTCGCCGCCGCCAACCAGGCGCGCGCCAATCTCCAGGCGGCACAGGCGCAGGCGGAAGCCGCGCGCGTCCAGGCCGAACGCTTCAAGCCGCTCGCCGAGATCCAGGCGGTGAGCGCGCAGGACTATACCAACGCCGTCGCCAGCGCCCGCCAGAGCGCGGCCCAGGTAGCGCAGGCACGTGCCGCGCTGCAGAGCGCGCAGGTCAATCTGCGCTTCACCCGCGTGCCCGCGCCGATCAGCGGGCGCATCGGGCGATCGCTGTTCACGCAAGGGGCGCTCGTCACCGCGAACCAGGCCGATCCGCTCGCGCTGATCCAGCGGCTCGATCCGATCTTCGTCGATATCCAGCAATCGAGCGCCGATCTGCTCGCGCTGCGCCGCGGGCTCGCTCAAGGCGACGCGCTTCCTACCCAAGCAACGGTGCGGCTGAAGCTGGAGGACGGCAGCGATTATGGCGAGACCGGCTCGGTCGAGTTCACCGAAGTCACGGTGGACCCGGCGACCGGCACCGTCACGCTGCGCGCGCGTTTCCCCAACCCGCGCGGCATCCTGCTGCCCGGCATGTTCGTCCGCGCGCAATTCGCCCAAGCCGTGGCGACCGATGTGTTCCTGGTGCCGCAGCAAGGCGTGACGCGCGATCCGAAAGGCAATGCGACCGTGCTGCTGCTCGGCCCCGGCAACAAGCCGGTCGAGCGGCGGGTGACCGCTCCGCGCACCCAAGGCGCCGATTGGGTGGTGACCCAAGGGCTGAAGCCCGGCGACAAGGTGATCACCGAAGGCCTGCTCGCCGCCAAGCCGGGCATGGCGGTGAAAGCGGTGCCGGCGGGCAGCCCGCAGCGGATCAAGGCGCCCGCCCCCGGCCAAGGCGCGCCCGGCGGCGGCGGACGAGGTTGATCGCGTGATCTCACGCATCTTCATCGATCGGCCGATCTTTGCCTGGGTGATCGCGATCCTGATCATGCTGCTCGGCATCGGCGCCGCGGTCTCGCTGCCGATCGAGCAATATCCCGATGTCGCGCCGCCGCAGGTGAATATCCGCGTCAGCTATCCCGGCGCCTCGGCCGAGACGCTGGAGAACAGCGTCACCCAAATCATCGAGCAGCAGCTGACGGGGATCGACGGGCTGCTCTATTTCCAGGCCTCGTCCAGTTCGCGCGGCCAGGCGTCGATCTCGGCGACCTTCGCCAAGGGCACCAATCCGGACATTGCCCAGGTGCAGGTGCAGAACCGGGTGCAGCAGGCGCTGCCCCGCCTGCCCCAGCCGGTGCAGCAACAGGGCGTGACGGTCACCAAATCGAACCCCGACTTCCTGATGATCTTCGCGGTTTATGACACCACTGACCGCCAGACCAACCAGGACGTGTCCGACTATCTCGTCACGCATCTGCAAGACCCGATCGGCCGCGTGCAGGGCGTGGGCGACACCAATGTGTTCGGCGCGCAATATGCGATGCGCATCTGGCTGCAACCCGATCGGCTCGCCGCGTTCGGGCTGATCCCCAATGACGTGATCGCCGCGATCCAGGCGCAGAATACCGAGATCGCCGCAGGTGAGATCGGCGGCCAGCCGGCCCCGCCGCAGCAGATGCTGAACGCGACCGTCACCGCGCAATCGCGCCTGCAGACGCCCGATCAATTCGCCAACATCATCCTGAAGACGACGCCCCAGGGCGCGATCGTGAAGCTGAAGGACGTCGCCCGGGTCGAGCTGGGTTCTGAAAACTACACCGTGCGCAGCCGGATCAACGGCCATCCGGGCGCGGGCTTCGCCGTCTCGCTCTCGCCGGGCGCCGACGCGCTCAAGACCGCCGAACTGGTGAAGGCCCGAATCCGCGAGCTCACCCGTTCGATGCCCGCCGGCTATGCCGTCGATTATCCCTCGGACTCGACCGAGTTCATCAAGCTCTCGATCGAAGAGGTGATCTGGACATTGGGCGAGGCGGTGTTGCTCGTCGTGATCGTGATGTTCGTGTTCCTGCAAAGCTGGCGCGCGACATTGATCCCGACGATCGCCGTGCCGGTGGTGCTGCTCGGCACTTTTGCCGTGTTCGCCGCGCTCGGCTTCACGATCAACACGCTCACCTTGTTCGGACTGGTGCTGGCGATCGGCCTGCTGGTCGATGACGCGATCGTCGTCGTCGAGAATGTCGAGCGGCTGATGGAGGAAAATCCCGGCATGGGCCCGCGCGAGGCGACGATCAAATCGATGGAGGAGATCAATATCGCCCTCATCGCGATCGCGCTGGTGCTGTCGGCGGTGTTCCTGCCGCTCGCCTTTTTCGGTGGCTCGACCGGGGTGATCTACCGCCAATTCTCGATCACCATCGTCTCGGCGATGATCCTGTCGGTGGTGGTCGCGCTGATCCTGTCGCCCGCGCTCACCGCCACCTTGCTGCGCGCGCGTAAGGATAAGGAAGCGGGCCACGGCTTCGTCGCCCGGTTCCAGCAGGGGTTCAACCGCCGGTTCGAGGCGATGAGCGATCGCTATGCCGGCGCGATCCCGAAGATCGTCGATCGCAAGCTGCTGTTCCTGCTAATCTATGTCGGCGTCGTCGCGCTGCTCGCGCTGATGTTCCTGCGGTTGCCGACCGGCTTCCTGCCGACCGAGGACCAGGGCGCGGTCCGCCTGCAATATACCCTGCCGCCGGGCGCCACGGTCACGCGCACCGCGCAGGTGCAGCAAGCGGTGGAGCGTTATTTCTTTACCCAGGAAAAGGCCAATGTCGATGCGATGCTGACGGTGAGCGGCTCGGGCGGCGGCGGCGCGGCGGGCGGGCAGAACCAAGGCACCGGCTTCATCTCGCTCGCCGATTGGGCGGACCGCAAGGGCCGCGCCAACAGCGCCGACGCGATCGCGCTGCGCGCGACCCAGGCCTTTGGCAACATCCGCGACGCGCGGGTGAACGTGCTGGTGCCGGGCGCGATCCGCGGGCTGGGGCAGACCAATGGCTTCACCATGGAGTTGCTCAACTCGGGCGGGATGCCGCGCGACCAATTCGAGCAGGTGCGCGACCGGCTCTTCGCCGAGGCGCAGACCGATCCCGTCCTCGCGCAGGTCCGCCTGACCGAGCTGGACGATCAGCCGACACTGAAGATCGATCTCGATCAGCAGAAGATGCAGGTGATGGGCATCGCCCAGGCCGATGTGAACTCGACGCTCTCCGCCGCCTGGGGCGGGCGCTATGTGAACGACTTCAACGATCGCGGGCGAGTGAAGCGCGTCTATGTGCAGGGCGACGCGCCCTATCGATCGGCGCCGCAGGATCTTGAGCAATGGTATGTGCGCGGCAGCGGCGGGGCGATGGCGCCGTTCGCTTCCTTCGCCCGGATCGGCTGGTCGAGCGCGCCGCCCTCGCTCTCCCGGTTCAACGGCGTCGCTTCTTACGAGTTCAACGGCCAAGCAGCGCCGGGGCGCAGCTCGGGCGAGGCGATGAACCGGATCGAGGCGCTCGCCGCCAAATATCCCGGCACCGCGATCGCCTGGTCGGGCCTCAGTTATCAGGAGCGGCTCTCCTCGGGCCAGGCGCCTTATCTCTACGCGCTGGCGCTGCTTGTCGTCTTCCTGTGCCTGGCGGCGCTGTATGAGAGCTGGTCGATCCCGTTCGCGGTGCTGCTGATCATCCCGCTCGGCCTGGTCGGCGCGGTGTTCGCGGTGACGCTGCGCGGGCTGGTGAACGACGTGTATCTCCAGATCGGCCTGCTGACGACGATGGGTCTGGCGGCCAAGAACGCGATCCTGATGATCGAATTCGCCGAGGCCGCGGAGAAACAGGGCAAGCGCGTGATCGACGCGGCGGTGGAGGCGGCGCGCATCCGGCTGCGGCCGATCCTGATGACCAGCTTAGCCTTCATTTTCGGCGTGCTGCCGCTCGCCATCTCGACCGGCGCGGGCGCCAATGCGCGCATCGCGATCGGCACGGCGGTGATCGGCGGGATGCTAACCGCGACGTTGCTCGCGGTGTTCTACATCCCGCTCTTTTTCGTGATCGTCCGTCGCACGACGCGCGATACGCTGAAGCGGCTACACCACACCCCGCCGCGCGCCGGAGAGCCGGCATGAAGCGCGCGCTGATCCTCGCGCTGCTGCTCGGCGGCTGCTCGTTCGTGCCGCATTACCAGCGGCCCTCCGGCGCCGTCCCCGCCGCTTGGCCGAGCGGCGACGCCTATCGCGCCAACAGCGCCGGCCTCGCCCAGGTGAATTACCGCGACGTGTTCCGCGATCCCCGTCTGCAACAAGTGATCGAGCGCGCGCTCGCCAACAGCCGCGATCTGCGCATTGCGTTCGCCAATATCGAGGCGGCGCGCGCGCAACTGCGCATCCAGCGCGCGCAGCAATTCCCGACAATCAACTCGACCAATTCGGTGAGCTTCGTCGATCCCGGCACCGGCCGATCGAACAATAACGGCGCGCCCGTCGTCGGCGGGCAGCGGACCAATTACACGCTCAACCTGGGCGCGACGCAATTCGAGATCGATCTGTTCGGCCGCGTCGCCGCGCTGACGCAAGCGGCCAAGGCGCAATATTTCGCGAGCGAGGCGGGCGCGCGCGCGACGCGGCTGGTATTGGTGGGCGATGTCGCCAATGCCTGGCTGCAACATGGCGCCGATCAGTCGCTGCTCAAGCTCGCCCAGCAGACCGCGCGGATCGCCGAGGAGAGCGTGCGCCTCACCCGCGCGCGCGTCGAGGGCGGCGCCGCGCCGCGCACCGATCTCACCCAGGCGGAACAGACACTGGAGCAGGCGCGGGCCAATGTCGCCAATCAGACGACGCTCGTCGCGCAGGACGTGAACGCGCTCCAGCTACTCGTAGGTGTCCCGGTCGATCCGGCGCTGCTGCCCGGTTCGATCGAGGAGACGATGGGCCAGCTCGCCGAGCTGCCCGCAGGACTCGATTCGAGCGTGCTGCTGCGCCGGCCGGACGTGGTGCGGGCCGAATATCAGCTGATCGCCGCCAACGCCCAGATCGGCGCGGCGCGGGCGGCGCTTTTCCCCCGGCTGACGCTGACCGGCGTCGCCGGGCTCGCATCGAACAATCTGCTCAATCTGTTCACCACCAACGCGTTCAACTACACCGCGACCCCCGCGATCAGTTACCCGGTGTTCGCCGGGGGCGCGGCACGGGCCAATGTCGCCGCGGCGCGCGCGCAGTTCGACGCGGCGGTCGCGGGCTATGAACAAACGATCCAGACCGCCTTTCGCGAAGTCGCCGACGCGCTCGCCCGGCGCGGCACGATCGGCGAGCAGCTCGCCGCCCAGGAGCGGCTGACCGCGGCCGCCGAGCAGACCTTCCGCCTGGCGACCGCACGCTATCAGGGCGGCGTCGACACTTATCTCGGCAATCTCGATGCGCAGCGCACGCTCTACCAGGCACAGCAGGGGCTGGTGAACACCCGGCTGATCGCCGCGACCAATCTGGTCGCGCTCTACCGCACGCTCGGCGGCGACGCGCTGATCGATGTGACGCCCGAAGGGCCGGGGGCGGTCGGCGTCGACCGCAAATAGCGGCATTCCGCCCAAACACGTCATGCCGGACTTGTTCCGGCATCCACCGCGGATCCCAGCCTACGGACGCCAGGCCAGGCACAGCGGTGGACCCCGCAACCAGTGCGGGTGACGGGCAGCGCTACAAAGCGACCGTCACCCGCCGCTCAGTGCGCCAGAACCAACCCCGCGTCACCCACCGGCAACGCCAACCGATCCCGCCTGCTCCACCGCGCGAGCATCATCACCGCGACCACCGCCAGTCCCAGCGCCAGCCCCCACCAGATGCCGAGCCCCGCCCAGCCAAGGTGGAAACCCAGCCACCACGCCGTCCCCAGCCCGAACACCCAATAGCCGACCAGCGCGAAGAGCATCGGCACCGTCGTGTCCTGCAACCCGCGCAAAGCGCCCGCGCCGACGCTCTGCGCGCCGTCGACGATCTGGAACACCGCCGCCACGCCCAGATACAGCACCGCCAGCCGGAACACCTCGGCGTTGGCTGCGTCGCGCGCCAGGAAGGCGCCGACGAACGCCTCGGGCACCGTCAGCATCGTCGCGCCGCACAGCGCCATGAAACCGATGCCGAGCGCGATCGCGGTCCACCCCGCGCGCCCGATCGCCGCGCGGTCCTCGCGCCCGAAAGCGAGCCCCACCCGCACCGTCGCCGCTTGGGCGATGCCGAGCGGCACCATGAAGGTCGTGCTCGCCACCTGGATCGCGATCGCGTGCGCGGCGAGCGCGGCGGTGCCGAACAGTCCCATCAGGAACACGGCGGCGTTGAACACCGTCACCTCCAGCCCCAAAGTCACCGCGATAGGCGCGCCGAGCCGCCAGAGCGCCGCGTAACGCGGCCAATCGGGCTGCCACCAGCGGCCGAACAAATGATAGCGGCGGAAGCGCGGGTGCAGGCTCACGACCAGCGCCAGCCCCAGGAACAGCAGGGTCTGAGTGATGCTGCTCCCCAACCCCGCGCCCACCACGCCCAACGCGGGCAACCCGAACTTGCCGAAGATCAGCCCGTAATTGAGCAGGGCGTTGACGATCACCGCCACCACCGACACGATGAGCGACCAGGAAGGCCGTTCCAGCGCCGCCAGGAAGCCGCGCAGCACCAGATAGAGGCAGGCGGGCAGCAGTCCCCACATCACCGCACGAACGAACCCCGCCGCCTCGCGCGCCAGATTGGGCGCCTGGCCCAAAGCCATCAGCAGCGTGTCCGCCTGCCACAGGATCGCCCAGGCGGGCAGGCAGAAGGTGAGCGCGACCCAGGCGCCTTGGCGCACCGTGCGCCGCACCTCGCGTACGCTATGCCGCCGCGCCCCCAGTTCGCGCGCCAGCATCGGCGACACCGCGGTGACGATGCCGACACCGAAGATCAGGAACGCGACATAAAGATTCGCCCCCAGCGCCCCCGCCGCCAGGCTCGCCGAGCCGCGCCAGCCGAGCAGCAGCACATCGGTGGAGGTGATCAGCTGCTGGGTGAGATTGGTGAGCACCAGCGGCGCCGCGAGCCGGCAGGTCGCGGCCAGTTCTTGGGTCCAGGCGCGCGTCGCGGTCATGCCGGGCAAGTAGCTGGAAGCGGGTTCGGATAAAAGGGGATGGCGATCAGCGAAGCTCGAGCCGCTAATTCTCGTCCACGAAGCGCACCACCAGCTTCGGCGCCACGCCCGCTGCCCTCAATGGCGCGGCGAACGCCTCGCGCGCATAGGCGCGCGCCGCCGCCCGCGCCGCGGCGATCGCCTCGGGCGCGTGCGCCTCGCGGATCAGCTGGTTCTGCGCCGCGAGCCGGTTCTCCGCGTCCAGCTGCTCGGCGGCATCGCCCAGCCCCGCGAGCAACCCGCCCTCGCCGAATTGGCGGACCGCCGCGAGATCGACCTGCGGCCCGGCGAGCGCGATCGGCGGCAGGCGCAGGCTGAGGGTACGCGTCGCCGCGTCCCAGCGCACGTCGCGCGGGGCGATCGCGCGCGGATCGAGCAGATAGCGCACTTGCCCCGGCATCAGCAGCGTGCGCTTGGTCTCAAACACGAAATCGCCGCGCTTCGCCTCGACCACCGCGACATAGCGCGCGGTGAGCACGGTCAGCGCCCCTTGCGCGCGCAGCCCCTCGCGCACTTGCTCGACTATCCTGGCGGCGTCGGGCGCCCGCTCGACGAAGCGCGGCGGCGGCGCGGGAGTGAGCGCGAAGACGCCGAGGCCCGCCGCGAGACCGATCGCGATGCCGCCCGCCCAGGGCAGCGCGCGCTTCACGCCCGGCGCCACGTCTCGCCCTCCCGCGCCACCAGCGCGCGCTTCTCCATATCGAGCAGATGCGCGAGCACCGATCCTTGCGCCGCCCGTTCCAGCCGCGGATCGAGCCCGACATACATCGCCGCGACCATCGCCGGCACCGCGTGCGGCGCCTGATCGAGCAGCTTGGCGATCTGCGCCTCGCGCAGCTGGCGGTGCCCGAGCAGGTGGCGGACATAGCGCTGCGGATTCTCGACCGGCTCGCCATGTGCCGGATAATAGACCGCGTCGTCGCGGCCGAGCAGCTTCTCCAGGCTCGCCATGAAGGCGCCCATATCGCCATCGGGGGGCATCACGACGGTGGTCGACCAGCCCATCACATGATCGCCGGAAAACAGCGCCTTCTCCTCAGGCAGCGCGAAGGCGAGGTGGTTGCTGGTATGGCCAGGCGTGGCGATGGCGGTGAGCGTCCAGCCGTCACCCTGCACCTCATCCCCCTCGGCGAGGATGTGATCGGGCGCGTAATCGCTATCGAACGCCGCGTCGGCGCGGCCTTCCATGGTGATCGCGAGCGGGGCGCAGCCGATGATCGGGGCGTGCGTGGCGGCGGCGAGCGCGCGGGCCAGCGGGCTGTGGTCGCGGTGGGTATGGGTGACGAGGATCGCGCGCACGGGGCGGTTCGCGATGGCCACGAGGAGCGCGGTCAGATGATCGGGCGAGTCCGGGCCGGGGTCGATGATCGCCAGGTCGGTGGTACCGACGAGATGGGTTTGCGTGCCGGTGTTGGTGAAGGGCGATGGGTTCGGCGCGAGCACCCGCGCGACGAGCGGCGAAAGCGCGATCAGCTGGCCGGGGAGCGCGGGCATGGGCGGGTGATGGCGGGGGATTGAGCGGGTGGCAAGGGCGGAAGGCAGCCAAGCCCCGTGCCAAGCACGCGGCGACGATGACGAGAGAATTTGAACGATGAACAGCGGATAGCGTGGTGGGCGACGCAAGGCTTAACTAACCTGCGGAAAAACTGGCCTTCAAAGCGCTACTCGCCTCCCCCCCTCAAGCCGCCACCCCCAACCGATACCCCCGATACTGCTCGCGAAGCGCCGTCTTGAGCAGCTTCCCCGTCGCCGAATGCGGCAGTGCGTCGACGAACAAAATCTCATCCGGCAGCCACCATTTCGCGACATGCACCGCGAGGTGCGCCCGCACCTCCTCCGCGCTCACCTCAGAACCCGGCTTCTTCACCACCAGCAGCAGCGGGCGCTCATCCCATTTGGGGTGGGGCACGCCGATCGCCGCCGCTTCCGCCACGCCCGCGCAGCCGACCGCGGCGTTCTCCAGCTCGACCGAGCTGATCCACTCGCCGCCCGATTTGATCACGTCCTTCGCCCGGTCGGTGATCTGCATCGTGCCGCAGGGGTGCAGCACCGCCACGTCGCCTGTGTCGAACCAGCCATCCTCGGTCAGCGCATGCGTCTCCGCCTTGAAATAGCGCTTGATGATCCACGGCCCCCTGATCTGCAGGCGGCCCGAGCTGACCCCGTCGCGGGGCTGCTCGCGGCCGTCCTCATCGACCACGCGCAGCTCGACGCCGAAGGGCACCCGGCCCTGCTTGCACGTCTGCTCGACCTGTTCCTCGAAGCCGAGATCGGCCCAGTCATGGCTCGGCGCGCCCATCGTGCCGATCGGCGAGGTCTCGGTCATCCCCCAGGCGTGGTTCACCCGCGCGCCCATCCGCATGATCCGCTCGATCATGGCGCGTGGCGCGGCCGAGCCGCCGATGGTGACGATCTGGAGATGGCGGGGCGCCTCGCCGGTCGCGTCCATATATTGGAACATGCCGAGCCACACCGTCGGCACGCCGGCCGAATGCGTCACCCGCTCGCGGTTCATCAGCGCGCAGAGCACCGCCGGCTCGTTGACCGCCGAGAAGACGAACTTGATCCCCGCCGCCGCGCCCGCGAAGGGCAGGCCCCAGGCGGCGGCATGGAACATCGGCACCACCGGCAGCGCGACCGCGCGCGCGTCGAGCGCGAACACCGCTGGCTGCATCTCCGCCAGCGCGTGGATCACCGTGGAGCGGTGGGTGTAGAGAACGCCCTTCGGGTTGCCGGTCGTGCCGCTGGTGTAGCAAAGCATGCACGGCTCGCGCTCGCCGCCCTCGGCCCAGGCATAGTCGCCACTTTCGGGGGCGATCAGCGCATCAAAGCCGCCGTCATCGAAGCAGACATAATGCTCGATCGTCGTCCAGCGCGCGCGCATCTTCTCGACCAGCGGCGCGAAGGCGCGGTCGTAGAAAAGCACCCGGTCCTCGGCATGGTTGGCGATGTATTCCAGCTGATCCTCGAACAGGCGCGGGTTGATCGTGTGGATCACCCCGCCCAGGCCGATCGCCGCATACCAGGCGATCAGGTGATGCGCGTGGTTCATGCCGAGCGTCGCGATGCGGTCGCCCCGCTTCATCCCCAGCCGTTCGAGCGCCTGGGCGAGCTTCTTCGCGTCGCGCGCGATACCCGCCCAATCGGTGCGCGTCTCGCGGCCATCGGCCCAGCGCGTCACGATCTCGCGCGCGCCATGCTCGCGCGCGGCGTGATCGATCAGCCGCGTCACGCGCAGCTCATAATCCTGCATTTCGCCCAACATCGTCCCGCTCCTCTTGATCGGCGGGCCGCTGGTTCAGCCCGCCAGCGCGAGCCGGCCCGTCTCGGCCGGTCCCAGCGCTACGTCGCGAATACCTTGCAGAGTCTCAATCCGCGCCGCAAGCTCCGCATCAAGCAGGAAGTCGCGCCCCAGGACAAGGCTCGCTTCGCCCCGCTCGATCGGGACGCGCGCCCGAACCTGGCCGCGTCCGCCGCGCGCGCCGCTCAGCAGCCCGGCGAGCGCCGCCATCGCGCTCGTATCCGCCACCACCAGATCGAGCAGCATCGGCATCCCGACCGCCAGACTCTCGAACGGCACCAGCTTCTTGACCGTGACGCGCGGCGTCTCGTCGCCATCGCGCCGGTCGAGCTCGACGCTCGCCAGGCCACAGCCACCCGCGCGCGCCGCTTCCTCCAGATCATTGGCCGCGCCGTCATCGAAACAAGTCGCGACGAACTGGCCGGATGGATCGGACAGTGTCGCCATCAGATAGCGCCGTCCCTTGGCGGAGGTGCGCCAGCGTGCCTCCTCGACCAGCACCGCCATTTGCGCCGTGGCGCGGCCGCCGGGGGGAATCGCGACCTCGCCCAGCCGCGCGAACGGCGTCGCGCCACGCGCGAGCACGCGGTAGCGATCGACCGGGTGAGCGGAGAAATAGAAGCCGAACGCTTCTTTCTCCTGCTCCATCCGCTCGGCGAGGCTCCAGCGCGCCGATTGTGGCAGCTGGATCGCCTCGCCGCCGACATCGGCGTCGCCGAACAGCCCGCCCTGCCCGCTGGTCCGCGCGTCATGCTGGCGCGCGGCGACGGCGAGGATCGTCTCGGCGGCGGCGAACACGCCGGCGCGATTGGTATCGAGCGCGTCGAGTGCGCCGGCGGCGGCGAGCGTTTCCACCTGCCGCTTGTTGAGCAGCCGCGGATCGACCCGCCCGGCGAGATCGTCGAGCGATTTGAACGGCCCCCGCTCGGCACGCTCGGCGACCAGCCGCTCCATCGCCCCCTCGCCCACCGACTTCAGCGCGGCGAGCGCGTAGCGGACGGCGAGTTCTCGCTTGTCCGAGCCCCTCCCCCTTGGGGGAGGGGGTGGGGGTGGGGGCGATCCGGGAGCACCGTTTTGCTCCTGAAGCCCCCACCCCAACCCCTCCCCTAAAGGGGAGGGGCTAGTATCTTCAACGGTGAACTCCGCCCCCGAAGCGTTCACGCACGGCGGCAGCACTTTCACCCCCAGCCGGCGCATGTCATCGATGAACACCGCGAGCTTGTCGGTGAGCGCGATGTCGAAGCACATCGATGCGGCGAAGAATTCATGCGGGTGGTGCGCCTTCAGCCACGCGGTCTGATAAGCGAGCAGCGCGTAAGCCGCAGCGTGCGACTTGTTGAAGCCATAGCCGGCAAATTTGTCGATCAAGTCGAACAGTTCGTTCGCCTTGGCCTCGGCGATGCCGTTCACCTCGGCGCAGCCCTTCACGAAGATCGCCCGCTGCGCGTCCATCTCCGCCTTGATCTTCTTGCCCATCGCGCGGCGGAGCATGTCGGCGCCGCCCAGGCTGTAGCCGGCGAGGATCTGCGCCGCCTGCATCACCTGTTCCTGATAGACGAAGATGCCATAGGTCTCCGCCAGGATGCCCTCGAGCAGCGGGTGCGGATAATCGATCACCTCCTGCCCGTTCTTGCGGCGGCCGAAGCTCGGGATATTGTCCATCGGCCCCGGGCGGTAGAGCGAGACGAGCGCGATGATGTCACCGAAGTTCGACGGCCGCACGGCGGAGAGCGTGCGCCGCATACCTTCGGATTCCAGCTGGAACACCCCCACCGTGTCGCCGCGCTGAAGCAGCTTGTAGACTTCCGGATCGTCCCAGGCGAGCGCGTCCAGATCGACCGCGATCCCCCGCGCGTGGAGCATCTGCACGGCCTTCTTCAGCACCGACAGCGTCTTGAGGCCGAGAAAGTCGAACTTCACCAGCCCCGCGCCCTCGACATATTTCATGTCGAACTGGGTCACCGGCATGTCCGAACGCGGATCGCGGTAGAGCGGGATCAATTGCGCGAGCGGGCGATCGCCGATCACCACGCCCGCCGCGTGCGTCGAGCTGTGGCGCGGCAGCCCCTCCAGCTTCATCGCGAGATCGAACAGATGCCGCACATCGGCATCGCCCTTATACTCGCCGGCGAGTTCGCTGACGCCGTTCAGCGCGCGATCGAGCGTCCAGGGATCGGTCGGGTGGTTGGGGACGAGCTTGGCGAGGCGATCGACCTGGCCATAGCTCATCTGCAGCACGCGGCCGGTATCCTTCAGCACCGCGCGCGCTTTCAGTCGCCCGAACGTGATGATCTGCGCGACATGGTCCGCGCCATATTTGCGCTGGACGTAGCGGATCACCTCTTCGCGCCGGGTTTCGCAGAAATCGATATCGAAGTCCGGCATCGAGACGCGCTCGGGGTTGAGGAAGCGTTCGAACAGCAGCCCCAATTTGATTGGATCGAGATCGGTGATCGTCAGCGCCCAGGCGACCACCGAGCCCGCGCCCGAGCCACGACCGGGGCCGACGGGAATATCCTGCTCCTTCGCCCATTGGATGAAATCGGCGACGATCAGGAAATAGCCCGGGAAACCCATGTCGATGATGACGCCGAGCTCATATTCCAGGCGCTCGCGATAGGGCTGGGTCCAATCACCCATTAAGCCCTCTCCCCCCTGGGGGACAGGGTTGGGCGAGGGGGTCGCGGGCGTGGGCTTCCCCTCCAGCGCCGCGATCTTCGCCAGCCGTTTCTCCAGCCCCTCCCGCGCCTGCTCGCGCAGCAGCGCCGCCTCGCCGTCGCGGTCACCGGCCAGGCTCGGCAGGATCGGCTTGCGCTTGGGCGCCGCCACCGCGCAGCGCTGCGCGACGACGAGCGTGTTGGCGATCGCCTCGGGCAGATCGGCGAACAGCGCCGCCATCGTCTCGGCGGGCTTCATCCAGGCGTCGGGCGAACTGCGCGGGCGGTCGTCGCTGGCGATATAGGTCGAATTGGCGATGCACAGCATCGCGTCATGCGCGGCGCCGAAATCGGCCTCGGTGTAGCAGCACGGATTGGTCGCGACGATCGGCAGGCTCCGCGCGAAGGCGAGATCGAGCAGTTCCTCCTCCGCGCGCGTCTCGATCGGATCGCCGCGCCGGGCGAGTTCGACGTAAAGCCGATCGGGGAACAGTGCCGTCAGCCGATCGAGATAGGCGGCCGCCCGCCCCGGCTGATCCTCGGCGAGCAGCCGCGCAAGCGCGCCCTCGCCGCCGGCGGTCAGTGCGATCAACCCCTCGCCATGCCCTTCTAGCGCGGCGAGCGGCACATGCGGCGCGAGTTCCAGCGGCCGCGCGAGATGCGCTTCGGAAACGAGGTGGCAGAGGTTGAGATAGCCCACTTCATCCTGCGCATACAGCGCGATCCAGTCGAGCACCGGCGCGGCGCCCTCGGGCATGTCCGGCCGGGCGACGCCGAGCATCGTGGCGATGATCGGCTGCACGCCCGCCGCGCGCACGGCTTCCGAAAAGGCCATCGCGCCGTAAAGCCCGTTGCGATCGCTGATCGCGGCGGCGGGAAAGCCCAATTTCTGGGCGCGTTTGGCGATCGCCTTGGGCTCGATCGCGCCTTCGAGCATCGTGAAGCTGGAAAAGATGCGAAGCGGGACGAAACCGGAATGCGCCATGGCGCGGGATTATGGGCGGCGCGGCGCGATTCCGCCAGCATGAGTGGGGCTTCCGCTGTGGATAAGCGGCGCCTCGGCCAAGAGTCCGTGTGAAAAAGGCGCAAAAGCGCCTTTTTCACAGCGGCACCGGCCCGCTCCCCCACCCGGCCACCCATAGAATACTGCCGTGGGGTGGCCGGGTGGGGGAGCGGGCCGGTGCCGCGAAATGCGCGGCGAGCGCATTTCCAAACAAACTCGAAGAAAAAGGGCCGCGCTCCCCGGTAGGAGCGCGGCCCGAAAGGGCGCTAGGGAAGCTTAGAAGTGGAAGCGGATCGTGCCGCGATAGCTCTGGTTCTGCACATCGTCGCGCAGGAAGGTCGAGTCCGCGGCGACGCTCAGGTCGATCCGGCCGAAGGAATAGGTCAGCCCGCCGCTCACCTCGCCCCAGTTCCGGTCGATCCGGGTGCCGAGGAAATTGGTCGCCGGCACGCCGCCGCCCACGAAATTCGCCCCGAACACCGGCGAGCGGGCGTCGTTGAATTCGTGGACATAATAGGCCGTCACATAGGGCCGCAGCTTGGCGTATTTGTCGGTCTGCACGATCACCCCCGCGCGGCCCTGGATCGAGAGCAGCTTGGGCCGGAAATAGGTGAGCGCGCCGATGCCTCCGGTTTCGTCGATCGTCGCGAAATCGAAATAGGAGGTGCGGCTCGCCAGGCGCGGCGAGATGCGCAGCGTCCCGGTGGTGAGCTCATACTGGCCACCGACTTCGGCCGAGAAGGCCACGCCATTCTGCCCGCTACGCAGCGTGACGGGCGTGTTCAGGAACTGCAGGTTGCGCTGCGTGCCCGCGTCGAACGCGCCGGCGCTGATCTGCCCGTCCATCGACCAACGCTTGGCGAGCGTCGCCTTGGCATAAGCGGTCAGCTCATAAAGGCCGAAGGTGCCGCGCTGGTTGGTGCCGCCGGTGGTGCGGCCGGCGAGCTGGGCGTAGCTGAACGACAGGCCCGCGAAGCTGTCCGCGTCGAGCTGCTTCTCGATGCCGCCGACGACGTAGAAGCCGCTCTGCGTGTCGCGCCCGCCGCCCGGCGTGGTTTGGCGCAGCGGCGCGGAGTCGCCGTCGATATAGCCGGCGGCAAGATAGGCGTTCATGTCGTCGGGCAGCGCGTTGCGCCGCACGGTCGTCGGCGTCGCGTCGCTCGCCGCCTGCACCACGCCGAGCCCGCCACCCAGCGCGAAGCCGGTCTGGGCGAATTGCAGCGGCTGGCCGATCATCGCCACGCTACCGCCCTCGACGCCGGCGTTATCGCGCGTCGCGAGCCGGTCGCGGTGGAAGCGGGCGATGGTGTCGGTCGCGGTG
>Ga0310345_10002894_pt1 | contig 16853 bp, 15 predicted proteins | sample HC15DNA20500_MG_FD_204667 | JGI IMG/M metagenome (GOLD analysis project Ga0310345, IMG submission 204667) | Marine microbial communities from station ALOHA, North Pacific Subtropical Gyre - HC15-DNA-20-500_MG | ecosystem: Environmental > Aquatic > Marine > Oceanic | place: Pacific Ocean: North... | reverse complement strand
TGAGGAGCTGATCTACGCCTCCTCCGACCGCGGCTTCGCGCTCTGCTCGATGCGCAACGCCAATCTCTCCCGCTACTACGTGCAGACGCCGATGACCGACCGCGTCGAGGCCTGGTCCGACCAGGCCTTCTGGGACGAGCTGCGCCGCCGGATCCCGGCGGAGGTCGCCGAGACCCTCGTCACCGGCCCCTCCATCGAGAAGAGCCTCGCCCCCCTGCGCTCCTTCGTGTGCGAGCCGATGCGCTGGGGCCGGCTGTTCCTGGTCGGCGACGCCGCGCATATCGTGCCGCCGACGGGGGCCAAGGGGCTGAACACCGCCGCCTCCGACGTGCGCTACCTCTTCTACGGGCTGGCGGCCTTCTATGCCGACGGCGAGGAGGAGGGGATCGCGCGCTACTCCGAGAAGGCGCTGGCGCGGGTCTGGAAGGCCGAGCGGTTCAGCTGGTGGATGACCACGCTGCTCCACCGCTTCCCCGACCAGTCGGAGTTCGACCGGCGGATGCAGCAGGCGGACTTCGCCTTCCTGGCCGAGAACGAGGCGGCGCAGACGGCGCTGGCGGAGAACTATGTGGGGCTGCCGTATTGATCGGGGGCGGATGGCGCATTGAAATGCGCCCTACGGGCTCGGAGGTGTGACGGCGCGCATCGCCCGGCGCCCGGCGGGACGCCGGCCCACGGCGATGTGAACGGACGCGGCGGCGCGCGGGGCGGGGGCGCCCGGTCTTGCCGCGGCGCGCCGCCTTGCATCGGCGCCGCCCGCGGCTATAGTCCGCGCGGCCTCGCGGGGCGGGGGGAGCCTCCCCATATCATCCCGCGACACGGAAATTCGCGCCACATCACGAGGAGGCGGCATGTTCATCACCCCGGCCTACGCCCAGACGGCCGCAGGCGATCCGATGGGGGCCTTCGGCTCCTTCATCCCGCTGATCCTGATCTTCGCGATCTTCTACTTCCTGATGATCCGCCCCCAGCAGAAGCGCGCCAAGCAGCACAAGGCGATGCTCGACGCCCTGCGCCGCGGCGACCAGGTGGTGACCGCCGGCGGCCTGATGGGCAAGGTGACCCGCGTCAAGGACGGCGAGGACGAGGTCGAGGTCGAGCTCGCCGAGGGCGTGAAGGTCCGCGTCGTGCGCGGCACCATCGCCCAGGTCGTCTCCAAGACCGAGCCGGTCAAGGACGCCTGATCCCCGCGAAAGCCTGATAGGCGGAGGGGCGCATGCTCCAGTTTCCCACGTGGAAGATGGCGACGGTGATCCTCGTCTGCCTGGCGGGCGTCGTGTTCTCGGCGCCCAACATGTTCTATTCGACCGTCGAGCAGGCCAACGACGCCCGCGCCGCGATCGAGGCGGGCCGGGACGATCCCGCCCTGCAGGCGCAGGCCGAAGCCTGGCCCGACTGGGCCCCCTCGGACCTGGTCAACCTCGGCCTCGACCTGCGCGGCGGCGCGCACCTGCTCGTCGAGGTGCATGTCGAGGACGTCTACGCCGAGCGGATGAACGCGCTGTGGCCCGAGGCCCGCGGCGCGCTGCGCGACCTGCGCGACCAGGTCGGCGCCTTCCGCCGGGTGGGCGACCGGCCCGACGCGCTGGAGATCCGGCTCGACCAGGCCGCGGGCGCCGAGGCCGCCGCGGCCGCGCTGCGCGAGCTGGCGCAGCCGGTCAACGCGGGGCTTCTGGGCGGCGGCGGCCCGGACCTCTCGGTCTCGGTGAACGGGGCGACCGTCACCGCCGAGCTGACCGACCAGGCCAAGGCCGCCATCGACGACCGCACCATGGCCCAGAGCCTCGAGATCGTGCGCCGCCGCATCGACGAGACCGGCACCCGCGAGCCGACCATCCAGCGCCAGGGCGACGACCGCATCCTGGTGCAGGTCCCCGGCGTCGGCTCGGCCGAGGAGGTGATGGCGATCATCGGCACCACCGCCCGCCTGACCTTCCACATGGTCGAGGGCACCACCTCGGACGCCGACGCATCCCCGCCCCCGGGCCAGATCAAGCTGCCCGACGCCGAGCAGGCGGGCGTGTTCTACCTCCTCGAAGAGGCCGCGCTGATCACCGGCGACCGGCTCACCGACGCCCAGCCCGGCTTCGACAGCCGCTCCGGCCAGCCGGTGGTGAACTTCCGCTTCGACGCCGCCGGCGCCCGCCGCTTCGGCGAGGTCACCGCCGCCAACGTCGGCCGCCCCTTCGCCGTGGTGCTCGACGGCGCGGTGATCACCGCGCCCACCATCCGCGAGGCGATCACCGGCGGCTCGGGCCAGATCTCCGGCTCCTTCACGGTGGAGACGGCGAGCCAGCTCGCCATCCTGCTGCGCGCCGGCGCGCTGCCCGCCGAGATCACGGTGCTGGAACAGCGCACGGTGGGCCCGGACCTGGGCGCCGACTCCATCGCCGCGGGCGAGATCGCGGTCGTCGTGGCCTTCGCCGCCGTCCTGATCTTCATGTTCGTCAGCTACGGCCTGTTCGGCTTCTTCGCCAACGTGGCGCTGCTCCTGAACGTGGCGATGCTGATGGCGCTGCTGAGCCTGATCGGCGCCACGCTGACCCTGCCGGGCATCGCGGGCATCGTCTTGACCATCGGCATGGCGGTCGACGCCAACGTGCTGATCTTCGAGCGCATCCGCGAGGAGCTGAAGACGGCGCGAGGCCCGGCGCGGGCCATCGAGGCCGGCTACGCCCGCGCCTTCACCTCGATCATCGACGCCAACGTGACCACGCTGATCGCGGCCTCGATCCTGTTCTTCATGGGCTCGGGCCCGGTGAAGGGCTTCGCGGTGACGCTGGCGCTGGGCATCGTCACCTCGGTGTTCTCGGCCACGATGGTCACCCGCCTGATGGTCGCCGCCTGGTTCGACCGGGCGCGTCCCAAGACGCTCAAGGTCTGAGGAGGGAACGATGCGTCTCAAGCTGGTTCCCGAGGAGACGTCCTTCGACTTCATGTCGCTGGGCAAGTGGGCCGCGGGCCTGTCCATCGCCGGCATCCTCGCCTCGCTGGCGCTGGTGGTCGTGATGGGCCTGAACTTCGGCATCGACTTCCGCGGCGGCACGATGATCGAGGCCCGCACGCAGGGGCCGGCCGACATCGGCGCGATCCGCTCCACCGCCTCCGACCTCGGCTTCGGCGAGGTGCAGGTGCAGGAGTTCGGCGCCCCCACCGACGTGATGCTGCGCATCGGCACGGTGGACGGCGACGGCGACGCGCAGATGGCGGTGGTCGGCCAGGTGCAGGAGGCGCTCTCGGCCGAGTTCGAGGGCATCGAGTTCCGCCGCGTCGAGGTGGTCGGGCCCAAGGTCTCGGGCGAGCTGATCGTGGACGGCGCCCTGGCGCTGGGCCTCGCGATCGGGGCGATCCTGATCTACATCTGGCTGCGCTTCGAATGGCAGTTCGCGCTGGGCGCGGTGATCGCGCTGGTCCATGACGTGCTCTTGACGGTCGGCCTCTTCTCCATCGTGCAGCTGGAGTTCAACCTCTCGATCATCGCCGCGCTCCTGACCATCGTGGGCTACTCGCTCAACGACACCGTCATCGTCTTCGACCGGGTGCGCGAGAACCTGCGCAAGTACAAGCAGATGCCGCTGGCGGGCGTCCTCAACCTCTCGATCAACGAGACGCTCTCGCGCACGGTGATGACCTCCGGCACCACGCTTCTGGCGCTGGTTGCGCTCTACGTGCTGGGCGGCGAGGTGATCCGCGGCTTCACCTTCGCGATGATCTGGGGCGTGGTGGTCGGCACCTACTCCTCGATCTTCATCGCGGCCTTCTTCCTGCTGAAGCTCGGCGTCAGCCGCGACTGGTCGAAGCCCGAGAAGGACTCCAAGGCCGGCACCAACTTCGGCGCCCAGGTCTGAGCGCCGGGCGCGCGGGCCGGCCATCCACCGCAGGAGGTCGACGACGTACCATGCGCCTCGGTCTGTTCAGCCCCGCCTGGCCGGGGGAAGATGTCCCGAACGGCATCGTGAGCGCGGTCGCGAACCTGAAGGCCGGGCTCGAAGAGGTCGGCCACCACGCCGTGGTGCTCGCCGAGGGACGCGAGCCTGCAACCGACTGCATCCGGCTGCCGCCCCAGGCGCCGGCCTCGCTGGGCGCCCGGATCCTTCGTCGCTTCCGGTCTCCGCATGCCGAGTTGAAGGACATGGCCGCGGCCCTGGCGCGCGCCGCCTCGCAAGCCGCGGCGGAGCGGGCCATCGACGGCTTTCTGGTCGAAGAGACCTATGGCTGGGGCGGCCTGATGCAGCCGCACCTGGCGGTTCCGGTCGTGCCGGTCCTGCACGGGCCCTGGTTCCTGCACCAGACGCTGCAGTCCACGGACGCCACGGGCGACGAGGACCGGCGACGGATCGCCATCGAGGGCGTGGCGCTGCGCGCTGCGGCCGGCGTCTCCGCTCCGTCCCGCGACGTCCTGGACCAGACGGTCGCCTACTATCAGTTGCCCGAGAGCCTGCCGCGCGCGGTGATCCCGAACGCCATCGTCGCGGGACGGGGCGTGGAGTTCGACGCGTTGACCGAGCGCGAGCGTTGCACGCTGCTCTTCGTCGGGCGGTTCGACCGCCACAAGGGCGGAGACGTGATGCTGGAGGCGTTCGCGCATCTCGTTGCGGGCGGCGCGGACGCCTACCTGACCTTCGTCGGACCTGACAGGGGATGCGAGACGCCCGGCCGGGGCCGCGTCTCGCTGGCCGAGGCGCTGGCGGCGCTGCCGGGCGAGGCGCGCGCGCGGATCGACGTGCGCGGGCCGCTGCCGCGGGAGGAGGTGGCGCGTCTGCGGCGACGCCATCCGATCGCCGTCGTCGCGTCCCGATACGAGAACCTGAACTACACCCTGCTCGAGACGCTTGCCGTCGGCGCCGCGCCGATCTGCACCGCGGTCGGGGGCCCGAAACAGGTGCTGCGGGACGGCGAGACCGGCCTCCTGGTTCCGCCGGAGGATCCGCAGGCCCTGGCCGCCGCCTGCCGTGCGCTGCTCGACGATCCGGAGCGCGTCCGCCGCATCGGCGCCGCCGCGCGTCGGGAGGCGCTCAGCGTTTTCGCGCCCGCCGCCGTCGCCCGGCAGACCGTCTCCTTCGTCGAGGAATGCCGCGACGCGCTGGCGCGTCGCCGTCGCTGACATCCGATCCCTGAACCGAAAGGAGCGGCCCCAGGGGGCCGCTCCGTCTCGTCTGAACCCGGGCCCTCGCCGGACCCTCAGGCCTGGCGGCGGCGGCGCAACATCGATGCGCCGCCCAGGGCGCCGAGGCCTGCGAGCAGCATCGGCGCGGCCGCGGGCAGGGGCACGGGGGAGGCGACGCCGGAGACGGTGATATCGTCCAGCGCGAAGCCGTTCCCGCCGAGCGAAAACGTGAACGAGTCGAAGGCGGAGACCGTGCGGAAGGCCAGGAAGCTGATGTCCGCCGCCTCCCCCGGAACCGTCTGGTCGTTGCCGTAATAGCTGTCGACCTCGCTGCCGGCGAGGGCGAACGAGACCGTCGCGAACCCCGCCTGGTCATGCCAGGCGATGCCGAGCTCGGTGATCGGCGCGGCGAAGCTCAGCGTGACCGAGGCGAGCAGGCCCGTCGCGCCCGGATCGATCAACAGGATCTCGCCGGCGGCGTCGAGGGTCAGCGCCCGGCTGGAGAAGGCGCGGGGATCGTACGCGTCGCTCGTGAGCGTGCCGGTGATCGAGGTGATGCCCAGGGCCGTGAAGATCGGATCGCCGATGTCGATCGTCCCCAGCGGCGCGGAGTCGAAGGTCTCGGTATAGCCGGCGGCGATGTCGCCCGCGTCGATAACCGCGACCGCGCCGGCCTGCAGCGGCGCCAGCGCCGCGCCGGCGGCGAACATGAGGGACAGGGGGATGCGGATCATGGCGGAGCTCCTGACGAACGCGGAAGGATGAACGCGACCTGAAACGATGCGTATGAATTCATTTATCGTTTGGAAATTCCCTTTCGGCAAGGCGCCGACGGAAATCCGCGCCTCGATCCGGCGCCGGAGGGGGGCCCGAATGCAGACGGGGCGCCCCGAAGGACGCCCCGAACCCTGCCGGCCCTCGGGCCGGGCGCCGCGCCGCCGAGCCGGCGGCGCAGGCCTTACTTCAGCGCGCCGCAGAAGCGGCGGATGCGGTTGCAGGCCTCGGTCAGCGCCTCGTCCGAGGTCGCGTAGGAGGCGCGGAAGCAGGGGCCGGCGCCGAAGGCGGAACCGTGGACCACGGCCACGCCCTCGGTCTCCAGCAGCTCGGTCACGAAGTCCTCGTCCGTCTCCAGCACCTTGCCCGACGGCGCGGTCTTGCCCATGCAGCCCGCGACCGAGGGGTAGACGTAGAAGGCGCCCTCGGGCTCGGGGCACTGGATCCCCTCGCACTGGTTGAGGGCCGACACCACCAGGTCCCGGCGGCGCTGGAAGGCGACCCGGCTCTCGTCGATGTAGTCCTGCGGCCCGGTCAGCGCGGCGAGCGCGGCGTACTGCGAGATCGAGCAGGGGTTCGAGGTCGACTGCGACTGGATCTTGGCCATCGCCTTGATCAGCGCCTCCGGCCCGCCGGCATAGCCGATCCGCCAGCCGGTCATCGCGTAGGCCTTGGAGACGCCGTTGCAGGTCAGCGTGCGGTCATAAAGGCCGGGCTCGACCTGGGCGGGCGAGCAGAACACGAAGGGCGGGTAGACGATATGCTCGTACATGTCGTCGGTCATCACCCAGACGTGGGGATGCTTCATCAGGACGTCGGTCAGCGCCTTCAACTCGGCTTCCGTGTAGCCCGCGCCCGAGGGGTTGGAGGGCGAGTTGAAGATCAGCCACTTGGTCTTCGGCGTGATCGCCGCCTCGAGCTGCTCGGGCGTGATCTTGAAGTTGGTCTCGATGCCGGTCTCGATCGCCACCGGCTCGCCGCCCGCGAGCAGCACCATGTCGGGGTAGCTGACCCAGTAGGGCGCGGGGATCAGCACCTCGTCGCCCGGGTTCAGGGTCGCCATCAGGGCGTTGTAGAGCACCTGCTTGCCGCCGGTGGAGACGGTGATCTGGGAGGGGGTGTAGGTCAGGCCGTTCTCGCGCGCGAACTTCTCGCAGATCGCCTGCTTCAGCTCGGGGATGCCGTCGACCGCGGTGTACTTGGTCTGGCCCGCGTCGATCGCGGCCTTGGCGGCGTCCTTGATGTGCTGAGGCGTGTCGAAGTCGGGCTCGCCGGCGCCGAGGCCGATGACGTCCTTGCCGGCGGCCTTCAGCTCACGCGCCTTGTTGGTGACGGCGATGGTGGCGGAGGGCTTCACGCGGGCGAGGCTGTCGGCGAGAAAGGCCATGATGATGCTCCCGGTGGTGTTGATTTCGCCCCTCGCTGGGGCGTCGGTCTGATAGGCCCGACGGCGCGGCAGGGCAAGCGAAAGCCGGCCCTTGCGCGCCGCCGCGCGCGATTTCAGCCGATTTCGGCCCCCCGGCGGCGACGAAGCCGCGCCAGGAGCCGACCGTCGATCACCGCGAGACCGGCCGCGATCAGCCCCAGGCCCAGGTAGGCGTGCGCGGGCAGCGTCTCGTCGAGCAGGAGCCAGCCCAGGAGAATCGCCGCCGGCGGCGTCACCAGCGTCACCAGCAGCGCGTTGGCCGCCCCCGCGTTGGCGATCAGCCGCCAGTAGATCAGATAGGCGAAGCCGGTCCCCGCGATCCCGTAGAAGGCCACCGCCGCCCAGACCCGGGGCGAGAGGTCCAGCGGCGGCGGCCCCTCCACCGCCAGCGTCAGCGGGATCATGGTCAGGAAGGCCATGGTGCACATCCCCGCGGCGGCGGCGATCGGCGAGGCGCCGCCCAGCGTCAGCCGCCCCCAGGTCGAGGCGAAGGCGTAGCTGAGCGCGCCCCCCAGCACCGCCAGCTGGCCGAGGCTGCGGGGATCGAGCCCCCCCAGCGCCTCCGCCCCGGTGATCGCCGCGACCCCCGCCACCCCCAGCGCCACCCCGGCCGCGCGCCGCGCCGTCAGCCGCTCGTCGCGCAGCACGGCGGCGGCGACCAGCGCGCCGAAGACGGCGGCGGATGCGTTGAGGATCGAGGTCAGCCCGCTCTCGATGCTCTGCTGGCCCCAGGCCATCAGGGTGAAGGGGATGACGTTGTTGAGGACGCCCATCACCGCGCAGGACCCCCAGAACCGCCAGCTCATCGGCGCCCGCACGCCGATCAGCGCCACCGCCCCCCACAGCACCAGGGCGCCCAGGCCGGTGCGCCACAGCACCGTCTGGAACGGCCCCATCTCCCGGATCGCGATGGCGACCGTGGTGAAGGACGCCCCCCAGATCAGCCCCAGCAGCATCATCTCCGCCCAGGCGCGGTCGCTCATCCGCATGGGTCCCTCCCGTCTCTCGCCGTCGTCTCCGGACGGTCTTGTCGCCCCGCCGGGGCCGGGCGGCGACCCGGATCCTGCGCGCGCGGGCCGGCGCTGTCGAGCGTCCCTGTCTGCCGGCCGGCAGGCGGACGCCCGCCGTTTTCGCCCCGCGAGAGGTCGGCCCGGGGCGCGGGTGCGACCTTGGGTCCGGTGCAGACTGGGGCCAAGGGGGCCGAGTCTCCCCGTCCCCGAGGGAAGGACCGCAGATGACCGACGACGATTATTACAGCGACGACGCCGCCACCTTCGGCGACCGTCTCGCCGCCGCGCGCGAGGCGCTGGGGCTCAGCCAGGCGCAGCTCGCCTCGCGCTCCGGCGTGCGCCTCTCGACCATCCAGAACTGGGAGGGCGACCGCTCCGAGCCGCGGGCGAACAAGCTGCAGATGATCGCGGGCATCCTCAACGTCTCGATGATCTGGCTGCTGACCGGGCAGGGGGAGGGCGGCGTCTCGCCCGAGGACGACGCCGACGCCGAGCTCAAGGGCGTGCTGGCCGAGATGCGCGAGATCCGGGTGGCGCAGAGCCGCCTGCTCGACCGCCTCGCCCGGCTGGAGAAACGCATCCGCCAGAGCGGCAGGAGCGCCTGACCGCAGCCCCCCCGGAGCCCCCCGGAGCCTTCCCGCCGCCGATCCGGGCGGGCCCCGGCCTTGCCTGCGCGGGCGGGCTCGGCTACCGCTCGGGTCCGCCCGGGGCAGGAGGCGCCCGGGCGCAGGGAGGCTGCGCATGCGCATCGGGATCGACTTCGGCGGAACCAAGATCGAGGGCCTGGCCCTGGACCCGGCAGGCGTCGAGCTCGCCCGCCTGCGCGCCCCCACGCCGCGGCAGGACTACGCCGGCACCGTGCGCGCCATCGCCGAGCTGGTCGCCGCGCTGGAGGAGAAGGCCGGCGGACGCGCGCCGGGCGTCGGCGTCGGCATCCCCGGGTCGCTCTCGCCGAAGGACGGCACGGTGAGGAACGGCAACGCCACCTGGCTGCTCGGCAAGCCCTTCGACCGCGACCTGGCGGAGGCGATCGGCCGCCCGGTGCGCATCGAGAACGACGCCAACTGCTTCGCCCTGTCGGAGGCGGTGGACGGCGCCGGCGCCGACGGCCGCGTGGTCTTCGGCACGATCAACGGCACCGGCGTCGGCGGCGGCCTGGTGGTCGACCGCAGGCCCTGGGGCGGGCGCAACGGCATCGCCGGCGAGTGGGGCCACGTCCCCCTCCCCTGGGCGCGGGAGGACGAGATCCCCGGGCCGAAATGCTGGTGCGGCCGGCGCAGCTGTCTCGAGGTCTGGATCTCGGGCCCGGGGCTCGAGGCCGACTTCGCCCGGGCGGTGGGCGCGGGGGAGGGCGACGGCCCCTCGGCGCGCGAGCTGGTCGACATGGAGGCCGCGGGCGATCCCGACGCCGAGGCCGCCTTCGCGCGCCTCTACGACCGCTGGGGCCGGGCGCTGGCGCTGCTGGCCGGCATGATCGACCCCGACGTGATCGTGCTGGGCGGGGGGCTCTCGAACCTGCCCGACGCGCCGGCGCGGGCGCGCGCGGCGATGCTGCCCTACGTGTTCTCGGACCTGGTCGAGACCGACGTGCGGCGCGCGGTGCACGGCGACAGCTCCGGCGTGCGCGGCGCGGCGTGGCTCTGGAACGAGGAGGACCCGCGATGACCGATTCCCCCGACGCCGGGCTGGAGGGCCGCCTGCGCCGCCTGAAGATCCGCGGCTGGCGGCGCGGCACCAAGGAGATGGACATGATCCTGGGCCCCTACGTCGACGCGCTGGTCGAGGGGCGCGAGACCTGCGACCTCGACGCGCTGGAGGCGCTGATGGAGGAGAACGACCAGGACCTCTACCTCTGGGTCTCCGGCGCCCGCGAAGCCCCGGCCGAGCATCATCCCGCCCTCGACGCGGTGCGGCGGTTCCACGGGCTCGCCTGACGCTGCGGCGTCGCGACGGGGCCGCGGCGCGGCCGCGTTAACCTCATGTTTTGCTTTTGCTCTCAATTTCCCGACGTCGGTCACATCGGGGAGAGACGAGCGATGGCGAAGGCGGCTCAGGCGACCAGGGCGATGGGCGGAGGCGCCGCGCCCGATCCCACGGCCTATCGGGAGAGCTATCTCGACCTTCTGTCGAAGGTGGAGCGTCTGCATCGTCTGCTGCTGGACGTGGTCAAGGACGAGTTCGAGCGGCTGGGCCTGCTGGACATCAACGCGGTGCAGGCGCTGCTGCTGTTCAACATCGGCGACGCCGAGGTGACGGCGGGGGAGCTGAAGACGCGGGGCTACTACCAGGGCTCCAACGTCTCCTACAATCTCAAGAAGCTGGTCGAGGCGGGCTATCTCCACCACGAACGCTCGGAGGTGGACCGCCGCTCGGTGCGCATCCGGCTGACCGACCGGGGCAAGTTCATCCACGACACGGTGGCGGAACTGTTCACCCGCCACGCCGCCGCACTCGCCGACGACGGCATGGCCGGCCAGGCGCGCCTGCCCGAGACCAACGCCACCCTGCAGCGGATCGAGCGGTTCTGGATGGACCACATCCGCTACATCTACTGAGCGCCGCGTCCCCCCGCGCGCCGGCCGCGCCGCCCCGCCCGCGGCGCGCCTCCGCCGCCGCGCCGACTGGGCGCCGTCTCCATCCGGGCCGACGAGCCGCCGGGACCGCGCCGCCTGCGGCCGCCCGCCCGCGGCCTCCCCCGACGCCGTCCCCGGCCTCGCCCGCCGACGGCCCGCGGTTGTCGGCCGCTTCGCGCCCTGCCGATCGCGGAAGCGCCGCGTCAGGCCGGGGGGGCCGGTCGCACGGGTCCGCCCGCGGCGCGGGGCGGGCGGGGCGCCGTGTGGGCCGTTTCCCTGTGGGCGAGCGGGACGCTCAAGGCGCGCGCTTGCCAGTCCCTGCCGCCGGAGGTCTCCGAGGGCCCGCGCCGTCCCGGCGTGGCTGGCCGACGGTCCGCGGTCGTCGGCCGCTTCGCGCCCTGCCGACCGCGGAGGCGCCGCGTCGGGCGGGGCGCCGGTCGCACGGGTCCGCCCGCGGCGCGGGGCGGGCGGGGCGCCGTGTGGGCGCCGTTTTATGAGGGCGAGCGGGGCGCGGGCCGGGTCAGGCGGGCTCGGCGGCCGCGGTGTAGTCCACGGGCGTCGCGTGCCAGCCCTGGGCGCGCTTCTCCCAGAACCGGTCGTGCAGCCGCATAGAGATCGGCCCCGGTCGGTCGTTGTTCATCCGCCGCCCGTCGATGCGCGAGGCCGGCATGATCCCCCCCGCGGTGGTGCAGGTGAAGATCTCGTCCGCCGCGCGGAACTCCTCCACCGGGATCGCGCGGACCTCGAGCCGCAGCCCCAGCTCCTCGCAGAGCTCCATCACCGAGAGCCGGGTGATCCCGTCGAGCCCGCCGCGCACCGGCGTCGCCACCACCCCGTCGGTGATCGAGAACACGTTGAAGCCGGGCCCCTCGGTGACGTTCCCCTCGCGGTCGGGCAGCACGGCGTAGTCGGCCTCGACCTCCAGCGCCTCGAACTGGGCGCGGGTCATGTCGCCCCAGTGGAAGTTCTTGGCCCGCGGCTCGATGCTCTCGGGCGGGATGCGCAGGGTGTCGGAGACCATAAGGTGCATGCCCCGCTGCATCATCTCCGGCGGGGCCAGCGTCACCCACGGGATGGCGAAGGCGACGATGTAGGGCCGCACGAAGGCCGGGTGGCGCGGCTGGCCCGGCGCCGGGGCGCCGCGCAGGCACTCCATCGAGACATAGGCCGAGCGCAGCCCCGACAGCGCCACCACCCGGTGCAGGATCGCGCGCAGGTCCGCCTCGCTCTCCTGCGGCGTCATCCGCAGCTCGGCGCGCGAGGCGGCGAAGCGCGCCAGGTGGTCGTCGAGGCGGAAGAAGCTCCCCTCCCACACCCCCACCACGTCGTAGGTCACGTCCGAGCGGCGCCAGCCGAAATGGGTGACGGGGATCGCGGCCTCGGCGATGGGCATGCAGCGCCCGTCGACATAGGCCGCGCCGGCGGCGTAGGCGTGCGACATGGGGGGACCTCCGATAGGATGCGTCCCGCCATTGGCGCCCGGGCGGCGCGGCCGGTCAAGGGCGCGGGCCGGCTCGTGCAGGGCGACACGGGCGTCGGGGAGGGCCGGCGGCGGGACGTCGAGGCCCGGACCGGACGGGAAGGCCGGCGCCAAAAGCCGGGACCGCCCCGCCCGCCGCCTGCAGCCGCGACCGCGCGGCGATCTCCGGCCGGCCGGCGGCGCGGGGGCCGGCGGCATCAGCCGGTCGCTTCGGCCAGGGCGCGGGCCAGGGCGCAGAACTGCGCCAGCGAGACGTCGTCGGCCCGCAGCGTCTCGGTCACGCCGGCGGCCTCGCACAGGGCCGCGGCGGCGGGGGTCGCGGTCTTCAGCGACTGGCGCAGCATCTTGCGGCGCTGGCCGAAGGCGGCGCCGACGACGCGGTCGAGCAACCGCGGCTCGGCCGGAAAGCGCGGCTCGGGCAGGGGCTTGAGGACCACCACCGCCGAATCGACCTTCGGCGGCGGGGTGAAGGCGCGGGCCGGCAGGTCGAAGGCGATGCGCGCCTCGCAGCGCCACTGCGCCAGCACCGACAGCCGCCCCCAGGTCTTGGAGCCGGGGCCGGCCACGATCCGCTCCGCCACCTCCTTCTGGAACATCAGCGTCAGGCTCTCCCAGCCCGGAGGCCACGACCCCGGCGTCAGCCAGCGCACCAGCAGCTCGGTGCCGACGTAGTAGGGGAGGTTCGCGACCACCCGCCAGGGCGCGGTCATGATCTCGGAGGCCTGAACCGCCAGCGCGTCGCCCTCGATCACCTCCAGCCGGCCGCCGTGGGCCGCGGTCACCTCGGCGAGCGCGGGCAGGCAGCGGGGGTCGCGCTCGACCGCGACCACGCGTGCGGCGCCCTCGATCAGCAGGGCGCGGGTCAGGCCGCCGGGGCCGGGGCCGACCTCGAAGACCTCGACCCCCGCGAGCGGCCCCGCGGCGCGGGCGATGCGCCGGGTGAGGTTGAGGTCGAGCAGGAAGTTCTGGCCGAGGCTCTTCTTCGCCGCCAGCCCGTGCGTCGCGATCACCTCGCGCAGCGGCGGCAGCCCGTCGGGCGAGCCGCTCACGCCCCCGCCCCCGCGGACACTCTCAGCCGCGCCGCGGCCATCGAGGCCGCCAGCCGGATCGCCTCGACCAGCGAGGTCGGGTCCGCCAGCCCCTGGCCGGCGATGTCGTAGGCGGTGCCGTGGTCGGGGGAGGTGCGCACGAAGGGCAGGCCCAGGGTCACGTTCACCCCGCGGTCGAAGTCCAGCGCCTTGATCGGGATCAGCGCCTGGTCGTGATACATGCACACGGCGGCGTCGTAGCGCGCCCGCGCCCGCTCGTGGAACATGGTGTCGGCGGGCAGCGGGCCGGCGAGCTCGAAGCCCTCGGCCCGCAGCCGCTCCAGCACCGGGGCGATCACCTCGATCTCCTCCCGGCCCATCGCGCCGCCCTCGCCCGCATGGGGGTTCAGGCCGGTCACTGCGATGCGCGGGGAGGGCATCGCAAAATCCTGCACGAGGCCCGCATGGGTCACGCGGATCGTCTCCTCCAGCAGCGCCGGCGTCAGGGCGGCGGGCACGGCGGCGAGCGCGATGTGGATGGTGACCGGCACGACGCGCAGCTGCGGGCCGGCGAGCATCATCACCGGCCGGGCGACGCCGGCGAGGGCGGCCAGGAACTCGGTATGTCCCGGAAAGGCGAAGCCGGCGCCGTCGTAGAGCGCCTTCTTGTTGATCGGGCAGGTCACCACCCCGCCGGCGCGGCCGGCGCGCGAGAGGGCCACCGCCTCCTCGATCGCGGCGACGACCATGGGCGCGTTCTCGGGCGCGGGGCGGCCGGGGAGCGGCGGCACCGCCAGCGGGCGGTGCAGGACCGGCAGGGCCTGGGCGCAGAGCTCGGGCGTCGCCGCCTCGGGGGCCTCGATGCGCTGCACGGGGCCGTGGGCGGCGGCGTGGTCGGCGTCGCCGATCAGGAACAGCGGCGCCGCGCCGCGCAGGCGCGACCAGGCGCCGGCGGCGATCTCGGCGCAGATGCCGGCGGGATCGCCGCAGGTCAGGGCCAGCGGCGGGGCCCCGGCCCCGGGAGCGGCTTCAGCGTCGCTCGACATAGGCCCGGGCGCGCAGCTGCTGCAGGCGGCCCTCGGCCTGGCGGGCCAGGCGCTGCTCCAGCATCTGGGCGCGCACCCGCTCGCGGTCCTCGGGCGACATCTCGCGCGGCTCCTCGCGCTTGTCGAAGACCTTCAGCACCACCACCGCGCCCTGCGCGGTCAGCGCATCGGTGACCCCGCCGACCGGAAGCTGCGCCAGGATCGCGCTCAGCGCGCCCGGCAGCTCCGAGGCCGGCACCCAGCCGATGCGCCCGCCCTGCGCGGCGGTGCGCGAGCGGCTGCGCGCGCGCGCCATCGCCTCGAAGTCGGCGCCGGCGCGCAGCTCCTCGACCCACTGCTGGACCTCGTCGCGCTTGCCCACCGGGTCGCCCTCGTCGGGGACCGCGATCTCGCCCATCGAGTAGCTGACCGACTTGTCGAGGCCCGCGGCCTCGATCTGGGCGTCGACCTCGGCCTCGGTCACCTGCACGCCGGGCAGGAAGTCGCGGCGCACCAGGGCGGACCACATCAGCTCGGTCTCGATGAACTCGCGCGCCACGGGCAGCGAGACGCCGGCCCGGCTCAGCCGCGCCTCCAGCGCCGCCGGCCCGCTGACGCCCAGCGTGGCGGCGAAGCGGCCCAGCGCGGCCTCGATCTCCTCGGGGGGGATCTGGATGCCCGCGGCCTCGGCGGCGCCGCGCTTCAGGCGGTCGTCGATCACCGACTGCAGGGCGGTCTCGCGGTCGTTGGCGCCGGCGCCGGCGATCGCGATCAGCTTCTGGCGCTGGTCGACGTCGAAGTTGGTCACCGCGCGGCCGTTGACGAAGGCCGCGGCCGCGAAGGCGTCGGGCGCCGTCTGGGCCCCGGCCTGCGGAGCGGCGGCCAGCAGCGCCAGCGCGCCGGCCAGCCCCGCGAGCAGGGCGCGCGCGCGCCGCCCGGCGCGCGAAGAGATCGAAGTCATTCGGAGTTCCTCAGCCATGCGCCACCCATGCCGCAGCGGGCGCCGCCAGTCCAGCCCGGCGAGCCTGTCCGCCTCGCCGAAGCCGCCGGGGGACGGGGCCGGCCGCTCACTCGAACCGCGGCGCGCACTCGCCCGCCTTGGGTCCCGGCGCGCCGGCCCCGCCCAGCGCCCACAGGTTCACCCGGGCGCCGAAATAGGTCGAGGCGGGCACGTCCACCGTCGAGGTGAAGTGCCGCCCCACGTAGAAGGCCACGTCCACGCATTCGTTGGCGTAGCCGACCAGCGCCTCGGTCTCGACCCAGCGCTCGCTCTCCAGGTCGCGCTGCAGCTCGCCGCCCACGTACCAGTTGCGGGTCAGGGAATAGCGCGCCTCGGCGGTGACCTCGTGGCGGTCGATGGTGGTGATCGCGTCCTGGGCGAGCCAGACGTAGGAGCCCGCCACCTCCAGCCCCCCGAAGGTCGCCGCGCCGTAGACCTCGTTGCGGTTCAGGTCGAGGTCGTCGCCCACCCGCACCCGGTGGGCGAGCTTCACCAGGTCCGGGATCTCCAGCGACCAGGCGCCGACCCAGTCGGATTCGCGCTTGTTCAGCCCCAGCCCCGCGGGGAAGGAGGCGATCTCGCGCGGGCGGAACACCCGCCCCGCCGCCGCCGCCAGCCGCGCCCCGTCGTCGCCGATCCGCGCATAGCGCAGGCCGAGGTTCAGGCGCGGCCCCTCCTCGAACCCGTCGTAGCCCGCATGGCGGCGCACGTCGAAGAGCGAGGTCTCGTCGAACTCCACCACCAGGCTGTCCTCGTTGGGGAAGGGCGGCACGTCGGAGTAGTAGGGGGCGGCCACCACCTGGCCGATCGGCTCGATCAGGTGGGTCACCGGCCCGGCGCCCAGCAGGGGGGAGAGCAGGTCGCCCCCCTCCTCCCGCCGCACCAGCGGATAGCGCGCGTCGAGCGAGGCGAGGGGCGCCACGCGCTGCTCCTCGTCCGGCGTGCCCGGGGTCTCGTCGTTGAGCCGCCACACGTCGCCGCGCACGGCGCCGAAGGCGGTCAGCTGCACGCCCGAATCCGTCAGCCACTGCCGCTCGACGTCGACCCGGCCGAAGCCGTGCACCGTGTCCTGCCCGGCGGTGCGCTTGAGCGCATAGCCCGAGAGCGTGGCGCCGAACTGCGTGCCCATCGGCCCGTCCCAGACGCGCCGCCCCTCGAACACCGGCAGGGCCATGGGGATCTGGCCGGCCGGCTCGTTGTCGCGCAGCGACTGGAAGCGCACCAGGCTGACCTCGCCCCAGCCCCTGGCGTCGGAGCCGCGCAGGAACAGCTCCGATTCCAGCCGGTCGTCGTTGGTGAACTCGTAACGCCGCAGATAGCCGTCGTCGGAGGCCTGCTGCAGCGAGAAGCCCGCCTCGATCCCGCCGCCCTCGACCTCGGCCAGGCGGTAGAGGCCGGTTCCGAAGATGTGGCCGCGCAGCTCCTCCGAG
>Ga0310345_10002893_pt1 | contig 16853 bp, 15 predicted proteins | sample HC15DNA20500_MG_FD_204667 | JGI IMG/M metagenome (GOLD analysis project Ga0310345, IMG submission 204667) | Marine microbial communities from station ALOHA, North Pacific Subtropical Gyre - HC15-DNA-20-500_MG | ecosystem: Environmental > Aquatic > Marine > Oceanic | place: Pacific Ocean: North... | reverse complement strand
TCACTGCTGGAGAGGACTTCTGCTTAGTCCACAATGGCTCTCTCTCAAATCCATGGAGCCTCCGAAGGAAATTAGAAAAAAAAGGGATTAATTTTGAAACAGACAATGACACTGAGGCAGCCTGTCGTTTCCTAGAATGGCGGATGCAAGAAGGGCAATCTCTTGAACAGGCTCTTCAAGAAGCCTTTGTCGAACTGGATGGCTTTTACACTCTGCTAATGGCAACCAAAAAAAAGATTGTACTGGTAAGAGATGCTTTTGCTTGTAAACCAGCTGTTGTTGCTGAAACTAAGGATTATGTTGCCATCGGTTCTGAATTCCGTTCTCTAGCTCATCTACCTGGAATCAAAAATGCTAAACTCTTTGAACCAGCACCAGAGGAAATCTATTCATGGACCGTTTAGATCTAAACCAAATGTCTGTCCGCCAACTAAACCACTACTTGCATTATGAATTAATCAACTTGAGATTGCTAACCCAAATGGGTTTCACAATATTGCCGTTGGTCTCGATATTCCTGTCACAATTGATGTTTATGGTCACGCGGGATATTTTCTGGGAGGAATGAACAAACAAGCAAAAATTATTGTCCATGGAAATGTTGGTTGGAGTGTTGCAGAAAATATAATTTCAGGCCAGGTCTGGATTAAAGGCTTCGCCTCTCAGTGTGCAGGAGCATCAGGACATGGAGGCTTATTATTTATCGAGGGAAGTTCTTCCTCTCGCTGTGGCATCTCAATGAAAGGCTGCGATATTGTGGTCGGTGAGGATGTGGGTCACATGTCAGCTTTTATGGCTCAAGCAGGTCATCTGGTCATCTGTGGGAATGCTGGAGCAGGGCTTGGTGACTCTATCTATGAGGCAATTATCTATATACGTGGAAAAATTCATTCTCTGGGTTCAGATGCTCAGGAAGAACCAATGAGAGAACATGATTATGAAAGAGTTAAAAACCTCCTCAATCAAACAGGTATTAATTACTCACCTAAAGAATTTAAAAGGGTAGCCTCTGCTAAGAAGCTGTATCAATGGAACGTTGATGCTCATCAGGAGTATTAAATCTTAATTAGCTTCGATAAATGATTGTGCAATAGCTATGAAAATTGATCACGAAGAGAACTCACTATACAACCAACAGATTATTCAATATATTCACCGCGCTGCACAAAAGGGGCTTTATGATATCCGAGGATTAGGAGCTAAAAGAAAAGTGCCTAGTTTTGACGATTTGGTTTTCTTGACAGCTTCGAGCTCACGATATCCTCTGGAAGGCTACCGAGAAAAATGCCTAACTCAAACTCTCCTGGGAACTCGTCACGCTAAAAAACCAGTTAGTCTAAAGATTCCAATTACCATAGCAGGAATGAGTTTCGGTTCACTATCTGCAAACGTCAAAGAATCCATCGGTAGAGCAGCAACAAAAATAGGAACATCAACGACTACTGGAGATGGGGGAATGACGCCAGAGGAACGAACTTCTTCTAAAACTCTCGTTTATCAGTGCCTACCTTCACGCTACGGCTTTAATCCTGATGATATGCGTCAAGCCGACGCTATTGAAATCGTTCTGGGTCAGGGAGCTAAGCCTGGGGGTGGGGGAATGTTACTAGGGCTTAAGGTTAGCCCACGAGTAGCTAAAATGCGAACTCTACCTGAAGGAATTGATCAGCGTTCAGCCTGCCGACATCCAGACTGGGTAGGGCCTGATGATTTGACAATCAAAATTAATGAACTCCGAGAAATTACAGATTGGCAGATTCCCATTTACGTTAAACTGGGTGCTACCAGAGTAAATGATGATGTAAAACTTGCTGTCAAAGCAGGTGCTGATGTCATAGTCCTTGATGGGATGCAGGGAGGAACAGCAGCTACTCAACAGGTGTTTATCGAACATGCTGGAATCCCAACCCTACCAGCTTTACGCCAAGCAATAGAAGCTCTTGACGAAATGGATGTCTTAGGTGAGATACAACTAATAATCTCAGGAGGAATTCGGACTGGTGCTGACGTTGCAAAAGCTCTGGCAATGGGGGCAGATGCAGTATCTATTGGACAAGCTGTTTTGATGGCACTAGGCTGTAACAGCAAATCCTATTTCGATGGTCAACAAACTATTAATGTCGAAGAAGAATATCAAAAACTAGGAACCGCACCTGGTTATTGTCATCATTGTGAAACAGGACTCTGTCCGGTCGGAGTGACCACTCAACTGCCTGACCTTGAAAAGCGGTTACAACCCGATTGGGGTGAACGGCGGCTAACAAATTACCTGCAGACCCTCAATATGGAATTGACAACACTAGCACGGGCTTGTGGTAAATCTAATGTTCATCATCTAGAAAGAGAAGACCTGGTAGCGCTAACAGTTGAGGCAGCAGCAATGGCCAAGGTTCCGCTTGCTGGTACGGATTGGATTCCTGGGGCAAAAGGGATCTAGACAGAACTGGCTTCCCCTAACAATAACGGTCAGGGTTTTTAGTTTCAGGCATAGTGTCACCATCCAATTCTTAACTACCCTGAAATTTATCATTGACTTAGTTCGTTCCTAGCTTTTTGTATGATTTCAACCTCATCTGAGGGAGGTTTCTGCCAAGTGCCAAAACGGCTCAGCACTGGAATTCCAGCTTGTTTTGCCTCAACCATAAACTCTGTAAATTTGATTCCCACCAACACTGGATCAATGATTGGAGTTCCTCCAGAATGAACATTACCTGTAACTGTTAAAGGGCAACTTTGAAGAGTACAACCCATTAGAATAGCTTCAGCTCCATCCTGCTCAACACATTCTTGTGCTACCTTTAGAGTTCGAGAAATAACTTCTTCCGAAGAGATTTTCTCAGGGTAGGAATCACGAGCAGAAAGACCAATATGTCGAACTGAAGCAAGTTTGGAATCAGTCCCGTAAAGCTGCGCTAACTCACGATAGCAGTGAACTGTCTTGTATTCAGTAGCTATAACAGAGTACCTTTGACAAATTAAGTTGGTATAGTGAGATCCAGCTTCAAAGGCAGCAGTTACGGGAAAATCTACTAGTTCTCGAGCTTCTCCTAATCCTGGGTCATAGCAGCAGCAGATAAATACGGCATCAAAACCTTCTTTTTGAGCCTTTAAGACACGTTGTACAACTGCATCAGCACATCGATGCCGATAATAAATATATGTGACATAATTAAGTGGATAGACATCAGCAATGTTCTCAAACACGATCTCAGTATCTGCTCTGACTACCTGCAGACATCGCTCCTTTTCTTGCATTTCACCTCCAAAAGGATTCAGGAGAAGAATTTGCATAGTTTATCCCTAGTCTTTAGTGGCGATTGAATTTTTCAGTAAGAACCCAAAATTCACCAGTAACAAAATTATTTGTCATCTACTTACGATTGTTTTCTCCTTTGCTGGAGAGTTGCTTCTATATCAAGTGAAAAATCATCACCGATAACTATCCCATAAACCTTCAAGGCTGATTCCCGAGATAAAAGTCCCTGTATAACATCTTGCCTAACTTTCTCAGGAGATCGTTCATAAGGGTTCCCCCATCCACCGCCACCTGGAGTAGTACTAATTAGTCTTGAACCTTTTTCTAAAACCCGGGTAACTTTCGAAGGAAGCTGTTCAATAGTGCCATCTGGCAGAATGACTTGGCAATTACCACAGGAAGCGCTCTTTCCACCAAAGACTCCCCAAGGAGAAAATTCAAAGCGATCTGAACTAAGAGTTACTGTTACTCGATCTGCCAATACTTCAAACTCTCTCTGCATTCCATATCCTCCCCGAAAATTACCGGCGCCCGCACTTTCAGGAACCAGACCATATCCATGGATAAAGAACGGATAGGTAGATTCTATAACTTCGACTGGAGCATTTCGTGTATTAGTCATATGCATTTGAACAGCAGAGGTCCCATCACTATCCACCAATGCTCCTTGACCTCCTCCATATGTCTCAATGTAGTTGAACAAACTCCCGGTCCTTGGATTACGCCCACCAATATTTAAGAGATTCATAGTACCCGAGCAAGCTGCCGAAACCCTTTCTGGAACTACCTGAAGAAAAGCTTTCATCAACGAATCCACAATACGTTGCGTAGTAACAATATTAGAATTACACAGAGCTCCAGGAAACTGGACTTCCATCAGCGTACCAGGCTTTGTCAAAACTTTAATTGCTCGGAAGGCCCCAGAATTTGGAGGTAATCCAGGGTCCAGTAATGCTTTAGCAACATAATAGGCACAGGCTTTTACCGAGGGAGGTCTGCAGTTAACAGGACCTAGTACTTGGGAATCAGTTTCCCTAAAATCAGCAACTATTTTTGACCCTTGAATAACAACCTTAACCCTAATGGCAATCGGAGTTGAAGAAAGTCCATCTCCCTCCAGAAAATCCTCACCACGATATTCTCCCTCTGGGAGGTTTTTAATAGCTGCAGAAATTCTACGCTCGGAGTAGTCCATGATCTCGTGCATGTAATGAAGTATAATGTCTGGGCCATATTTTTCCATCAGACTATTCAGGCGAGTTTCTCCTACATTATTTGCAGCAATTTGTGCCGCTAAATCCCCTCTAAACTCTACTGGTGTTCGAAGGTTTTGAGTTATCAAACGAACTAAGTCCTCATCAATTTTCCCCTGCTTGACTAACTTCAAAGGTGGAATTTGTAGTCCTTCTTGATAATGTTCCCACACCCCAAAAGCCATACTTCCTGGAGCAAAACCACCTACATCTACATGATGGGACATATTAGCAACATAAGCCATAAGTTCATTCTGATAGAACACCGGTGACACTAAAGTAATATCGTTAAGGTGTCCTGGCCCTTCGGGATAGGGTGTGTTAATCGCAATGTCATCTCCAGGGTTGAGGGTTTCAGGAGGTACCCCTTTGATTGCTGTCTGAACAGCAGGAAGCATTACTCCGAGATGAAGTGGGGTCCCTACTTCTCCTTGGGCCACTAGTTGCCCCTCACGAGTGAAAACAGCACCACTGCAATCTCTTCGATCCTTAATATTTGTTGAAAAGGAAGTACGAATCAGAGCTGCTACCATTTCATCAGCCACTGAGTAAATGGAATTAGTCATAACCTGTAAGGTAATAGGATCTGTCTGTACTTTCGTTTTTGATTCCTCAAGGATCATTGAATATCCTCCAAAGAAATTATTAGATTGTTTAGTTTATCAATTTCACCTTGCTGACCCGGCAATATGAGTGTTGTCGAATCTAATTGCTCAATGATGGCCGGTCCCTTGACTATCGCACCCCAGCCAAGCTTAGACCGATCATAAACAATAGTCTCTTCAAAACGCCCAGAAAAATAAACTTTTCTTGATTTCTTGATGCTCGAGTTTAAATCTACCTGTTTCTGTTGAAATTTAGCGGGATGAGGCTTTGGTAATTTTCCTACTGATGCCAATCGGATGTTCACAATCTCAGTAAGAGTTTTTTCATCATGGTAGCCATAGGTTGCCTGATGATTTTGATGAAATATTCGGATTAATGGACTTAGATTTTTCCAAATGGAAAGATCCTCCACATTAAAAGATACTGGTAATGAAAACCCTTGACCTTGGTAACGCATATCCAAACCTGCCACAAAAATAATTTCTGAGCCATTGAGTCCCTCATTTTCCATTTGCGTTAATGCCAGAACTTTCATTTCATTGATTACCTGCAGTAGTTGTTTTAAGGTGGCCTGTTTCTCCGCCCACAAAACAGTTCGAACATAATCATGACGAAAATCGGCAGTGAGTAAACCTAAAGCAGAACTAACTCCTGGGGAAGGTGGAACAAGCACTCTGGGAATTTGTAACTCTGTAGCTAATTCAGCAGCATGAATAGGGCCACCACCACCAAAACTAACCAAAGTAAATTCCCTCGGATCATAACCTTTTTCCACAGAAAGACGTCTGATTGCTTTAGCCATTACAGCATTAATCACTCTAACAATGCCTTCTGCTGCCTTATATAAGGGTAAGCCTAAGGGAGTGGCAATTTTCTCTTGAATCACTTTTTTAGCAAGATTTTTATCAATAGCCATTTCTCCTGCCAAAAGGTGCATGGGATTAAGTCGACCTAAAACCACATTAGCATCTGTAACAGTAGGTTCATTGCCTCCACGTTGGTAGCAGGCTGGTCCTGGGTCGGCACCTGCACTTCTTGGACCGACTTGCAGAGCCTGACCTCCATCAATCCAGCCAATGCTCCCACCTCCTGCGCCTACTGTATTAATCTCAATGGCAGGTATTTTAAGGATCTGACCTGCAATCTCAGTTTCTTCAGCAAAGTGAAGACTACCATTAAAGGCTACAGCCACATCAGCACTTGTACCTCCTACATCAATAGAAATGATGTTTTTAACACCAGCCTGTTGACCTAAAACTAATCCACTTAATGCGCCGGCAGCTGGACCGGATAACACCATATGTACACAATGAGTCTGGGCTGTTTTAGAGGTCATGATTCCACCATTTGACTGCATTAGATGGAGCTTTGATGGAATATTAAGAGAGGTTAAACCTTTTTCAAGTTGACGGAGATAACTACCAACTGAGGGGAGCACATAAGAATTAACTGTGGTGGTGCTCATTCTTTCAAATTCCTTAAACTCCGGCAGAATTTCAGAGGAAAGAGAAACCGTTGCTGTTGGGATCTCCTGTTGAATCAATTCTCGCAACTTCTCTTCATGTGACGCATTTACATAAGAATGGAGTAAACAAACTGCAATATTTTTAATTCCTTGAGCATTTAGCCTCTTAAGAATCTTACGTGTTGGCTTTTCCTGTAACGGAAGTTTGATCTCACCTGTATACAAGACCCTTTCAGGTATTTCAAAACGGAGTTCCCGCGGAACTAATGGTTCCGGTCGCTGCAAGAAGTAGTCATAGAGACGAGGACGATCCTGACGCATAATATAAGGCACATCTCTAAAACCAGCTGTGACCAAAAGAGCTACTGGAGCTCCTTTACGCTCAAGAATGGTGTTTGTTGCTACTGTCGTACCGTGAATAAAAAACTGAATCTCTTCAGCAACAACATCAAATTCATCCAAAAGTCGCCGTATGCCATCAACAACAGCAGCACTAGGATTTGCTGGACTGCTAGGAACTTTCAGCAAACGAAATGCTTTCTTCTTCTCATTGAAACAAACAATATCTGTAAACGTTCCTCCTACATCGACTCCAACACGGACAGACATAATCTTCCTCTTTCAATAATGAATTATTCCCCTATTAAAACAGCACTAGTATTACCAAGGTCAATGACTACAAATTCTTAGGCTAGTAAATAATTCCTTAAAGATAAACGGTGACCATTTTAATCTTGAATGCTTGGAAAAACAAATCAAGTCTCTAAGCCAAATGCACTTTAGAATAAACTTAATTTTTAACGTTATAACAACTCCCTTTTCCTATAATAGATTAACAATTGAATCAGAACACATAGCAACAAGACTAAACTGACCATTTGGTAAGGGACCCGAGAACCTCCCCAAACACCAACTATTCCTCCTCCAAATGAACCTACTCCAAAACCAATAGCCAGTGTGGCTTCATGCATTCCACTAGCTAACCCTTGATGTCGACCATCAAAACTCGTCGTGCTGTAAAAAATACTAGAAAAATAATTATAACTAGTAAGAAATGCAAACAATATAAGACCAATGGTCAGAAATAAAATCGTACTGCTGTATGTGAGAAACATAAGACCAATTAAAGCAATGAATTGCACTAGTAAAGTTATTGAAAAGCGGTATCTCCAAAATGTTAGAACTTTCATGATTGAGTAGGTTAGGAGAACAGTAATTCGGTTTGCTACTAACATCATTCCATGTATAGGAGAACTAATTCCGAGTTCATGAATTAGATGAGGAAGGAGATAGATAATAAGACTCATTCCCATAGCACCAGCAAAATTGGCTGTCCAACCTAAATAAACAAAAGTACGTAATGACTCCTGGACTTTTAAACTATCTGTGTTTTTTTTCTTGGCAAAATGAATTGGTGGATTAATGGAAGAATTTTCAAAAAGAATCACAATCAAAACACTACTCATTAAAAAGATGGCTATCCACAAAGGCAAAACGGGGTCGACTGGAAATGACCAACCTCCCAATGCCTGTCCAGTGATCATTCCGACATTCCAAGAGACACAGAACCAAAATAATCTTTGACTGGTCAGGTTAGAGCCTAGATGTGAGACTCCTCCTTGGGTTAACCAAGCAATTACGGGTGGGTGAAGAAATCCTACTGAAGCTCCCACCAAGGCTCCCATAATATAAAATCCAAAAGTAGATAACTGCAGGTAAACACAGGCAAGGAGTATGACTATGTGCACAACAGCGCCTACTGCTATTACCTGGCGACGACCCCAAATATCAGAACATCGTCCACCAAGGGGAGCACAGAGAGCATAACAAATTGAAGAGAGTCCACCTAAAATACCCAATTCTAAAATAGTGGATTGGTTTTCAGCCATAAGACGAGTTATGGCGAAGATGAATAACATAAAAGATCCATCCGCCGAAAAGGCTATCCAATAAAGCTTCAATTCTCGTATTACCATAATCAGCTATTCCAGATTATTTGACAGTAGTAGAGCTTATTTCTAACCTATACTCTTAAAATAGCTATTTCAACCAAGCTAGGACAAGTTAATTCTATTTTTTAAGGAGAACAATAAAGTGAAGATATTCAAAAATAATGTCTACTGGAACCCTCTACGTGTTTTTTATCGTAATCTTACAAAAGTCCAGAACAAATTCTCTTACAAACTTCAATTTAGAATTTCATTCTTCTTGCTAACTGCATTCTTACTTTCTTCAATTCCAGCAAGTCAGACTTTAGCAAGTAACAAAGTAAAACGTTTACTTCTAGTGGGTCAGGGACCAGATGGGCACCCAGTAGGAACACATGAGTTTATGCCAGGAGTAAATATCCTTGCTAATCTTTTGCAAAATTTCCAAGGTCTTGAACTGAAAATAACCAAAGCAGACGAGCCTTGGGAAAAAGGGCCGGAACTTCTTGACGCAGCTGATGGATTACTCCTTTTTGTTTCTGAAGGAGCTCGTTGGATGAGCCAAAAACCAGATCGATTAGATGCCTTAAAAAGATTTGGTCAAAGAGGAGGTGCCTGTGTAGCCCTCCATTGGGGTATGGGAACCGTAGAGGCCCAAAATATTGCAGAGTTTGTAAAGCTTTTTGGAGGCTGCCATGGTGGACCTGACCGAAAACACCAAACGTTAAAAACAAGAATACAATTCCCGGACAATGATCATCCCGTTTTACGTGGATTAAATGGTCTGGATGTATACGATGAATTTTACTACCGACTTAAATTTATCACCCCTCTTGATACAATAATCCCATTGGCTCAGGCAAAAATCGATGGAAAGCTTGAAACAATCAGTTGGGCATGGGAGCGTTCTAATGGAGGGCGGTCTCTTGGTTTTAGCGGACTCCATTTCCACAAAAATTGGAATCTAACTGTATACAGAAGGCTAATGATTCAAGCAATTCTCTGGACATTAAAACTCTCTATCCCAGTCAATGGAGTGAATGTTGATATCTCTGAGGAACACTTAAAACTGAACTAACAAGTGATGGGCTTGTGTATTTTAGATACATTAAAAGACTTAGGTATAGTTTTCAGAGTGAAGGAGCATTTATGAAGTCGTGGTTTTATACTTTTACATCAGTTCATTTCTTCCTAACAGCTATTAGTGGGGTACTACTTTATTTTAGGCCTCTGGATGGACGAGAGGGGGGGTATTCAGAAAAAACTAAACAGGTTCTCGTGGGACTTCACAATGGAGAATTTTGGGGTCACATTATTTTTGAAAACCGTTATTTTTCCGGACTTCCTATTGGAATTATTTTAGCAGTTACTCTAATCTTCTTTTCTATTAGGAAAATAAAGCTTTAGCTTCTTTAAAGTCCTTTAAAAAGAGGATACTGTTCATCAAGTACCTATAGTTCTCAAACTCTTTAAGAAAAAATCTCAAAGGAGATTCTAGAATTTAATTGGAGTCTATCTTATGGCAGTACTTGACATTAGCATCGTAGTGTTTTATTTAGCCAGTGTTGCCTCTCTAGGCATTTATTTTTCACGTAGACAAAAAACCACAGAAGATTATTTTCTTGCGGGCCGCAACGTCCCTGGATGGGTTGTGTCCTTTTCGTTCCTAGGCACTATTTGTGGGAGTGCTACCTTCATAGGACATCCTGGTACTGTGTTTCACGAAAATATGTATCTGATTCCCGCTCATGTTGCCCCTCTAGTCGTGATGTTGTTTCTTGCCCGATATGTTGTACGTTTTTATCGTCATAACGTGCGAATGACATCCTATGAATATCTCGAAAAGAGATTTGGCTTTTTTGCCAGAGGTTATGGGGCATTAACCTTTCTTGTCAGCCGTGCAATGGATGTCAGTGTTACTTATTACTTTCTAGCTCTAGCCACAGCTTTTCTAACAGGCTGGGACGTCATTAAAGTAATTCTTATTTTGGGAATAATAACGATTATATATACCCTAGTTGGAGGTATCCAGGCTGTAGTCTGGACAGATGTGATTCAAGCAATATTTCTAGTGGGAGGAGGGTTACTTTGTGTTGGGCTTATCTTGTTCGGATCCAACATCAGTCCAGAAGAAATCATCGACAATGCTTGGACAGCTGGAAAATTTAATATCGATAGATGGCAATGGGATGAAACAGAAAATAACCAATGGCTCTTTATTGTAGGCTCCATCGTTGTATGGCTTCAGGCCTTTTTCTGCAGTCAAAATAATGTACAACGGTATCTATTAGCCCGATCTGACCGAGAAGCAGAGAAAGGAGCAACTATGGGCGTTGCTGCTTGCCTTCCCGTCTGGTTTTTATTTATGTTGATAGGCGCCCTCCTTTGGTCATATTACCAGTTTAGTGCTGAGCTAGTGCCAGCTGAGGTCATGGATGTCAAAGATCGAATTCTTCCTTATTTTATTAAAACCCAGTTTCCAATTGGTCTGAAGGGAATAATACTGGCAGCACTTATCGCCGCAGCTATGTCCTCATTAGACTCCGACCTCAATGCCATGGCAACGGTTGTAGTAAATGATTTTTCTTTACGGCTGAGTCCAAAGCTGTCAGACAGTCAGCAACTATTAGTGGGAAAATTCTCTGTCATTTTCTTGGGACTAGTTTCTATTGCACTGGCAATTCAATGGGTCCAAATTGGAAGCGCTTCTCTTGTCGAATTTTCCTTAACCTTAACCATTGTTTTTACAGGAGGAATACTGGGTCTTTTTGGTTTGGGGATGTTGGTACGGTGGGCAACGGCCGTGGGAGCGCACCTAGGAATTATTTCTTGTGTGGTATTTACTGCCTGGGCCATTCTAACTCAAATTTCTTTTCCGGCTGGAAGTACACCAATTTTGAATCTCGGGCGCTTTAACTGTTCACTCAGCTTTTGGCTAATTGGTGTGCTGGGACATCTCATTCTACTAGTAGTTGGTATGGCAGCTAGTCGGTTTTTCCCAGATTCTTCGAACCAATCCCTTACTCCCTCCAAATAACTTGAGTTGTGGGGGAACAAATAATTTTTTAAAAGTTCAACAACTATTATTTTCCTAAACTATTGAAAATAAATCCGTTCTATCATCCAATATGCACCCATCGCAGCAATGGAAACCGATGCGGGTAGTACAACAAATTTTCGATATTGCTCTGAACCTCTTACCCATAATGTCAGCCCAAAAGCTGTTCCAATTACCAATAGCTGACCAGCCTCAACACCGACGTTAAAACCGATCAAACTAACCAACAATGAGATATCGGGTAAATCTAGTCTACTTAATGCCCCGGCAAAACCTAAACCGTGAATCAATCCAAAAATAAATACCACCAATAATCTCCAGGGTGAGTACCTTGGCAAAAAAATATTTTCCAGGGCAATTACTATAATGCTGCCAGCAATAATTGGTTCAACTAGAAAACTAGAGACATTTACTAGACCGAGTGTGGCTAATCCTAGAGTAATCGTGTGGGCCACGGTGAAGGTACTAACTTGCCATATCAAAACTCTTAATTTCCGGCTCATTAAAAATAATCCCAGCACAAAGAGAATGTGATCGGCCCCAAGAGGGACAACATGCACAAATCCATTACGAAGGAAACTAATAAAAGTGTTCCAAATTTCGGATGAGTAAATAGCCTTAACTAATTCTTTGCTAGGATCATTTGCCGTGGCCTCAGATAAACCTGTAAGATCAAGTATTCTGCTAGTTTCACCAGGAAAAAGTACTTGCAGTCCAGGAAGAGACTTTTCTTGGTAGTAGTTGAGAAAGACAATACTCAATCTCCCCTCCGGAAGTGCACGTATCTGATAGCCTGTTTGATCAACAATCTGCCCCAGATTCCAAGATCCAGTTACCATGACTGGGTCATCACTCCGACCCAGCTTCTTAGAATTAAAAGTAGTAAAATCAAATTTCCAGTCTGGTGGATCCACCGATCCGGGAAGAAAGGAAATCTTCACGGTCTGTTCAACAAATTGCTGTGCCTTTAACCGCAATGCATCCAGTACTGGCTGAGAAAATTGTAAGTACTGGTTTAGGCGAAGGTATGGTTCTGTTTCAGGATCCTCGCTAAAACACCTAGGATCAATTTCAATTTTGATGACCACCGATTTATCTGCTTTAAAAAAAGCCCGCAAAGGTACGTCTGGCACAGGATGGGCAACACCAAAAGAGGTTAAATATGGCAAAATTAGTAGTACCCAAATCCAGAAGGGCTTCACATAGCTGTATTGGAACTTAATTAACATTTTTTTCCTTGCTTCGTTGATCTACCTGTGATTCACTTACTATTGAATCGATTCGTATAAATAGTCTTTAGGAGGAACTTATGAAATTTATTCTTTCCATGGTTTTAGTGCTTTCACTCGGTTTTAGCATTGCTTCAGGTACTGTTTTTGCCGGTTGTGGCAAGAAAGTAACTAATAAGGGCACCCTCAAAAGCGTTGATTCCGGTACAAAGGTAATCGTCGTTGCAAGTAAGGGTGAAGAAACCAAACTAACTTTAACTCCAGGTACCAAAGCAAACGGAGCCAAACTTGCTGATATGGTGGGCAAAAAAGTCACCGTCATCAGTGAGCACAACAAAGTAGATTCTGTAACTTTAGCTCAGAAATAGTATACAACCAATTAAAGTTTCCGGATCATAAAGATAATTAAAACGGCTTTAGTATAAAAACTAAAGCCGTTTTTCTTCTTAGTGAATCAAATGCCAGTTCCAAAAGGTAAACTGATTCCTATTAGACTTAAAAACTTCCCTTCGTTAAACTTAGAATCACTCCAGCACCATGGCCTCAGGGTCACCTGTTACTTTTGTGTTTACAATCTCCTATTAAGATTTCCTTGCACTAAAAGCAAAAGATTGTCATTTTAAGGTTAATACCAATCCTCTAGAAATTCCTATAAAGGAAATATTACACCATGGGGCCAGAGGTTTCTTCACTGTGAATAAGAAAAAAATTGGCATTGGTTTTGTAGGAGCAGGCTGGATGGGATCAGCTCTACTACGTAAATTGGTTCAACGGAAAGATGTGAGAATCTGGTCTTTACACCAACGGTCCAAAGAAAAAGCACTGAAAATCTTACAAGAATTAGGTCTTGAAAAAAATTGTTATGAGCCAAGATTCACTTCACTTTTAGAGAATCCCAAGATTGAAGCTATATTCATTTGCAGTAGTAATGGGGCACATGGACCACAAGCCATTGCCGCTCAAAAAGCTGGTAAACATGTTTTCTGTGAGAAACCCTGTGCAACTAGTTTCACCGATTTTTGCCAGCAGATAGAACTAGAAAATTCCTATCCTAACCAAGTTACGTATGTTGATTACTTAATGAACTTTGATTCTCTTGAAAAACAGATACAAGGGATGGTGCAAAGAGGGGATTTTGGAACAATAACTCAGATTCAGGTCAACTATCGGCATCCAGTAAATATTTCTGAAGACAAGGTTTGGAAACTCTCTGCTACGCAAATAGGGGATGCGATCGGTATGGGAATTATTCATTCTTTTTCTGTTATGCTAAACATTATGCTGGCTCAGGGTGCAAAGCCTGTCAGCGTTTATGCTTCAAACAGTAGTATACATACCAGACCCTTCGAAATTCCAGCCCTTTGGAACCTCCATATTGCTTTTAGCAACGGCGGAACTGGTTTCTGTTTCGGCAACATAGACCAAGCAAATGGATATGATGCCTATCATAATATTCATGGAACTTCCGGAGGATTAATTTTTGATTCTTATTTAAATTCCCAACAAAAAATCCGTTTTTGGTCTCTCCAAAGTACCAAAGGAAAATGGGTTTATCCCCTTGATCCTGATCGGTGTATGTTGGATGGAATGGAGGAGCATATCTGGCCAGCTGAAACCACAACACCCGATAGTGGAGACGTTATGAGTCATCAGACTGGCGCATGTCTGGAACACTTTTTAAACTGTATTACATCTGGGAAACAATCTTTCTTGAGCTTCGCAAACTCTGCTGTGGTTGCTGAATTGGGATGGGCAGCCCAAATTTCAGCAGCACGCAATCTTCCTGTGACCTTACCACTTGACTGGCAAGATGCCTCCTATTTCTTTTCCAAGGAGAAAAAATAGCTTTTTAAAAACAGAAATTTTAAAAACCCTCAGAAATGATCCTCATCTGGAAAAAGACAGTTTCAAATCAATGATTCAAAAACTTCTATTACATTTGCGAGCAGTCGGTCCTGCACTCATTGTTGCCGCAGTAGTTTTGGGACCAGGGAGTATTTTGACAAGTTCAAAAGTGGGAGCACAATTTGGTTATTCCGGACTATTTTTCCTAATCCTATCTTCCATCTTGATGATTGCTATGGTAGCTCTTTCGACCCATTTAGGCATGGTTCACAAAAATGGTTTGTGCGAGGAGTTAGCCCATTACCTTGGTCGCGGTTATTCGGTTTTCATAGGCTTAGTACTTTTCTCGGTAATAGCACTTTACCAATCAAGTAATAATGTTGCCATGATTGCTGCCGTTGAGCTTTTAGTTGGTCGTAATCAGCTCAATTTACTGGTAGCTGACTCCCACTCAAAGACTTTGTTTCTTTTATTGATTAACGGTTTCGTAACCATATGCCTCTACCTAATGACACAACTTTACTCCTGGATAGAAAGAGCAATGAAAACACTCGTATTAGTGATGATTTTAGCTTTCTTTGTTAATTTTTTCATTGTACTTCTACAACCAATGGACTATATACCGGCAACTAACCCCGTTAAAATAGATCTAATTCCTCTCATGGCAATGATAGGAACAACTTTTTCTATTGCAGGAGCCTTTTATCAAGCATACTTGGTTAGGGAAAAGGGTTGGACTTTTGCCAATTGGCGTCAGGGGATCACTGATTCAGTATTTGGTATATCTGTTCTTAGCATGGTAACTGGAATAATTCTCATCACAGCAGTTATTCTATTTCATGGACGGCAAGACCCAGTGGTACTAAACAGCATCGAGGACATAGCAAGTCAACTTGAGCCTCTATTTGGAAAAGGAGCTACGGTAATATTTTCTTTTGGAATTATAGCAGGCGCCCTGAGTTCTTTTCTGGTTAATGCGGTGATAGGAGGAACCGTTCTTTCTGACAGCTTAGGAAAAGGTTCTCGAATTGATTCCAATTGGACAAAAAATCTAACTATCCTAGTTCTCTTTATTGGAATGACCATAGCGATTATATCCTTGGGCAGTCAAGGAGCCCTACCGGTAATATTACTGGCACAGGCCTTAACTGTCCTAGGACTACCAACCTTAGGATTCGCTCTAATCTACTTAGGGACACGCCCGCAGTTAACTGGAGATCGTAAAGTCCCTCAAAAAATCTTAATAACCTGCTTTATAGGGTTTTTAGTTGCCTGTTTGGTCGCTTTGAGAACAGCCCTTATTATTTATGAAAAGATTACAGTTTAATAAGCTTTTAGGCTTGTAATCTAGAAAAGGGTTTTCAAGGCAACCATTAGTTACTTTGATAAATCAAATACATTACTGCATCTGGTTGTCTCCTTTCTCTAGGGGAACTGCTTGCTACCGACTAGCAGTTCCCTATTCTTACTTGGTATAGTAGAAAAGATAATGCTATTAAAAGTAGTAGAAATAGAAGCTACATTCTTAACTACAGCTAGCTATTGTGTTAGGCTGTTAGCATAAGATTTGAAACTTAGTTCCGCTGACTAAATAACTATGTTAGAAAATAACACATCCCGAAAAGTTCTTTTTTTAGTTCTCTTAACAGCTCTTTTTCAAATTTCTTGGGCTCAAATCCACTGTGAAAGTATTTTTGAAGATGCGGAAGAGAGTGTTTGTTATTTATGTCTGCTTGGAAACTTAGATTCCACCGTTGAAATCCAAACGTGCACTACTCAACTTTCCTCTAACTATGACAGTTTAAACTTCACGTCTATAAACGAAGAACAAGTCAGCAACAAACTTTTTTACGAAAGAAGCCCTCCTTCGACTACCACCTAATTATTGTTTAATTCACACCAACTTCTGAACAGTCTGTTTCCTGTTTTTAATTAAGATACTTAGATTTCCGATTGCTCCACTAGAGAAAGGATTACTCCATCTTGTTTCTCCAATTAGGTTTATTATTGATCTCGCTTCTATGGAGCCCCTACCTGCATGGCTCCAATTCTGATTCTGGAGGTATTCATGGAAGGGTGTTTCTAAAACAAGGCAGAAAACCAATAAATGGTGCAGTAGTAACTATTGTGGAGTTAAATCGAAGTGCAGTCACTGACCCAGAAGGTATTTTTTATTTTAAGAATGTTCCAGGCGGTTCTTATCATTTGATAGG
>Ga0310345_10002892_pt1 | contig 16855 bp, 15 predicted proteins | sample HC15DNA20500_MG_FD_204667 | JGI IMG/M metagenome (GOLD analysis project Ga0310345, IMG submission 204667) | Marine microbial communities from station ALOHA, North Pacific Subtropical Gyre - HC15-DNA-20-500_MG | ecosystem: Environmental > Aquatic > Marine > Oceanic | place: Pacific Ocean: North... | reverse complement strand
CAAACACATCGCTGAGCCATGCAACCGTCTCCATTGCCTGCGAGCGCTCAAACCCTTCCTCGCGAATCGAACTAATCATGTCTCGTTCTACCGGTTGAGCGAACGTAGTCGGCACCACAACAGCAAGAACGAGAACCAGCGTGGTCGTAATCGGGACGGCTCGCATACGTCTTATGGGATAGCGGCGGATGACCGTGGCATGAGCCGGTCTACTGAAATGCCTGTGTATCAAGGGGCGGTGAAGACACGACCCCATTGTCATCTACAAGAAACGTCAGCACGCGGGTATTAGGGATAACCTGTTCAACCGGCGTGCCGTTGACCGACACTCCGGTAATAACCGTGCCATCACCGTTCGGATTTCGACGACACTCGTTGCGATCGCGTACTGACATCGTATTGGCCAGGCCGGTGGGAACGTCGTAAAACAGCTTCGTGAACAAGTTTGGACCTGGTTGGTCGAGGACGATGGCATCGCCGTTCCGCCAGCTCGGTACAACGTTGGTGTCAAAACCCATCCTAGCCAGGCACACATCAAACGCCACCTGCTGACTCGCGGGCGGGTTAGCCGCCGGTTGAGTCGCAAGCTGCAGTTCTATCGCCGTGATTCTGGTTGGAATGGCCCCACGGGGTGACTCGTCGCACTGCGTCGCAATTGAAGCCACGATCGGTAGAACCAACCAATACCGCCGGTGTTTCGTAAACATGCTGTCCGGATTAAATAGACGAACCTTAAGCATATAGGAAGTGTCTGGTACCGCATTGCCCTGTTGTACGACTGGGTCTCGACCGATAAACATCGGCAATGGGCATATTGAGACGTTTCTTTACGCTGTCCACCGTTGCACTCCTAGCCGGACTTATCGGCGTCGGCGTCGGCGTATTGGTAGCGCCAGCCACGGGGTCGGATACGCGCACCTGGCTTGCCTCACTCGTCGACGAGCACGGCCCGACTGTCCGACAGAACATGCGCAAGGCTGGCGATTCCGTAAGCTCAGCCATCGATTTTGTTGCCTCGAAAGTCGACACAGAGACGGACGGCAACTAAACGCGCCGACCAAAGCCGACTGCCTCTACACGTGTCATCCTTGTTCGCGTGTCCACTCAACCACGCATTGGTCTCGTGCTGTCCGCTGGCGGCCTGCGCGGCGCAGCCCATCTTGGGGTGCTTCGGCGGCTAGCAACAGCCGGAATTCATCTCGACAGCATTGTTGGCGTTAGTGCTGGAGCCGTCATCGCTGCGTACTACGCTGCCGTCGGCCTGACAATCGACGACCTCATCGCCGACGCAAAAGTCTTCAGGGGCCGCCACATCGTGGCACACAGCCTGAATTTGCGATCCTGGCAGTGGTTTCGGTGGATTTTCGATCCGTTTGCAGGGATCATTCCTCGACGCCTTCGCCAGCTTCAGTCCGCTCAATTCGACGAGTTGCACCACGGCATGAGAGCTATCGGCGTCGTCTGCCACGATCTGACCCATAACTGTCCTCGGTATCTCGCTTCAGGCGCGCATGACACCGTTTCGCTTTACGACGCTGTCGCGACGAGTGCCTCAGTCCCGAGTATGTTCCCACCGAGACCTATCGTATTCAAGGGCCAACAGTGCGAATTCACTGACGGCGGCCTCAGCGATGCACTGCCAATCGAGTTCGCGCGGTCGCAGGAAATTGGTGCGACACATGTCATCGTGTCGGACTGCCGAAGTCGTGGTGAGCGCCCCAAAAACACCGAGCATCCTAACTGTGTCTATGTGCGCCCTAACCTCAAGGGCACAGCCGTACTGCGAGCGCCCCGTGCATCCCTGCTCCTGACCGTCGAAGCGGGCGAGGCCGCCCTGACGACAAGTGCCATCGCGCAGATCCGAAAGTGGGGCCCCAAAGCATCAGAAATCAGGCAGGCTCCAGTCTGATCGCGGCGTTTGTGATGTGACATGGCGAATAAAAGTCGCCAAGATTCAACTAATATGAACCCGCCATTTAGGCCATGACTGCTGAACCTTTTCAGGAAGACCCGCTCTTTATGAGGGGGTAGGTAGAATACGTCAATTGGTTCTCCGTAAAGAGTTCGCTTGTCGAGATACCCCAACCCACGGTATATAAGGGCATTGGATCAGACACACGCTTCTGGCCATCGACCGGATAGCACTCGATTTCAGGGGGTAACTGATGCGACGCATAGCCACTCTTAGTCTCGCCATCGTCGGTACGACCGTGCTCTTCACCGGCGCGCACCTCGGCGCACAGCAAGGAGCGGGACATAATCACATTGGCCATGTAATGGATGCATGGAACGGCACACCTGACGGTGTCGGCTTGCTCCCTGCCGCGCTCGAAGAAGCGCGGATCGCGGCGCAGCACGCTTCCCTTGCAGCAAAGGATCCAAGCAATCTCGACGCAATGAAGCGACATGCCGCTCATGTTCTGCACGCAGTCGACCCGACACAAATTGAGAACGGCCCCGGCAAAGGCTACGGCGTCAAGCAAGGTGCGGAAGGCGCCGCGAAGCACATTCAGGCCGCCGCAAATACCGACGGTGCCTCCGATGCGATTAAAACACACGCAACCCATGTCGCCACATCGGCGCGGAACACGGTCGCGCGCGCGGATGAAATCGTTGCTCTTGCGAAAAAGATTGAGATGAGTAGCTCGGCAGCAGCAGCTTCTGGGATGGTCGCTGAACTCAATACGCTTGCTCAGCAGCTACTCTCAGGGAACGACGCCAATGGCGACGGCCGTACAGGTTGGCAGGAAGGCGAAGGTGGGCTCGAAGTCGCCGAGACCCATGCCAACCTGATGAAGAAGGCTGAAGGCCTCCCCTAAGAAGCCGCGCCTGAAACGCGGGCCTCATGACCCACATGAGACATGGCGCCCAACACAACCCTTGTTCCTGACTAGTCGTCAGCGTACGGTTCTTTCAACACGTACTGTGGGTGGGACTCGAGGTAGGACTCAACGCGCGCTCTCCGTGTCACTGCGTCGGCGATGAAGGTGACCGCCTCTCTCAGACGCTGGTCGGGTTCGGCACAACTTAGCCGTAAAAACCCACCGCCGGCTGTACCGAAGCATTCTCCACCGAGGCAGGCCACCCCGTTCTTGTCGTCGGCACCCTCTAGCAAAAACAGTGCGAGCCCGTGTGAGGTGATCCCGTGCCGATTACAAATTGTTTTCACCGACGGAAAGGCGTAGAAAGTGCCGCGTGGCATCAGACACGACACTTCATCAATCGCGTTGAGCCCCTCGACAAGCAACGTTACTTTCCGCCTGAAATCGGACATCCGCTCATCACGAACGCTGCCATCACGCATCATCGCGGCAATACCGGCCATTTGTGTGAACGGCGGCACGCACGACACCGCAGTGTTTGTTAACGTTCCAAGGACCTCGATTATCGCTGCACTCGAGACAGCATAGCCGAGCCGCCACCCGCTCATGCTAAACGACTTGCTAAAAGTGTAGGCAGCGACGCATTGGTCGAACATTCCAGGCTGTGCCAGCAGCGTGTGATGCTGACCTTGCCAAACCATCGCATCGTACGGTTCATCACTGAAGACCGCAATGTCCTTCCCCCGGATGATCGATGCCAAGTCCTCAATGTCAGCGAGTGTCGCAACACCACCAGTCGGATTATGGGGACTGTTAAGAAAGATCGCTTTCGGACGCGGATCTTTCGCCAGGAATCGTTGTACGTCATCGAGACTCGGCCTGAAATCATTCGATGCTCTCAAATTTGACGCCACCATCCTGCCGCCACGCCGTTGAATGTTCGCCGGATAGGTCGGAAAGTGCGGGCTAAAGACGAGCACGCCATCCCCAGGATTGACAAAAGCCTCGCAGAAGAACTGCTCGTAAATCTTAGCGCCTGGGCCGACGACGATATTCTCAGCAGCCGCAGATAATCCGTATTGATCGTTAACGTACTCCGCGGCGGCCGCGCGGAATTCCGGAAGTCCGAGCGACGGACCATAGTGTGTTTGCCCACTATGAATCGCACGGATTCCGCTGTCGAGACCCTCCGGTGAAGTCGGGAACGGACTGTCGCCAACCTCAAGCTCGATGACGTTCTTACCGCCTGCAATCAACCGTTTGGCAACGGCCAATACAGTGAAAGCAGTCTCTCCCTCAACGGTTGACGCAAATCTTGAGAAGGTCGCTGACATGCGACGGCAAGCATACCCTAGCAGCCTCCGGTGAAAGCACAGCGTCGCAGCGGCACCAGGGAGTTACCTGTGTGGCTAGGTGGGACGAGGAAAAATACTGGTCAGTCCTTGACCAGGAACCAACGCCGCCAGACGGAATGCATCATCGGTCGACGACATCGACATCTCCATATCTCAGAGCGACCTCACGACACCCTACCCGAACACCTTGTTCGGATCTTCGACGAACTGTTTAAATGCCAAGAGAAACTCGGCACCGACCACACCATCAATCGCGCGGTGGTCAGCTGACAGCGTGACAGTCATCACGGAGCCCACGCCGACCGCCTCATCACGTACGACGGGACGTGACTCGATCGCGCCGATGCCAAGAATACAACTCTGCGGTGGGTTCAAGATGGCATAGAGGCTCGACACCCCGAACATCCCGAGGTTCGAGATCGTACAAGTTCCACCAGTGTAATCAGACGGCTGGAGTCGGCCGTCGCGCGCGCGCGCGGTCAACTCCCGAAGCTCCGCCGCAATGGTCTGGAGGTCCTTTGTGTCCGCGCCTCGGACCACCGGGGTAACGAGACCAGCCGGCGTTGTTACTGCTACGGCGACGTTCACTGCTTCGAAAACGCGGACAGCGTCGCCTGTCCATGCCGAGTTGGCCTGTGGCACTGCCGTGAGTGCCAGTGCTACGGCCCGCACGACAACATCGTTCACGGTGACATTGTATGTACCAGACGCCGCGTTCTTGAGCTCGCGGAGCGCAAGCAATCGATCGACCGAACAAGACACCTCGAGATAGAAGTGAGGAACAGTCTGCTTCGCCACTACCATTCGCTCAGCGGTGACACGCCGCATCGCTGTTAGCGGCTCGTCTGTGTGAGCGCCGTCAAGCAGCGATGCGGTCGTTACAGTTGCACGCGCCCGTGGCGACGCCACGGCTGCCTCAGTTTTCGTCGTCAACGGTGCATTGAGCTGCTGCTCGACATCAGCCTTCGTCACCTGCCGACCGCCGATTGAGGCACTCAAACTAACGAGGTCGATCCCAGCCAATGCCGCCATGCTCCGCGCAAGTGGCGTCGCCGACACGTCGCTCGACAAAGCAGCAACGACGCTTCCCTGTGGGGTGACTGGCCCGACCTGTCTGGGCGTAGAAAGAGGTGCAGCGACGCCCTTGGCCGACAACTCCACCGCGACCCGTATCGGCGCATCGACCACATCGCGGTTCTTGCGACTATTGTCAGTCGAACGCAACGTCGCAAGAACAGTGTTAACCGCCACGTCTTCAGTACCCGCCGCCACATGAATTGCGTCGATGACACCGTCGGCCGGCGCTGGGAGCTCAACCGTCGTCTTGTCGGTTTCGACTTCGGCGATCGGCTCGCCCGCCACAATGCTGTCGCCGGGTCGCTTAAACCACGTCGTCAGCGTCGCTGATATCATCGATTCTGCCAACTCTGGCATTCGAACTTCCGTCTGAACCGATGGCGTCCGCTCCCGCTCTATGACTGGATCGGAAGCATCCCGCACCATTGCAAGCACGGATCCAACGGCGACACTCTCAGTCCCTTCCAAAACCTGAATGTCATCGAGGATGCCGTCGGCTGGTGCTGGAAGCTCGACCGTCGTCTTGTCAGTTTCAAGCTCGGCGATCGGCTCGCCCATCGCAACATGGTCACCCGAACGTTTGAGCCACCTGATCAGCGTGGCCGATGTCATCGACTCGGCGAGTTCGGGGAGATAGATCTTAGTAGCCATAGTTCCCGACTACCGACGTGCAATAACGAGTAGACGTCCAGCCGCGTTGACAATCGCTTCGGCATCGAGACCGTATTCCCGATATAGGTCTGGAATGTCTCCCGACTGACCAAAACGGTCGACTCCCAGCGGGATTACCCGATGTCGCCCGACGGACGCCAGCCAGGACAACGTAGACGGATGTCCATCAACAACCGTGACCAGACCGGCACGATCAGGTAGCGCGCCGAATAGCCGGGCGACGTGCGGCGGTGGGGCATCGATCGAGCCGTGGTGACTGTCGGTCCAACCCCGATACAGGCGGTTAACTGAGGTAACGACGAGAAGCCCCGTGTCGGGAATGTCCTCCACAATCCGACGATGTGCATCAATTGCTTCTGGAAGCACTGCACCAGATGCAACTAACGCCACCTCAGCGCGCGGCCCCGGCGGCACCATCCAATAACCACCATTGGTGACATCTTGTGCAAGCGCGTCATCGAACTCCCGAGAAGGCTGGTCGATGGGGCGCGTCGATAGCCGCAGATAGACGGCGCCCCCATCGTCAGCCTGCAAATGTTCGAAACTCCAGCGCAACACCTCGCACAGCTCGTCGGCGTAGGCCGGTTCGAACGCCGTCAGACCAGGCTGTGCCATGCCAAGCAGTGGCTCATAAATGGACTGATGGGCACCACCTTCGGCGGCAAGCGACAAACCGGAGGGCGTACCGACAACAATGAAACGCGCATCTTGATAGCAAGCGTAGTTGAACGCGTCGAGGCCACGACTGATGAAGGGATCGTAGATTGTCCCGATTGGCAGTAACCGTTCCCCGAACAGCGGCGCACTCAGGCCAAGTGCTGCTAACAGAAGAAATAGGTTGTTCTCAGCAATACCGAGCTCAATGTGTTGTCCCTTTGTCGACACTTCCCAGTTGAGCGCCGAAAGGATGCGCTCATGCTTAAAGAGGTCACCCTGCTCGCGACGACCAAAAATGCCGCGCCGGTTTAACCATGACCCGAGGCTAGTCGAAACCGTGACGTCGGGCGACGACGTAACCACACGGTCGGCCAACCCCGGGTGTCGGCGCGCGAGGTCCGAGAGAAACCGACCAAACGCCTCCTGCGTGGAGAGCTTCTTGCCGGACGGCGGATCAAAACGGGACGGCACCGAGATCCGTCCGGCGCGATGCTGTCGTTCGGCTTCGCGTCCGAACGGTACCGCGTCTAAAAACATCTTGAGTTCTTCAGCGGACGTTTCAACGCCGGCGTACCGATCCCACTCCTGACCGTCACCGACCCTCATCTGCTGCTTAAACGTGGCCATCTGGTCGGGCGTCAAGATACCCGCGTGATTATCCTTGTGTCCCGCGAGCGGCAGACCGTAACCTTTGATCGTGTAAGCGATGAAACAGGTCGGCCGGTCATCGGAATCCACCCGAAAGGCGTCACAGACCGTCTCCATGTCGTGACCGCCAAGGTTAGTCATCAGCCGGCCCAGTGCATCATCATCGTGCTCGTCCAGCAACGCCCGGATACCGTGCGCATCACCAAGGTCGCGAATGAGTTCCTCGCGCCACGCCGCGCCGCCTTTGTACGCAAGCGCGGAGTACCGTGAGTTCTCTGCCGAGTCGATCCATTGCTGTAACGCCTCACCACCTGGCTGCTGAAACGCCCTCGTTAGCAGCCGTCCGTATTTGAGCACTTCGACCCGCCAGTCGAGATTGCGAAAAACACTCTCGAGACGATCCGAGAACCGCTCCACCATCACGGCATCGAGACTCTGCCGGTTGTAGTCGATCACCCACCAGACGTTTCGAATGTCATGCTTCCATCCTTCAACGAGTGCTTCAAAGACGTTGCCTTCATCAAACTCGGCGTCGCCGGCGACCGCAATCATCCGTCCCTGTTCGCGCTCGGGACCCAACTCCTTCAACCGGATATAGTCCTGCACGAGCGACGCAAACGATGTCATTGCCACACCAAGGCCGACCGACCCGGTTGAGAAATCGACGTCGTCAGCATCTTTAGTGCGAGAGGGGTACGACTGAGCACCGCCTAGTCCACGAAAGCGCGCGAGCTGGTCTTGCGTCTGATTCCCGAGTAGGTACTGGATCGCATGAAACACCGGACTGGCGTGTGGCTTGACCGCGACGCGGTCGGCCGGACGAAGCACATTAAAGTACAGCGCTGTCATCAGCGTCGCCACTGAAGCCGAGGATGCCTGATGCCCGCCAACCTTCAACCCGTCGCGTGCCGGACGGAGGTGGTTTGCATGGTGGATCATCCAAACCGACAACCAAAGAACCTTCCGTTCAAGGTCTCTCAGATAGGGAAGTTGCGAAGTGGTCTGCGCTGGAGGGGTTACCGGTGCCACCATCAAAACTAGTAGCTTATCAGCTCTACCGTGCCAAAAAATTGCGAATATTGGTCATTTATATCTGATTTAGCAATATTATTTCTTATATGGCCCTTATTTTAGACAATATTGACCGCCACATCCTTACAGTGCTTCAGGAGGAGGGACGCCTCTCGAATGTGGAACTCGCCGAGCGGATTGGGCTGACTCCAGCACCGTGTCTGCGACGAGTCCGTTCACTCGAGGAGGCCGGCGTTATCCAAAAGTACGCAGCATTGGTCAACTCGCGTGCGCTCGACCTCAGTGTGACTATCTTTGCGCAGGTCACTCTCGACAAACAGGTAAAGGACCAACTCGAAGTTTTCGAACGCGCGGTGCGGAAGTGGCCGGAGGTAATGGACTGCTACCTCATGACCGGCGATTCGGATTACCTACTGCGCATCGTACTCCCGGATGTCGAGGCGTATGAGCGGTTCCTGAACGAAGCACTGACGCAAGTTCCTGGCGTCGCCAGCATCAAATCGAGCTTCGCCTTGCGGCAGGTCAAATACTCGACGGCGCTGCCCGTAGTCAGAAGTTGCTAGGGCTAGCGTAGTAGGATGTCACTATCTGGAAGATACTTATGCAGACACAGATAACAAGACGTGAAGTGCTGAACCTATTCGGTTCCACCGCCGGTGCCGTGGCAGCAGTGACTGCCGGTTTTCCCCTGCGAGCCCAGCAGCAGTTCGAGAGCATCGAGCCACTGAACTTCCCTGCTGGCGAGACTATCCGCACACTCCAAGGCGACGTTGATCCCGCAGCGCTAGCAAACGGCGCGACACTCTTTCACGAGCACGTCGGCCGTGCCGATATTGACCTCGCGGTCGAAGAACTCCGTGCGTCTGCATTCGATGGTCTTGGCTGCATCGTCGATGCGGCGACTGGGCGCCGCACCGTCGAGCAGCTGCGGGATCTAAACACCATTGCAGATCAGAGTGCGGTTCGAATCATTATGGCTGGCGGGTACTTCGAAGACATCGGATTCGCAATCTATCCGGTGCGTGTGGCTGAAATGTCCGAGGATAAACTCGTCGACGAACTTGTCGCCGACGCGACATCTCAGCGATGGGGAGCCTTCGGCGAAATCGCGTCGTCGCTTGAAATGCGTCCTGATGAGCGCAAGGTACACCGTGCAGTCGCTCGCGCCCATCTACGGACCGGGTTGCCTATTTTCACCCATACACCGCACGAGAGCTGTCCGACCTGCGCGATGGAGCAGATGGATGTAATCGAAGGTGTCGGCGTTGACCTATCACACGTCGTGATAGGACACATGGCAACGCTGAAACCTGAACACAATCCACTGGCAACCCACCGAGCAATTGCCGATCGCGGTGCGTTTATTGGTCTCGATACGCTAGGCCATGAAATGGGTCGGTCGGACATTCCGGCCGCCGATAAAGTGCGGATGGTGCAAGACCTTTTGGACGCAGGTCTCGAAGATCACATCCTGCTGTCGTCCGATCAAGGGAACACCCGTCAGTTCAAGCGGTACTACGGTCACGGCTGGTCATCGGTACTGATGCAGTTCGTGCCGAAGCTCCGTTATGCCGGCGTGCCCGAAGAAGCAATTCGAAAGATTCTGGTCGATAACCCACGACGATTTCTCGCGTTTGTTCCAAAGTCGTAAGTCGGTAGGAGGGTCTCTTTGGCAGCCCGTGGCATGGCGTGTCTATCGGCGTGTGGCACACCGCATAGCTCTCGACGAGGACTATTTTGATACCGGTCTCCGTGCCGACGTTTAGCAACCGAAAGCTGACGTCGCCACGCAGCCGACTGGGTGGATGCCTATTTTCCCTTTCGGGAAACGAAGTCGACCTAGAGGGTTCCTGTATCCGCCACCACAAGGCTCACAGAAATCTCTGCCGTTAGTCAACGACAGCCTGATACACAAGATTACGTGACAGCCCGTGCACTTCGGCCTGTACCCGCCCTTGGTGCTGAATCATCCCGACGAAGGAAAAGTCGAGCACTGGATCAATCCAAAACCAAGTTCCATCGATCCCGAGCCAGTAATAGGCGCCCTCGGCGTGCGGCTCCCCGGCGGCGGCCGGGTCCATGTAGATCATGAAATCTATGCCGAAGCCCATGCCGGGCCGCATGTTACTGGTGGCCTCGGCCGACAGGTGGTTGGTGTGCATCATCTCCACGGTCCGCGGCGCCAACAGACGCCTGCCGTCGAACTCGCCCTCGTTAAGGAGCATCTGCGTGAAACGCAGATAGTCGTCCGCGGTACCGAAGAGACCGCCGCCGCCCGATGGCCCTGGAGGATCGGTCGAGAACGGCTCGCCGCGTGAGTTGAGGACCAGCGTCCCGTTCTCATCGGCACCGTGACGGAGCGCGTGACGGGAGACCTTTTCCGGCAGCACGTAGAACGCAGTGTCGACCATCCCGAGCGGCTCGAACAGTCGATCTTCGAGGAACGCGGCTAACGGCTGGCCTGACAACTGCTCGACCAGGTAACCCTGCACGTCGACCGCCGAGCTGTAAATCCACCGAATACCTGGTTGCGCCAGCAAGGGAATGTTGGCCATCTTGTCGATCATCGCCTGGAGCGGCGCCATCGGGTTGAGGACGCGTTCCTCCATGAAGCGTTGGTTGACGGGATGTCGCGGATTGAGGACGTATCCCAGACCGGCCGTGTGGGTCATCAACTCTCGCATGGTGATTTGATGGTCTAGATCTTCAAGCTTCATTGAGCCATCGCTGTTCTCACCAACATGCACCTTGAGGTCTCTGAATTCTGGGATATACCGTGACACTGGATCATTAAGTCGCCACTTGCCCTCTTCGTAGAGCATCATCATGGCAACCCCGGTGATCGGTTTCGTCATAGAAAAGATACGAAAGATCGAATCACGAGCCATCGGACGTTGACTCTCGATATCCTGAACGCCGACGACATCGACGAACGCGATCTTCCCGTGACGCGCCAGCATCGTGACCACACCAGCGAGCTTGCCGTCGTCGACCATCGCCTGCATCGCGGCATCGAGCCGACCAAGACGGTCAGCAGACAGGCCAACATCGGCCGGGGCGACGGTTTCGAGGTCCCGCTCGGCCGCAAATGGCACCAGTGAGAAGAGTTCTGCTGAGAGTGCCACAACCGCCACAAATGCAATGACGAGTGGCGCAAACCGCCATCGGTTCAGAGTTGATCGCACGATGTCACCTCCCTTCGCAATCCCTTAGACCATTACCCAACGGAATACATTTACGACCAAGAAAGCGAACACCTCCGCTAGATCCAACCGATTGCCCACAGGACATAAACCACCGCCATTGCGGTGACGCCATTTACGAACGTCACGCCACCGTAGGAAATCAGGGCTGCCTTAAGCGACATGCGTGAAAGCGACATGCACACCCAGAAATAACTTGAATTCACATACTTGATGATCATCGACCCGGCTGCACCAGCCAGCATCGTCGCTTCCGGGGTCAACCCGAGCTGGTTCATCATCGGCGCCGCAACCGACGCGGCGGTAATTACACCGACGGTCGTCGAACCGGTGATCATATTGCCGACGACGCCGAGAACAAATGGCAGGAAGATCGCTGGAAGGCCGACCGCAGCCGTCGCCGACGCGATCGCATCAACAGCCGGCGTGTTGCGAAGGATCTGAGAGAGCGCACCGCCGAGACCGGTCACTATAATAATCATCGCCGAGGTCCGGAGCGCTTCTTCGATCCAGGTCCCGACGCGTGCTTCGGCCTGGTCGCGGGAGGTCTGCCGATACGCGAGCAGGATCCCAATCCCGAGCGCAACAACCGGCCAGCCAAGGTAAAGCATCAATCGGTTGATGATGTGACCCTCTGGCAACATCAACGCGGCGACACTCTGACCAGCGATGAGACTCAGCGGAATCAGGATCGGCGCGTACGCTCCCCATGTTGACGGCAACTCTGCTTCCCGTCCTTGTTCGATAAACGACTGCCCAACGAACTCGCTCGACGGCGCCGACTCGACGTGCGGGCCGACGAGCTGCGCGTAAGCCCAACCAGCAAGTGATCCAATTAATGTGACGAGTCCGCCGAAAAGAATCACCTTCCCGATGTCGGCACCGACGAGCGCCGCGGCGGCAAGCGGGCCCGGCGTCGGAGGCACCATCGCGTGCGTCAGCTGCATTGCACCGACCAGCCCGGTTCCCATGACGCTCATGTTCACGCCCGCCGCCAACGCCGCCGAATGGACGAGTGGGTTCAAAATGACGTAACCGACGTCTGAAAAAATCGCGAGTCCGATCACAAAGCCACTCAGCGTAAGCGCGAGCGGCATACGTCGCTCACCCACCCAGGTGATCATCGACGAGGTGATCCGCTCGACACCGCCAGTGTGCTTTAGCGCTTCCGCCAGAATCGATCCAAGAACGATGACGACAGCGATCCCTTGAATCGTCCGGCCAAAACCCTGTTCAAACGCGTCGATGAACGCCTCCCGGTCGATACCGGGAATAATCGCGAAGAGCAATATAGGCAGAAGTAGCGCAATAAAAACGTGCCACTTAAACCGCGTAATCAGCAAAAACAGAAGTGCGATCATCGCGACGAGCCCTGCAACGGCGACGATCGAGCTGTCTGTGATCATGTCGTGTCCCCTAGCCTAGCCGAGATCCAGGTTCGAAACTTCGTTGCCGAACTACCCCGCTACATGACGTGTTTACCGCAGTGAGTCCGAGGCGCGCTGCCGGGCGTTTGGTCACGTCCCTGAGCCGAAACGTCTCGACGAACAACTGGAAGCGTAGCCGCAGTCGTGGCCACCACGCTCGATCTCAAGAATGCCCGCCGTGATACAGGGCTCACGGACGCATCATAGATCCGCCGGAAAAGTGAAGCCATCAGAGTTCATCGGGTTACCCGGTTGTGCGTTGCTTTCCGTGCCAGCTCCGGGTAGGCTGCTGAGGTTACTAGGACTAGCCCGCTAGCTTCACCCGCATCGAGAGCCGACGAGACCGACTTGCCTCGCCTACCCTCCCTCAGGTGATTACGCAGCGAATAAGCGCCTCGGCGTTTGGCCGGTCGTCTTTGAGTGAGGTAGAGAAGGAGTCACTGATGGGTCGAAGGTTGTACGTCGGTAATATCCCTTTCGCGTCTGGCGAGGACGAACTACGCGATCTCTTTACGAAGTTCGGTGAGGTCGAATCAGTGCACGTCGTTACCGACCGAGCAACCGGACGTCCACGCGGGTTCGCGTTCGTCGAAATGGTGAACGATGATGATGCACAGAAAGCTATTGGCGATCTTGACCAGACTGAGTTCCAGGGTCGTCGCCTGGCGGTCAACGAAGCTCGTCCACGCACGCCGCGTCCGATGGGAGGCCAAGACGACGGTGGCTTCGGCGGTGGCCGGCGCGAACCGCGTTGGTAGTAGCTTTTTTCAGACGAGAGGCTTGTCCTTGAAGCAATACTTGCCTACGAAAGCCCAACCACCGACGCGCTCGAACTCGTCACCAAGACGGCTGACGACCTCGGTCTCTCGTCTAGCACCGCTGCTACCGTCTGATAAGATAGCCGCCACTCTCCTGGGCACCGCGCGTGCCCATCCGAAGCTTAGGTACGGAGGACTGCATGGCGAATCGAGGGCGCCCTACTCAAACGAAGCGACAACGCGAGCGGGCACGCATTGAACGCGCAAAAATGAAGGACGTGCGCCGCGCGGATAACCGCGAACGGCGCTCATCCGCACCACCTCGCCCGACCGATCATGACCCTGACATCGCCGGGCTCAAGCCAGGCCCACAGGAGATGCCTGGTTGGCAGCGGGAGTTCTTCGAAGAGGAAAAGCGCGCCAAAGAAGCAGCAGAGAAGGCGGCCCAAGAGGGCGGCGAGTCGTAGTCATTCAACCCGCGCTTCAAAAAAAAGGCCAGCCCCCAATAGGGCCTGACCTTTTCTATATTCGAGTGGCGCACTCCAACATCTGTCGGTTCGACGACCGAATGTCGTCAGACCTTAATTATTGTTTGTCGCTTTCTTTTCTGCCGCCTCTACGTCGACCGTCCCGTAGAAGCCGATCATCATCTCTTCCCAAGTTTGCTCGCCGAAACGGACTTCGGCATTTGGGTCTGGATTGTATTTGTTGTTGGCTGAATTATCGAAGTGCATCACTACTTCGAGCTCAGAACCTGCCGGCATCAAGATTGGCTCGACCAGCTCGTAGCGAAGTTGCCAGTTGAAGTCGTAGTTCGGCACCCACAGCACTACCTCTTCACGGCCGTCTGGGTACCTAAGCGTGTACTTAGCATCCTTCCCGCGCACGTGCATGTGCGGCATCATGTTCGCCAAGAGCGTGTCTGTTTTGATCCGGCGCACCGCCCGCACTTCGTGGTTCCCATCATGCGGCGGAATCGAAAACCGCAAATCCGCTACCTGACCTCCACCCGTCTTGCGGAGATTCTCAAGCGGTTCCTTCGTCAAGACAACACCCCAGCTACTTTGGTCGGTCACCGGGATACCGATTGACGTGTAATGCATTTGCGCTTCGACCTCGGCTCCAGCAGGAATCCGGCTGGCAACGCCGTCTGGGAACTTGAGCCCAAGGCGATTTGGCACAAAACCACCGACGGTTGCTCCAGGAATCGATTTCTTCGACCGATCACGCTCCAGCTTCGGCGATGGATCAATTGGGTAACCATTGCCTTGCTTCACATCCGGGATCACGTGGTGCACGACGCGTTTGTCACCCGGGCGATACTCGGTCGCGGAAATCCAGATGTCTTCGGTGAGATTGGTCGGCACGGTAATGTAGAGGTAGGGGATCGTGCCGTCTGGCGGCACATGGTAGGGCTCAACCATCGTGAAGACCAAGTCCGGTTCTCCGATCGACCACCCGTCAGTAAACTGCGGCGCGTCCGGAAGGTCTGACGGATTTCCCCTCGGGGCTCCACCATCGACCCATGCACTAATTGTCGCGATCGTCTCAGAGGGCAGGCTCTGGTCGTTGGCGTACTGCTGAATCCCATGGGCAGCGCCCCACGGGGGCATCTCACGGGCCTCAACCTTCTGCTTGATAGCCCGCGCCCAGGGACGCGAGTCCTCGTACGTCATTAGAGACATCGGCGCGATGTGGTTCTCACGATGACACGATACGCAGCTCTTGTAGAAAATTGGTGCGATATCCTTCGAAAACGTCGGCACATCTTCGGCCCTTTCCGACGCGTTCGCAATGCCGGACACGGCGAGGACAGCCAACCCGACAAGAATCGAATCCTTTCTCACGACTTACTCCTTCTCGTACAACCCGAGCCAAAGCATCGTAGCAGAACCGGTGTCACGTCGCTATCGGTAGGTGCCAAGCAAGGCATGGAGTGGAGTACTAGTACAAACGATGAGCGCAATCAGACTCACCACCAGAGTTGGTAGAGCCTGAGGCAATGAAGAACAAGCCATGGATACCTCCAGAATGGCCACGTCGGAGACATTGTTTTTCACGACGCCAAAAAAATATGGGGCTAGCCCACGATGCGATGACCAGCCCCCGTAGCCAACAACTGACTGCCAGCCCGACTCAACCCACGTTCAATCCGACCGGCCGAAACTTCGCCGGCGCGCCTGCATCACGACGCCGGCACCCAGCCGGTTACGCCGCCTTCGACTCGCCACCATCGATCTCAATCCGCCTTGGCTTCGATGCTTCGACGATAGGAAGTCGGAGTTCTAGCATGCCGTGCTCGAAGATCGCATCCACTTTCTCGGAATCGACGCTCGAAGGCAGTGTGAAGTTTCGCTCGAACGCACCATAGCCAAACTCGGAGACGTGGTGATCCAAGTCTTCAACTTTCCCACTGCGCTCACCAGAGACGGTCAGCACGCTGTCGTGTAAATCGACCTTCACGTTCTTGGGATCGATCCCTGGCAGTGCTATCCGGACAGTCCAACCCTCCTTATCCGACGTCACTTCCATTGCCGGAACCCATGGCAAATCCCGCGCAGCTGGCACCGCCGTCCAGCGGCCACTGAAGGCCCGGTGAAAATTGTCTAACTCTTCGAACGGATCCCATCGAGTCAGGCTCAACATAATTTTTCCTCCTTAGAATCAAGCATTTCTCCAGTCCACTTCCTAAGTTCGAGAAAATAGCGTACCATGTGACTACTATAATGTCAATTAATCTTATTAGATTACACTCATATATGAATTGTGAGCTTGCACAAAGAAATTTTTAACCTTTGTTCTTATCAGGAGGATCGGGCGAACTTCGTCAACGCGAGGCAGACCGAGAACGGTTACTGCCGGTCCCAACCAAGGATGGCATCGATGGAGTCGGCAGAAATGGGATGGTACCCTGGCCTGGCACGCTGGTAAATCGCGCGCGCACGTTCACGTCCGCTCGGCGTTTCGGCGAGCGCCTCATAGAGCGGACGGATGAGTTTCCGCCGACCAATCTCGACTAGATACCGTTCAAGACGATCGTCGGCGCGGTGATACGACGACCGGATTGCAATGAGGAGCCATCGGTGTGCAATCTCAGCGTTACCCGATTCCGTCAGTCCGTAGGTTCGGTCCAAATCGCCCAACTGACTCGACGGTAGCGCCACCGGCAATACACTCAAGAAATGCAGCCACTCGAAGGTGGTC
>Ga0310345_10002891_pt1 | contig 16864 bp, 10 predicted proteins | sample HC15DNA20500_MG_FD_204667 | JGI IMG/M metagenome (GOLD analysis project Ga0310345, IMG submission 204667) | Marine microbial communities from station ALOHA, North Pacific Subtropical Gyre - HC15-DNA-20-500_MG | ecosystem: Environmental > Aquatic > Marine > Oceanic | place: Pacific Ocean: North... | reverse complement strand
TAATAAGTTATATTGATTTTGTAATGAATCCATTTCAAAATAAGCAATTTTAAAACCATTGGCACTTAATGCAGCATTGTTATTGTTAACGAATGCAGCTTTTTGAGGCGCTTTAAAATGTTCATATAACAAATAAGCAACAGCAATAACTAAAAGGGCGTTAATAATGAGTAAAACATTTTTCATATACAAAATTATGTTTAATTAATTTTAATACATGTTTACACTTAAGTGTAATTATTAAACTAGCACATGAATTAAAAATGAAAACGAATATACAGGCAAATCACACATTTAAAAAATTAGCTTCCTTTTTTAAATTTTAATTAGGATTTAATGAAAAAAAGCCTGCAATATTTTCAAAAATATTGCAGGCTAAATTTTTAAACTGAACTTATAAGTTGTTTAACTATTCATCTTCATCAAAATTCATGGCTTCACGAGTAGTAGATAGTACTTCAAAATCTTCTTTACTACCAACAATTAAATTTTCGAAATCACGAAGACCAGTACCTGCAGGTATTAAGTGACCTGTAATAACATTTTCTTTCAAGCCTATCATTTCATCGGTTTTACCTTGTATAGCTGCCTGGCTTAATACTTTGGTAGTTTCTTGGAATGAAGCAGCTGAAATCCAGCTTTTAACACCTAATGAAGCTTTAGTAATACCTAATAAAACAGGTTTAGCTGTGGCAGGACGAGCATCACGCACTTCTACCAATTTTTTGTCTGCACGACGAAGTATTGAGTTTTCCTCGCGAAGTTCACGCAATGTTACAATTTGACCTGCACGTAACTTAGTACTTTCACCTGCATTTGTAACTACTTTTTTATCGAATATCCGATCGTTCTCTTCAATAAATTCAAACCTATCTTCCAAATCTTCTTCTAGGAATTTAGTATCACCGGCATCAACAATTTCTACTTTCTTCATCATCTGCCTCACAATTACTTCAATGTGTTTATCGTTGATATCTACACCTTGTAAACGATATACTTCTTGAATTTCGTTTACAATATATTCCTGTACAGCAAAAGGACCCTTAATAGTTAAAATGTCATAAGGTGCAATTTGACCATCGGATAATGGAGCGCCTGCTTTCACAAAATCTCCATCTTGTACTAAAATTTGGCGAGTTAATGGAACTAAATATTTTTTAATAACGCCATCTTTTGCTTCAACTACAATTTCACGGTTACCACGTTTCACATTTCCGAATGCAACTACACCATCAATTTCACAAACAATTGCGGGATTTGCAGGATTTCGTGCTTCGAACAATTCGGTTACACGAGGTAAACCACCGGTAATATCACGCAACTTACCTAATACACGTGGAATTTTAACCAATACCTGTCCGGCTTTTACCTCCTCGCCTTCTTCAATGGCAATATGGCTTCCTACAGGTAAGTTATATTGCTTAACTTCTTTTCCTTCAACAATAATAGTAGGTATTTTGGTTTTATCTTTTGATTCAATAACTACTTTTTCGCGGTGACCGGTTTGTTCATCAGCTTCATCGCGATAAGTGTAACCATCGATAATATTTTCGAACTTAATAACTCCGTTTTGCTCTGCTACTATTACATTATTGAAAGGATCCCAAGTGCAAATAATATCACCTTTTTTAACCTGTTGGCCATCTTTTACAAGTAAAGTAGAACCATAAGGTATATTATTGGTAATTAATAAACGGTCATTTTTTTCATCCATCAAACGCATTTCACCAGTACGACCGATTACAATGTTTACTTTATCACCTTCATTATTTAGATTAGTAACTGTACGTAATCCATCGAAACGTACAGTACCATCGAACTTAGCTGTTAATGACGATTCAATAGATGAGCTGCCTGCAACACCACCCACGTGGAAGGTACGCAATGTTAACTGTGTACCAGGCTCTCCAATTGATTGAGCGGCAATGATACCAACAGAGTCACCACGTTGTGCTATGTAACCAGTTGCTAAGTTTTTACCATAACATTTAACGCAAACACCTTTTTTAGCTTCGCAAGTTAATACTGAACGAATTTCTACGCTATCAATACCTACTTCTTCAATACGTTTGGCTATATCATTAGTAATTTCTTCACCTGCCTTAATGATTAACTCATCGGTTACAGGATGTAATACATCATGTAAAGAAGTTCTACCTTCAATTCTGTCTGATAAAGGCTCAATGATATCTTCGTTATCTTTTAAGGCGCTAATTGAAATACCTCTTAAAGTACCGCAATCATCTTCAGCTATTACTACATCCTGGGCCACGTCAACTAACCTACGAGTTAAATAACCGGCATCAGCGGTTTTCAAGGCCGTATCAGCCAAACCTTTACGAGCACCGTGGGTAGAAATAAAATAATCTAATACATTCAAGCCACCTTTAAAGTTAGACAGAATGGGGTTTTCAATTACCTCACTACCTGAACTTCCACTTTTTCTTGGTTTAGCCATCAATCCTCTAATACCCACTAATTGTTTTACCTGCGTTTTAGAACCACGAGCGCCGGAATCTAACATCATAAACACTGAATTAAATCCTTGTTTATCATTAGCCATTTCGCGAATCAAGGTTTCTGTTAATCGCATATCTACTCTTCCCCAAATATCAATTACCTGATTGTAACGTTCGTTATTGGTAATTAAACCCATGTTATAACTTTCGCGAACTTCATCTACTTCGGCTTTAGCATTTTCCAATAACTCTTCACGAATGTCAGGTATAATTAAGTCGTTAATACTGAAGCTTAATCCTCCTTTAAAGGCCATTCTAAAACCTAGGGTTTTAATATCATCAAGGAATTTTGCTGTTTTAGGAACATTGGTTATTTTAATAATGTTACCAATGATTTCTCTTAAACTTTTTTTAGTTAAAAGTGTGTTGATGTAACCCACTTCTTCAGGTACAAATTGATTGAAAAGTACACGACCAACGGTAGTGTCGATAATTTTCTTTTCTAAAACACCTTCTGCATTTCTAACTTTTGTTCTTAATTTTATATGTGCATGAAGGTCAATGCGTTTTTCGTTATATGCAATGATTACTTCATCCATGCTGTAAAACGCTTTCCCCTCTCCTTTTACAGGTTCTGCTTCAGTGCTTTTCTTTCCTTTTGTAATATAGTACAAACCTAACACCATGTCTTGCGAAGGAAGAGTAATAGCTGTGCCGTTTTGTGGATTTAATATATTGTGAGAAGACAACATTAACAGTTGTGCCTCCAATATTGCTGCATTGCTTAAAGGTACGTGAACAGCCATTTGGTCACCATCAAAGTCGGCATTAAAAGCAGAGGTTACCAATGGGTGTAATTGAATGGCTCTACCTTCTACCAAACGAGGTTGGAAAGCTTGAATTGATAAACGGTGTAACGTTGGGGCACGGTTAAGCAATACCGGATGGCCTTTTAGAATGTTCTCTAAAATATCCCAAATAACCGCTTCCTTTTTATCAACTAATTTTTTTGCAGATTTAACTGTTTTTACAATACCTCTTTCAATTAACTTACGAATAATAAATGGTTTGAATAGTTCGGCAGCCATATCTTTAGGCAAGCCACATTCATGCATTTTCAATTCCGGGCCTACAACAATTACAGAACGACCGGAATAATCAACCCTTTTACCTAATAAGTTTTGGCGGAAACGGCCTTGTTTACCTTTTAATACATCGCTTAATGATTTTAAAGCTCTGCCACCTTCAGCTTTAACTGCATTCGATTTTCTACTATTATCAAATAGTGAATCGATGGCTTCTTGCAACATCCTTTTTTCGTTACGAAGAATTACTTCAGGTGCTTTAATTTCTAATAAACGCTTTAAACGGTTATTACGAATAATTACCCTACGATAAAGGTCATTCAAATCAGAAGATGCAAAACGACCCCCATCTAAAGGTACCAAAGGCCTTAATTCAGGTGGAATTACAGGTATATATTGCATTACCATCCATTCAGGACGGTTGCTAATTCTTGAATTAGCATCTCGAAATGCTTCCACTACGCTTAAGCGTTTTAACGCATCAGCTTTACGTTGTTGTGAAGTTTCATTTGCAGCAGCATTTCTTAATGAGAAACTAAGTTCATCTAAGTCTAAGCGGGCCAATAAATCACTAACAGCTTCAGCACCCATTTTAGCAATGAACTTATTAGGATCTTCATCCGGTAACATCTGGTTTTCTTTGGGCAGTGCATCAATAATATCCAAATATTCTTCTTCAGATAATAAATCGCCTGTTCCCAAATTTTCCTTAATACCAGCTTGTATTACAACATATCTTTCATAGTAAACTATGCTTTCTAACTTTTTTGAGCTCATTCCTAATAAATAACCAATTTTATTAGGTAGGCTTTTAAAATACCAAATATGTACCACGGGCACTACTAATTTAATGTGCCCCATTCTTTCGCGACGAACTTTCTTTTCAGTTACTTCAACACCACATCGGTCGCACACAATGCCTTTATAGCGAATACGCTTGTATTTACCACAGGCGCATTCATAATCTTTCACCGGCCCAAATATTCTTTCGCAGAATAAACCATCTCTTTCAGGCTTATAGGTGCGATAGTTAATGGTTTCGGGCTTTAATACTTCTCCGAAACTTTTTTCCAAAATAGAGTCGGGAGAAGCCAAACTAATGGTGATGGTAGAAAAACTTGATTTTGGACGGTTGTCTCTTTTAATGGCCATAGTACAATTTATTTGATTCCTGACCCGAAATACCCCATTTATTATAATAAAAAAAGCGGACAACACAGTGATGCACACTGCATTTACCCACTATGGTATTACTTTTTTATATAAAGCGTAATGGAATACTTCAAAATCATTAAGGGGGCAAAGGTAAGGACTGGTTTTTAAATAGAAAAAAGAAACCCTAAAATTTTAAAGATAGAAACGATTGTTGGCATTGCCAATCTGTTTAATTGACTCAATTTTAACAGAATTCTTAACCCAACAACTTGCTCGAAAAAGAATTTCACACCCTGTTTGATAAGTTTGATAAGGGAACATGATAAAAATCAGTATTTAGGCCAATTAGCCAGAATAATTTTGTTTAGAAGAATATATGCTATGCAGATTATTATAGATGATACCAAGAATGTGCAAACCCTACAATCGGAGTTTAACCAATTGTTTCCATACCTGCGATTATTATTAGTTAAAATACAGCCTGATCAGGAAAATGGGAAAATTATGCAAGATCAACCCCAACTTACGCAGAATACTTCTTTACTTCAATATAGAATAACCAATGATCAAGCTCCCTTTTATATTTATCCAGAAATGACTGTTGCTGAACTGGAGCAGCAGTTTACTAAACTTTATGGTCTTGAACCGGTTATACTACGAAAATCAGGCAACGTGTGGATAGAAACCTCAATTACTGATGATTGGACACTAGAAGAGCAAAACACACAAGGTGAACTAATTACGCAACAAATAAACCAGCGCCAAAAGCCCCCGAATATCATTTAATTGCGCAATGCCGCTAATTTTTCATAATTGATAATGGTAATTTTTCCCGATTGTATTTCAATTAATTTTTCGTCCTTTAAATCACTAAGTGTTCTAATTGTACTTTCAGTGGCAATGCCGGCAATATTCGCTAAATCTTCACGTGATATTTGCATACTAAAGTTTCCCTGTTTACTACTTTGTTGGTATTTATTTTGAAGCGTGATAAGCGCATCGGCCACTTTTTTACGTGCTGAGTTGTATGCCAAACGCAATAATTGCTCCTCGCGTTGCTGAACCTGATGCGACAACATTTGAATAAATTTCTTAGAAACCTCCGCATTTTTGTAGATTAGTTCAAAAAAATCGGTTTTGGGCATCATACAAACTTGGGCATCTTCTAATACTACGGCGCTCTCTTTATGCTTGGAGTTTTCTAATAATGCTATATAACCAAAATAATCTCCTTCACTATATAGGCCTGTAATCAGTTCTTTACCCTCTTCATTCGTTTTACAAGTTTTTATTTTCCCGCTTACTAATAAATATATCCCTTTAGGATAGCTATCTTCTTTGTATACCTCTTCTTTTTTTCGATAATTTCTGAGTTCGTTTTCTTCGGAAATCTTTTTTAAAGAGTCAAATCCTTTTACCGTTTCAATAAATTGATTTAAGCCATTAACATTATTGGCAAACTCCTGTCGCATTAGTTCCGACTTTTTTAAGCGACTTTCAATAGCATTTAATAGTTCAATATCATCAAAAGGTTTGGTTAAATAGTCATCTGCACCCATTTCCATTCCTTTTCTAAAATCGGTACGCTCTGCTTTGGCTGTTAAAAAAATAAAGGGAATAGAATTGGTATTTTTGTTCTTCGATAATAAATGTAAAACCCCATAACCATCTAAAACCGGCATCATAATATCGCAAATAATCAAATCAAAATGCTCCTTTTCAGCCAAAGCAACCCCTTCTTTGCCATTCTCTGCGGTTTTAACTTCGTAATTTGCTAATTGTAATATTTCAGCGGTATTTTCCCGCATACCTAAATTATCTTCAATTAATAAAATTTTCTTACGCATTTTCAATGATATTTGGAATGACAATGGTAAATGTGGTGCCTTTTTCTAAATGACTTTCAAAGGTAATATTCCCTTGTAATAATTCAACATAGCGAGCAATAATATTCAACCCCAAACCGGTACCCTGAATATTGGTAACGTTTTTAGCACGGAAAAATCTATTGAACAAATTTGACTGATCCTCCTCGGGGATTCCCATACCCTCATCCTTTACTGCAATGGTTATTTGGTTATCAGTAATATTTAAATTCAAATAAATAGGTTTATTTGTAGGTGAAAACTTAATGGCATTTGAGAGTAAATTAGTAACAATCGTGGTAAAAATATTGGCATCAATGTAAGCCAACTCCTGTCCCGATGGTTGAAAATGAATGATTTGACCTGCTTTTAATATTGCTTGAATTTCTTGTAGTATGTTTTGAGAAAGCTGAACTACATTCACCCAATCTTTTTGTACAATAATTTTTCCTTCTTCAATTTTACTAATTGATAGCATATCGTTTAAAATATCAGTCATATGGTTAATGGCCGATTTTATGCGTAAAATATGCCTTTGTTGGTTTTCACGGTCATTCAATTCACCATATTTTTCTACTAAATTTAGTGATGATAAAATAGTAGCCAATGGTGTTCTAAATTCGTGAGAAGCCATTGAAACAAATCTTGACTTTAATTCATTTACTTCTTTCTCTTTTTCCAATAGCTGGCTTAACTCTTCCCTTGATCGCTCCAATTCGTGCAATGCTTCTTCTAAAATCAGTGTTCGATGCCGAACCCTTTTTTCTAGTTCACTATTGAGCTTCTCTAATTCTAATTTTTGTTTTAATAAAGCACTTTCTGTTTGTTTGCGAATAGTTATATCTATAATAAAAGCAATAACAAAATTACCTTCCGCTGTTTTAAAGGGGCTTAAACTAACTTCAACCGGAAACTCTCTGCCATCACTTCGTAAAGCAAACAAATTCATGCCAATGCCCATTGATCGTGGATGGGGTTTATTTGCATATTGTGTGCGATGCTGTTGATGTGATTGTGAAAACCTTTGAGGTATTAGTTGTTCTAACTTTATGTTTAATAAACCACCTGCTTCATAACCAAACAACTTCTCGGCTGCCGGATTGGCCATGGTTAAATAGCCTTTTTCATTTACCACTATAATACCTTCTGTAGCATAAGTAAAAAGGGCACTAAATTCTTCTCTATTCGGCATGTATTATTAATGTTTGTTATTTTTATTTACTTTCTGTTTAACAATGGTACCGGGTTTTCTTCTTTCTAAAAATTTTCTTCTTCGAACTTGCTGTACCGGCACCCCCTCAATTTTACTTTCTAACCACCCAATAATATCTAAGTACATAAATGAACGTGTTTCCAATGGTTCCCCTTGTAATTGCTCTAATTTTTCTTTTAAACTTTTAAAAGCTGGTAATAATTTTTTGGGTGAAAGATTAAACGATTTGCGGATAAATTTAAAAATCTCTTCTTCAACTATACTTAAATTCTTCATTTTGGCCATAAACCGATAAACTGATTTAATTAAGTATTCCAGTAGGTTTTCATTTCCTAATTCATAGTGTGCAATTAAATGTAACAACCGAGCATAACATTGCAAATCTGTCCGCAAATCTACCTTCCAATTAATAATTTTATTTAAGTAGTCGATGGCTTTTTCATTATCACCACTTCCAAAATATAAACAGGCAATTTTATAATAAAATACCAATACCCTATGCCTATCTAAATGCAACTTATATTCTTCTAAATGGTTTTCAATTTCAGGCACTAATTGCAAACCTTCTGTAAAGGTTCCCTCTAAGAAATGTTTATTAATTCTGGCAGTATTTAAATATACAAAGGTTTGTATGCGAATATTGTCATTACTATTGCCTAAATCTGATTGTGCAAAGGCTTCAAATTGCTGCAAGTATTCATTAAATTTATCGAAATTATTTAAGTTAAACTGAGCACCTAGTAAATTATGCATACCACGAATGTATTGTCCGGTTTCAATTCGCTTCATAAGTTCGTTTTCGTGAAATAACGATACCCATTTTTGCGTGTACCGATAATACATTAATAAATCTTGCAAAATAAATCCATACCAACAGTAGGACTGGTATAAATATAATTTCTCGTAAAAACCCAGTTCATCGTAATGTATGGGAGGTAAATTTGATTCAAAAAAAACTTTAACAGCATGCACATCGCGTTTATCACGGGCATGCCCGTTTTGTATATACCAACTATATAATTCCAGGGCTAAATTGGACAGTTTATTGCTTAAATTTAGTTGATGGTAAATTTTTTCCGATTCCTCACTCAGTGTTTCCGCACGGTTTTCCATACTACGCGTAATATGCATGGACTCAATTTTTTTCTCAAATTGAAGGGTAAGCAATGCATAAATATACTGATGCTGCGAATTGGCAACTTCTTTCAACTTATCAAGCAACTTCAAACTTTGTAAATAAAGTCCTTTGTTGTATAAAATTCGGGCAAAATCTAGTTGCTCATGGGCATAGCGATCTATGTTATCTGATTGTTGTATTAGGCGTAAACTGGATAGCAATTCTTTATACAAATGCGCTTTCATATTGGAAAGCTGCTGCTTTTTGATACTCGGATTTTTTTGTAATAATTGCGCTTCATCATAATCTTTCATTTTATCCAATGCATCAAACAACTGTACAATTTTCAATTCTTCGCCTGATGCATTGCGTTTTACATACAGCTTAAAATTGCGTTTTTCACCCTTTTCAAGCGATTTTATGAGTTGAAACAACATATCGGTACTTCGGTTAGGCATCGTAATTCGTTTTATTTAAAATGCAGTACTGTAAAGGGTTTTAGCCAATTATATACCTTTTACCCAGCGTAAAATACAAGTGAATTTAAAGCATTCTAGCATTATTTATGAGCTACATTCGGTATCCCGTAAAATTACAAAGGGTTTTTGGTTTCATTAATGTTAACGTTTAACCATTATTTCATGAGTGAAAAAATATATATATTTGATACTACTTTACGCGATGGCGAACAAGTGCCGGGTTGCAAATTAAACACTTCAGAAAAAATTGAACTGGCACTTGCCCTTGAGGATTTGGGTGTAGATATTATTGAAGCAGGTTTCCCCATTTCTTCACCAGGCGATTTTCATTCTGTACAAGAAATTTCGAAAATTATTCAACACACATCGGTATGCGGGCTCAGCAGAGCAGTAAAAAAAGATATTGAAGTTGCTGCCGAAGCACTTAAATATGCCAAAAAACCAAGAATACATACCGGCATTGGCACTTCTGATTATCATATTAAAGGAAAATTTAACTCAACCAGAGAAGAAATTTTGGAAAGGGCCGTTCAATGTGTGCAATGGGCTAAAAATTTTGTTGATGATGTTGAATTTTATGCTGAAGATGCAGGCAGAACCGACAACGAATATTTGGCACGTGTGGTTGAAGCGGTAATTAAAGCCGGAGCAACGGTGATTAACATTCCCGACACAACCGGTTATTGTTTGCCTGCACAATATGGTGCCAAAATTGCATTTTTAAAAAATAATGTTCCCAACATAGATAAAGCTATTCTTTCCTGCCATTGTCATAACGATTTAGGTTTAGCCACCGCTAATTCAATTGAGGGAATAATACATGGTGCAAGACAAGTTGAATGTACAATGAACGGTTTAGGCGAACGAGCAGGCAATACTTCGTTGGAAGAAGTGGTTATGATTATTCAACAACACAAGCATTTAGGCTTTCATACCCATATTAAAACAACAAAATTAAACCCCATGAGCCGTTTGGTTAGCGATACCATGCGTATGCCGGTTCAGCCCAACAAAGCTATTGTAGGGGCAAATGCATTTTCACATTCATCCGGCATTCATCAAGATGGATTTTTGAAAAGTGCTATTACTTATGAAATTATTAATCCAAAAGATGTGGGTGCCGATACCTCAAAAATTGTGTTAACTGCACGCAGTGGCAGAAGTGCATTGGCTTATCGTTTAAAGAACTTAGGATATGAATGTACCAGAAACGATATTGATACTTTGTATGAAAAATTTCTACAAATAGCCGATCAAAAAAAAGAAGTATGCGATGACGATTTGCATGCGATGACAAAACAACACCAACGGATTGAAGCATAAATTATGAACAATTTACCTGCAATACAAGTTACCCATTTGAATATACAACAATATGGAATTACCATTTTGCAGGATATAAGCTTCACAATTCAAAAAGGCGAACACCTGTTCGTAACCGGGATGGCAGGTAGTGGAAAAACTACATTGGGTAAAGCTTTGGCTAATAGAATATTTTTTAAAGGTAAAATCGCTTTTCCTGCATTTGAAAACGCTAATCAGCTACCTAAAATAGTTTATATTGAGGATACACACCATTGGAAAAACCTTACCAATCTTTCCGATTTTTATTATCAACAACGCTACAATAGTTGTGATGCTGATGATAGTGAAACCCTGGTACAACATTTAGCACATCACACACAACAATTAAATGATAATAGCAAGGGCATTGAAAATTATTATGAGCTGTGCCAAAATTTTAATTTGTTACATCGTTTAGAAACACCACTCATACAACTTTCTAATGGAGAACAAAAAAAATTACAAATTATTAAATGCTTAATGCATGAACCCGAAATTTTAATTGTTGATAATATTTTAACAGGGTTAGACAAAGCAGCACAAAATACGTTACTACAAATTTTAGAAAACTTTGCAAATAACGGAGGTACCATTGTGTATATTGGAAATGATTACTTGGCACCGAACTTTACAACACATATACTAGAATTAAATGTGCAAAAACCAAGTGGGTATTTTGCTAAAGAAATGTACTTGCCAAAAAAGGAACTTCAAATCTTACCCAACTTTAAAAAGTTTTTGATTGCTAATCAATTACCCACAATAGAAACTAGTGTAATTGAAATGCAGCATACAACAGTTATCTATGGCGATAAAACAATTTTAGACAACATTAATTGGAATGTAAATGCAGGTGAAAAATGGTTAATAAAAGGACATAATGGCGCAGGTAAATCTACCCTACTCAGCTTAATAAATGGCGATAATCCACAAGCCTACGCTAACCCTATTAAAATTTTTGGAACTAAAAGAGGTGGTGGAGAAAGTATATGGGAAATAAAAAAACGAATTGGGTATATTTCTCCCGAATTACATAAATACTTCGACAAACAACTGACAGTTGAAAAAACCATTGCCTCCGGTTTTTTTGATACGATGGGTGTATATAAAAATCTTAATGAAACACAACTACAAACACTTAACACTATCATACAGGAATTTCAATTACAGAGTGTAATACACAAACAATTAAAAACGTTATCATTTGGCATGCAGCGTTGGGTGTTATTGGCAAGAACATTGATAAAAAATCCTCCATTACTTATTTTCGATGAGCCTTGCCAAGGCTTAGATGCCAATTTTACACAATTATTTTTAACTACCATACAACAAATTGCCGCTCAACAACCTGCTACTACAATACTTTATGTAACGCATGTAGTTAATGAAACTCCTGATTGTATACACAAAATATTAACGTTAGAAGAAGGAAAAGCAAAAATTGAGGAAGCAGAAAACATTCAAAATAAAGAAAATAAAAAAACTGTACATACCACCCGTTATTGTGTACAACATTAAAAACTTATAGTATGAAAAAAAATATTGCAGTAATACATGGCGATGGCATTGGACCCGAAGTAACCACACAGGCTATAAAAGTATTACATACCATTGCGGAAAAATTTAATCATGAATGGCAATTTACTGATTGCTTAATGGGAGCAGTAGCCATTGACAAAACCGGAAACCCATTACCAGATGAAACAATTGAAGTTTGTTTAAACAGTGATGCTATTTTATTTGGCGCTATTGGCGACCCAAAATATGACAATGATCCATCTGCTAAAGTAAGACCTGAACAAGGTTTATTGAAACTAAGAAAAGCATTACAGCTTTACGCAAATGTACGACCCGTTACAACGTACCCGGCTTTACATCATTTATCTCCTTTAAAAGAAAAACAATTACAAAATGTTGATTTTGTAATTTATCGAGAATTAACCGGAGGTATTTATTTTGGCAAAAAAGAACTTAGCAGCGATAAAACTCAAGCCATTGATGAATGTATTTATAATACCAATGAAATAGAAAGAATTGCACATGCCGCTTTTAAAGCAGCCATGCAACGAAAAAAACAGTTAACCTTAGTTGATAAAGCCAATGTACTGGAAACATCTCGTCTATGGCGTTCCGTTGTGCAGAATGTAGCGCAAAATTATACTGATGTAAAAGTGAGTTATTTATTTGTAGATAATGCAGCTATGCAAATCATTCTGAATCCCGCTCAATTTGATGTAATACTTACAGAAAATATGTTTGGAGATATTTTAAGCGATGAAGCGAGTGTATTATCCGGTTCATTAGGTTTGTTGCCATCAGCTTCATTTGGTATTAGTACTGCTTTATTTGAACCCATACATGGTTCCTATCCACAAGCTGCCGGTAAAGATATTGCTAATCCGTTGGGTGCTATTCTTTCCGCTGCTATGTTATTGGATTATTTTGGATTGATGACAGAGGCAGCAGTAGTAAGAGCAGGTGTAAACTGGACACTAACGCACAAGTTTGTTACAAAAGATATTGACCCCATTAATTTCTATTTCACTTCTACCATTGGTGAATTGATTTGCGATTTTATATCGGGCAATAACAATTTCGAAGATATTAATCATAAAAATATTGAGTTGAGAAAGTCAACCATTATTTAGCATATAAAAAAGTTCTTTGTTCATTCAAATACAACAGGTATATTTGTTCAATACAAAAAAATAAACGTGGCGAACAAATTACATAATGCAATTTTTAATAACAGCGCTGCAATAGTTGCTGTCATTATCATTGTCATTATTATACCTGTCTTCAGAGGAGGGTAGTTTGTTTGTTTACAACAATCATAAAACAATTCAACCCGCCTCAAAAAGGCGGGTTTTTTATTTCATATAAAACACAAAACCATGTATTATAACCAAAATACATTCATTTATTTAAATGGCAGCTACGTAAAAGCGGCTGATGCAACTACCGATTTATATAGCCAAACATTACACTATGGTTATGGAGTTTTTGAGGGCATACGTGCTTACAAAACTGTATCCAATCAAACTAAAATTTTTAAAGCTGAGGCACATTTCGAAAGATTGCGTCAATCTGCTTTAGCATTGAATTTGCCTTATACCTACTCAGTTGAAGAATTAATAGAAGCCTCTTACAAAGTTCTAGCGCTGAATGATTTGCAAGATGCTTACATACGTCCATTGGTGTTTGCTCCGGCTAATATGAGTTTTTCCCAAAATACCATTTCACATATAGTTATTGAAGCATGGCACATGGAGCCTTTCTTAGGTAACAAAATGTTGCGAGTAGTTACTTCCTCCTTTGAACGTCCAAATCCAAAAGCATTTCACATTCATGCAAAAGCCACCGGACATTATGTTAATTCAATATTAGCCAGTCAGGAGGCAAAACAAAAAGGGTTTGATGAGGCATTGTTGTTAGATATGCATGGTTACATTGCAGAAGCACCGGGTGCCAATGTGTTTTTAGAAAAAAATGGAACTCTCTTTACTCCCGAATTAGGAAATATATTACCAGGTATAACACGAGCCACAATTTTAGATTTATGTAGCGAATTAAATATTCCTGTTAAAGAAACAAAATTGAAAGTGGAAGATATGTACCAAGCTGATGCAGCTTTCTTTTGTGGCACGGCTGCTGAAGTAATTGGTATTGAATCTTTAGACAATAAGCCATTTTCAAAACCTTGGGCCGAAACAATTAGTAGGCTAATTCAAACTGCTTATAAAAATTTAATTACCGAAAACAAAAAAACAATTTTAAACGAAGTATTAGGAACAGAATAAAATTAATATAAAATTATTAACATGCAAAAGGAATTAAACAAATACAGCAAAACACTTACTCAAGATGAAACACAACCTGCAGCACAAGCCATGTATTATGCCATTGGGTTTAAAGAAGAGGATTTTAAAAAAGCACAAGTAGGCATTGCCAGTATGGGATGGGACGGCAACCCTTGCAATATGCACTTGAATGATATGGCCGCTGTGGTAAAAAAGAGTGTTGATAATACAGAAGGGTTATTGGGCTTACGTTTTTATACCATTGGTGTGAGCGATGGTATTAGCATGGGAACAGATGGCATGCGTTATTCATTAGTTAGTCGAGATATAATTGCCGATAGCATAGAAACCAATGCAGCTGCACAATATTATGATGCATTAATTACAATACCGGGTTGCGATAAAAATATGCCGGGCTCCATTATGGCTATGAGCCGTTTAAACCGTCCAAGTTTAATGATTTATGGAGGTACCATTGCTGCAGGGCATTATAAGGGAGAAGATTTAAATATTGTTTCTGCTTTTGAAGCATTAGGACAAAAAATTGCGGGAAAATTAAGTGAAGGAGATTTTAAAGGTATTATTCAGCATGCTTGCCCCGGAGCCGGAGCTTGTGGTGGCATGTATACCGCAAATACAATGGCTTCAGCTATTGAAGCAATGGGCATGAGTTTACCTTACTCATCTACTAACCCTGCTTTGAGTAACGACAAACAAAAAGAGTGTGAAGCAGCAGGAAAAGCTATTAAACTTTTAATGGAAAAAGACATTAAACCTAGCGACATTATGACCCGCGAAGCTTTTGAAAATGCGGTAACAATAGTAATGGCATTGGGTGGAAGTACTAACGCTGTATTACACCTAATTGCAATGGCGAAAACCATTGGTGTGCCTTTTAGTATTAACGATTTTCAAAAAATAAGTGATAAAGTTCCCGTATTGGCAGATTTTAAACCCAGCGGAAAATATTTAATGGAAGACTTACACCAACATGGAGGTTTACCTGCGGTAATGAAATACTTACTAAAAAAAGGTTTACTACACGGTCAATGCCTAACCGTTACCGGAAAAACAGTAGCAGAAAATGTTGAGGAAGCAAGAGATTTGGATTTTGATAAACAACAAGTAATTAAACCGGTTGAAACCCCTATTAAAGCAACCGGACACTTACAAATTTTATTTGGCAATTTGGCAAGAGAAGGTGCAGTAGCTAAAATTACCGGCAAAGAAGGTACCCATTTCAAAGGGCCCGCCCGGGTATTTAATGGTGAACATGATTTTATTAAGGGTATTGAAAATAATATAATTAAACCCGGCGATGTGGTCGTTATCAGATACATTGGACCTAAAGGTGCACCAGGTATGCCCGAAATGCTGAAACCTACCAGTGCAATTATAGGCGCAGGATTAGGAAAAAGCGTGGCCTTAATAACCGATGGAAGATTTAGTGGTGGCACACATGGTTTTGTAGTTGGACACATTACACCAGAAGCCTTTACCGGAGGACTACTTGCTTTGGTGGAAAATGATGATATCATTGAAATTGATGCCATTAAAAACACTCTTAATTTATTAGTAGACGAAAAAACCATTGAAAGCAGAAAACAACAATGGAAACGCCCCGAACTAAAAGCCACAAAAGGGGTATTGTATAAATATATTCAATTGGTTAAATCAGCTTCAGAAGGCTGCGTTACCGATGAGCAAACCTTTTAATCACTATAAAATATTTAATAATGGATACTGTAATCACTGCACCTAATAAAACAGCTACATCAACACCTAAACCAACTGTTTCCATCTCAGGATCACAAGCGGTATTAGAAGCATTGCTAGCTGAAAATGCATCTACCATTTTTGGTTATCCGGGTGGTGCAATTATGCCGATATATGATGCTTTATACGATTATACCAACCAAATAAAGCATATCTTGGTCCGCCATGAACAAGGGGCAATTCATGCTGCACAAGGCTTTGCGCGTAGTTCTGGTAAAACTGGTGTTGTATTTGCAACCAGTGGTCCGGGTGCTACTAACCTTGTAACCGGATTAGCTGATGCAATGATAGACAGTACTCCGTTAGTGTGTATTACCGGACAGGTATTTGCACATTTATTAGGTACAGATGCATTTCAGGAAGTAGATGTAATCAACATTACCACCCCCGTTACGAAATGGAATTATCAAATAACAGACGCTACTGAAATACCGCATGTTTTAGCAAAAGCATTTTTTATTGCCGGCACCGGAAGACCGGGTCCTGTTTTAATTGACATTACCAAAAATGCACAACTGCAAAAGTTTGAATACAGTGGCTATGAAAAATGTAATCATATAAGAAGCTACAG
>Ga0310345_10002890_pt1 | contig 16864 bp, 21 predicted proteins | sample HC15DNA20500_MG_FD_204667 | JGI IMG/M metagenome (GOLD analysis project Ga0310345, IMG submission 204667) | Marine microbial communities from station ALOHA, North Pacific Subtropical Gyre - HC15-DNA-20-500_MG | ecosystem: Environmental > Aquatic > Marine > Oceanic | place: Pacific Ocean: North... | reverse complement strand
GATCCATTCCTGGATGCGTTCGATGTCCATCTTCACGCGGTCCTCGCTGTCCTTCGGGAGCAGCGGGTTGTAGGTGCCGAGCTTCTCGAGGAAGCGGCCGTCACGCGGCATGCGCGAGTCGGTGGCGACGATCGAGTAGTGGGGGCGCTTCTTGGAGCCGCCGCGGGCGAGCCGGATCTTCATGGCCATGGGAGTATCTCCTTGGGTATGGCTGGTGACGGGGACATCCCGTCAGGATTGATGTTTTTCGTGGTGCTTGATGACTTCCTGGATGATGAAGGCCAGGAATTTCTTGGCGAATTCGGGGTCGAGATCGGCCTCCTTCGCAAGATCGGTGAGCCGGGCGATCTGCGCTTCCTCGCGGATCGGGTCGGCGGGGGGCAGGTCGTGCTCGGCCTTGAGCCGGCCGACCGCCTGGGTGTGCTTGAAACGCTCGCCCAGCGTGTAGACGAGGATCGCGTCGAGCCGGTCGATGCTCTCGCGGTGTTCGCGCAGAAGCTGCGCGGCGCGGTTGCTGGCCTCGGTCATGGGCGCTCTCCCGTCAGGTCGTGGCGCCAGATCTCGACGGCGGGGCCATCGGGGTCGGCGCGGAATTCGCGGCCCGTGTTCTCGGCGCCGAGGCGGCGCGCGACCGACTGGCTCGCCGCGTTCGCCGGGGCGATCATCGAGGCCAACTCGCGCATCCCGAGCCGGTCGCGCGCGAAATCGAGGACCGCGCGCCCGGCCTCGGTGGCATAACCCTTGCCTTCGGCCCCCTCGTAGAGGTGGTAGGCCAGCTCCGGCATCGGCCAGGGTTCGGGACCCCAGAGACCGACGAGCCCGACCGGCGCGCCACTATCGCGCTCGATGGCGGCCCACATGCCGTAGCCGAGGATCTGCCAGTGACCCAGATGCAGCGCGATCACCCGCCACGCCTTGTGCCGGGGTGCCGGGCCGCCGACGAAGACCGCGCGATCCGACGCGAGGAACTCGCGCTCCGCCGGCAGCACCGACAGCGAGGGCGGCACAAGGTGCAGCCGGTCCGTGGCGAGCGACGGAATCATTTCTTCTTGCCGAAGCCGGACAGGCCCGAGGGCAGGCCCATGCCGCCGCCCATGCCGGGCATCTTGCCCATGCCCGGCGGCAGCTGCTTGCCAAGCATCTTGGCGGCCTTTTCCATCGCCGCGGGGTCGTTCATGTCGGGCATCTCGCCGCCCTTGCCGAACATGCCCTTCATGGCCTGTTTCAGCATGCCGCCCTTGCCCATCTTCTTCATGACATCGGCCATCTGCTTTTGCTGCTTGAGCAGCTTGTTCAGCTCCGACACCTCAAGCCCCGCGCCCTTGGCGATGCGCTTCTTGCGGCTGGCCTGAAGCAGGTCGGGGTTGGCGCGCTCCTTCTTGGTCATGGAGTTGATCAGCGCGATCTGCCGCTTGAGCATGGTGTCGTCGAAGCCCGCGGCCGAAGCCTGCTTGGCCATCTTGCCCATGCCGGGCAGCATGCCCATCAGGCTTTCCATGCCGCCCATCTTGAGCATCTGCTCGAGCTGCATCTTCAGGTCGTTCATGTTGAAGCGGCCCTTCTGGAACCGCTTCATCATCCGCTCGGCCTGTTCGGCCTCGATCGTCTGCTGCGCCTTTTCCACGAGGGCGACGATGTCGCCCATGCCGAGGATCCGGCCCGCAATGCGCTCGGCCTCGAAGGTCTCGATCGCGTCCATCTTCTCGCCGAGACCGACGAAGCGAATGGGCTTGCCGGTCACTTTGCGCATCGACAGCGCCGCACCGCCGCGCCCGTCGCCATCCATCCGGGTCAGAACGACGCCCGAGACGCCGATCTTGTCGTCGAACTCGGTGGCGACGTTGACCGCGTCCTGACCGGTCAGGCCGTCGACCACGAGCAGCGTTTCGCGCGGGGTGACCGCATCGCGCACTGCCGCCGCCTGGGCGATCAGTTCCTGATCAATATGCAGGCGTCCGGCGGTATCCAGCATGTAGACGTCGTAGCCGCCCAAGGACGCTTGCGTCTTGGCGCGCTTGGCGATGGCCACCGGGTCCTCGCCCTTGACGATCGGCAGCGTGTCGACGCCGATCTGGCGGCCGAGGATCTCCAGCTGCTCCATCGCGGCGGGGCGGTTCACGTCGAGCGAGGCCATCAGCACCCGCTTGCCCTCGCGCTCGGTGAGCCGCTTGGCGAGCTTGGCGGTGGTGGTGGTCTTGCCCGAGCCCTGCAGGCCGACCATCAGGATCGGTGCAGGCGGGCTGTCGATCTTGAGCTTGCCCGGGTCGCTGTCGCCGGTGAGCACCGAGACCAGCTCGTCATGCACGATCTTCACGACCTGCTGGCCCGGCGTGATCGACTTGGTCACCGCTTGGCCGGTGGCCTTTTCCTGCACGGCGGCGACGAAATCGCGCGCCACGCTGAGCGACACGTCGGCCTCCAGCAGCGCCACGCGCACTTCGCGCAGCGCGGTACGCACGTCCTCGTCGGAGAGGGCGCCCTGCTTGGTGAGCCTGTCGAAGACCCCTGAGAGGCGGTCTGAGAGCGATTCGAACATGGCGGTCCTTTCCGACCGTTGCGTCAGTCCCGGTTGCCCCATGCGGTTGCGCGCCCGTGGGCGCAACGCGCTGACGGACGGCGATCCCCGCAATGGCCGGGGACCGGAAAGCCTGAGCTTCCGGGTTTGGGGCTCGCAATTACGGCGGATCGCGCTTCCGGTCAAGAGGCGGGAGTCGCTTGGAGGCGGCGGAAATGCATCCTAGAAGAGGGTCCCACCCCCGAGGAGAGCCGCATGGACAACTGGGACGAAATCCGCACCGCCTTTCACGTGGCCCGCATGGGCACGGTCTCGGGTGCCGCCGACGTGCTGGGCGTGCATCATGCGACGGTGATCCGCCATGTCGACGCGCTGGAGACGCGGCTCGGGGTGAAGCTGTTCCAGCGCCACCCGCGCGGCTACACCGCGACCGAGGCGGGGCGCGACCTCTTGCAGGTGGCGCAGGCCACGGACGACCAGTTCGCGCAGCTGGTCAGCCGTCTCAAGGGGCAGGGCGACGGGGTCGAGGGCGAGTTGGCGGTGACCACGCTCGACACCCTGGCCGATCTGGTGACGCCGCTGCTGATCGATTTCCAGGCCGAGTACCCGTCCGTGATCGTGCGGCTGCTCACCGGCACCCGGCTGTTCCGGCTCGAATATGGGGAGGCGCATGTCGCGATCCGCGCGGGCGCCGCGCCGGATCAGCCCGACAACGTGGTGCAGCCGCTGCTACGGATGCAGGTCGTGCTGGTGGCCTCGCGCAGCTACATCGCGCGTCATGGCCTGCCGCGCGGGGTCGAGGATCTGGCCGAGCACCGTTTCGTGTGCTCCGACGACCTCGAAAGCCGGGCCCCCTTCTATCGCTGGCTACGCGAGACCGTGCCGCTCGACCGGATCGCCTTTCGCGCCTTCGGCGAGCGCAACCAACGCGACGCGGTGCTGGCCGGAGCGGGCTTGGGCTTCGTGCCGCTGCACGAGGCGCAGACGCGCGACGATCTGGAAATCGTTCATGGGCCGCTGCCGGAATGGGAAGTGCCGATCTGGGTCGTCACCCATGTGGACCTGCACCGGACGCCCAAGGTGCAGGCCTTTCTCAAGGCTTTGAAGGACCGCGCGAAAAGCTGGAGCTAGGTCGAGGAACGATTTCGTGAGCGCGGCGTTGGCCCGACAGCTTCTTACTTAATTCATCCTAAAGGGCAGCCATGCGCAACATCATCTACATCATCGGTCTCGTCGTCGTCGTCATCGCCGTTCTCTCGCTGATCGGCCTGGTTTGAGATCAACCCTCCGCCGCTGCCGGGTCTTCGGAACCCGGCGCGGCGGACGCCCCCAGTTCCCGCGCTAGGAACCTTTCGAAGGCGTCGAGATCGATGCCTTCCATCTGCCCGAACCCCTGCATCCAGACCGAGGCCTCGCGCAGCCCGTCGGGCTCCAGCTGGCACCAGGTCACGCGGCCCCGGCGGTCGCGCGAGATCAGCCCCGCCTCGGCCAGAACCCCCAGATGCTTGGAGATCGCCGCGAGCGACATCTCGAACGGCTCCGCCACGTCGGTCACCGCCATGTCATCCTCGAGCAGCAGCGCGAGGATCGCGCGCCGGGTCGGGTCGGCAAGGGCGGAAAAGACGAGATCGAGAGATGCGGCCATGGCGCGACCTGACCCCGCGCCGGGGCAAACGTCAACCGCGCGGTTGAATGTCGCAACCACTGCTCCCATGGCCCTAGCGCCCGGCCCTACATGGCGCGTTTCCGGAAATATCCAGCAATAACAGGGCGTAGGCTCGCTATCCCTCGTGGATTTCGCCTGCTTGACCAAACCGGCCCCGCGCTATAGCACGCTCCTCGACCGATGAGGGGGCCGACCCGGAGTGTCCGACAGCAACAACGACGACGATCACGAGGCGCGGTTGCGCGCGCTGGACGAGCGTCTCGCCAAGTTGAAGGGTAAGCCAGAGGAAGCCGCTCATCAGGAGAGCCATTACAGCCAGGCACAGGTCGCCTGGCGGATGGTGATCGAGCTTGTGGCCGGTCTCGGGATCGGCTTCGGGGTCGGGTACGGCTTGGACACCCTCTTCGGGACCATGCCGATCTTCCTGATCCCGTTCATATTCCTGGGCCTCGCGGCGGGCGTGAAGACGATGCTGCGCACGGCCAAGGAGCTGCAGGTTAAACAGCAGGCCGATCAGGCCGGCGACGACGAGGGCTGAGAGAATGGCGACAGAAGCGGTGGCGTTGGTCGAGGGTGAAGAGCCGGGCGGTCTGGTGTTCCACCCGTTCGACCAGTTCGAGATCAAGCCGCTCTTCGGCGAGATCGGCGACCCGGTGTCCTGGTACACCATCTCCAACGCCACCTTCTGGATGGCCATGGCCGCGCTTTGCGTGATCGGGCTGCTGGTGATCGGCACCCGCGGCCGCGCCGTGATCCCGAGCCGGGTCCAGTCGGCCGCCGAGCTGGTCTATGGCTTCGTCTACAAGATGGTCGAGGACGTCACCGGCAAGGAAGGTCTCAAGTACTTCCCCTGGATCATGACGCTGTTCCTGTTCATCCTGTTCTCGAACTATCTTGGGCTGCTGCCGCTGGCCTTCACGCCCACCTCGCACATCGCCGTCACCGCGGTGCTGGCGCTCGGCGTGTTCATCACCGTCACCGTGATCGGCTTCGTGAAGAACGGCATGGCTTTCCTCGGGCTGTTCTGGATGAAGGAAGCGCCGCTCTTCCTGCGCCCGGTCATCGCGATCATCGAGGTGATCTCGTATTTCGTGCGCCCGGTCAGCCACTCCATCCGTCTTGCCGGTAACCTCGTCGCCGGTCACGCGATGATCAAGGTGTTCGCGGGCTTTGCCGCCATCGCCGCGCTGTCGCCGCTCTCGGTCGTGGCGATCACCGCGATCTACGGGCTCGAAGTGCTCGTGGCCGGCATTCAGGCCTACGTGTTCACCATCCTCACCTGCATCTACCTCAAGGACGCGCTGCACCCGTCGCACTGAGACGGGGCGCGATCCGCCGAGGTCGGTTCACCCTTCACCAAACACGCAATTCCAAATCAGGAGATACCCCCATGGAAGGCGATATCGCACAATTCGGTCAGTTCATCGGCGCCGGCCTCGCGGCCATCGGCTCGGGCCTCGCGGCCATCGGTGTGGGCTCGGTCGCGGCGAACTACCTGGGCGGCGCGCTGCGCAACCCCTCGGCTGCTGCCTCGCAGACCGCCACGCTGTTCATCGGCCTGGCCTTCGCCGAGGCGCTCGGGATCTTCTCGTTCCTCGTCGCCCTGCTGCTGATGTTCGCGGTCTGATCCAGACCTCGATCTCCTGACCGGCGGCGCGGGCAATCCCGCGCCGCCATTTCCTTAGGGCTCGATGGAGGACGCCGTGGCGACCGAAACCATTACCGCCGAAGAAGCACTGGCGGTGCACGGAGCCGAAGCCGCTGGGCCGGGCATGCCCCAGCTCGACGTCTCCAGCTTCCCGAACCAGATTTTCTGGCTCCTGGTCACGCTCGGCGTGATCTATTTCGTCCTGTCCCGCTTTGCCCTGCCGCGCATCGGCGCGGTGCTGGCCGAGCGCGCGGGCACGATCACCAACGACATCGCCGCCGCCGAGGAGCTGCGACATCGCGCCCGCGAGGCCGAGACCGCCTATGACAAGGCGCTGGCTGATGCGCGGGCCGAGGCCAACCGGATCGTCGCCGAGACCAAGGCGCAGATCCAGGCTGATCTCGATACCGAGATCGAAAAGGCCGATGCGCAGATCGCCGCGAAGACCGCCGAAAGCCAGGCGGCGATCGACGAGATCCGCGAAAGCGCCGCCCGCAACGTGAGCGAGGTCGCCCGCGACGTCGCCCGCGAGATCGTCGCCGCCTTCGGCGCCGATGCCGATGCCGCGAAGGTCGATGCCGCGGTCGACGCCAAGCTGGGAGAGCGCGCATGAAACTCGTTCTCGCAACCCTGGCCCTGAGCCTGGCCGCCGCCCCGGCGATGGCCGCGACCGGGCCGTTCTTCTCGCTCCGCAACACCGACTTCATCGTGCTGCTGGCGTTCCTGCTCTTCGTCGGCGTGCTGCTCTACTTCCGCGTTCCGCGCGAAGTGGGCAAGCTGCTCGACAAGCGGGCCGATGGCATCCGTGCCGAACTCGACGAGGCCCGCGGGCTTCGCGAGGAAGCGCAATCGCTGCTGGCCTCCTACGAGCGCAAGCAGAAGGACGTGCAGACCCAGGCCGACCGCATCGTGTCGAACGCGCGCGAAGAGGCCAACCGCTCGGCCGAGCAGGCCAAGATCGACATCGCGAAGTCGATCCAGCGCCGCCTGACCGCCGCCGAGGAGCAGATCCAGTCGGCTCAGGACAAGGCCGTCAAGGAGGTCCGCGACCAAGCCGTGGCCGTGGCCGTGGCCGCCGCGCGCCAGGTCATCGCCGAGCAGATGACCGCCCAGCGCGCCGACAAGATGATCGACGAGTCGATCCAGACGGTCGGCGCCAAGCTGCACTGACCGGATCGTCGAGGCGACAGCGATGCGAAAGGCCCGGCCGCGACAGCGACCGGGCCTTTCCACTTTCGGATTATTCGCTTCAGCGCGGGGTACTTGCGGCCTCGCTCGGCAGCGCGCCATCCAGCAGCGCCAAGAGATCGATCGAGGGGGCGGGGGGCTCGACGGGGGAGGCCGATGCCATCTCGCTGCTTTCGGGGAGGGAGCGGTCCTGCATGGCGTCGGCGGTGACATTGTGCCGATCGCCGCAGCCGCCGGGCCCGGCCATCGCCGCGGAGGCCGTCAGGAGCGCGGCGCAGGCCGCGGCCATAAGTCGTATCATCGCGTATCCTCCTGTGGTGCGATACGCGATCCTAGCACGGATCGGGTCTTCCGTCGCGTCTCAGCGGCCCGTCTCGCGGCTGAGCCGCCGCCGCGCGATCTCCTCGTTGCGATCGGCCTGCCGCTGATCGCTCAGGGCGCCTTGCACGTAGTCGAGATGCGCCGCAACGGCGGCGCGGGCGGCGGCGGGATCGCGCGCCTGCAGCGCCTCGTTGATCGCGCGGTGCTGTTCCAGCACCGAGGCCCGCGTGATGCGCTGGCGGAACATGACCTGGCGGTTGTAGAACACGCCCTCGCGCAGCAGGTCGTAGATCGAGCGCATCATGTGCAGCATCACGACGTTGTGGCTCGCCTCGACGATGGCGAGGTGAAACTCGGCGTCGAGCGCGGCCTCGGCCTCGGCATCGGCGGTGGGCTTGGACTGCGCCGCTTCCATCCTCGCGAAGACCGCGCCAATCACCGCGAGGTCGCTGTCGGAGCCGAGCTTGGCCGCGCGCTCCGCCGCCAGCCCCTCGATGTCGCGCCGGAACGCGACCATGTCCGATACCGCCTCCTCATGGGTGGCGAAGAGCCGCACGAGGGCGGGGGAAAAAGCCGAGCCGATGACGTTCGAGACATAGACCCCGGCACCGGCCCGGGTCTCCACCAGACCCCGTGTCTGCAACTCGGCCAGCGCTTCCCGAAGGCTCGGTCGCGACACGCCCAGCCGCTCGGCCAGTTCGCGCTCGGGCGGCAGCCGGTCGCCGGGGCGCAATATGCCGCGCAGCACCAGCTCCTCGATCTGGCGCACCACGCCATGCGAAAGCTTTTCGGGCTGGATCGGCTTGAAAGGCATGGTTTGCTCCGCGATTGGTAAATTTCTATTACCACGTGCGGCGCGGCTCAACCGAAAATAAAACGGGGCCGCCCTTCGAGGGCGGCCCCATCCTGTCCGATGTGATCCGGATCAGCTGTTCGGGGTGATGATGATCTCGACCCGACGGTTCTGGCGACGGCCCTCGGGGCTCAGGTTCGAGGCGATGGGCTGATCCTCGCCGCGGCCGATGGCGCGGACGCGCGACGGCGAGACGCCGGCCGAGGTCAGCACCGAGGCGACGGCCTGGGCGCGGCGCTCGGAGAGCTGCTGGTTATAGGCGGCCGAGCCGGTATTGTCGGCATGACCCACCACGTTGACCGTGGTGTTGGGATAGTTGTTGAGCGAGCCGGCGATGGCGCGCAGGTCGGTTTGCAGCGATCCGGTCAGCTGGGCGCTGTCGGTGGCGAACAGGATGTCCTGCGGCAGGGTCACGACCAGCTGTTCGCCGGTGTTGACGATGCCCACATTCGAGCCGAGCTGGTTGCGCAGTTCGGCTTCCTGACGGTCGAGCAGGGCACCGGTACCGGCACCGGCGGCACCGCCGATCGCCGCGCCGACGGCGGCGCGCTGCAGCCGCTCGTCGCTGTCATCGGCGGTCAGCGCGCCGACGGCCGCGCCGAGACCGGCACCGACGAGGGCGCCGCGACGGGTGTTGGCGTTCGGGTCGGGATTGTTCGGGGTGACGGGCTGGCAGGCGGCCACGGCAAGGGCCGACACGGTGACGAGCGCGAGGGGAAGCTTGGTGATCATCGGTTTATCCAATTCTTGCGAGTCGCGCGGGAAGTGATGCCCGCGCCTGTCCCGGTTTGATAGAGGCCGCGTGCGGCTGCTATGCAATAACGTAGCCTTGATAGGCAGGTTCCAGCCTTTTCGGGAACCAAAACGGCTGTTGCGCGGGGGCATCATGCCTCGCCCCGCGCAGCCTCCCATGCCAACATCGCCCGCTTCACCGGCAGACCCCAGTGATAGCCCCCCAGCTCGCCCGATTTGCGCAGCGCCCGGTGGCAGGGAATGAGCCACGAAACCGGGTTGCGCCCGACCGCCGTCGCGGCGGCGCGGATGGCGCGGGGCGCGCCGATCCGCGCGGCGATGTCGGAATAGGTGGTGACATGGCCCGAAGGCACCTCGAGCAGCGCCTGCCAGACCTTGATCGCGAAGGGGGCGCCGATGAGCGCGACCCGCGCTTCGCCCCGGCCCGCGAAGGCGGCCTCGACCCAAGGCGCAATGGCATGCGGTGCCTCCGAGAACCGCGCGGCGGGCCAGCGGTCGCACAGGTCCCTGAGCGTCGCATCCGCCCCAGTCTCGGCGGCGAAGCCGAGACCGCAAAGGCCGCGCTCCGTGCCCATGGCGACGACCGGCCCGAACGGGCTGTCGAAGTTGCCATAACGAATGTCGAGGCCGGCACCGCCGGCGCCGTAATCGCCCGGGCTCATCGCTTCCCAGCGCAGGAACAGGTCGTGCAGCCGGCCCGTGCCGGACAGCCCCACCTCCTGCGCCGTCTCCAGCGTCGTGCGCCGCGCCCGCAACAGCGCCTTGGCGTGTCCGAGCGCCAGATATTGCTGATAACGCTTGGGCGAGACGCCGACCCAGGCGGAAAACACCCGCTGGAAATGGGCGGGTGACATCTCCATTCGTGCCGCGAGATCCTCAAGCGCGAGCGGGGCGGGTGCGGCGTCTATCGCCTCGATCGCGCGGCGCATGACGCCGTAATGGTATGAATGGGTCTGGTCCATGGGCCGAGAATAGGCCGCCGCCGACGACCGCGCGACCCGGAAGCTGCGCATCCGGCCGAACCGCGCGCGCCGCCGAAGCGGCAGGCCATGCGTATTTAGGGAAAGATGAACGGGGCGGCGCACGTCCTTGGTTCATCTTTCTTCAAATACGCATGGCGCCCGTGATCGACCCTCGGGGCGGCGGACTTGTGAGCGCGTCTTTGGCCGGGCATAGAGGCTTGATGACCCGACAGCTCGACTATCATGAGATCGACGCGATCTTCGCCCGCCTGCATGCCGCAGAGCCCGAGCCCAAGGGCGAGCTCGAGCATGTCAACGCCTACACGCTCCTCGTCGCCGTCGCGCTTTCGGCGCAGGCCACCGATGTGGGGGTGAACAAGGCCACCCGGAAGCTCTTCGAAATCGCCGATACGCCGCAGAAGATGCTCGACCTCGGCGAGGAGGGGCTGATTGAGCATATCAAGACGATCGGCCTTTACCGCAACAAGGCCAAGAACGTGATCCGGATGAGCGAGATCCTCGTCGAGCGTTTCGGCGGCGAGGTGCCCTCGTCGCGGGCCGCGCTGGTGTCGCTGCCGGGCGTCGGCCGCAAGACCGCCAATGTCGTGCTCAACATGTGGTGGAAGCATCCGGCGCAGGCGGTCGACACGCATATCTTTCGCGTCTGCAACCGCACGGGCATCGCGCCCGGCAAGGACGTCGACGCGGTCGAGCGCAGCATCGAGGACCACGTACCCGCGCGCTGGCAGGGCCATGCGCATCACTGGCTGATCCTGCACGGGCGCTACATCTGCGTGGCGCGGAAGCCCAAATGCCCGGCCTGCCCGATCCGCGAATACTGTCTCTTCGAGGAGAAGACCGCATGAGCATTCCCCGCATCCTCGGCATCGGCAACGCCATCGTCGACGTCTTCGCGCAGGCCGATGACAGCTTTCTCGACCTGATGGGCATCGAGAAGGGCATCATGCAGCTGGTCGAGCGCGAGCGCGGCGAAATGCTCTACGGCGCCATGGAGGAGCGGCGGCAGGCGCCCGGCGGCTCCGTCGCCAACACACTGGCGGGTTTGGGCAATCTCGGGCTCGAGACGAGCTTCATCGGGCGGGTGCGCGACGACGCGCTGGGGCGCTTCTATGCCGCGAGCATGGAGGAGGGCGGTACCCGCTTTCCCAACCCGCCGGTTTCGGGCGGCGAACTGCCGACTTCGCGCTCGATGATCTTCGTGAGCCCGGATGGCGAGCGTTCGATGAACACCTATCTCGGCATCTCCGCCGAGCTTGGGCCCGACGACGTCTCCGATACGGTGGCCGGGCAAGCGGGGCTGCTTTATCTTGAGGGGTATCTCTACGACAAGCCCAAAGGCAAACAGGCCTTCGAACGCGCGGCGCGGCTGACCCAGAAGGGCGGCGGCATGGCCGGGATCGCGCTGTCGGACCCGTTCTGCGCCGACCGGCACCGCGCCGACTTCCAGAAGCTGGTGCGCGAGCTCGATTTCGTCATCGGCAACGAGCATGAATGGGAAAGCCTCTACGAATGCCGCCTTGACGAGGCGCTGACCCGCGCCGCCGCCGAGTGCCGGCTCGTGGTCTGCACCCGTTCCGGCGCGGACGTGGTGCTGATCCGGGGCGAGGAGCGGGTCGTAGTCCCGGTGCGCAAGGTGACACCGGTCGATGCTACCGGGGCGGGCGACCTGTTCGCCGCCGGATTCCTTTACGGTATCGCCACGGATCGGGATCTGGAGACGGCGGGACGCATGGGCTGCGTCGCCGCCGCCGAGGTGATCTCGCATTTCGGAGCGCGACCCGAGACGGATCTCAAGGCGCTCTTCGCTCAGGCCAGGCTGCTCTAGTCCTTGGCGTCTTCCGCAGGCTCGATCTGGCCCCGGCGCTGCAGCCATTGCGCGATCAGCAGGCACAGCACGGCCCAGCCCGCGCCCGCGGTCCAGCCGGCGATCACGTCGGTGGGCCAGTGCACCCCGAGATAGACCCGGCTGGCACCGACGAGCCCGGTCAGGATGATCGCACAGGTCATGATGTAGACCTTGATGATACGGCGCGGTTCGAGCCGCGACAGCATCACCGCGAGCGTCAGGTAGGTCACCGCCGAAAGCATGGTGTGCCCGGAGGGAAAGCTCGCCGTGTAGACATAGGAGCCATGCGGCACGAGGTCGGGGCGGGCGCGCTCGAAGAAGATCTTGGCGGTGCGGCTGAGCAGCGTGCCGCTGCCGATCGCGATCAGCAGGAACCACATGGTGCGGGTATGGCGCGACAGCGCGAGGTAACCCGCCACGCCGGCCGTCAGCAGGCTCAGCCAAGCCACGCCGCCCAGCGCCGTCATGTCGCGTGCCATCTCCTCGACCCAGTGCGAGCCGATCGGGTCGCTCAGATCGGCCGGGTTGCGCAGCGCCAGCAGGATCGCTTCGTCGAATGACGCCGTATCGCCCTCGACCACCTCGCCGGCGAGCAGGAAGAAGCCCAGCGCGGCCAGCGACACGAGAAACAGCAGCACCATCCACAATTCGGGACGGCGCCGCAGCCGGGCGGGGATGTCTGTGGCAGCGGGATCAGGCATGTCGTTCCCTCAACAACGGGGTCGGGGCAGGGTTCCGGAGCCGCCTCATGCGCCGAGCTTCGCATGCACAGCGTCGAGATCGATCTCGCGCCTCGGCGCGCGCCGCGACGGGTCGTCGATGTCATAGCCGAACAGCTCGAAGTCGCGGCCATAGACCTCCCTCACGAGATGCATCGACAGGTCGTCGAAGAACGCCTCGACCGGATGGGCGCGCTTGGGCCCATGCCCCTCGCTTTCGTTGAAACGCGGCATCGCGCCGAGATCGACCGGATGGCGCAGCGGTGCGCGCGCCAGAACCCCGGCCATGCCGGCCTCGAAATCCTCGACATGCAGGATCACGTCGTAACGCCCGCCCCCCTTGATCAGGGTCGAGACATGGCCCGACATCGCCGACCAGTGGATGTCGGGATCCATCGGCCTGTTGCAGCGGATCGTGTCGCGGACAAAGAGCAGGAACCGGCGAAAGCTGCGGATCTGGTCGAACTCGAAGCCGGTATCGGGATCGCCCACCTCGACCCCGTATGTCTCCATCAGCTTCGGAACGAGATTGCCGCGATAGCGTCGCCCGTTGCGCTGGATGCCGCAGATCTTGTCGAAGAAGGAGGACAGGATGCGCTCATAGGGATTGCGCACGCAGCTGAAGACGAGGCTCTTATGCGCGGTGACGTTGTCCGAAATCGGGCCCCGGCTATGGTCGAGGCCCCATTTGTGCAGCCCCTCCTGCGCGTCGTGGATGTCGCCGTCGAAGAACCGGCCGTGATCCGAGCGATACATGATCTGGCCGATGGTCGAGCAGGCGCATTTCGGCACCACCCGATAGACCATGCTTTCGCTCTCGGTCATCCAGATGCCCGGAAACCCCATGCGCGCTCTCCCATTCCTGCGATGGCGCGCCTGCGCCACAAGGGACGGCGAAATCCCCGCAGCCCTGTTTAGGGGAGGGTCGGACGGGCTATCAAGGCGCAAACCGCCGCCACTTCCGGCGCGTGGCGCAGCGGAAACGGACATGACGCGCATCGCCTTCATCCTGCTGGTTCACAAGGACCCCGAGGCGGTCGTCCGACAGGCGCGCGGGCTCGCCGCCTCGGGCGACGCGGTGGCGGTTCATCTCGACGCCCGCGCTCCAGCCGAGGTCTGGCGGATTCTGCAGGACGGGTTACGTGCCGAACCCGGCGTGGCGCTGGTCGAACGGCGCCGGCGGTGTGGCTGGGGCGGCTGGAGCCTCGTCGCCGCCACCATCTCGGCGCTGCGTCTCGCGCTCGCGCGGTTTCCGGACGCCACACACTTCTACCTGCTCTCGGGCGATTGCATGGCAATCAAGTCCGCGGCCCATGCGCATGAGCTGTTGGCACGCGAGGATGCCGACTGGATCGAGAGCGTCGACTTCTTCGACGGCGGCTGGATCAAGACCGGCATACAGGAGGAGCGGCTGACGCGCTGGCATCTCTTCAACGAGCGCGAGCGCAAGGGGTTGTTCTATGCCAGCCTCGGCCTGCAGCGACGGCTGGGGCTGCGCCGTCGGCTGCCCGCCGACATCCGGCCGATGATCGGCTCGCAATGGTGGTGCCTGCGCCGTACCACGGTGCAGGCAGTGCTGCGCCTGCTGGATGAACGGCCCGATCTGCGGCGGCTGTTCCGCTGGAGCTGGATCCCCGACGAGACACTGTTCCAGACGCTGGTACGCCACCTCGTGCCCCGCGAAGAGATCCGGTCGCGCAGCCTGACCTTTCTCGCCTTCACCGATTACGGCATGCCCGCGAGCTTCCACGACGACCATCACGAGATGCTGCTGGCACAGAACGCGCTCTTTGCACGCAAGATCAGTCCCGGCGCGACGCGGCTGCGGGCGCGGCTTTCAGAGCTCTGGGCATCGCAGCGACGCGATTACCCACGCGGCGGCGACGGGCGGCGGCTGCATGACTACCTGACCGGGCGCGGCCGGATCGGGGAAAGATACGGGCCACGGGTGTGGGAGGTCGGCGGCAGGGTCGGGGTCGGGCGCGAGCTTTTGCTGATCGCCGCGCATAAGCGGCACGTGGCCAAGCGGCTGGTGGGCATGATCAGGCAGCTGGGTGATCCCGCCGTGTTTGACTACGTCTTCGACGAGGAGGGGGCGGCGCTACCTCCCCTGGGCGGCTTCGAGCGTGGCCTTGCCAAGCGATCGCGGCACCCAAGGGCGATGCTGCGGGTGCTGTTCGAGGCACAGGGTCTGGCGCGGCTGGCGATCTGTATCAATCCCTGCCGTCTCGACCTGATCCAAGAGCTTACGGAAGACCGCACCGATCTGCGCGTTCTCGAAATCGCGACGCGGATCGACGACGCCTATCTGCGCCTGCATGCGCAGCGCCTGAAGCTGGCGGATACCGACGAGGCGGGGCTCGATCTGCTGATGCCGACGCTGCGCCGGCAGTTCGATGGCGAGAGCCGCGCCTTGGGCGAGGCGGACATCGCGCGTCATTACCGGCTTGTCGAGGGCGCGCCCGCGGAGGACAACGCGAAGGCGTTGCAGGCGTTTCTCGACATCCCGGCGGATACTGCGCTGGGCATCGCGCGGACGCCGCACTTGTTCGACGACTGAGGAGGAAGCGATGCGCTTCGACTATGACGACCAGAACATCTTCGCGAAGATCCTGCGCGGCGAGATTCCCAACAAGACCGTGCTCGAGACCGAGCACACGCTCGCCTTCGAGGACATCGCGCCGCAGGCGCCGGTGCATGTGCTGGTGATCCCGAAGGGGGCCTATGTCAGCTATGACCACTTCGCGCGCGACGCCTCGGACGCGGAGATCCTCGACTTCACCCGCGCGGTGGCACGGATCTGCGAGGAGGCGGATGTCGAGGCCGGCTTCCGCGCGATCTCCAACGCTCGCGCCCATGGCGTACAGGAGGTGCCGCATTTCCACGTGCACATCCTCGGCGGTCGGCCCTTGGGCCGGATGCTGGAGCGCGGCTGAGACCGGGCAGGGCGCCGCCGCCCCGAGTTCGGGAGGGCGCAAAGGGGCTCAGGCCTTTTGCGAGGCGGCGGCGCGGATCGCATCTGCGATGCGGCGGGGCTCGGGGCTCTCGCCCTTCGCGGGCCAACCCTCGCGCTGGGCGGTGCGGTCGCCGTCGGTCGCCTCGGTCTGGTCGTGGAACAGCACCATCCGGGTCGGGTAGGGCAGATCGACGCCCTTCTCGTTCAGCGCGTTGTAGGTGTCGCGGATCACCCGGCCCCAGACGTGCACCACATTCGCACGGGCGGGTTCGGTCCACCAGCGCAGGCGGATCGTGTTGCCGTCGGCGTCCATGCCCCACGGGATCGCCTCGGGTGCGGGATCGGACAGCACGCCGTCGCAGCGGCTCGCGGCCTCGACCATGATCGCGCAGGCCCCATCGATATCGTCGGAGCATCCGATCAGCACGTCGTACTGCGAGCGCCGCTTGTCGAAGGCCGTGTTGACCACCACCGCGTCGGTGTAGATGTCCGAGTTCGGGATCACCACGCGGCGGCCGTCATAGGTCTTGATGAGCGTGGCGCGGGTCTCGATCCGCTCGACCGTGCCTTCGTGCCCGCCTGAAACGATCTGGTCGCCCACCTCGAAGGGCTGGCGAATCAGGATCAGGATGCCCGCCAGCATGTTCTGCAGGATGTCCTTGAAGGCGAAGCCGATCGCGACCGAGCCGATCCCGAGGCCGGCGAAGAGATCGCCCGGCGAGATGGAGGGCGCGACGATGGTGACGGCGAGCATGATGCCGAGGATCGTCACCAGCCAGCGCAGCAGGCTCGCACCGACATCCCCGAGGTTGTCGCGGCCGCGCTTCCTGCCGGAGCGGCGTACCAGCGCTGCCACGCCGCGTGCGAGAAACCAGAAGAGGACCAGAAGCACGAGCGCCACGGCGATATTCGGCAGCAGCCGGAAGAAACCGTCGGCCCATGCGTCGATCTTCTCGAAGATGTTGCCGGTGTCGGCATCGACCCCGGCCAGGCTGTCGATATCCTCGCGCGGTGCGGTCTGCGTTTCTTCTTCCATGCGGTCCCTCCTGTCGGCGGAGGGGCAACCTCAGGCGGCGGAGACGGGTTCCTTGGCCTTGGAGGTCAGCTGCAGGAACACGTCCTCCAGATCCGCCTCCTCGGTCTTCACGTCCGAGAGCCGCATGCCGCCCGCTCGGATCGCGTCGAGCACCGTGCCCGCGCCCATCTTCGACGCGTCGTAGCTGAAGGCCAGCGCCCCGCCCGGCCGCTCGGTAACGCTGACGCCCTCGGGCAGGGCCGGGATCGCGGCGGGGCCCTCAGGGGTCACCACCAGCGTCTTGCCGCTGACCCGGCCGACGAGATTGGCGGTGGTGTCGCGGGTGATGACGCGGCCCTGGTCGATGATCGCGATCTCGTCGCACATCTCCTGCGCCTCTT
>Ga0310345_10002885_pt1 | contig 16885 bp, 17 predicted proteins | sample HC15DNA20500_MG_FD_204667 | JGI IMG/M metagenome (GOLD analysis project Ga0310345, IMG submission 204667) | Marine microbial communities from station ALOHA, North Pacific Subtropical Gyre - HC15-DNA-20-500_MG | ecosystem: Environmental > Aquatic > Marine > Oceanic | place: Pacific Ocean: North... | reverse complement strand
TACTGAAACTGGTTGGTTAGATTCTGCATCCAGTAAGATGATAGATAGTTATTATTATCAGGATTATTCTTATGTTGTAAAAACAGCATCATCTATTGTTGATTGGAGAGAAGAATTATTAGCTGCGGTTCATCCCGCAGGTTGGGCAGTATTTGGTGAAGTAGATATTGGTGGTAATTCGCCCACATTGGGTTATCTTGCCAACATCACCTCTGTAACGGGTCTTGGGTCTCTTTACCTGCAAGTATGGAATTCTCTTATTGGACGTAGATTGGGCACAACAACCCAAGGACCACTTAACCCAACGCCGACTACTGAAGCAAATGAACCGGATGATAAAGCCAATCTTTATAATCCTGCTCTTAAAGTTAGTCCTGGTGGAGGTGCTTTTACTTTATATGAAACAATTACAGGTGCTACTTCCGGAGCAACTGCTAAAGTTGTTTTGGATAATACCACGGACGAGGGTGTTCGTATAATTACCTTTGAACAGGGATATAATCAAGGTATTTTCCAAATCAATGATGTTATTACTGGTTCTATTAGTGGACGGTCAACTACTGTCCAAGAAGTGTATGGTTTGCGTGGTAAACGAGATGTTACCTTGCTACAACATTTGACTACTACATTCCAAATGGGTCCGAAAGGAAATAACGCTGGTCTTCCCCCAAATCTCGGTGATCTTAATAGATTTATGTTTTCACCCAGTATGGTAGCTTCGTCTGCTTCTTCACTTGTTTTTAGAAGTCATAATGTATATGTGACGGGTATTCCTTTTAGCACATTAAGTAGTGGTATAGATACAAGTGTAACAACTATTCCTGTAACTTCTGATTCTAGTTATCCTACCTCCGGTACGATTCAGATAGATAATGAATTAATAGATTATACAGGTAAAGCAGGTAATACTCTCACTGGATGTACTAGGGGACAACATTCAACTACAGCAGCCGCCCATTTATCGGGAGCTGTTGTTGATGCTGTTAGGTGGGGAATAAAACAAGATGAAACAAGACCTGGATATAGAATTAGTGATTGGCTAACAGATTATCAAGGTACAACCTTAACAATTGGGGATATAACTAATTATCCCAACAGAAAAAACGATATTAGTCCTCCATTACAGGTTACGATATATAAAACGTAATGAAAGTTTTATAAATAGTGGATATAAATATTCGTAGGAAATAATGCTATGGCAGCTATTGTAACACATCAATTTAGATATAATAACGCAGATCAATTCTATAATGAATGGGCACTTGCCAATCATTCTTTTTATCTGTATGTAGGGAGACCGCAACCCTTTTCATCCACTACAGGGGGAGGCACAGATAGTGCACCACCCACACCATTAGACAATGTAGATGATGCTTACATGTATTGGCGAGATATGCTTGCAATTAAACGAGTTACAGCAGCAGACCGACAATATGCTATACCTAGGCATGATTGGACTACTGGTACTGTCTACGATTACTATAGGGGTGATTATGGTGCAACTGTAAACGGTGCTACTGTAGAAACTGTAGCAGGTGGTATAGATATGTTTTCTACTACGACCAAAATGTATGTTAAAACTACAGATAATAATGTTTACAAGTGCATGGGCAATAATAGTGGTGGTACTTCAATTGTTATGCCGACGGGTACTAGTAATAACGAGTTTCAAACTTCTCCGGATCTTTACTGGTGGAAGTATATGTATACTCTTTCCACTACACAAATTACAGATTTTCTTACTACAGATTTTATGGGCGTTGCTACAAATGCAACGGTTTCAACCGCAGCGGTAGATGGGGCGGTTACACAATACAAAATAGAAAATGGCGGTACTGGTTTTACAGCAGCCACAGTTACTGGCAATACCCTGCGTGGTGATGGTACGGGTGCTACATTTACTATCGTAACTTTAGGCGGGGCGATTACTGAGGTAACGTCAACTGCTGCAGGAACAGATTATACTTTTGCTGATATTAATATTGCGGGTATTTCTGGTATTGGTAGTGGAACCGGTGCAGTAGTTACTCCAATTATAGGACCTAACGGTGGGCATGGATCGAATGCAATCACAGAATTAGGTGGATTTTATATAATGACTAATACGACAATTGCTGGTACGGCAGGATCTGGTGATTTTGTTGTAGACCAAGATTTTCGTAGAGTTGGTATGGTATTAAATCCTTACAATTATGGAACAACCACAGTGGCTACTGCGGATACATTAAGTGCTTTGAAGTCAGTAACATTTGCTGCTTCACCTACTCCTGGCACATTTACTGCTGATGAAATAATTACAGGTGCTACTTCGGGTGCTAAAGGTGTCGTTGTGGATTGGGAATCTTCTACAAGAGTTTTGAAATATATTCAAACACAATGGACAGGCGTTTCTGTTACAGTCGGTGCTACTCAAGGTAACCTTGTTGCCTTTGCCGCTTCTGAAGTAATAACAGGAGCTGATTCGGGTGCAACGGGAACCGTTTCTGCGGTTACTGCTCAAGAAGTTGCATATTATTCTGGCACACAACTTTATGTAGAAAATAGAAAACCAATTACACGAGCTAGTGACCAAACAGAAAACATAAAATTAATCGTTGAGTTCTAGGGTAATAACATATGGCAGCAAAAACAGATTTTAATGTATCTCCTTATTGGGATGATTACAATATATCCGATGATTTTTATCGAGTATTATTCCGTCCAGGATATGCAGTACAGGCAAGAGAACTAACAACATTACAAAGTATTTTACAGAATCAAATTGAACAGTTTGGTAATCATGTATTTAAAGATGGTGCTCTTGTTATTCCAGGCAGTTTGGCGTATGATAGTAAGTATTACGCCTTAAAACTACAATCTACGTTTGGTAGTAATACTGTTGCTACTTATTTAAGTCAATATGTTGGGGCTATCATTACAGGCGTCACTTCTGGTGTTACGGCTCAAGTTATAAATTATTCTGTTGCAGATTCAAGTACTGGGGATCCAGACACTTTATTTGTAAAGTATATTACGACTTCCACAACAGATAATAGTACAGTAGTTTTTAGTGATAATGAAAATATTTCTGCAAATAAAATTATTTCATCTTATGCAGTAGATGCGGCTTCGGCAACTGGTCAGGCAACTAGTGCCACGGCAACTGGTTCCGCAGCAACTATACTTAATGGCATTTATTTTATTCGTGGGTTTATGGTACAAAATAGCGAACAAACAATATTTTTAGACAAGTATACAAATACACCATCGTATAGAATTGGTTGGACAGTAACAGAATCTATTATTACATCAGCTGACGATACATCACTTTTAGATAATGCTCAAGGTTCTTCTAATTATGCAGCTACTGGTGCTAATAGATTTAAGATTTCTTTAACTTTAGCGAAAAGGACTTTAACAACAACTGACGATAGTGATTTTATAGAATTGGCTAGAGTAGATAATGGCGTCTTAGTTAATAAAATTATGGCCACGCAGTATAGCATTATTAATGATATGCTTGCTCGTCGTACAAATGATGAATCTGGTGATTATATTGTAAAGCATTTTGATATAGAGGCAAGAGAGAATTTGGATGACGGCACAAACCGAGGTGTTTATACGGCTGCCAATGGTGGTGTGGAAACTAAAGAAACATTTTCTATTTCACCAGGTAAAGCTTATGTTGATGGATATGAAGTAGAGTTGCAAGGTGCTTCTTATATTAACTTTGATAAAGCACGTACTACCAGAAATGTCCAAAATGATACAGTACCTGCTAACCTTGGTCAATATGCTAAGGTCGATAATGTTTATGGTCAACCAGATATTACACAATCTGGTGCTACTTTGGATGCCTTTAAAGAGGTCCAACTTTATGACGAACAAACAGTATCAAGAGGTTCATCTTCTGGTACACAAGTTGGTTTAGCTAGGTCCCGTGCCTTTGAGTATGGTTCTGGTGATGCAGATACCATATTTGGAATCTATAATCATTATTTGTTTGATGTTACAATGTTTAATACAATTGATGTTTCTGCAGCAAATACATTAACAGTCAATGCTTTAATAACTGGTGTTACTAGTGGTGCTACTGGTTTTGTTGTTGCTGCTATTTCAGCTGCGGCACAATTTAAATTGATGCAACAAACTGGTTATTTTATTACTGGTGAAAGTTTTACCAGTAATGTTTCAACAGATACAGTAGCTGGTACTATTTTAGCTACTACCAATTCTGCTGCTACTCAAAAAGTTTTTGGTCGTGATGTAAAACAAATTTTTATGGATACTTCTGCTTCTGGTGCTATAGATTATACAGCGGATATTTCTTTGACAGAAGATAAAACTTTAGCAGGTCAAATAACATGGGCTAGTGGAACAACTGTTACTGGTTTAAATACAGATTTTGAATCTGATTTAGTAGTGGGTGATATTGTAGCTTTCCCAAGTGGCGTCGCTGGCGCTTTAGAAGAAAGACGAATTGGCGCTATTGCTAGTGCCACCTCGCTTACTATTTCTGCTGTTTTAAGCAATGCGGTCACCAATGTTAGTGCTACCAGAAAACGAGCTAAATTCCATGATGAAGAAGAAGTTGTCTTGGTTTACAAAATGCCAGAAGATAGTGTTAAGACCCTTTTAAATTCTGGCGGCACTACAGATACAAGTTATATTTTTAGAAAACAAATTACCGGTGTAACTACTAATGCTTCGGGTGTTTGTACTTTTACCGTACCTTCTGGTCAAACATTTACTACTCCTACAGTTGCTAGAAATTATACCCTAACTATAGTAGTGGCGGGTAGTGGTACAGGAGCAGTTGGTGATGTTGTAGACATTACGGCACTAGCAACGGGTAGTGGTACTACCACGTTGACTGTCACAGCATTGTCTATTTTAGGTAATGCTGCAACTGTAGAATTAACGGCATCTATTAGTATTGCTGTTGCTACTCAAAGAAGTAAAACTGCTCAGAAAATGACAAATAAAGCTATCGCTTCTAGTGCAGCAACAGGTGCTTATCAACAGATTTATGGTGAACGTATTGGTGATGCTGATATATCGTTATCATATGCCGACGTTTATAAATTACAAGCTGTTTATGAATCAACGGCAATTGGAACGCCAGCAGTTGCTCCCACTTTAACTATATCGGCCGCCACGGGCACATTTACTGTGGGTGAATTAATTACTGGATCTGCTACAGGATCAACAGCCAGAGTAATTTCTATTGCCGGTTCTACATTAACTTATGTAAAAATTGCGAGCACGTTTACAACCTCTGATAGAATTACTGGATCTACATCTGGATTTACTGCTACTATTACCGCAGTCACGCTTGGTGATAGAGTTGTTACTAACAATTTCTTATTAGATACAGGACAGCGTGATTCTTTTTATGACGTTGGTCGTATTTCTAGAAAGGAAGCTGTACAAACACCTACAGGTGCATTATTAGTAATTTATGATTATTTTACTCATGGCACCGGAGATTATTTCTCTGTTGATTCTTATACTAATCAAGTGGATTATGATGAGATTCCAGAATATCAGGCTTCAAAAGTAGATCCAGAATCTAGAACTCCAAAAGGAGTTTATCAATTAAGAGATTCGTTAGATTTTCGCCCTGGTGTTAAAAGTCAAACAGCACCGGCACTTTCTCCTTTTGTGTTTGTAGCTAAGGATTTTGAAGGTACTGGTTCATCAAATGGTAATTTAGTACAACCTGATGGAAATATTACTAGTGATTATGATTTTTATTTGGGAAGGAAAGATTTACTCTATCTAGATAAGTTAGGTAATTGGATTATAGTACAAGGTACGCCATCAGAGGAACCAATCTTTCCTGCGACTGAAAATATTAATATGTTGGTTGCTAAATATGTTGTGCCAGCTTATACATTTGAATCTAAAGATGTTGAAGTCCTTTATCAAAAAAATAAAGGATATAATATGTTAGATATTGGTAATCTTGAGGAAAGGATTGCTAAGTTAGAATATGCTACATCTCTTGGTCTTTTAGAAAGAGAAACAGATTCCTATATGATTCTCGATGGTGACGGACTTAATCGTTTCAAATCGGGATTTATTGTAGATAATTTTGTAGGCCATAATGTAGGTAATAGTCAATATCCAGATTATCAATGTTCTGTAGATTCCGCATTAGGACATTTACGTCCAGTTGGTATACAGAATATGGCAACTTTGTCAGAAGAAAATACTACAGATTCACAACGAACAGTTGATGGTTATAAGAAAACTGGTGATTTAATTACATTACCTTATACTGAAACTGCTGAAGTTACTCAACCTTATGCTACAAGAGCTGAAAGTGTTAATCCTTATAGTGTTACACAGTGGATTGGTAATATTCAACTTGATCCAGAAACGGATATTTGGATGGATGATGCTCGTATTCCTGCCATTACAATTAATGTTGAGGGTAACTATGAACAATTGCTTCGGGAACAAACTGAAGCAGGTGCTTTAGGAACTATTTGGAATTCTTGGAATACAACTTGGTCAGGTAACAGACGAGTGGCATCAGCTGGTTCTAGTGGTTCGATATGGGGTCATGGTGGTTGGACTAGTACTACTGTTTCAATAGATTTAAAACAGAAACGTACAGGACAAAATACTCGTTTAGTAGAACGTATTGATAATATAAGTGCTGGAGATCGGGTAACAAATATAGAAATTGTTCCGTGGATAAGAACTAGAAATGTAGATTTTGTAGCTCAGAATTTGAAACCAAATACACGGGTCTATGCTTTCTTTGATAAAGTGGATGTTAATGCTAATGTTAAACCCACTGGGACAACATCTAGTAGCACAACATTAAGTAGTAATTTACCCAAAGTTGATACTACAGTAACTGTTGCTTCGACAACAGGATTTCCTACTACAGGAACTATTGCTGTTGGTAACTTAACAGAGTTAGATCCTTTTGGACCTGGATATATAACTGCTGAAGAAATTACCTATACTGGAACGACATCTACCACATTTACTGGTTGTACTCGTAATAGTAATTTTGTTTTAGATGAAGCAAAGAATTGGCTTAGTGGCACAACGGTAACTGACCAAGTATATGGTTCACAACTTATAACAAATAATATTGGAACTTTATACGGCCGATTTAGAATTCCTAATACAGATGCCAAACGATTTCGTGTAGGACGTAGAAGTTTTAGATTAACCGATAGTTCAATCAATAGTAATGTTGTTGGCCTTGTTAATACCGCTGGTGAAAAAGAGTATCAAGCACTTGGTCATGTTCAAACTAAACAAGAACTTATTATGGCTACTCGTAATGGTCAAGTAATTACTAAAGAAGTAGCGGAAGAAAAGTCATTTACACAAACTACTACTACAACGAGCCGTGGGGGTTGGTATGACCCATTGGCACAAACAATAATGTGTGATAAAACGGGTGGCATGTTTATTACTAGTATAGATTTATTCTTTTCAGAGAAAGATGCTTCTTTACCTGTTTGGGTAGAAGTAAGAACAGTTATAAATGGTTATCCTTCACAAGAAATTTTACCATTTTCAGTAAAACAATTGACGCCCGCAGAGGTGAGTGTTAATGCTACTGATGGATCAACAGCCACGACATTTACTTTTGATTCTCCTGTTTATTTACGACAGGGTGAGGAATATGCACTAGTGGCCGCATCTAATTCTCCTGATTATAAGATTTGGATATCACGATTGGGTGAAGTAGATATTGGCGGCGTTCGAGCTGTAACAACACAACCGACATTAGGTTCATTGTTTAAATCACAGAATGCTTCTACTTGGACAGCTTCACAATATGAAGATATGAAGTTTACTTTAAAACGAGCTTCATTTACTACAGGTGCTACCGGTCAATATACTGTTGTTAATAATGAATTGACTGTAGATGATGGATATATTCCTTTACTTGCTACTAATCCTATAGAAACAAATTCTACAACAACGGTTAAAATTAATTTTGTTAATCATGCTAACTATGATGTTGATAGTAATGTTATTGTTTCTGGAATAATCTCGGATATAGGAAATACTGCATTGAACGGGGCTTTAACGGCAGTTGCAACTACCATTACGTTGGATGATGTTACGAATTTTCCTGGCGCACCTGGCGGTACAGTAAAAATTGATGATGAAATTATTACATACACAGCTAAAAGTGGCACAACTCAATTAACGGGTTGTACTAGAGGTGCGGTTGACCAAACAGGCGCTAATACTACAGCAGTTGCTCATGATGATAATAGTATTGTAGAACTTTATATGTTTGCAGGTATTCCTCTTATAGAACTTAATGCTACTCATGTTGGAATTGGAAATATTGAATTAGATAGTTTTACAGTTACAACGACAACCGCTGCGACAAGTACGACAACGGGTGGCGGTACAGCAGTTAGAGCTACAAAGAATATTCCGGCAGATGTAATGCAACCCCTTATGCAAACAATGGAGTTGCCTAATACAACCTTAACTGGTCTATTACAAACAACTACTGGTAAATCTGTTAGTTCAACTACCCAAAATGCTTACACGCCCACCGTGTTATCTAATGCTTTTGCTTTACCATTAAATGAAGATCATTACTTTAATGCACCGCAAATAGTTTGCTCACAAACAAATGAGACAAAACATTTAGCTGGTGCTAAGTCATTAAGATTGTCTGTAAATATGATTTCTAGTTTAGAAAATGTTTCACCGGTTATTGATACTCAACGCATGGGAATGATATGTGTTTCTAATCGTCTTAATAACATTAATTCTGCGGCAGACATTGGTTCATTGAGTAATTATACTCCAATGACTAATCCATCTGGTGATAATAATAAAGCACTTTATCTTACGAAGAAAGTAGCTTTGGCACAAAATGCTACTGCTATTAAAGTTTATTTGGATGCTGTTAATATGGCTGATGCTAATATTAAAGTTCTTTATAAAATTCAACGTGTAGATGAAACGCAACCTTTTGATGATTTGCCTTGGGTGTTCTTTACGGGTTCGGGTGGTACGGCTGATGGATTATCAAATCCAGCTGTTCTTGTTTCTAAGAATAGAGATGATTTTAAAGAGTATCAGTATTTGGCTGGTAAGGCGGTAAATGGAACTGGAACCGCTTTAGATGAATTTGTTTCATTCGCTGTAAAAATTGTATTACAAGGAACCAATTCTAGTTTGCCACCAAAGATAAAAGACTTTAGAACAATAGCTTTAGCAACATAATATGTATAATGTAGAGGATAGAATAGATTTAAAACGAGATCCTGTATCCCGAGCTATTATTAATGTTGATACTGATGCTTATATGGCTTCCGTTATGGCAAGTAAAAATAGACAAGTATCCAAGAAACAACTGGAAGATAATACAAACGATATAAATAGTATAAAGGAAGAAGTATCGGAAATTAAAGATATGATGAAACAATTATTAAACGGATTTAGAGACAATGGCAGATAGAAACGTACCTACAACGGCGACAATAGAAACATTCCGTACAACATATAATCTCTCCGCAGTAGATATAGGACCTATTGCAGACCTGAATACTTCATTCTCAGGCACACCAACAAATTTAGTGGAGGGTGTTAATGCAGCTTCTTCCAAAGGATTTACTATTGCTATGGCAGTAGCATTAGGATAAGGTAAAGAATTATGGCAAATGATTTTAAAAGCGTAGCAAAAACTAATATAGCGATAGACAGTGGTACATTTGATACAATGTACACTGGTCTTGCAGCGAAAGAAACAATACTCCTAGAAATAGATATGGCCAATACTACAGTGGGAGATATAACTGTTTCTATAAAATTGGCAAAAAATGGAGGGGATACTGTTTTCTTAGTTAAGGCTGCTCCAATACCTGCGGGTGGTGCATTGAAAGCCATAAGCGGTCAAAAGATTGTTATGGAGGCACTAGATGTACTTTCTGTGGGAGCTAGTGCGGCAAGTTCGGCCGATTGTCTAGTATCATTTTTAGAGGACGTATAATATGTCAAGTTATATTGGTTACGCTTCTGCTGATAGAGTCTCGATTGCGGCTGGATCTGTAGACGGTGCAGCTCTTGCCCTAACCAGTCAAGCTCAAGGCACCGTTATGTATTATAATGGTAGTACTTGGGTTATCTTGTCACCGGGGACAAGTGGCGAAGCTCTAAAGACTCAAGGTGCTGGTGCTAATCCAGTATGGGGTGCAGTATCATCCACTGGCGATTTTGCTGATGGTGGTGATACAGCAGTTGCGGCCAGAGTATTGGGTAATAATAATGCCTTTAATATGGGTATAGAAACTAATGCTGTAACTTGGTTAGATATTAATACAAATGGCATTCCCCTAATCACTGGTGGAATGGATGCGAATAGCGATACAGCGGGTGTAGCAAGCACAATTAGTAGTGGTATTGATGCTTCTGTTACGACTATTCCACTTGCGTCACTTACTGGGTTTCCAAATGCAGGTACCCTATTAATAGGAACAGAACAAATTACATACACAGGTAAGTCTGCCGCTACAGGCGCTGGCAACTTAACAGGCGGTACAAGAGGAGCTAACAGTACAAGTGCAGCTGCTCATTTAAGTGCCGCAGCTATTGGTATAGTGTTTACCACTCCATCTAATTACAATGCTCTTTCAGGCGGTCCAATAGGTATCGCTGCTGGGGCACAAATCACTATTGGGACTGATTCCACTTGGACGGTTATTTAAGATGAGTACATTAAAAGTAAATACCATTACTCCAGAATCAGGCACTACTGTTAGTATAACAGGTGAAATTGTTATGACAGGTGCCAATATGAAATATTTTTCTAATCCTAATAATTTAACTAGCGATGTCACAGTAAATTATGGTTCAACGCACAATTTTGCTGTCGTTGGTCCAGTACAAGTAGTATCACCCGCCGTTTGGACTGTTAGTGGTGGTACGGTCAAAATAATCTAATAAATAGTTAAAATTATGAGCACATTAAAAGTAAACGAATTAGACACTAAAAGCGGGACTACTATTACAGTAGCTGCTGGTAAAACTTTAGCCGGCACTGATATTATTGATACAGCTCAAATAGCAGCTAATGCTGTAGATACTACTGAGATAGCAGCTGGTGCTGTTACAAATGCTAAAACAGATTTTCAACCAGGTACAACTTTTAAAGGTGATGGTAGTTCTGCTGATGGTAAAATAACTTTAAATTGTTCACAGAATACACATGGTGTTTCTATTCAAAGTCCTGCTCATGCAAGTGCAGCATCATATACTTTAACTTTACCAACAACTGATGGCAATGCAAGTGAATTTATGCAAACTAATGGTTCAGGTGTTTTAACTTGGGCTAGCGCAGCTGCTGGATTCCATAATGTTAATTTTGTAACAGCTACTGATACTTCAGTTGATCTTACGTCAGGAACAACTCTTATAGTAGTGGAGGTGCAAGGCGCAGGAGGGTGTGCTGCTGGTTCAAATGCCCCTGGCGCTTATGGAGGTTGTGGTGCTGCTGGTGGTTACTCTATGCAGCAACTAACCGTAGTTGATACGGATACTTGGAATATAACGATTGGTGCAGGGGGTACTGAGGCAGGGACGAGAGCTGGTGGGGATGCTGTATTTGCCCAAGCCAGTGGAAGTTCTTTAGGCAGTACCATCACAGGAGGTGGTGGTGGCGCAGGAAACAACCCTCCCGGCGGTTCAGGCACCCATCAGAATGGAGGTACAGGAGGCACAGTTACTAATGCCAACGCTGGTGCATTTAACATGGTTGGAGGTGATGGCGCCTCAGGCGGTTTGGATAAACAAGGAGCCAATTCAAAATGGGGTCAGGGTGGTATTCGACAAGTAGCGGGAACTGGCGCAGGCGGCAACGCATCAGGATATGGAGCTGGTGGCGGAGATGCAAATGGCGCTAGTCAAAATGGTGGTGATGGCAGTGATGCCTTGGTAGTGATCTGGGAGTACAGATAATGGCTAAGTACGCATTAGTAAAGGATGGAATTGTCAAGAATGTTGTTCTGTGGAATGGCGACAAAGCCGCCTATGATGTGGGGGGTGAAATATTAGTTGAGGTTACAGCAGATACTCAGATAGGCGGAAACTGGGATGGAAAGGTGTTCACGTTTGTTGAGCCTGATCCTGGCCCAGATACACGCACTTACGCTGAGAAACGCAAAGCAGAATACCCATCAATAGAGGAATGTGTTCACGCCATTCTTGATGATGACCTTGTAGCGCTCCAAGAGAAACGGACGGCAGTTAAGACAAAGTATCCTAAATAATAGTATAAAGGTAAATGAGAAATAATAAATGGCGAGTACAGTAAGAACAGATAAAGTAGGTCCAGTCAGCGGGAGTGCAGATTTTATTCTTCCCACGGCTGATGGGACCGTAGGCCAATTTTTAAAGACAGATGGATCCTTAGCATTAGGATTTGAAACAGTTGCTACTACTGGATTTGATTCCATAGTAGCTATCACAAGTAGCCAAAGTTACACAATCCCCTCCGATATAACAAAACAAGTATTTTATGTAACTGGTGGCGGAGGTGGAGGGGCTGGTGCAGATACCGCGCTAGGTTCTAGTTCTGGTTCTGCTGGCGGTACAGTTATAAAAACATTATCACTTGCTGCTGGTACTGTTATGTCTATCGTTATAGGTGCTGCTGCTGCTGGCGGTGGCCAAGGGGCGGCTGGAACGATAGGTGTAGACACTACAGTAACCCAGACAAGTGGAACAGCATTTACTACACTAACCGCACCCGGCGGAAAACCCGGACTATATGGCACGGTTCCGCTCGCATCAGTAGTGCCTAGCGGCGGGACTATAAATCTTGCTGGTGGCGCAGGTGGGCAGGGTGCTGGGGGTGGTGGTGAAAGTTATTGGGGAGGTGGCGGTGTTAGCGGTTACAAGTCAACAGCAGCTTCTCAAACTGCAACACCCGGACTAGTGTATGGTTCTGGCGGGGGAGAGGGAGCGCCAAGCGCAGGTTTCCACGTCGGTGCCGCAGGTGCTATTGGAGTCGTAGTGATTTACCTCTATAAGTAATGGAGTTTAAATAAATAAATGAGCAAAGTATATACAGATAATATAGAGAAGCGTACAGGCGGAGCAGCTATTACTGTTCCTGCATCTGGCCAATGGATTGATTTAGCATCAGCTGCACAAGGTGATGTTCTATATCACAATGGTACCAGTTATGTACGATTAGCTGCTGGCACATCTGGTCAATATTTACAGACAGCAGGTGCTGGTGCTAATCCTGTTTGGGGAACTGTTGCTGGTGGGTTATCGGTAGCACAAACATTTAGGGAATCAGCTAACTATTCCAATGGTGCCACTGATGTTGTTATTGGTGCGACCAACATGGAAGAAGCGGATAATCCGGGATATTCATCATGGCCAGCAAGCGGTGGGATTACTGAAGCTGCTGGTGTTTATACTTTCCCTAGTACTGGACGATATTTAATCAACGCTAATGTGAAATCTTCTCAAGCCGTGACCGCTTATAGTTATACTAAGATTCAATATTCAAGTGACTCTGGAGTTTCTTGGGATGATTTAGCACAAGGTGTTATGATGTATCACGTTATTGCTACATACGCTGATAGTCACTGTACGGCTATTGCAGATATAGCGAATATTTCAACAAATCGTATTAGGGTTCTTTTCTCCAGTTCAAATACAACCATAACAATATATGGTTCTACTACAGAAAACTATACTTATACGAACCTAATTAAGTTGACTTAATATGAATATAAGACCAGAAACAATTGAAGACATTTTAGTAGGCTTGCACGGTGGTCCGTGGTTTGGATTTAGTGGTAAAGAAAAAACTTACGCTAATCTAATTATTCATAGTGCTGATGCGAAACCAACTGAATCAGAATTAACAAATGCACTTAGTGCTCAACAGACATCATTTGATAATGCCGCAACAGCTAAAACTACAAACATAGCATCAGTTAAAACAAAATTAGAAGCGCTTGGATTAACAGTAGATGAAATCAAAGACGCTTTTGGAATATAATAAATGAGCACAGTAAAAGTTAATACCATATCAACCTGGACTGGAAGTGATATCAGCATAGAAACTGGTAAAACGGTGTCTGGAACAGCATCACAGTTTAAGATGACTGATGTGGTTCAAGGTGATGTCCTTTATGGTTCAGCGGCAGATACTTTATCCAGATTAGCTCCTGGTACCTCTGGACAATATTTACAGACAGCAGGTGCAGGTGCTAATCCTTCATGGGCTGCTGGTGGCGCAGATACAAGCCTCAGCAATTTAGTTGCCGCTGGATCAGATAAAATAGTAAAGGCTTGGGTTTGTTTTGATGGAGATCCTTTAGCAATACGAGATAGTTTTAATGTGTCAAGTATCACTGATGTTGGTGTTGGTACTTGGACTGTAAACTGGGATACAGATTTTGCTAACGCAAGTTATGCTGTAGTTGCTGGTGGGTCTGCTTCTTCCGGCGGCGGAGATTATATGCAAACTCAAAATACCAATACTGTAGTTGGTTCTACGCCTGTATATGCATACACAAGTGGTGGCGGGTCAACTTGGGATCCAAACTACGTTTCAATAGTTGCCATTGGAGATCAATAATGAGAATAGTTTATCCAAATGACGATGGTGGTGTTTCTGTTATTTTTCCATCCCCACATTGGGTAGGAACAATGGAGGAACTTGCCGCTAAAGATGTTCCTGATGGCAAAGCATATAAAATTGTTGAGGATTCTGCTGTTTCAACAGATAGGACATTTAGAGATGCATGGGAGAACTATGAGGATATTACTGTAAGTTTGACAAAGGCAAAAGATATAACTAAAAAGCGTTTGCGTTTGGAACGTAAACCATTATTGGAAGAACAGGATATACTTTTTATGAGAGCACAGGAAACTAGTGCTGATACTGCAGCGATTGTTACAGAAAAACAACGATTGCGAGATATTACTACATCAGCGGATAGTGCTAGTACGCTGGATGAATTAAAGGGGTTAAGTGCAGCATGAGTAAAGTATATACAAACAATAAAGTAAGAACGGATTATCCTAAATGAGTAAACTATTAGTAGACGAAATAGGTGGGAATGCCGCGGCGGCCACTACAATAGCAAGTGGTAAAAACATTACAGGTACTGCATCTCAGTTTCAAATGACCGATGTGGTGCAGGGTGATGTCCTTTATGGTTCAGCGGCAGATACTTTATCCAGATTAGCTCCTGGTACCGCTGGACAAGTATTACAAACGCAAGGTGCTGGTGCTAATCCAGTGTGGGCTGCGGATGCTGGTGGATTGTTTTCCGCTTATGCAATTATCGCGGATCACAAATCACAAAATACTGATGGTGGTACTTTCACAAGTGGTGCGTGGCGAACTCGGGATTTGCAGACTGAAATTTATGACGGCATTGGACTGACAATTAGTTCAGATGAATTTACGTTGCCTGCTGGTAATTATCTAATTTCATGGGCTGCGATGGCTGGGCGTTGTGCAAAGCATCAATCTAGATTGTACGATGTAACTGGAACCGCTCAAGTTGGTGTTGGCTCATCGTGTGTTGAACCATCTGACGCATCTTATGTTTGGCAGGTAGAATCAAGTGGCTCAGCAAGGGTAACCCCATCGGGTTCTAATGCATACCGCATTGAGCATCAATGTCAAACGACTAGAGCCGATGTTGGGTTTGGAACTCCTGCTAATTTCACCACGGAACAATACACGTTGGTGACTATTCTGAAGGAGGCATAAAATGAGCAAATTAAAAGGTGACGTTCAAAGTTGGGGTGAAGTTGAACAGTTCCTAACTTGTAATATCTTCAAAGAAGCTTAATTAAAGAGAAAGAATAAATGAGCACAGTAAAAGTAAATGAATTATCAACCTATTCAGGTACAGATATCAGCATAGAAACTGGTAAAACTGTTTCCGGTACCGCATCACAGTTTAAAATGACTGATGTGGTTCAAGGTGATGTCCTTTATGGTTCAGCGGCAGATACATTATCACGATTAGCTCCTGGTACATCTGGACATCATTTACAGTCAGGGGGTGCTGGTGCTAATCCGTCATGGGTTGCTCCACCTGCTGGTGGATTAACAACCGCAAGCCAGTGGAGATTGACTACGGATTTCACTGGAGATGCATCACCAATCGCTTCTAATCTTGAACAAGTCGATCTCCCATTAGGTTTTGGTGTGCTTGGTTCTTCTATGACTGAAGCAAGTGGTATATTTACTTTCCCCTCCACTGGTTATTGGCGCATTGACTATTATCATATGTGGGACCCATCCAGCGAACAACAGGCAACAATAAGTATTTACACCACAACTGATAATTCTACTTATGCTCTGGCTACACAGGCTTACAGTAACGGTCATTTTGTTCTATGTGGTGGTTCGTGTTCTTATATTATGGATGTTACTAGTACGTCAACACATAAAGTTCGGTTTCATGTTGTTTTTAATTCAGCGGCTGCTTCTCAAACCACGCTAGGTGATACAGCATATAATGAAACCTGTATGACCTTTGAAAAATTAGGAGATACATAATGCAAAGACCAGAACATATTGAAGACGTCCTAGTGACATTACATTCTGGCCAATGGTTTGGTTGGTCTGATGCCACTAATAAAGTGTATGCAAATCTTGTTATACACAGCGCTGATGCGAAACCAACAGAAAATTCTTTGACTACAGAATTAGCAACTATGCAGACAACATTTGATGATGCCGCAACAGCTAAAACTACAAACACCGCATCAGCAAAAACAAAACTTAAAGCTCTTGGTCTTACTGATGGCGAATTAAAAGATGCCTTGGGAATAGAATAAATGAGCACATTAAAAGTAGATACAATCGCTGAAAAATCCGCGGCTGGTGGAATAACCTTTAGCAATGATGTTAATG
>Ga0310345_10002883_pt1 | contig 16897 bp, 15 predicted proteins | sample HC15DNA20500_MG_FD_204667 | JGI IMG/M metagenome (GOLD analysis project Ga0310345, IMG submission 204667) | Marine microbial communities from station ALOHA, North Pacific Subtropical Gyre - HC15-DNA-20-500_MG | ecosystem: Environmental > Aquatic > Marine > Oceanic | place: Pacific Ocean: North... | reverse complement strand
TCAAAGGCACCGCCGCCGTCCCCAATCTTATTAGAACAGATGCGGCGCTCGACCGAGTAGGAATTGGAACACTCGAACCGGGCTATTTGCTTGATGTTAATGGTGTTTGTAATGCGACCACCCTTTCAATAGGGGGAACGAGCATTTCCTCAACCGCAGCAGAAATTAATAAATTAGATGAATCCACAGTCTCGGAAGCAAGTGACGGCGCTTGGGCAGTCGTTGAGCGCGTAGCTAAGGCCACTATTGATGGCGACGACTATGCCGTTGGTCTTAATACTCTGGAGGTAACAATACCTGACAACAGCATTGTGACCAAGGTTATTATAGATTGTACTACTACATTTGTGGGGGGCGCTCCGGAGTCAATGATAACACTGGGTCTTTACGACGGGAACACTTCATTAAATCAGTTGGTCGAAATGCACACGATACTTGATATAGGAGCCGACCAAGCGCCGTATGAGGCGGGACTGACCGATATGTCTAGTACCTTGGCCGCCTTCAAACTAACGGATGATGGCGAACTAAAACTCAATGTGGAAATGGCTGCGTTGACGGCTGGTGCAGCCGACATATACATATACTATATCATAGGTGCGTAAGGAACGCAAGAAAGAAAGCAATGAAAAAATCGGAACTTAAAAATATTATTAAAGAATGCGTGAAGGAGGTCATCTTTGAAGAGGGCGTCTTGTCGGGCATTATTACGGAGGTGGCGCAGGGTCTTCAAGGAACTGCGTCCGCGTCACGGCTTTCACCTAATTCGCTCCAAGAAAAGAACACCTCATCTGCCGAATCCAGTCAGAGAGAGGCTACCAAAAAGAAGGTCCTTTCTGCTATCGGGGGAGATGCTTATGCGGACCTTAAAAATAAATTTCCCAACCCTGGCTTATTTGAGGGCACACGACCGGCACCGGAGGGCAACGGCAGCGGACCACTGTCCGGCGTCGATCCAGGGGACTCTGGCGTAGACTTAGCTAAGATTCCAGGGATGGGACGCTGGGGCGCGATCGCCGGCAGAAATACAGACTAAAATGAGAAAAAAAAGAAGCTTTAAAAATAGACACCCCGAGAAGATAAGTGGAACGGTCACCGTTCGCGCAGAAGATTTCGGGGACAATACAGATAAAATGGTGCGCCGTTTTATTAAGAAGGTTAAAAATGAAGGAATTGTCGAAGAATTCCGCAGTCGTACTCATTACGTCAAGCCTTCGGACAGACGCCGTGAAGAAAAACGACAAAGGAAAAGGCTTATCCAAAAAGTAAATAAACAAAGACAAGACCTACTTAAACCTAGAGACCGATTCCTTAAAAGGAGATAGACCCACATGGCTGAATCCCAAGACACCACAACTTATTTTAGCAACTTTGCCAACACGGGACCGGGACTTGGGAGCGTAAGTTCCTATCTTGTTTCGGGTACACCGTGGGTAACGGGCTCTACCCTCGCCGCCACCCTTGAACATAAAATCATTTTCCCCTCCGTGACGAAAGAGATTACCATTTGGAACAAATCGGAAGCTGATCAACCCGCCACGGACCTTTTTGTTCATTTTGATAGCATCGCGGATTCTGCGGATGTTATCGGTCAGCACCATTACCTTATCTTGGAAGGCGCAACCCCGCCGTTTGGTGCGACCTCCCAAGTCAACCTAAATGTCAAGTGCAATCATCTGTTTATTTCTCACGGCGGGGGTGGCGGGGGTGGCACTGCTACCTATGAAATTTTTGCCGCTCTCACCGGCATTGGTCCTGCTGAAATGTTCGAACTTACGGGCTCTGGAATTAATTCGGGAGCATAAGATAGGAGACACTAATGGCTGAATCCCAAGACACCACAACTTATTTTAGCAATTTTGCAGAAACAGGACCGGGCATTGGCAATGCGGGCTCGTATCAAGTTTCAGGATATCCTTGGCTTACCGGCTCTACCTTGGCTGATGGAGCAGAGGTTAAAATTACATTTCCCAGCGTCACCAAACGAGTTCAAATATACAACAAAGGCATCACCGGTGCCGATACAGACACTGATATCCGGCTCCATTTTGATAGCATAAGCGATTCAGGTGACGTTATCGGTCAACACCACTACATTACCCTCGCAGGTCCGACCGTGCTCGGCCTGCCCGCCTTTGGTCAGATTCAGGCTAATCTTAAATGTTCACATCTTTTTTTATCCTCCGCAGGGAGCAGCGGCAACACCGCACGATACGAGATAGTTGCCGACCTTACGGGGATAGCTCCTGCTCAAATGTTCGAACTTACGGGCTCTGGAATTAATTCAGGAGTATAAAATAGGTATTTACCTCAGTCATCAACTATTTAAATTGATGTAATGTCATTACTATAAGGGGACACCTTATGTCAAATATGTTAGAAGATGCTATTGTAGATGCTAGAGCGCTTCGTGAAGCGGCTCTCAAGAACGCTGAAAATCTTGTGGTCGAGAAATATTCGGCAGAAGTCAAAGAGGCGGTTCAAACGCTCCTAGAGCAGGATCCCGAAGAGCCCGACGCCGCCGCGGCGTTAGAGATGCCAGCAGGCGACGAGGAGCTAGAAGTTTCTGCGGTTATGGATGACCTTCCGGCTGCTCACGACCCCGCTGGAGGGGACGAAGAGGTAGTGGTCATTGATTTGGACCAAATTATCGCCGCTGCTGACGCGGATGCGGGCGTTGAAGACGAAGAATTCACTTTGGACGCCGAGGAAATTGCCGATGAAGTTGGCATTGACCTAGAGGATGAAGTCGCAGAAGAGCCGGCTAACCGCTCTGATGAAGTCGAAATTCCCGAAAATGATCTTGTAAACATGTTTAAAGAAATGTTAACGGTTGATGTAGACCCCCTTCGCATTGAAGAAGTGGAAGAATCCGAAGAAGAGGACCAAAAAGAGTCCGACGAGGAAGAGGTTGTTTCATCGGCCTTGGACGCCGGCATGGACCAAAAAGATATCGAAGAACATAATCGGCTGACTCGCCAGCTAGAGTCGGTACGAAAAGAAAATAAACAATTAAAAAGAATTCTAGTGAAAGTTAAAGATAGATTAGAAGAAGTTAATCTTTCAAACGCTAGGTTATTGTATGCGAATCGTGTATATGAAGACACCTCCCTGAATGAGCAGCAAAAAAATAAGATTGCTGAGATGGTCTCCGAAGCGCGAACAGTGGAAGAAGCAAAGATGGTCTACGAGACCCTTCAAAAGACATTGGCGAGTAATCCTTCGCGGAAAACTCCACAATCATTGTCTGAAGCAGTATCAAGACGGTCATCTGTGATTCTGAGTGGACGCCGAGAGGTAGAAACCACTGATGAGAACCCAGTCAAGCATCGTTGGGCAACGCTCGCAGGTATTGAGAAAAAGTAATCATAATATTATTAAAGGAGATTATAAAAAATGTCTATGATTGAAACCCTTACAGAGGGCATACGAGAACGCTCGTTGTCCAATGAAGGGGAAGCACTTCTCGGAAAGTGGGAAAAAACTGGACTTCTCGAAGGACTTGATGACCATCATCGTAGTACGATGGCTCGATTGCTAGAGAACCAGGCTGCCCAGCTTCTGAAAGAAACCAGCACCATGCAAGGTGGTGATGTTGAAGGCTTCTCCGCAGTTGCATTTCCAATTGTGCGCCGTGTATTCGGTGGACTGTTGGCACAGGACCTTGTGTCCGTACAACCGATGAGCCTCCCTAGTGGACTCATCTTCTTCCTCGACTTCACGTTTAGTGCCGAGGGAGGCATGAGCGAGGCTAACCTCGCTGGTACCCGCCTGGGCGCACGCGCTGGCGGATCCATCTATGGTGGCGACAAAGTTGGCGAGCAGATTCGCACAGGTGTTGACCTTGGAAACGCTAACACTCAGAAGAGTTTTTATAACTTGAATGATGGTTATGCGAGTCCTACCGGTACATTCGCACTTGCTGCGAACGTTGCTGTTGATTCGGGAACGTTTGGCGACTCGGCTACATTGCCGGGTGGTGCGTATTACTCGATGCTGGCAGGCGATCCTGCCTTGATATCGGGTACAAGCACCTACGTCATCGGCGAGTTTAATCGGGACGCCATCGGTACGGGCATTTTGCCCCAGTTATCGCAATCGAACGGCACCGATGTGGGCATGTTGATTGACCTCGTCTTGAGCGGTTCAGATGGACGTGGTGGTTTGGGTCCGGCAAATCCGAACCTGCCTCAGACGGCTTATCATGCACGTCATCTTACTCGTATGTCGCAGTCGTCTGCTAATCCTCCGGTGAGGAGCACGCAGGTGATTCAGGTAGCGGGTATTTCCCCTACTGGTCTAGCCGTAGCTACTATTGCAGGAGAGATGAACGATGGTGGAACCCCTGACTTCTTTGCTCCCCTAGAGGATACATTCGTTGCTGGCGGAGCCCTTGGCTCTATTGTTGGCTCGACCCCCTGGGGACTAGAGAACATGCCGAACATCCCCGAAATCGATATCAAAGTTGATTCCGTGGCTGTTACTGCTCTCACCAAGAAGCTTAAGGCTAAGTGGACTCCCGAGCTTGCTCAGGACTTGAACGCTTATCATAACCTTGACGCTGAAGTGGAGCTTACCAGCATCCTTTCGGAGCAGATTGCTTTGGAAATCGATCAGGAGATCCTTGCGGACCTCGTGAAGGGTGCGTCTGGGGCACAACTCTGGTGGAGCCGTAAGCCTGGCAAGTTCGTTAACCGCGAAACTGGCGAAGCCAATGGAACAACTCTGTTCCCTGACTTCACGGGTACGGTATCCGAATGGTACGAGACTCTTCTCGAAACCATCAATGATGTGAGTGCTCGCATTCACCGCAAGACCCTCCGAGGCGGCGCAAACTTTGTGGTTTGCTCTCCCGAGGTGGCTAGCATTCTTGAATTCACCAGCGGCTTCCGGGCTGCGGTCGAGAATGATGGCGACAAGGGATCTTGGGGTGCTGTGAAGGCTGGCTCGTTGAGTCGTAAGATGGACATTTTTGTCGATCCTTACTTCATTCGGAACCTTGTTTTGGTTGGGCGTAGGGGTAGCAGCTTCCTTGAAAGCGGCTATGTTTATGCTCCTTATGTTCCGTTGCAAGTCACTCCCACTATCTTTGGTGTCGAAGATTTCGTGCCCCGCAAGGGCGTGATGACTCGTTATGCCAAGCAAATGGTGCGATCGGACATGTACGGATTGGTTCTTGTGGCTGACTTGGTCGGCTAATTTAGACTGAAAAGTTCTAAATAAAAAGTGAGGAGCCTCGTCTATATGACGGGGCTTCTTGCTTTTAAGAGCGGCAGTAACCAAACAGCTAAACTATTTACTAAAGTTGTAGCAGCCCTTCCCTTTTATGGAGCCTCTAAATGCCGACAAATTTAAAGCCAGCCAGTCAATTGAGCGCAGTAGTCTTACCTTCGACCGGGGTTGCTGCCGATGTTCAGGCAACGCTTGCCTATGGAGTCTATACCACCGATCCCTTCAACAATGGTGCTGCTGATCAGGTAGCCTATGTTTATAATAAATTGGGGGGAAATATACTTGATATTGAACTAACTGTTTCGAATGTGTACAACGCTTACGAAGAGTCCTGTTTGGAGTATTCATACTTGGTCAACACTCACCAAGCCAAAAATGTTTTATCGGACTTCCTTGGAAATACCACCGGGTCTTTTGATGAGGATGGAGAATTCTCCGCCTTTTCGGGGAGCGGCGGAATTACCACCAAGCCTAATCTTAAGTTTCCCCGTTTTCAACTGGGGTATGCCACTCATATCGGGAGAGGTGCCGCCGTGCATGCAGGGCTCGCTTCGACACAGAGAATTTTTTCCGGCTCTTTTTCTACAGTTAAGAACCAACAAGATTATGACTTACAAGCTCTTATTTATAGTGCGTCAATAGCTGATGCTTCACTCCCTTATTTTAACAAGGTGGGAAAAAGTGCCGTTACTGTTCAGAAAGTATACTACAAAAGTCCCATCGCCAGTTGGAGATTTTTCGGAGGGTTTGGAACGGTGGCTCCCATTATGGGAAATCTGTCCACATATGGGATGTACGCGGATGACAGCACTTTCCAAATCGTGCCTGCATGGCAAAACATACTTCAAGCATATGCTTACGAAGAGGATTTAAATGTACGCGCCTCCCATTGGTCGTTCGAACTTAACGACAATCATTTGAGACTCTTTCCCATTCCCGACGGCAGTAATCCGGCACAAATATGGGTAGATTTTAGGGTTTCCGAAGATGCATGGAACGAAGAAGAAGATAGAAAATATGGAGCGGATGGGGTCAATAATATGAACGCACTGCCCTTTCCCAACGTTCCCTACATTAATATTAATAGTATTGGGAAGCAATGGATCCGCCGCTTCGCCCTGGCGCTAGCTAAAGAGACCCTGGGCCAGGTGCGCTCGAAATTATCTACTATTCCTATTCCCGGCAACGAGGTCACACTTAATGGGCCCGCTCTTATTTCTGAAGCCAAGGAAGAGCAAAGCAGCCTCCGCGAGGAACTAAAAACAGTATTCGATGAAATGGTTTACGGAAAACTCGCCGAGGGAGATGCCCAGCTTCAGGCGAGCCTAAATGAAACTTTAAAACAAATACCTCACGGTATTTATGTGGGATAAATAAATGGCGAACAAGTGGACACAGCCGGCTTCTCCTCCGCCTCCCTTATTTGTCGGCAAACCTGAGCGAGACTTTGTAAAGCAACTCAATGATGAAATCATTGAAAAAATAATAGGGGAGCAGATACTCTATTTTCCAATTGATATCGGGCGCACTGACTATAATGACCTCTACGGAGAAGCAATTAAAAAAACTTTTCTACCTCCGGTGCGCGTATATGCACTTATCGAGTATTTGGGATCCGAAAGAACCCAGCAACAATTCGGGTTTGATGGTCTATACAACATAAATGTTCACCTACATAAACGACGCCTGGTCCAGGATCAGGATTTATTTGCCCGCTTGGGAGACTTCATGCAATATGATGGTATGTATTTTGAAATCGTAGATATTTTTGAGCCCCGATATTTATTTGGGCAAGACAGTTCTTTTACATCCCAGGAAACCTCTCTAGAAATAACGCTAGTAGGAAAACAAGCACGACGAGGATTATTTGATGCCTCGTGAAACAAAAGTAGATGAGAAAACAGAGCTTGTTTATTCTCTTACAGCTTCCACCTTAGAGGATATTGACCGCGCGCTCTTCGCCTATTTGGACGAGGAGTTGGATATTTTTTGTGACACCAATAAGGGATTTGAGAAAGTTCCTGTGGTTTTCGCCGGACAAGAAAGAGCGTATCAAATAAAAGATAATCCCACTTTGCGACAAGGCGGCCGCACTATCATTTTTCCCATGATATCACTTGGGCGCACCTCCATGACCAAGAATCCGGCTAAAAAGGGGCGATTCGGAGTATACCTTTATCCTTATCACCAGTTTTATGACCAAGGGGGAGCAATAGACATTGCCCGTGTGGTGCAACAAGAAAAAACCCGAGACAGGGCTAATGCAGATGCAATTCGAAAAACAGCGTCGGGGAAAAATATTTCTCACCAAACGTTTCCGGGTGAAACGAGCCGGGTAGTATATGAAACTCTTTCTATTCCTACTCCGACTTATGTGGAATTGGGCTATTCTCTAGTTATTAAGACCGAATACCAACAACAGATGAACGATATTTTAGCAGCCATCTTGGCTTCTACTCCCACCCCCGCGGTATTTAATATTAAACACAAAGGCAACACCTATGAAGCCTTTATCGAACCTGAATACTCACAGGAAAACAATGCGACCGATGTTTCAACCGAGTTGCGTATTTTTCAGTCCACCGTCAGTATTACAGTATTGGGGTATCTCATTGGAAGCGGCAAGAACCAAGAGACGCCCGTAGTTGTACAACGTCAGGGAGCCGCGGAAATAAAACTACAACGAGAACGCGTGATTGTGGGAGACGAGATACAGTATCATCCTGGGAAAAAACTAAAATATAGACCGTGATACATTATCCTAGGGAATACGCAATATTTGAACTTTTTATAGATGGGAGTTTGGCTCAATAAGCTACTATTTATTATTAGCACTTCGCTCGTAAAGACGGGGTGAACGTTGCACATATTTTATAACAAAGAGGAAACGAAATAAATGGCGGACAACTCTTCAAGAAAATTTAAGTTTATTTCTCCGGGTGTTTTTATCAATGAAATTGATAATTCTCAATTACCCGACGTGCCGGGTGATATTGGTCCCGTAGTCATAGGACGCACCCGCAAAGGACCGGGGATGATGCCAGTCACGGTGGAATCATTTTCTGACTTTGTCGAGACTTTTGGTGCTCCTATTGCCGGAGCCGAAGGTGGCGACGTATGGAGAAAAGACGGGACCGCTAGCGGACCTACTTATGGTGCTTATGCTGCCCAAGCGTGGCTAGAAAACAACTCGCCTGTGACGATGGTTCGCCTTCTTGGAGAAGAGAACGCTGATGCCAACGCCACAACTGGAGTGGGCAAGGCCGGCTGGTATGCCGGTGCAGATGGCGTCAAGTCTAGTTTTTCCTGGGGCAACGTTGGCGCTACAGGTGGCGGAGCGTGGGGACTCTTTGTGTTCCCGTCTGGAACCGAAGGAGGTTGGTCTACGTCTGGAAGCCTTTTGGGTGGCGCGGATAATCTTACCGCTACCCCCATTACGGGAGCTTTAGCTGCTATTATGTACCTCGATGAGGGGCGCATGTTTCTTAGCGGAACGCTCTTTAGCGGCTCTTCTATTACAAACGCCACGCAGTATTCCCAAACGGGAGCCCTGGGGGTAACCGATGCTTTTGTTGATGGACAGAGCTTCGCCCTATCCGATGTGGCGTCAACTACCGTCACATTCAACGTCACTAACACCCGAGCTTGGGATGCCACAAATCAACGCCGCACAGGACCAACCGACTATGACGTGTTTGTGGGTGGACCCCCAAGTCCTGCTCAAATGACCACCTCTGTGTATGCAAGCCTTCAAGAAGCTTATACGAGTGGAGCGTTGGGTGTTGTTCCCACCGCTCCCGGCGGAGGAACTACTCTGAATTTTGCCCAAACGGTACTTGGAGCAGTGACCGCGGTGGATGGCGCAGCCGGCGGACTCGCCTCTCTTCAAGCCCTGACCAACGGAACCAATACTGGTGGGTGGCTTGGCCAAGGGAGAAGCTACACTCCGACTCCGGTAACTACGGGTTCCTGCGGAATGCTGTTTAAGTGCAATAGCGACGGCACGCTTACTCTGGGGATTTCCCCAACGGGCGTGGACCCCGTTGTGAGCCCCTCTAGCTTTGACAAGGTGACGGTAAGCCTGGACCCCACTAATCCTAATTTTATTCGGCGAGTGCTCAATACCAATCCGACCATAGCGAATGATGCAATTACCACCACCGCGGCTAAGAATGCCAATTATGGTGGGGAGTTCTGGCTCGGAGAATCGTTTGAGCGATCCCTAGCCACATCTGGACAAACCTCAATAGGGGTTCTCAGTAGCAATCTAAGTACTACCTATAGTGCGGTATTGCTTCCGCTAGCGGATCAACTTGGAGCCTCTGGAAAATATCAACAAGATTTCCTTATGGGGGCGCAACGTGCCAGCACTGGATGGTTCATTGCTCAAGACCTGAGTTCTGACTATGCGGTGTATGATCCCAAAAACATGCAACAATTGTTTAGATTGGAGGCCCTCTCAGCAGGTGCCGATTGCCAAAACGAGATTAAAATATCCATTCAGAATATTAAGGCTCCCGTGGGCGAATTTCAAAAGTATGGAACCTTTAGCGTCATCGTGAGGCAAATTGGAGATGATGATAATCGTCCAGTTATTATTGAAAGGTGGGATAGCCTAGATTTGAACCCTGCCTCTTCTAATTATATTGCTCTCCGAATAGGAGATCAATATGAGGCATATGATACCGTAACCGAACAAAATCAGCGATACGGACGCTTTTCTAATCAATCGAATTATGTTCGTGTGGTGATGAATAACGACCTTGACAGAGGAGGACTTGATGAGCGGCTGTTGCCCTTTGGGGTGTTTGGTCCTCTCAAATATCGAGACGTTAGTTTCGTCAGTTCAAGCGCGGCAAACCCCACAGCGGGTTGGCGCTACGAGAACGACTGGGACCACAGTCTTGGAAATGCCCAGACCATGGCTACCGGTAGTAATCGTGCCACCTTTGGACAGATAGGAGGCACTGCCACGGATACTTTGATAAACTTGGGCGGACTGAGGACCATATTTAGCGCGAGCTTGAAGTTCCCGTCGGCTCCTTTGCGTCAACAGAGTAGCTGGGGCTCGCCCAAGAATACTAACAGTACCTACTGGGGAGTGTGGACTGGACAAACCAATAGTAGCGCATTTTTGAACCGCGGACTTGGAGATATGCTCCGAGTTCGAGCAGCCGGCGCAGACGGCTACAACAATGCCTCACTTACGAGCTTGGATATTGCTGTCCCCACCGGCTCTCAGGCTGAAGGGACGAATACCTACCCGAGTGCCATTTCAGAAATTGCCTGGGTATTTTCTCTGGATGATGTGAGCGGAAGCATTTCCGTTACATCTGGAAAGGCACTATCCGGACAATACTATAACGGAGCCCGCGCTTTGGGACAAAGTATTTCCGCTAACGGAGGCGACGGAGGAGCCGCAGGAACTGGACAATATGGCGATACGTTGGCAGCGGGCTATAACCGATTTACGACGGTCTTGGCTGGAGGATTTGACGGCTGGGATATTACGGAACGAGATCCTTTGCGCCTCGGGTCCTTCTCCGGAGTAAGTGACGAGGCGAATGCCTATCAGCTTGAAACTCTGAAGAGGGCTATCAATATTGTGTCAGATCCCGATGCTCTGCAATATAATGTTGTGTCAATGCCGGGTATTACCCAAAATAGCGCAACTTCATATTTGTTGGAGAAAGTCGAAGATAGAGCGGATGCTTTGGCAGTTATAGATATCCAAGATGTTTACACTCCGAACACCGAAAATGCTAGTTCGGACGAAACGAATAACGGAAGCCGCTTGGTGAGCAATACGGTTACTAATTTCGAGGCTCGGAACCTGAGTAATAGTTATGCAGCGACGTATGCTCCGTGGCTTCTCTACCAAGATACGATTTCGAGCCGCTTATTCTGGGGTCCCCCCTCGATTGCGGCGCTGGGAGTCTTTTCCACTACGGATGCAGGCTCTGCTCCTTGGTTTGCACCTGCCGGGTTTACTCGCGGCGGACTGTCTGAAGGGGCTGGCGGTATTCCGGTCGTGGAGGTGTCGCAGCGATATACGTCGGATGACCGCGATGACCTCTACGCAGCTAATATCAACCCCATCGCTAAATTCCCGGCAGAAGGAATCGTTTTCTGGGGACAAAAGACATTACAGCAAACGGCCTCTGCTCTGGATAGGATTAACGTTCGCCGCTTGATGATTTTCTTGAAGCGAGAAATCTCATTCATCGCATCACGCCTGCTGTTCGCTCAGAACACTCAGCAAACCTGGGACCGTTTCACGGCTCAAGCAGAACCGTTGCTAAATGAAGTGAAAATGCAATATGGTATTGATGACTTCCGTCTGATACTGGATGAAACGACAACCACGCCAGACCTCATTGATAGAAATATTATTTATGCGAAGTTGTTGGTCAAGCCGACTCGGGCTGTTGAGTTCTTCGCTATTGATTTCGTGATTACCAAGAGCGGTGCTTCATTTGAGGACTAAAAAAGTTATAAGAACCACTACTTATAGTATCAGGAAGGAGATAAACTAAATGGGTTTAACATCAGGTCAAAATGATCCTCTGTTTTGGAGCAGCACTAATGCGTCTCCCAAACGCCAGTTTCGCTTTTATGTTTCGTTCGGGTCAGACCCGCAATCCATCAACATTCCTTTGTGGACTGTGAAGACAGCAACAAAGCCCAAAGCTACCGTGGCTGTTACTGAGCATGCGTTCTTGAATCATACATTTAAGTATCCTGGGCGCGTTACCTGGGACAATGTTACGGTCACTTTGACGGATCCTGAAGATATTAATGTTTGTAAGCAAGTGGTGAACCTTCTAACGAAGTCGGGATATGAAACTCCTGGGGCTAGCACGACGATAAAAGCCGGACAAGGCAAGACGATAAGCAAGGAGAAAGCCGTGTCGGCTATTGGATCCGTTCTTATTAGGCAGACAGGGGCGGATGGCTCTATCGTAGACACTTGGAAACTTGTAAACCCTTGGGTGGTGAGCATGGATTTTGGGGGGACGATGGACTATAGTTCGGATGACCTCACCGAGATTACTATGGAAATTGCATTTGATTACGCCCTATACGGTGCAGGTTCCAAACTGCCCGTTGAGACGATACTGGCCAGCCTTGTTTAACTAAGCAGCCAAAAGATGCTAAGGTAAGAAAAGCTGTACCACGAAAGGTTATTTAAATGAGCAGAAATCAAGATAGGTTTGGAATACCTGAACCTTCCCACGAGTCGGAAACCGCCGCCCCTTTTGCCATGGAGGGAGAAGAGGAATCCCCAGATACCCCCAGTTTTAGCTGGACTACTCCCACAGAGTTCGTAACTCTTCCCAGCGGGGGAGACTACTATCCGGAGGGACACCCTCTGTGTGGCAACACCACTATCGAAATTCGCTATATGACGGCGAAGGACGAGGATATCCTCACCTCCCCCGCATTGCTAAAAGAAGGGGTGGCTATTGACCGCCTGCTTGCTAATATTGTGGTGGACAAATCCATCAATATCAACTCCCTTTTGGTGGGGGACAAAAATGCTTTGATTATAGCCGCACGGATTACGGGTTACGGTGCAGATTATACTACGAACGTGACGTGCCCAGGCTGCCGCACTGCATCAGAGCACAGTTTTGAACTTACGCTAGATAATGAAGTCTATGATAACGCACCATCCCTTGATAAATATAATGCTTCACAGACCGAAGATGGCACTTTTGTGGTGCAACTACCGCTAACTAAAGCTGAAGTAGAGTGCCGCTTGTTGACTGGTAAAGATGAGCTAAAGTTAATGAAGGAGTCCCAACGAAAAGCAAAGCGCAAAATGGAAGAAGCCCCTCTCACCGATCAGTTGAAGACTTTTATTGTATCGGTGCAGGGAGACAGCAACCCTCTTTCAGTTACGTCGTTTGTCCACGCAATGCCGGCTAAGGACTCTCGATACTTGAGAACATTTTATTCGGATATAACCCCCAGTGTCGCTATGACACAAATTTTTGAGTGCAGTTCATGTGGCTACTCCGCGGACATGGAGGTTCCGCTTACCGCTGACTTTTTTTGGCCTAAGCGCTGATTATAAAGAAGCCATTTACGAAGAATTCTTCCAGCTTAAATATCATGGCGGATGGAGTTTATTTGAGGCATATAATTTACCTGTCCTCCTTCGCCGCTGGTTTTTACGTCGGTTGGTAAAACAAAAAGAAGACGAAGCCAAGCAATACGAACAAGCGCAGTCGAAGGCTCGCAGCCGTAGGCGCTAAGGAAAAGGGCATTTGCCCTTTTCTTCTTTTATAAACACAAAGAGCCAACTATTTATAAAGAGAATCTCTGTACCAGGGGGAGAATAATATGGAAAAGCTCACAGAAGACCAACTAAACGATGTAGTATTTGATTTGGGAGCAGCCCGAAAGGGAGAACTCAGCGAAAATGTTTTACATGTGTTTGCCGCTTGGATATCCTATCTACTGTCAAAGATGTTCAAGGGAAGACGGATACCTGTCCGAGTTCGAGGGAACAAAATAGAAATTGAAAGATTCACCGACGCACTGGTGAACGAAAAAAGATACATGGACTTCATAAAGAAGTACGGTCTTGATGACCCCATGACTTACCAACGGAAAGCAAAGCTTGACGTTGCCATTAAAAGATTTGAGCGTGAAGCCGGCATTAATTGGCCAATCCGTCACGGGTAGGTAATCCTCAATGGCTGAGATACTCACTCCAGAAGAGCGAGCGCTAAAAGCGCATCGAAAACTAGTTGAGGCTAAACGGGTCGCAGACAAAGAGTCTTTTGCGGCTGCCCAGCAACTTATATCTTTACAAGAAAATATAAATGCTTTAGCCAACGCCCGGACAGAGGAGGAAGTCGCCACCCGCACGGCGCTGGAAGAGCAGGTTCGCGAACTTAAAACCGCCGAGGGCTACGATGAAGCCCGCGTCCAGGCAGCCCGAGACCTATTAGAAACTGAAGAGAAGCTTGAAGAGGCTGCCGAAGCGCGAACTGAAGAGCTTCGCAAACAAAAAGAACTTTTATCAGATATTAATTCCTTAGCCACTGCGCTAACAGGTATTGACATTACTTCCGTGGCGTCCTTCACGGGACTAACGACGGAGATGATGAAGTTTGGCCACGAACTTGACGCTACCCGCGTTAAGCTAGGGCAAGCAACCGGTTACACCTCCGCTCTTAACAAGGACATGGAGAACTTGGCTGCAACCAGTGCTGGTCTGGGACTTAGCATCGGCGACGCGGGGGCAGTTATCGGCGACTTGACCTTGAGCATGACTGAGTTCGCCGCTATGTCTAAGAGCGGTCGTGAAGAAGCTGCCAAAACAGCAGCCGAAATGAGCAAGCTCGGAGTCAGCGCACAAGACTCCGGCAGAGCTATGGATATTCTTTCGCGGGGAATGGGACTCACGGAGAAGGGCGCTATAGCGGCTACTAGACAATTTGATATGTTGGCTCAAAAGGTGGGACTTCCCACTAGCCAAATCGTTGCCGACTTTAACCAGATAGGACCCCACCTGGCTAAGTTTGGACAAAATGCCACCAAAGAATTCGACAAGCTCACAAAGGAAGCGCGCTCTTTAGGCATCAGTGTTACGGACGCATTTAACATCGCAGAAGCATTTGATACCTGGGAGTCAGCGGCGGACTTAGCGGGGAAACTAAACGCCCAAATAGGTCTCCAACTGAATTCAATTGAACTTATGAAAGCTTCCGAAGCAGACAGGATCAAAATCTTGCAAGACGAGTTTAAAATGCGTGGCAAAAACTTTGAGGATATGAGTCGTCGCGAGAAACAAGCAATAGCTGAAGTGATGGGTGTCGATGTAGATATGGCAAGCCGACTTTTCGGCGACCCCGTTAAATTACGCAAGTATCAAAAATCTCAGGACGACATGAAGAAGCGCGCCGAACTGCTTACAACTGCTCAGGAGAAATTCTCAGTTGCTATGCAAGATGTTTTCTTGAAGATGCAGCCGGTCTTTGATGGCTTCATTGGCTTCGTTCGCTTTTTGGCTGACTACAAGGTCCTCCAAGTGTTACTGGGGCTTGCAGGGGCTTTCGGCATCATCGCCGGCATTATGAAACTGTATGGCATGGCAGTCACCGTGGTCACGGGCGTCCAGACTGCCTGGAATTGGGCTTTGGGGGCCACAGTGGCGGAAGTTCCCGCCGCCCAAGCTGCCACCGCTTCGATGGGCGCTACTGCATCGGCGACGGCTACCCAACTAATGGCAATGGGTGTGGCAGTTCTAGCGGTGGGCGCAGGCGTAGCCTTGGCGGCAGTTGGGGTGGGGTATTTAGTTTCTCAATTAGCCCCCCTATCGGGGGGAATGTTGGCTGGAGTTACAGGTGCGGTACTGGCTCTGGGAACAGGATTTTATTATATGAGCGGTGCGCTCGGCACTATTGGAACGGTGGCGACAGGAGTCGCCCCAGGGCTGCTCGCTCTTGGTGCGGCTGTATTAATGGTTGGAGTCGGCATGGGTATCGCGGCTGCTGGTGTTGGGATGATGGCAGAAGGATTTGGCTTTCTTGTGGAGAAATTTAACATTCTGCCGGCGGATAAGATTTGGGCACTGGCCGCCGCCTTTGCGGGATTCGGCTTCGCTCTATACGGGTTGTCGCTGGCAATGGGCGCTTTTGCAGCCCCGTGGACTCTCCTGGGCATAGCTTCATTTGTAGCTATGGCATATGCTATATCTTCGGTCCTAGAGGGGATGGAAAGCGCGAAAGAAGGATTAAAATCTTTAGATAAAATTATCACTGTCACCACCAAAATGAAAGGCGCAGACGTGAAGAATATGAAAGAGGTTATCGATCAGGTAGTGCGAGTAACAGGTGACGCGTCAGGAGAGAGGTCTAACTTATTGGCACGGGCTGCCACCGCGCTGGAGTCGCTAGTGGGCACAGCCGCCGCAGGAGCCGGAGACAATCAGCGTGGTACGCGCCTGATTGAGTTGAAGCTCCATCACAAAACATTTGCATCAGGGGTGGCGGATATCATGAACGAAGCATTGATACCCACAGCGTTTAAGTAGGGAGGGAGAAATAAATGGCCGAAACACCAAAAGCGGGAAACACTTTTGTCAACCACCCGTCGGCGCTAGGAGCACGCAAGAGGTTTGATTTGTATCTGGAGCATGTACCGACGGGAGTCACGGTAAGCTTCCCAGCCTTTCTTACTGGCTTTAGTGACGCGTATAATGTCAACTGGAACGCTGAAGAGGTATTCGGACGCTCCGACCCTATTGCAACTTATCAGAATACGCGCCGCGCCATTTCTGTTTCTTTTGTGGTAGTGGCGGGCTCAGCGACAGAGGGGAGAACTAATCTGATACAGGTCAACAAATTGCTATCTTTGTTATACCCTCTTTATACAGCAGGCTACGGCGGAGTAGATTGCGGTGGAGGAGCAACAACCATTAACATGGGTCCCTTACTACGCGTCAAGTTCGGAAACTTAATTCATGATGCGAAGACTGGACAAGCCCTACTGGGCTACGTTAACGGCTTTACCATGGACCCGGAACTAGAGGCTGGCATGTTTCTATATGAGGGCGCAAAGAATATGAAAACATCTCCCGGCTCTATGGGAACAAATGGGGTAGAATATGTGCCTAAAGAAATACGCCTCAATTTTGAAATGACCGTCT
>Ga0310345_10002882_pt1 | contig 16897 bp, 14 predicted proteins | sample HC15DNA20500_MG_FD_204667 | JGI IMG/M metagenome (GOLD analysis project Ga0310345, IMG submission 204667) | Marine microbial communities from station ALOHA, North Pacific Subtropical Gyre - HC15-DNA-20-500_MG | ecosystem: Environmental > Aquatic > Marine > Oceanic | place: Pacific Ocean: North... | reverse complement strand
GGTTGCGCAGCCTCGGTTATCAAGTGACCGAAGAATCCGACGATCTCAAATCGGATCGTGGCGTGCTTGGCCTCATCTCGGCGACGGATCCGTCCGGTGTTCGGATCGAAATCTACTATGGCGCGACCGAGCTGTTCGAAGTTCCGTTCGTCTCGCCGGCCGGGGTCTCATCGTTTCTCACCGGCGACCAGGGCTGCGGCCACTATGTTCTCGCGACGCCTGATCTCGAGAAGTCGATGGCGTTCTACGTCGATGGGCTCGGCATGGAACTTTCGGATATCATCGATTGGGATTTGGGACCGGGCGGCAAATTCAAGTTGCATTTCTTCCATTGCAACCGCCGCCATCACACTCTCGCACTGATCCCGGTTCCGGCCCTGCCTCCCAAGATCTTGCACCATTTCATGCTTGAAACCGGCTCGCTGGACGATGTGGGGCGGGCGATGGACCGTATGGAACGGGATTCAAGAATTGCGATTACTTTCGGGCGCCACACCAACGATCATATGTATTCATTTTACGGGGACACCCCTTCGGGTTTTGCTGTCGAATTCGGATGCAGCCCGCGCGACGTAGACCGGTCATGGTCGGTGGTGCGTTACGATCGCATCAGCATGTGGGGGCACAAATTCGTATCCGCTGAATGACCTCGGCAAACATCAGTATTTTCAAGGAGTAACGCGCATGGCGAGTGTCATGGACGCTGAGACGAACAACCCCGAGATATCGAAGTCGGTCCTGGCCGGGGGCCTGTTGACGAATTACCACGATGACGGCGAGGGACACCCTGTCGTGTTCATCCACGGTTCCGGTCCGGGGGTTTCAGCCTGGGCCAATTGGCGGCTGGTCCTGCCGAAGATTTCGCGGCAGGCCCGGGCCATCGCTTTGGATATGGTCGGCTTCGGCTTTACTGAGCGCCCTGCGAATTTTTCCTACAACGTGGAAGCCTGGGTCAAGCACCTGGTTGATTTTCTCGACGCCCTGGAATTGGACAAGGTGGACCTCGTCGGCAACTCCTTTGGCGGAGCTATCTCGCTCGCGGCAGCGGTTCGCCATCCCGATCGGGTCCGCCGCCTCGTGCTGATGGGAAGCGGCGGCGTTCGTGGCCCCATGACGGAAGGCCTCGATGAGGTCTGGGGCTACACGCCGTCTCTCGCGAACATGCGACGGATGCTCGACATCTTCGCTTACAACCGTGAGCTCGTGACGGATGAGCTGGCGCAGATTCGCTATGAAGCCAGCATCCGCCCCGGATTCCAGGAATCCTACAGCCAGATGTTTCCGGCGCCGCGGCAGCGCTGGTTCGACTCGCTGGCCTGCAGTGAGGCGGACCTGTGCAGATTGCCGCACCAAACCCTGATCATCCACGGACGGGAAGACCGAGTGGTCCGTGTCGAGGATGCCTATCGGCTCGAAACATTGATCAGGCGGGCGCAACTCCACGTCTTTGGCGAATGCGGGCACTGGACGCAGATCGAGCATGCGGATCGCTTCGCGCAACTGGTGTGCAACTTTGTGGCTGAAGGCGCGGCGAATGAACCGCTGCCATTGAGCTGAAGCAGGGCAGGCAGGCTCAAGCAAAGAGGAACGGATCCATGCTGAACGACTTCACGCCTTTTCATAAGTTCGTCGATGTACGCGGCGTAAGATTGCATTGTGTGGAGATGGGAGAGGGGCCGCTCGTGATCCTCGTCCATGGCTTTCCCGAAAGCTGGTATTCATGGCGGCATCAACTCGCGGCCATCGCCCGCCAGGGCTACCGGGTCGTCGCCCTTGACCAGCGCGGCTATGGCTCGTCGTCCAAATTCGCCTGGACGGACAGCTATCGGATCGGCTGCATGGTCGACGACCTGGTGGGGCTGATTGCCGCGCTGGGTGAAAAGACCGCCGTCCTGGTCGGTCACGATTGGGGCTCGGTGGTCGCCTGGACCACGGCCTGGCTACATCCCGAGGTGGTGGCGGGCGTAGTCGGGATCGCGGTTCCATTTTCCGGGCGCGGCCAGGTCGCCTTGCCCGGCAATCCCTTCGGAGAACGCCCGCCAAGCGAGATAGACCGGATCATTTCAGGGCCGGATAAGGATTTTTACCAGGTTCGTTTCGCCGAAATGACCGACATTATCGATGAGATCGAGGCTGACGTAAGGGGCTGGGTCGGAGGCATTACCTGGTCGGTTTCCGGTGATGCCCTGTCCGCGGCGGGATATTCGCCGGATGGCCATGACCCGGTAGAGTTCATTCGTGCAAGTCCGATGTGCCTGACGCCCGGCACCACCATGCGGGCCCAGTTTGCGATGCCCGAGATCTGGCCCGATTGGTTCACCGAAGCCGATCTGGATGTCTTCGTCGACACGCTGCAAATGAGCGGCTTTTCGGGGCCGCTCAGCTACTATCACAACATGGAAAACAACTGGCGCGATCTCGCGGAATTCGCCGGACGCTCCGTCACAAGCCCATCCCTGTTCATCGGCGGCGAGTTCGATGTTTGTACACATTGGGGCGCAGATGCCATCGCCCAAGCCGACCAGCATATGTCCAACTGGATGGGAAGCCGGATTGTGAGCGGAGCTGGCCACTGGATTCAGCAGGAAAAGCCCGGTGAAGTAAATTCAATTCTTCTCGAATTCCTGCACAGCGTGCGCGGCTTGCCCCAATAGACGTTGACCTTTTTCTGTTTGAACTTGCCATGGATGACGGGTTTCTATGATCTCTATACGTTGGCATGAGCGGGTCGCATGCATTGTGCTGGAACGCCCGGAAACGCGCAATGCGCTGACAACCGCCGATTGGCGATCGCTGGCGGAAAGCGTGGAGCAGATCTCGCAAGCCGATTGTACGGCAGCGATAGTCTGTTCGGCTTCCCCCCAGGCCTTCTGTTCGGGATCGGATATCAAGCATCTGGCACTTCTGGCCGATGACAAGAAGGCGAGACCGGAGTTTCGACAGGCCATGACGGCGGCAATCGAGGGGCTCGCGGGATTGCCCATGCCTGTCGTCGCCGCGATCGACGGGCCGTGCTTTGGCGCCGGTGTCGCGCTCGCCCTTGCTTGCGACGTCAGGATCTCTTCACCCAGGTCGACCTTCTGCGTGCCGCCGGCGAAGTTGGGCATTTCGTATCCCGCTACCGACATCGCAAGGTTGGTGGAAGCAATTGGGCGAGGGCAGTCCTCTCGTCTTCTGCTGTTTGCCGAGCCGATCTCCGCCACCGAGGCCAGGGATGTCGGATTGGTGGAAATATTGAATGATTCTCCGCTCGACGAAGCCCTTCGGCTCTGCGGGAATATCGCCAACTTTTCTCACCAAAGCATAGGCGCGCTGAAGGTAGGAATAAAAAGCCATAAACTTGGTGAGGACAAGGATTTGGCTCACCTCTTTGATGAGTTGTTCGAGTCGGAATTCTTCAGGCTTAAAACCCAGAAATTCCGCGAAGGATGAATCTCACACAGTTGGATGGCCCCATCCTATGCGATCAAAGAACGCTGCAATCTCCCTTGAAGCTCGTTCGGGATCTTCGCGGTGTGGAAAATGGCCGGCGGCCGGAAACATCGCCAGGTCGAGATCGGCAAAGGTCTCTGCCAGGCGATCGGTCCATGCGAAAGGGAAGAGGGGATCGGCTTCAGTCCAGCGCACGCAGGTCGGAATCCCAATCGGATCGAGTGCGGGAGCCTCGCCTTTCATCATCGCAATCCGCCCCTGATGCGAAGCGCGATAATGGGCGAAGCCGCCATCCAGATTGCCCGGTTTCATGAAATTATCGACGAAGGCCTCCAGCACATCGTCAAAGGCGTCCTTTTTATGCGCCCAATGACGTAGAAAATAGCCGATGTACGCGCCGCATCCTTCGCGGCTGGCGCCTATAATCCGGGCCGCAAAATCCATCTGGTTGAAGGATTGGTAGTAAGCGGAGCCCTGACCCCACCTTGCGGTTGTAGGAAGCAGCGCCGAGTCTTTGTGTTCTGATGGACTGGGGCGCGCTGCTACTATGATAATCTCGGGTGATGATCCTGTGAGCAAGAGCGCGCAGCGATTTGAGGTTTTCACGGGCGCTGGCAAGCGGCGGGACTGGCCGCCCGAGGTGAAGGCCTCGATCGTTGCCGAGTGCTACGCTGGTGAAGGTGTCAGCGCCGTCGCGCGTCGGCACGGACTGGACCCGTCGCAAGTTTATGCCTGGCGGCGGGATCTGCGGAAGCAGTTCGAGGCTGAGGGCCTCATTCCAGCGACGCGACGGTCGGAAGCGCCTGTCTTTGTGCCTGCCGTGATTGATGCGGTTGATGCAGCCGATCCGGCTCCCACACGTCGTCCGCGGCGCCGACGGCGAACGAGCACGGCAGCCGTCGAGTTGAAGATCGATGGAGTGGCGGTGAAGATCGGCCGTGACGCCGAAGCGAGCCTGATTGCTGCGGTGATCGAAGCGCTCCGGGCGACGCGATGATCGGACCTGGTGCCGGTGCGCGAGTGATGGTCGCCACGCGCCCGGTGGATTTCCGCAAAGGCCCCGACGCGCTCGCCGCGCTGGTCGGCAAGGAGTACGGCGGCGATCCCTACTCAGGCGTGATCTACGTGTTCCGGGCGAAGCGGGCGGACCGGGTTAAGCTGGTGTGGTGGGACGGCACTGGCCTCTGCCTGATGGCCAAGAAGCTCGAGCAAGGAGGCTTTCGCTGGCCGGGGGTCCAGGACGGTGTGATGCGGCTGACCGCCGCTCAACTCGCCGCCTTGCTGGAGGGTCTGGACTGGCGCCGGGTACACGGCGGGCGCCGTCCGATCGCGCCACAGATTGCCGGTTGACGGGGAATTCTTAGGCTGATTCACTGCTTCCATGCTCATCGATGCGGACCTTCCCGAGGACGTCGAAGCGCTCCGTGCGTTCGCGCTGGAACAGGTCCGCTTGGTGGCAGCCGAACGTGCCGCTGCCGCAGATTTGGCACTCGCGAAGAGCGAGGCCGATGCGGAGATCGAGCGGCTCCAGTCGATCATCGATGCGTTCATGCGTCACCGGTTCGGCGCGCGGTCCGAGCAACTGGATCCCGACCAGCTCCAGCTCGGCCTGGAAGATGTAGAGACGGCACTTGGTAAGGCCCGCGCAGCCCGTGAAGCAGCGGTCACCAAGGCCGGTGGCGAGCGAACGCGCAAGGCCAACCGCGGCTCGCTGCCCGCACACCTGGAGCGGATCGAGCAGGTTGTCGATCTTGAGCACCAAGCTTGCCCATGCTGCGGCAGCGCCCTCCACCAGATCGGCGAAGACATAGCTGAACGTCTCGATGTCGTGCCGACCACCTTCCGCGTACTGGTCACGCGCCGTCCGCGGTATGGCTGCCGCTCCTGTGAGGGTGCGGTCGTGCAGGCTCCGGCGCCAGCGCGGATCGTCGAGGGCGGCGTCCCCACCGAGGCGCTCATCGCGCAGGTCCTCGTCGCCAAGTATGCCGACCACCTCCCATTGTACCGCCAAGCTCAGATCTACGCCCGGGAGGGCATCCAACTCGATCGATCCACCTTGGCGGACTGGGTTGGGCGGGCAGCATGGTATCTGCGACCCTTACGGGACCATATTCTCGAGCGATTGCGACGATCGGAGCGACTGTTTGCCGACGAGACCACCGCACCGGTGCTCGATCCAGGGCGCGGACGGACCAAGACCGGTCAGCTATGGGCTTACGCCCGTGACGACCGACCATGGGGTGGCGGCGATCCACCGATGGTGGCCTATGTCTATGCCGCCGATCGCAAGGGCGAGCGGGCTGAAGCCCATCTTGGAGACTTCGCCGGCATCCTGCAGGTTGATGGCTATGGCGGCTACACCGCGCTCGCCAAGCGGCGGCAGCAGATTCAACTCGCCTTCTGTTGGTCACACGTGCGCAGGAAGTTCTACGAGCTGGCAGACAAGTCGCCGGTGGCGACCGAGGTGCTGCGCCGGATCGCCATGCTCTACGCGATCGAGGACGAGGTTCGCGGCAGCTCCGCGGAGCAGCGCCGCGCCGTGCGCGCCAAACGGGCCCGCGTCATCGTCGATGACCTGCACGTCTACCTCGAAGCACGCCTCCGGCAGGTCAGCGCCAAGAGCAAGCTTGCAGATGCCATCCGCTACGCGCTCACTCGCTGGCCCGGGCTGTCGCTGTTCCTCGACGACGGCCGTGTCGAGCTGGATTCCAACACCGTCGAGCGATCGATCCGACCCCTGGCCCTCAATCGCAAGAACGCGCTGTTCGCCGGCTCCGACGAAGGCGGCGATAACTGGGCGGTGATCGCCACGCTGATCGAGAACTGCAAGATCTCGGATATCAACCCGCATGCATGGCTGACTGAGACCCTCACCAAACTAGCCTGCGGTCATCCAGCCAACTCCGTCGGCGAACTCATGCCGTGGACCGCCGTGGCCTGAGAACACCGCTTACGATTGGTACCAGATCTCGATCAGACGATCTGGCTCAGCCATTCGCTTTCCAATCCCGGGATAGACAAAGTTAAACAGGAAAAGACCGGAAATGCGTTCCGGGGCCTTTCGCGCCAGTTCTTGCGCAACCGCTCCTCCCACATCATGGGCGACCACTCCTGCTTTTTCTATGCTCAGCGCGTTGAGTAACCCGATCATGTCGCCGGCATGCTCGGCTGCGCCGAACCGGCCGAGCGGCTTGTCGCTGTCGCCAAAGCCGCGCAGATCGGGCGCCACCACCGTAAAGCGGTCCGCCAGCCGTCGCATGAGAGGTTCCCAGGTCAGCCAAAACTCGGGCCATCCATGCAGCAGCAACAGCACAGGTCCCTGCCCGCAGCGCGCGACGTGAATTGTAGCGCCATCTATTGAGACATTAATATGCTCGATCATATACTGGTCCCCGGTTCCATGCCGTACTTGCATGACAAGCCCTGGTTAAACCGCTTTTGCCATTTTTTCTATTGGGCCAATAGCCTGCCATAGAAGTTCTTCTGTTGTGATCTGAATTGCGGCACCTCGAAAGCCGCCGAGTGGACAAATTTGTCGATTGCCGCCTCCGGCGTTCAAAAATGTCCATCATCGCAGAGCCTGAGATCACCTAACATACTGGGAATGCGTCAAGATCATTTTGGCACGCGGCTTGCTCTATTCAAAATACAGCCATTGGGGCCGGACAACCTCGAGGACTGATTCAATTAGGATGGAGTGGATAGCTATGGGCAAGTGTGGATCCGTCAAAAGCCGACCTACGTCGTGGAAGACCGACGATATCCTGGCGTTGGTGAATGAGACCGAAGGATATATCGATCCGCGTATCTATACCGACGATGAACTGTATCAGCTTGAGCTCGAGCAGATCTTCGCTCGCTCATGGTTGCTGCTCTGCCACGAAACCCACATTCCCAAAGCCGGCGATTACCTTGCCGCCTATATGGGCGAAGATCCGGTCGTCGTCGTTCGCCAGAAGGACATGTCGATCAAGGTCTTTCTGAATCAGTGCCGCCATCGCGGCATGCGGATTTGTCGCGATGACGGCGGCAATGCCAAGTCGTTTACCTGCAGCTATCACGGCTGGGCGTTCGATATCGGGGGCACGTTGGTGAATGTTCCCTATGAAAAGGACGCCTATTACAACGAACTGGACAAGGCCCGGTGGAGCCCGATCCAGGCGCGCGTGGAGACCTACAAGGGGCTCGTGTTCGCAAATTGGGATCGCGAAGCGCCGACGCTGGTCGAATATCTGAGCGATGCCATGCCCTACATGGACCATATGCTCGACCGGACCGAAGCCGGCACCGAAGCTGTGATCGGCATTCAGAAGTGGGTGCTGCCCTGCAACTGGAAATTCGCGGCCGAGCAGTTCTGCAGCGACATGTATCACGCCGGAACGGTCTCGCACCTTTCGGGCGTTCTCGCCGGACTTCCGCCTGAAATGGACCTGGGTGATGCCCAGATCCCCAACTATGGTGTGCAGTTCCGTTCGAAATGGGGCGGTCACGGCACGGGCTTCTATGTCGACCAGCCCGGCATTCTCGAAGCCATCATGGGGCCGAAGATCACCAAATACTGGACCGAGGGGGCGGCTGCGGAAAAGGCATCGGAGCGGCTTGGCGGCGTCCACCGCGGCCGCAGTCCGATGGGCCAGCATATGACGATCTTCCCGACATGCTCGTTCCTGCCGGGCATCAATACGGTCAGGACCTGGCAGCCGCGCGGACCGAATGAAACGGAAGCCTGGATTTTCGTGATCGTGCCTGCCGACGCACCGGAAGAAATCAAGGATGAGTTCCGCAAACAGACGGTCCGCACCTTCTCGGCCGGCGGTGTTTTTGAGCAGGACGATGGCGACAACTGGGTCGAAATCCAGCGCGTATTGCGCGGTGCGGTCGCGCGTTCCCAGGTGCTGAACGCGCAGATGGGACTCGGCCACTCGAGGACCGATCACCCCGATTATCCCGGCATCATCTCCAACGTCTATGCCGAGGAATCGGCTCGGGGCTTCTATGCGCAATGGCGGCGCATGATGACCGAGCCTTCCTGGTCGACGCTGGCACCGTCCGCTTGACGCTTCTCACCCGTGATGGCCTTGCGGGTGCTGCGATGTCTGCACCGCGGGCCACAGCTCTGAAAGACAGCTTATGACGACCTTACTTGCAGAAACGTTCCGCCGCCTCGGCCATATCGTCGATGCCGAAACGCAGCATCATGTCGAGCACTTCTACTATGCGGAGGCGGCGATGCTCGACAGCCGCCTCTATGATGAATGGCTCGATCTGTTCGACGAGGATATGCATTATTATATGCCCATCCGGCGGAACCAGACGCGCAGGAACGCCGCCGAAGAATTCTATGAGAAGGGGGCCTTCGCGCATTTCGATGACGATATCAACACGATGCGCGGACGCATTCGCAAGGCGACATCCGATCTTAGCTGGTGCGAGAATCCTGGTTCGAGGACCAGGCACACCGTCTCGAACGTGATTGTGCGGAAAGGGGGAGATCCCGACACCTTCGCGGTGAGCTCGGCCTTCATCGTTTATCGCAATCGCCAGGAACGCCAGACCGATTTTTTCGTCGGTGAGCGGCGCGATGTATTGCGGGTCGCCAATACCGATCTGGGCTTCACGATCGCGACGCGAACGATCCTGTTGGACCAGGCCACGGTGCTGGCGAACAATATCAGCGTCTTCTTCTGAACGCACAAGGGCCAGACGCTCGTGTCCCGGTCTTTCGACCCCGATGCCATCGTCTGGCCCGAAATGCGGCACCCGTTCAGAATTCATGTTCGTGGCCTCGACACGTCGGTCGGTTCCGATGGGCGCGCCAGCGTTTATGCCGCCATTCGCTCACTGCTCTCGCGTCGTTCTCCGCGAGGCTGCGCACAGGGGGGATGCGGCTTGTGCGCGGTGCGATTGATTGCGGGAGAAGTTGTCCTGCTCGGACCGATGAGCGCGAGCAAGCTCGCAGTCGGCGGCCCTGATCCAGCGCGCGTGTTGGCCTGCAGAATTGCTTCGGCCAGCGATCTGGTCATCGAGCTGGGTGAAAGTCTCCTGCGTCTCTCAGGACGTCCGGTCGGGGCGAGCGATATCGAAAAACAATAGGAGGTTTGGATGTCTGTATTGCGACTTGGTCATGTCCAACTCAGGGTCATGAACATCGACGAGGCGATTGAGCATTATGTCAACGTAATCGGCATGACGGTGATCGCGCGAGGGAGCGACGGCAAGGCCTATCTCAAATGCTGGGACGAATGGGATGCCTATTCGTTGATTCTCGAACCGTCGGACAGCGCCGGGCTGACGCACATTGCCTTCAAGGTCGCGGCGGACGCGGACCTTGATGCACTGGCCGACCGCATCGCGAGCAGCGGGGCGGACGTCGAGCATCTGCCGGCGGGCAGCCTCCATGCTTGCGGCCGGACCGTCGCATTTCGATTGCCGAGCGGACACCAGATGATCCTGTTTGCCGAAAAGGACGGCCTCGGCACCGACGTCGGAAATCTCAACCCCGATCCCTGGCCGGACAGCATCCATGGCATCGGTGCACACTGGCTGGACCATCTTGCCCTGGTCTGCGAATTCGATCCGGCACGCGGTCTCAACACCGTTGCCGACAATGCCGCGTTCCTGCGCGACGTGCTGGATTTCAAGGTGACCGAACAGTGCCTGGGCGGGCCGGATGGCTCGGTAATGATCGCGGCCTTCCTCACCCGCACAAACACGCCGCATGACATTGCTTGCGTGCCTGGCCCGAGTTCCGGGCTGCATCATATCGCGTTCTTTCTGGACGACTGGAATGGCATCCTTCGGGCCGCCGATATCGTTGCCAAAAGCAAAAAGCAGCCAAGCCTTACGCCCAATCGACATGGCATGACCCGCGGAGCGACCTTCTATATGTTCGACCCGTCGGGCAACCGGAACGAGACATTCGCGGGGCTGGGCTATCTTGCAACGGCCGATCGTCCGCTGGTGACGTGGACGGAGGACCAACTCGACCGCGGCTTGTTCTTCCTCGGAGGTGAAGATCGGACCTTCGTCGAGGTTTATAGCTAGGACGGACATGCTGCGGTCGGCGGGCCGGTGGCCGGCCGACCGCCGTTTCAGTTTGGCAGGCCTGAGGCTTCCCTGTTCTCCATCATCTTCCATTTGTAGGTGAACTGGCGCCGCGTCAGCCCAAGATGCTGGGCGGCTTTGGTCTTGTTACCGCTGCAGCGTTTCATCGCCAAACCGAACAGCGCCCGCTCATGGGCATCGAGGGAAAGGTCGGTCTCGATCAGCTGATCATAGGCCTGCTGCAGCGCAGGGCTGGTTTCCATGCAGAACTGGCCCCGGCGATCGACCCTGAAGCCATCGGAATAAGGCGGTCGTCCTCCGGCAAACAGATGCTCGACCTCAATCCAGGTGTCGGGTGAGGCGACGAGAACCCCTCGCTCCACCAGATTTTCGAGTTCACGAACATTACCCGGGAAGGAGTGCGATATGAGCATGTCCATCGCCCGATCCGAGATACCTCTCAACCGCTTTTGATAGCGTTTCTCGAACCGCGCGATCAGGCTTGCCACGAGTATCGGAATGTCGCTCTTGCGCTCGCGCAGAGGGGGGATGGTGACGGTGAAGGGCGACAGCCTGTAATAGAGATCCGGCCTGAAGCGGCCTTCTTCCACCGCCCGCATCAGATCGACGTTGGTCGCCGCCACGACACGGACATCGACCTGCGTCGTCTTGCAATCACCCAGGCGATCGACTTCGCCGTTCTGCAGGACGCGCAGGAGCTTGACCTGCGCGGAGAGGGGAAGGTCGCCGATTTCATCGAGCAGGATGGTGCCCTTGTGGGCGCGCTCAAAACGGCCGGCCCGGTCCATCGTGGCACCCGTATAGGCGCCCCGTTGGACCCCGAATAATTCAGATTCGATCAGGTCGGTCGGGATCGCTGCGCAATTCACCGCGACGAATGGTTCATTGGCCCGGTCGCTCTTCGCGTGTAGCCATCGCGCGAAAAGTTCCTTGCCGACGCCAGTCTCGCCTTGCAGCAGAACATTTATCGGCCCGCTCGCGGCTATCCTGAGCTGATCAAGGGCCGACCGAAATGCCTGCGAGGTGCCAACCGGCTCGTCCGGCTGGCCACTGCACGATGGACTCGCTTGTAGCCTTGGCGCACTCGGCACCTTCTTGGGCTTGTCGAATGCAGGCTCGCTTGCCCCGAAATAGTCGGTGCAATCTCCATCCTGTTGCCATTCCTCGGCCGGCTTGCCGACCAGTCGGCAGCAACTGTCGCCCTTGCCGATGCACTCGACCTCGCGGAATTCGATGTAACGCCGGAGAAATCTGCTGGTGTATCCGGAGGCATGTCCGACAAGCGACCAGCAGACGGGCTCGTGGCTCAATCCAAACTGCTGAATATAGGATTCGGCTTCCCAGGAGACGGTGCGAACAACCTCACCGCGAAAGATTCCGGCGTTCCAATCGATTGTGCTGCCGACGATTTCGACCCTTCCATTGCCTTCGAAGGAGAAGAGCTCCGGTCCGATCCTGAAGACGTCCATCGCATCGCCGCTGTCCAGCATCTTGTGTGCGACTTCGGCATCGCGTTGTCCGGCGGCATAGCCCGCCCGGACGAGAATCCGGCGGGTTTGGGTTACCCCCAGCGCCTCGTAGAGCGCCTTGCGAAGCTCTCCCATCGCGCTGGCGTGGACAAGCGACATGCGGCTCTCTTCGAGCCAGATATCACCGCGCGAAAAATCGACCCTGAGCTTGTCCAGCAGGGCGAATTTCTCGATCAGATTTTCCTCTCCCATTTTTCCATTCCTTTTTTTCAAGGATTGAGCAGGGAGTTGATTACCGTCGGATTGCGGGCTTGAGCATGATCTTGATCAAATATGTGCGGAATCTACAAATTTGTCGAGTGGCGTGCCTGCGCTGGCGATAGGCTTGCGGCACAATGGGCCTGGCGCCATCCAGGCCCTGCCGAACAGGACATATTGGCGCGGGAACGCAGGTGCAAGCGAAGCATGGCCTCAGGTTTCACGCGATCAAGGACCGCTCAGCGCCGCTCGCGCGCTTCCACGACCACAAGCAAATCCTTGGCCTCCACCAGGTCTCCCACGCCGACCAGCACTTCACTGACTATCCCGCGACAAGGGGCGTTGATCGAGGTTTCCATCTTCATGGCTTCCAGCACCACAAGACGATCCCCCGGATTGACCTGTTGGCCGACGCTGGCACTGACGGCTACGACCACGCCAGGCATTGGCGCAGCGATGTGAGCTTCGTTTCCTGGCTCGGCGATCCGCCTGCGGGGCCGCGCGCCACTCGCCTTTCGGTCCGAGACCATGATGATCCGCGGCTGTCCGTTCAGCTCGAAGAAGACGCGTACCGTGCCGTCGTCTTCGGTTTCGCCGATCGCAGTCAGGGTGATGACCAGCGCCTTACCGCGCTCGATCGCGACGCTGATCTCCTCACCGGGCTCCATGCCGTAGAAATACACCGGCGTTGGCAAGGTGGAGACGGGACCAAAGCGATCGGCAGCCTCGGCAAAGGCGATAAACACCTTGGGATACATGAGAAAGCTGGCGAACTCGCGCTCGCTCAGCGGACGGGTGCAGACCGCTTCCGCCCGCTCGCGCTCGGCGTCGAGGTCCAATTCCCTCAGGAGGCTTGCCGGACGGACGGTATTGGGCACGGCATCGCCGAGCACGCGCTTCTGGATGTCCGCCGGCCACCCGCCCGTCGGTTGCCCAAGGTCGCCGCGCATCATTTCCACGACCGAGGCGGGGAAGGAGATCTCGCGCGCAGCGTCCAGCACGTCGGCGCGGCCGAGGTCCTGCGCCACCATCATCAGCGCCATATCCCCCACGACTTTCGAGGAGGGCGTGACCTTGACGATGTCACCAAACAGGAGGTTGGCCTCATGATAGGCATTGGCGACTTCGTGCCAGCGCGCCTCAAGTCCAAGGCTCCGCGCCTGCTCCTTGAGGTTGGTGAACTGGCCGCCGGGCATTTCGTGGAGATAGACCTCCGAGGCGCCCGAGCGCAGGTCGCTCTCGAAGGCGGCATATTGGCCGCGCACGGCTTCCCAGTAAAAGCTGATCGCGCGGATCGCCCGCGGATCGAGCCCCGGATCGCGGGGGGCATGGCGCAACGCCTCGACGATTGCACCGAGGCAGGGCTGTGAGGTCGTGCCCGACATGGCGTCCATCGCGGCATCGATGCTGTCAACTCCGGCCTCGACCGCCGCCAGCACGCTTGCCGCCGCTGCGCCAGAGGTGTCGTGGGTGTGGAAGGCGATCGGCAGATCGGTTGCCTCGCGCAGCGCCTTGAACAACGCGCGCGCTGCCGCAGGTTTCAGCAGCCCTGCCATGTCCTTCACCGCCAGCATCTGGCAGCCCGCTGCCTCGAGCTCACGGGCAAGGTCGACATAGTAAGCGAGGCCGTATTTCGCCCGGTCGGGATCGAGTATGTCGCCGGTGTAACAGAGTGCCCCTTGCGCCAGCTTGCCGCTCTCCACCACTGCGTCGATCGCGACGCGCATGTTCTCGGTCCAGTTGAGGCAGTCGAAGATGCGGAAAATATCGATGCCCTTGGCCGCCTCGGCGACGAAACGGCGCACCACGTTGTCCGGATAGTTGGTGTAGCCGACGCCGTTGGCCCCGCGCAGCAACATCTGCGTGAGCAGATTTGGCGCAGCCTCGCGGATGGCGAAGAGCCGTTCCCAAGGATCTTCCGACAGGAAACGCATGGAGACATCGAAAGTCGCGCCACCCCAGCACTCGAGGCTGAGCAGCTGCGGCAGCGTGTTTGCATAGGCGGGCGCGATCCGCACCATGTCGTCAGTGCGCATGCGGGTCGCGAGCAACGACTGATGCGCGTCGCGCATGGTGGTGTCGGTGAGCAGCACCTGCTCCTGCGCCCGTATCCAGCGCGCGAGACCCGCAGCGCCCTGGCGTTCGAGGATCTGACGCGTGCCTTCGGGGGCGCCGGATGGAATGGGCCCGGAGGTGGATGGCGCAACTGGCGGACGCAAATCGGCACGCGGCCTTGCGCGGCCGACGACATCGGGATGGCCATTTACGGTTACGTCGGCAATGTAGCTCAGCAGCTTCGTTGCGCGATCGCGGCGCTTGCTCATCTCCAGAAGCCCGGGCGTCTCATCGATGAAGCGAGTGGTATAGCGATTGGCGATAAAGTCGGCGTGGGTGAGGACGTTTTCGAGAAACGCAAGGTTGGTCGCCACGCCGCGAATGCGATATTCGCGGAGCGCGCGGGTCATTCGCGCAATCACTTCACCCGGCGTCGGCGCCCAGGCCGTCACCTTTTCCAGCAAGGGATCATAGTGGCGCGTGACGATCGCGCCGGAATAGGCGGTGCCGCCATCGACCCGCACGCCATAGCCGAATGCGCCGCGATAGGCGGTGATCCGGCCATAGTCGGGAATGAAATTGTTCTGCGGGTCCTCTGTGGTGATGCGGCACTGGAGCGCATGGCCATTCAGCGCGATCGCCTCCTGCGGCGGTACTCCGGTCTCTTCCGTATCGCCCAGTTTTCCTCCTTCGGCGATGCGGATCTGCGCCTTCACGATGTCGATGCCCGTTACCATCTCGGTGACGGTATGCTCGACCTGGACGCGGGGGTTGACCTCGATGAAGTAGAATGCGGCCGTAGCCTCATCCATCAGAAACTCGACCGTGCCCGCGCCCTGATAGCCGGTACTGCGCCCGATCTTGAGCGCCGCCTCACACAAGGCGGAGCGGGTCGCATCGTCGAGATAGGGAGCGGGCGCCCGCTCGATCACCTTCTGATTGCGCCGCTGAACGGAACAGTCGCGCTCGAAAAGATGGAACAGGTTGCCGTGGCTGTCGCCGAGCAGCTGCACCTCGACATGGCGGGCGCGGCGGATGAGCTTCTCAAGATAGACCTCGTCGCGCCCGAAAGCCGCCTTGGCTTCGCTCCGGCCCGAACGGACCGCCTCGATGAGCCCATCTTCGTTCTCGATTGGCCGCATGCCTCGTCCGCCGCCGCCCCAGCTCGCCTTCAGCATCAGCGGATAGCCGATCTCCCGCGCGATCTGGCGCACCTCGTCCTCGTCCATCGGCAATGGCTCGCTTGCCGGCACGACCGGCACCCCTGCGCCAACGGCGACATGACGGGCCGAAACCTTGTCACCGAGCCGGCGCATCGTTTCGGGTTGCGGCCCGATGAAGATGATTCCCGCCGCAGCGCAAGCTTCGGCGAACGCGGGATTTTCAGAAAGGAAACCATAGCCCGGATGAATCGCATCCACCCCCGCGTCGCGCGCAACCTCGACGATCCGTGCTATGTCGAGATAGGCTCCGATCGCCCCCTTGCCGCCTGCCCCCAGATGATAGGCCTCGTCCGCCTTGAAGCGATGCAACGAGAGCTTGTCCTCCTCCGCGTAGATCGCGACCGTGCGAATTCCGAGCTCGGTTGCCGCACGGAAGATGCGAATGGCGATCTCGCCGCGGTTGGCGACCATGATCTTGCGGAAATGAGGAACAGTCATACACTGGCACCTGATTGCGGCAGCACCCGGCCGGTGTCCCGGCGTGGTCGCCGGATGGACTATGCCGCGAGCGCGCGCGTGGAGATTTGCGTGAGAAGCACCGCGCCGGCCGTCGCGGCTGCTTTCAAGCCCAGCGCTTCCGGCACGACCTGATCGAGAAAAAAGCGAGCGGATGCGCGCTTGAGGCTTGCAAAATCGCTGGCGTCCAATTTTGCTGCAGCGTTCATCTGACGCAGCATCAGCCAACCCGCGACAGCGACCGAAAGCATGGTCAGAAACGGATAGCTGCCTGCCAGGCGATCTTCGCGGCTAACAGCCATCAGCTCATTCGCCGTGGCCTCCACCGCCTCGATGAGAGCGGCCAGCGCAGTTTCTCCTGCGCACTCGCTCCGCATTTCGGCAAGCAGCCCACGCAGGGTCTCCCCGCCATTCAGGTCCAGCTTACGGTTGACCAGATCGGCAGCCTGGATGCCATTGGTGCCTTCGTAAATCGGGCCAATGCGGATGTCGCGATAGTGCTGTGCCGCACCGGCTTCCTCAACGAAGCCCATCCCGCCGTGAACCTGCACGCCAAGGCTGGCGACCTCGCAACCGATATCGGTGCCCCAGGCCTTGGCCAGTGGGGTCAGCAGGTCGAGCCGCGCCGCCGCCCTGGTGTCGCCGCGGTGCGCGCGGTCTGCGCAGCCTGCCGCGAAATAGACCAGCGCCCGCGCCGCCTGCGTCAGAGCGCGCATCCGCAGCACCATGCGGCGGACATCGGGCTGCTCGATGATCGCCTTGCCGAACTGAACGCGCTCCTGGGCATAACGGGATGCCCGCTGGCTCGCGGCTTCCGCCACCTCCACTCCCTGAAGCCCGACATTGAGGCGCGCGTTGTTCATCATCGTGAACATGCAGCGCATGCCTTCGTTCTCCTCTCCGATCAGCCAGCCATGGCAATCGTCGGCATCGCCAAAG
>Ga0310345_10002881_pt1 | contig 16897 bp, 24 predicted proteins | sample HC15DNA20500_MG_FD_204667 | JGI IMG/M metagenome (GOLD analysis project Ga0310345, IMG submission 204667) | Marine microbial communities from station ALOHA, North Pacific Subtropical Gyre - HC15-DNA-20-500_MG | ecosystem: Environmental > Aquatic > Marine > Oceanic | place: Pacific Ocean: North... | reverse complement strand
CCTGGTATCGGCAGTCTAAAGCGCTGACAGTCGACTTGTCTCCATTTCCCAGGAAATATATTCACTACGGAACGAACCTAATCGGGTTCACCCACGGGAATAACGAACAGCACCGAGATCTTCCCGCAATCATGGCCGGCGAAAAACCAGAGGAATGGGCCAAGTCAACCTGGCGCGAAATACACGTCGGCCACTACCACCGGGCAAAACAAATAGTTGTCACCGGAGTAGACGAGTTTGGTGGTGTCCGCGTTCGAGTTCTGCCGAGTCTTTCAGGAACAGACGCTTGGCATTACCAGAAAGGATACGTTAATAACAAGAGGGCTGCTGAAGGCTATCTTTGGTCTAAAGAAAATGGCTATTCCGGGCACTTCTCTGCAAACGCATCCTGACTATCGCACTGGGTTTTCGATCCGAATAGGATAACGTCATGCCTCATAGCGAGAAATTTTTTGAACTTGTTCCAGTCATGTCCTCTGATTACGAAGGGTTGGATCCCTCGGAGGCCTATGCTTGCGGACTAGAAGTTGGCTGCTTTATCCAGGCAGTCTCAATTTCACGGCAGGTCGGTGAGACACTTAAAATCCGCATCCCTTCCGAACGGGCGAGTCTTATTGCACAACTCCTGGAACGCCTGGGAGAAGAAGGCCAGTTCTACTGGGTTAACGACGATGTTATGAGAGTTGTCGTTGAACGATAATCCAGTTTTTCCTGGCGGGTTTTCTGGTTATCAAAAAAACTCCTGCCATTTTCACAAGGAGGTGAAAAATGCAAACGGTTGTACACGTCGCACATCACATCGATCCCAATGTTCTTGAGTTCCTATACAACAGTCTCTTCACACTGTCCGGACTCACGGGCTTGGTAGTTTTGCTCAACCTAATTCTTAGGTGCTGCGGCAAAAAGTGATCGGCATTTCACAAGGAAGTGGAAATGTCTGCGCAGGTATTTGAAGACATCAATCAGGCGAAATACGAATTGATTTCGCTTGGATTACCTGTCGATCTAGCAATAGATTTCGGACCCTCGTTCCGGCCTGAATATATTAATTTCATGGCCGCGAACGGGGCCGACAAAACCCTAGCCATAGATTTCCATAAAGCCGACCTTGACGATGGTATCGATTTTCACAAAACCGACTTTGGTGAAGATGCTCTCGTCCCGTGGATCCAAAAGTATCGCAAGGATGTCCCTGGATCCTGCCTGGGGATTAGCTTTGACACGATGCTGCACCAGCCTGCCCCATCGCGTGTCCTTGTGAATTTTCTGAGCGTCTTAGATTCTGTTTGTATAGGCACCCCCATACTCAGCGGGCAATCTGACGCGTGCACCTTTCTTCCAGCGATCTCTCCCGAAGAACAAGAAAAGATGTTTCCGTTCAGCTGGATGGACCAGGAGATGGGCACCACTGAACCAGGCCGGTTTGCGGACATAGACAAATACGACTGGGGCAATTGGCTCTGGGGCCTGAACGACACGCTTCTAAGAACGTGGATATCCCGAGAGGGCTTCAAGGTTGAAGCAGAACAACGGATATCTCGCCCAAACGCATGGGACTGGTGGGGCTGTTATGCAACAAGAAAGTAACCCCACCCTTTTTAAAAAATATGCGATTTTGCATATCCTCTGGGTGTGCATTGCGTGGATCGCGGCCTATGACCTTTTCAGGTGCATGGTGGACGGCGAGGCGTTTCTCGCGACGGAGATCAATCCGATCGTGATCGCCGTCTACTCACTTCTTGGCAACAGCCTGTTATTGTTCTGTCTTGCCAAGTTTGTGAGTAGCGTTGTCACCATGACTGCCCTGCTGGCAATACGAAGACACGAGTGGGCAAGGCCCATCTACGTCGCGATTGCCGGCTTCCAGCTGCTGGTGCTTCTGTCGTATTGCCCCGTGGTCAATCCGCTTTAGCGACGGCTGGCCGATAGTCTCTGCTGGAAGTTGGGGATGCCCTGGCCACTCCTCCGTCGCCTGCGGCTGGTAGGACGTCGGCGGCCGGCCCACCGATCTTTAGAACCCCATGGGCCAGTGCGGCGTTGCCCTCCTTGTCCGCCCGGTCCCGGCATATCTTTCGGCCAATCCGGATGTCCGGGATAAATTCCGTCATCGCCAGTTGGATAGATGCGTCGTTCCGGCTCGTTAAACGATGCCTGCCACTCACGAAGCTCTTTGTAGTATGCCTCTCTGTTGTTCCCGTGTTTCTTGAACAACTCTTGAAGCTTGGCTTTATGCTCGCCGGGTTTCGGCTTCCTTCTGTTCGGATCAGGAGGAGGAGTGCGTGGGCCTCCGTGCGGGCCTGCCCATCCACCCTGGGTTCCACCCATCGCGGCTCCCAGTGAACCTGGCGGGCTTTGGATTGCCTGGGGATTGTTGGGATTATAAGTTCCGGCTCCCTGGTTTCCGGGAGCGCCCGGCGGTAGAGGTGGAGGAGCATTCGGGTCAACAACCTGCGGACCAGGATCATGGGGCGGCACGGGAGGATCGTATGGATTGTTCGGATCGTTATATGCTTGCGGACCACCCATGCCAGTTTGCGATGGCTGGAACCCCTCGCCAGGATTCGGTGGAGGAGGTGGGCCGCCAGGGCCAGCCGTTGGAGGTGGCGGCGGCGGCGGTGCATTCGGATCTTCGTATGGATTACCCGGATCGCTGCCGTAATTTTGCTTCGTGGCCCAGGCTGATGGAGGTGCGCCCATCTGCCAACCCATCGGCTGCTGCGGCGCCCTCATCCCTGGACCTGCGTTGAGGTCGGGACTCCACGGGCCACCCATGTTCTGCGGCGGCGCACCCCATCCGCCACCACCAAACTGACCACCCATGTTCTGCTGTTGGGGAGCACCAAACTGAATCGGTCCCGGCGCGCCAAGCTGCATTCCACCGCCGAACTGATTCTGGCCACCGCCAAACGTGTTGGCGTTTGGAGGTGGAGCACCACCGCCTGTGGGAAAACCAACCGGCTTCGGTGGAGCACCGAAATTAGTGGCCGCTTGACCGTAATTCGTGGGAAATCCACCAGGCTGGTTTTGACCACCGATCTTAGGCATCTGAGCCATCGTGTTCTGGCGACCAAACTTCGGTGGACCACCAACGCCAGGCTGCCTCGGAGTCCGTGGGCCGGAGTAACTACTGCCAACACCACGACTACGCTTTCCGTAAGCCATTACCTTAACCCTTCTTGCTGTCTAGCCATTCGTTCCATCATTCGACGCTCAAACATCTGAAGCATCTCGTCATCCGGACTTTTCTTCCCAGGCAAGGTTTTGGGAATAAAAGGAATCTTCTTTGGCCTCGGCATTCCCCTTGGCCACATCCCCGGAAGACGAGCCGGAAGACGAGGATCCTCAAACTCTTCCGGAGCGAAAGGATCTCTCTCCTCTATCGGACCCCTACGACTCCCGGGGGAAAATCCAGGATCCCTGTGATAAGACCCGGGAACCGCAAATCCGGGATCTACTGAACGCCCCCTCGGAATTGAAAATCCAGGATCCCCCTTGCCCCTGGAAGGCAAGAGACGTCGATACTCATCAATCAAATCCCGAATAGTTCTACGCGACCGAGGACGACGCGAATGCATAGCGCCTATCAACTCGTCCTGTGACTCGCGTATTGTCCTCGCCGGCTCTAAAAGCTCCCCCAGACGAGATCTATCTATCCTGGAAAGTTCCCCGCCGGGCAACGGTGACGCTGGCTGCATTCCTAATCCTCCAACTCGTGAACCAGCGAATCTTAGCACACACTACAAATTAGAAATAGACGTGCTAAACTCCCCCCCATGAAATTCCACACAGGTGAAACATATCGGGTAGTCGACGATTGGGCACCCAAACCCCTCCTCCTCGCAGCCAGCATCACCTGGCCAAACGAAGCCTGGCAATGGTGGCACAAATACGACGATTCATCGTCGAAAAAATTTGCAACCATGGGCCAAGCACCCTTCCCACCAGCCTGCTCGCTCCTCCTCGACTCAATGGCAACAATCGATGTGTCCGAAATGGTGCCCGACGCATTCCCCGACCTCACATTCCACGCCGGCGGAATGCATATGCTCCCACCAGGCGGTTTCCTCGAAGATCACCTCGATGCCGAAATACACCCCCTCAACGGCTGGTCCAGAACACTAAACGCCATCCTCTTCGTCGAAGGAGACGGAAACCTCCGCATAGCAAACACCCTCATCGAACCGAAACCAGGCAGACTCGTCGTATTCGCTACTAAAGACTGTATCCACGGCGTAAACGAAACAACAACCACCAGAAAGACGCTCGCTACCTACTGGTGGGCCAATAGAAACGAGAACGGCGAGCAAAAATCTAACTTTAGCCCCTAAACCTCGTGTTGGAACAACACAACCTTTTCACGAGTGCGTTCGGTGTGGTTTTAAAAGAATTCCACGTGAGGTACCTATACCTTACTGGGGTCAGAAGGGGGCCCCGGGCCCCTCTTGTTCGAAGAGTGGGGATGTGTGCTGTGGGGGTAATGGGCGCACGCGCACGAAACAGAGTCGAGGGAACCACACACCAGGACGTGCGTGCCCTGTGTCTGCTACGCGCAGACACGCCCTCGGCCAGGCCTCGGGAGCGTCCGCTACGCGCGTCCGCTGCACGCTACTCACCCCTAGGGCCCATCCGACCTGCGTAACAGAGCCGCGAGGTACGTCGGGCAGGACGCTACTCCCCAGGCGTGAGAAAGGGTCGACCTGGACCCCATACGTAGGGCATCTGACCAAACCAACCTACTGACCGTTGTTGTTGCACGCACGGCTCGCGTCGCCTTGCCCCCCCGCGGTGGCTGTGGGTGGTGCGAGCGTGTGGCGGGGGGGGCGGCGGTCGTCGCGAAACCCAGATCGTCACTGGATCTCGTTCTATTCTTTTTCTTACGTTTGAGGAGTATTTCGCATGTCTAAGTCAACTAACCCCCAGTCAGCCACCGTTGTCACTGGCACGAACGTCCTGTGCATTCACAGACTGTTCTGCAATCTCGCCGGCGTACTCGACGTCAAGTTCTTCGAGCCCGCGCAAGGACCGGCGCCGGCACCTTCCATCTTCGGTGACGATGGGAGCCCAATGGTCAATCCCCTCTTCGCTGCCGGTCTCATCAGCAGAACGTTCTCATCGTGGAGCGAGCTGCTGGCATTCATCCTCGCGGAGACCAAAGCTGGAAACCTCGATACCATCACCGATGATTCGGGCGAGATCGTACCTGCGAGGAAATACTCCAACGACGATGCATGGGCTTACGCGGAGGGTGCTGACGCCAAACGCGATGGCATTCAGATCCAGGTCGAGGGATCTGACGGTCAGCTTTACACCCCTGTCGGTGCAAAGCATCGCAAAGCCGTTGATGTATCGACCTTCATCGAGTCGCCCGTCTGCAGTTGATCGAAACGTCAACCTGCACTCAACCCTAACTCTTGTACGTTCCGGCTCCACACCACTCGTGGGGTCGGAACGTCTCTTTTTTTCTTCGCGTAGGACCGATAGGTACGACCTATCACGTCAGAACACCGTACAAATGCGCTGCTTGAGACTGGCTGACCAGGAATCTCGGCAGTTTTTATTAGTTCACCACGTCAGTAACCTAAACGATGCAGAACTCCTACAACCATACATAAAGGAGAGCCAACCAAAACACGCCGATTAACAACAGGCAGGGAAGGTTCTTTGAAAGGAAATCATGTCAGAACCTACCATCACGAGAGAAGAACTACAGGCAATGGATGTTAAAGACATCCTCGAAGCCGTTGCCAACAAAACTGCATCCGCAGAGGATGCAAACACTGTCCTCTCAAATCAAAAACAGGCAGACATCATCCAGAAACGTGTAGACAATGGCCTACACATCCGGATCCAACGCCTGGGACCGGACCAGGTAGCACACGCGCCACGAAAGATCCGCTTAACCGGTGATGCCATCGACTCTCCGCAACGAGCGAGGCGAGCTGACGAGGACAAAGACAAATACTTTGAAACCTTGCCACATGTCACGCTTGATTGCAATCAGTTAGTCTACTTGCTAACTGCATGCCGATTGCCGCTCCTTAAAGAGCTGCAAGCACACCTGGGAGAACCCGATATCATCGATCTCCCAAGCAACTATGGTGATGGTGTTTACCATCGCGTAGTCTCTACTTGGCAGAACCGAGACGATGCCAGGGTGCTCATTGGAAGAAGCTCCAATGCAGAAGACGGAGAGGTGCTCCTCTCTCTCATTGAACATGCCCTGGACAACGTATCACAGGCTGAAGTCAGCATGTACAGTGACGTTTCAGTTCAAAGTCAAATTAACGAGCCTGAAGTAAGCTCGTTCTAACCGTCTTCCCTGCCCGAACGGTCGGTCGGAAGTGTATCTCCGGCCGGCCGTTCATTTTTTTCCCTGGACAGGAATGTTTACGCGATTACCCGACAAACTGGGTGCAGGGTTCAATTACCTGCCCTGTCCACCTTTTTCCACGGAGGAAACATGATTGAACGTCTCACCGATGTTATTCAGACACAACTCCTAGACAACGGAATCGACATCGGAGCGATATCCCAAGCCGAGTTAGGAGAAATCACCACAAAGATTGAAGACATCGCAGAAAACTGCGATGAAATCATCTCTAACCACCAGGACCAGAGAGACGCTTATCTCATGGCCCTGCGCCTTCACGAACCAGATTGACACCACGAAGAATAGGTGAGGCTTGGGGCATCTACACATTGTAGGTGCCCCTTGCCACTTCTATTCACTAACCCAACGCAGGAGAAGACATGCTACCAACCGGAGGCGAGATACTCATGCTTATTGTCGCAGTAGGCATTATGAGCTGGATCGCAGACAAAATTGAATTTTAGGAGAAAAGACATGAAACTCACTCTCGACCAGTTGTACCAGGCCTGCCACTGGCTGGCCAAAATCGGCCGCGAACTAGAAAGGCAACACGATTGGGTAATTGACCGCTTGGTTCTTGAAATTGACAAGAAGCGGAAAGCCGAAATGGGCTCATTCCAAGAAGACTACCGCAACGAGGGAAAGGAATAACATGATTTGTTTCTTGTGCGGACGCCGGACCCTGGTACACGGACTCAAATGTGCCAAATGCAAAAGTAAGCCGATTATGTACCAATTCCAGGTACATCACCGAATCGGCACCAAACCAATTGCGGTATACGCTCCAAACATTGAGCAGGTAGCAATTGATCATCCCAGGGCTGATATTTACGGCCCGAATCAGCAAAGGATCATACGTGACAGAACCAAAACAGCTTGAGTGGGCATATTTCTCTGAAGTTAATGAAGAGAAACTCACTCTTCTTCAAAATGCTCTCAATTCAGAAATTTTGAGCACAAAAGCTCATGAAAGTGAGCAACATGCCAACCAGGTCAGAGCACTGGCCGATGCAAAAACCTGCATTCTCGATGCATTTAGAGCTTTAGAACAAGCTCTTCAAATCATTGAAACTGCAGTCAAGCCTCCTTCAAAATCAGTTATTGAAGAAGAGGCTCCATGGTAATTATTTTTTTACCGTTTGCCGGGTCTTTCGATCTATCGCGTCAGAAAGGACATTTTCATGCCACAAGCCGCCTCAGTATCAGTCACATCAGGAAATATCAGAACATTCAGTGCAACTGGAGCATTAGTCTTCTGGTCACTCAAATCTGCTGATTTGAGTGTACTTGAACCAGGGTTAATATCACTTGGAATGAAGAAATACATCCCAAATAAAAGAACCCCTCAGAAAGCACTCAAGTTAGCTACCACCAAGGTAGCTAAACAATACTTTGGTGAAACTTCCAAATCACCAGAACAACGAAGCGAAATCTTTGTTGTTCCTAGAAAAGAGCTAAGTTTACGGTGTTACGACGTTTACATCCCGGAAGCCCAGGTGAAACAACACCAGCTGCCAAGAAATTTGAAGCCAGTGATGACGACTTATCTCAAAAACGATAGCAACTCTGTCAGCGCTCCACACACTCCATATTTGGTTTTGCATGAAGCCAAACATCTCCTCAATTCAAATGACGAAGAAATTGGCGAGATGTCCCATAACGGTGGAGGTATTCTCACAAAACTCGCTAACGAATATACAAAACGAGTCAGTCAATGCGATACGCAGCAGTTAAGTAATCAGATTGTTTCCATGCTCAATAGAGAGCTAAATGCAACCTGCCTAAGGGATTGCGGTGGATTGTATTGGCTCCCAGAACTTCACATACAAACATGCAGAAATATCGCCAAGCTAATTGAAACTTCTGCTCCAGGCTCTCAGTTTATAGTTCTCACCGTTAAACGCGATGAGGACATGCTTCGTGCTGTAAAAAATGGAATTTCTATTGAGATTGTCCACGCACTCAAGACTTTGGCGTCTGAATTAGACAATCCAAAGCTTGGAAAAAGAGCACTTAAATCCAAGCAGAAGAAGGTACAGGTTCTCAAAGACAAGGTCTCAATTTACGAGGAGTTAATCGGAGGAACACTCAAAAATCTTGAAGATGCATGTGATGTAGCATCCAACCTGGTTGCTCAGACGGAACTTACACAATTAGGAATGTAAACATGGTAAATCTCGCTTACTTTCTTTGCGGACAAGCTGGCTTGGTTCCTCTTGCTATCGGGAAACCAGGCGTAGCCAAGACTTGTCTACTGATCGCTCTCGCTAAAGCACTCAATCTAAAGCTTTACATTTTGACTGGATCCATTAGGGAACCAGCCGATGTTGCAGGGTATCCAACCCTTGTGGAGTACATTCTGGACGGTGTCAAAAAGCACTGTATGGAGATAGTACCCCCTAAATATGTCGTTAAAGCTCTCCAAGAACCCCACCTCCTGTTTATTGATGAATTGACGTGTTGCCACCCAGGCACACAGTCAGCGATGCTCGCCATCGCAGCAGAAAGACGCGTCGGCGACGAATATCTCCCTGCTGACATGCCAATCTTTGCAGCATGTAACCCCCCGGGAACAGCAGCGAATGGATATCCACTCGAAGCTACCATGGCCAACAGGCTGGTCCATTTGAACTGGATCTTCCCCAGGGATTCGTGGCTTAAAGGAATGAGGAATGGACTAAATTTCCCAGATCCTCAACCTCCAGTTCTTCCAACAGATTGGAAAAAACACATCGTCGGTGTTTCATCCATTATTGCTGAATTTCATGAAAGAGTTCCTGATTTCCTTGAGCCAAATGCTGACGATTCAGGAGAGCTTACGCTCTCAACCACTGAACGCTCAGGGGCATTTCCAACACCACGCACCTGGACTATGGCATCCAAAGGCATGGCCGCCGCACGCAGCATAGACGCCGGCCAACTTGTCGAGGAAGAAATTCTTCGTGGATGTGTCGGATATGCAGCGGCAGAAGCATATTACGAATATGCCGACAACCTTGACCTACCGGATCCAGAACCAGTTTTGGCCAGGATCAGCACCCTCTTGAAAGCCACCGACACACCCACCGACGAAACCCTCTCTGCAGCGGTTCCCAGTCCGGATCGCCCAGACAAGGTTCGTGCTTTTCTAGGGTCTGTCACAAATGCAATTCTAATTAACTCAAATGCCGATCGATGGAAGGCAGGAGAAGAAATCTTCCGCCAAAACATCATTCGGCATGAAGAAATTGCAATTGCAAGCTGTGGACCATTTTATAGAGCACGCCCCCAGGGTGTTCACATAGACCCATCAATGACGGCCACTGTAAACGAAGTCATTCCAGCTTCACTCCACCACAGAAAGTAAACGTAAATGAAACGACTTTTTCCGGAGAACATTCTTGCAGCCAAAATTGGCTGGAATGGACGAATGGAATTTGCACCCTGGTATGAAGAATTCAAAGAAGGAGATACTTGTTGGTCTGTTGACAGCATAGATACGGGACGAATATGTCCACATTGCAAAATTCAAGAGGCAACAAATAGTGTGGCCGTTAAATATACGGTTCACCGAACAAAGAAAGGAAAAACAAGCGGAAAGCTTGTATGGAAACGTGAAGACTTTATCAATCCTGCTTATCAGTACAGAAAAGTGAGTGGATGGTCTGCTGCACGAGATTACATCATGGCAGAATCATTGCCATGTATTGTTCAAGTGTGGAAAGAACATGATCCAGCTTGGTATGGACAAAGCAAGTTCAATGATGTTCGCCCAGACTGGTCTTGGGATTATTTCGATTCTAAATATGCCTCATCACAGAGCGAAAGAATACGAAAACAGCATGGAGAAGGATGTGTATGGAATGAAATAGGAATTTTTGAACTAAAACAATGGGTTCCTGTTCCCAGTCATGAAAACAGAGTTCTTTCAGCATTGGAAAGTCTATGAATGTCACCACACCAAAAAACACTTTAGCTGATGCCAGGTACATGGCCATCGACACGATGAAATACCTGGCACGAGCTATTGTCGTAATGGACCCAGTTGAAAAGCCTGGAATCGGCACATTTGCTGTCGATAAACATTGGCGAATGTATTACGACCCTGCGTGTTTTGAAAAATGGACACTGATGCAATTAGCAGGAGTTGTTATTCATGAGTGTTTTCATCTGATTTTCGAACATCATTCAAGATTTTCTGATCTGGTTTCAACTCCAACAGACCAGGACAGAAATCGCTGGAATATTGCTGCAGACATGGCAATTAACAGCATTCTTCGAGATCAGGGAATTGAATTACCACCAAACTGCGTTTATCCAGATAGATGTCCTGGATTACCAAATATCAAATTTGAAAATGGACTTAGTGCAGAAAAATATTGGAACCTTTTAGAAAACGAACCGATTTCCTCTGAGCCAAATTCAGCTGAAGGATCTTCAGGTACAGACGGGCATCCACGAGACTTTGAAGATGAGGCTCCGGAAGAAGGGGAAGGAATTTCCGAAACTGATGAAAGAAGGATCAAGCGAGGAGCAGTTAAAGACATCAAAGATTCACCTCTTGGCCAGGGCATTGGAGCCAACAAGGGTGATATCGGTGTCATTATTGAACGGATTCTTGAACCAGCTGTTAATCCAACGGCAGAAATCTTTGCATCAGTAAAGTATGCCGTAAACACAATCGCTGGATGGGGTTCGTATACCTACAAAAGACCGAATCCACGTCAACCACCTGGGGCAATGAGGCTTCCGGTAAGCCAGCGACCTGTTCCAGAAGTAAGAGTCCTCATTGATACTTCTGCATCAATGACGGAGGACAAGGATCTTGCTCTGGCTGCTGGAATTGTTGGAAAAATAGTCAATGCACTACCAGGCGAGGGTGTTCTCGTTTACTGCGCTGACACCCAGGTACAAGATGTTCAAAAGGTATTCAGTCCCACATCTATTCGTGCAACCGGACGTGGTGGTACACGAATGGATGCAGCAATCGTTGAAGTAGATGAAGACAAGACACCACCGGATGTAATCGTCTGCATCACAGATGGAGAAACTGGATGGCCAAGTAAGCCAACCAGATCTCGTTTAATCATCTGTCTCACTAGAAACCGCAGAAATTATGGAGACTCTACGCCAAGTTGGGCAAAAACAATTCTCGTTTCAAAATCAGAGGAGTAATCGATGACTAAAATAACCACAACAGTCGAAACTTGGACAAAGAAAAAGGCCGAAGCTGCTTTAGCTAAGGGTGGACCAAATAGAAAGTCTTCAAAAAACGTTATTACTAAATATGCAACTGCCATGTCCTGCGATAAATGGGAAATGAATGGAGAAACTATAAAGCTTTCTACCGCCTCCACCGTACTTGATGGCCGGCACAGGCTCCTTGCAGTCATTCAGTCCGGAAAAGACGTCAAGATGCTCACCGTCAGGGGGCTTCCTAAAAGCACTCAGAAAACCGTTGACGACGGATACAAACGCACCCTGGGACACATTTTTCAAATGCGAGGTGAAGTGAATTCCACAACCCTTGCTTATGCCTCCACCTTGCTTGTTCGTTGGGAGCAAGAACGGCTCTCAGGTCTCAGATCGCGAGCGACTGGAACAAGGCCTTTACGTCACGAATGTCTTCAGGCTCTTGATAAACACCCTGACATTCGGGACTACGTGGCTCACAATGCCACGCACAACTATAAGAAAATTGGTAGTGCTGGATTGTTTTCATTTCTCTGGTATGTCTGTTCAATAAAACATCCACAAGCAGCAGATGAATTCTTTACCAACCTGTCTTATGGATTGGAATTGAAAAGAACAGATGCATGTTACCTACTAAGAGAAAAGCTAATAAAAGCCCAGGGCGAGAACGACCCTCGCAAAAAGCTTGATGGCCTTCATCGGCTACAGCTAATTATCAAAGCCTGGAATCATACTGTTGATCCAAATGGACCAGTTTTGACTCAGCTTAAGGTGCCGAAAACACAAACCGTTCCGGAGATTCTTTGATGGACAAACTCGAGCAAAATGCCCGGGACCAAGCTTTGTTGGTTTCTAAACACACGGAGGAATTTGAAAAGGCATTTGGCGAGTATCTTGTTTCATTAGATGACTTAGAAGAAGGTTCGTTTTGGCAACTTCATCATTTGTTAATAGACATTTTGCGTATTCAGTTAGCAGATGTTCCTAATAATACAGATGCATGGAGTTTGGCTATTTCTGATTCTGTTTCTTCGTTTTTTGTAAACAGTAAAGAGCAATTGCTATCTCATGATGATCAAAAAGAGATCTGGTATACCCGGTTAGATGCAATCAGATTTGCAAAAACCTGGGGTACAAAAGAGAAGCAATTGAAAACACTGCTAAATGACTTAAAAATTAACACCAATTATGCTGTAGGTGTTCTTGTCGCTGGTGAAAACTTCATCCTTAGATTGCTTTCAGAAGAAATTCAAACAGAAGGCAAGCTTCTAAATGAATTTAAGCCACAACATCCTCTTGTTTTTATTAATCTTTTAACAGAAGGGCATAGATTTGGTATTACCAAAATATTACAAACAGCGGCAAAATATGCTTTCTACTGCGAAACGGGGAGTTGGTAAACAAGCTCGTTCAAAGATACAACATAGACAAAAACTTTATAGAAAAAGAAGACTTAGCATGGTGACAAACATCACACTAGTTAGCGAGGAAGATATTGATAAAGGTAAACTTATAACAAAAGGCCTTATTTCTGAGTTTATCAACACCCCAGGCCTTAATTCTGACGAATCAGAACGAGATAACCTATATGACGTAAATAGTAATCGTTCAGTGATGTATGCCAGGGAATGTCCAAAATGCAGAGGTAGCCATGGAGTTCTCTGGAAGGTTGCTCCTGCTTCTATTGTCATTTCAGATGATGCTCCTGGAGCAGTTTTCCTCAAAAGACATTTGAACGACGACGATGATGTATCTTGCATGCTTTGTGGTCATGAGGGTTCTTTTGATGAATGGGGCCCTCATGAAAGTCTTAAAAAAGAAAATGATTCCTGGTTTAAGGTTGGAGACACTGTTCTTGCACTTAAGCGACGAAAAGGAACCGGACGAGAATTAGTAATGGATCTGCATTACTATCATGCCAAAAAGGGTGTAGATGGAGTCGCTCGTTGGTGCATTGGTGAAAAGCTTGAATCAAATCTTAACCAAGAAGCTGCACGCCAAATAGCACGTCATATTCATGCACGATTTACTTCTTCGCCAATTAAACATCGTGAAAAAGTTCGCACTACTGACTTTGTTGCTACTGAAGCATTGGAATCTATCTAGGTACTCCGGTCTTGTCCCGACAAGGTGTAAAAACTGTTCGGCGCCGTCGAGAGCGTGAAGGGCCCAACAAGCCTTACGATACAGTTAGTAGCACAATCGGGAGGTGAGTCGTGAGAGCCTTGGAAGACCGCCTCTGTTTCATGTACAAGCGGCCGGCCTTGATAGGGGCCGAATTACTCCAGGGGCTATGCACCAGGCCCTGCCACATCCACGAAGGTGTTTTCAATGAATACTCTTTGGTATTTACCGTTCTCTAATTACCCAAAAGCTTTTCAGGCACCATTGCTACCAGGTGAAGTAAAGCAAAAGCACCTTAATGACTGTTTCGTTTATGAAAATGTTTCTGAGTTCATTAAATATTTCAACAAGCGACATGTTGGTTTATCAGTTTTTACTGACCTTCACTCGATAGACAGGATCGTTTTTCTGTCTATTGAGTGGAGTTTTCGTGACCTGCATGATTTCAATCAGTTATTGACCTGGTGTTGCGAACATGAAGGTCCAGTAATTGAATTTCACAATGAAGGTATTGAGATCTCGCCAATTCATTCTGAACAAATGGATTTGTTAACTTTTCAGAAGATTATTTATGGCCTCGACCGCTGTCAGGCCAACATCAGGCGTTTACGGGTTGCAGTCACGCACTCTCGCTCCAAGGACAAGAAGAAGGCCCAGGGTATGACCCCAATAGGCTTCACGAAGGCCAAGAACGGTCTCCTGGTACCCAACTGGGAAGCCCGGAAACACATCAGGCTCATCGCCCTACTACGAGACCACACCGATCTCGCATGGCCATCAATTGCAAAGCGACTAACAGAGCTTTACTCGAAGCCAGGGCGCATCTACCCATTTCCATCCAAAGCAGTGATTCCCTGGAGTCACCAAATGTGCATGAAAGGTTATGCAGCTTGGCAGAAAATCAGAAAGGAAGAAAATGCAAATTCATGACAATTGGCCATATAAAGATTACGAATGCATCATAGAAGTTGAACAAGAGCCGGATTGTGAGAAAGCATACCATTATGTCATCCTGCCAAATGGCGACAGGGTGTTCGCTGACATTTCGCCTTACGATAAAAGCAGGTACACACTTCAGCTTTGGATAAAGTGTGAATTCCCGGATCGAATTGGCGCTGCCCCTCTCAGGAGAGAAACCCTGGAGGACATGCATAAGTCAATGCAAACAATTGGCAACTTTATTAAATCTCAAGCGAGCGATGAAGAATAGCTACTCGCTAAAGATTTCTACGGCATACCCGTCACTGATCATTTGCTCATTCAAGTTGACTACGTTTCCGTCTTTATCTACGCCCCAAAGCTCAGCAAGGTATCGACCATATTTACCGGTTCGATCCTTATGGGTTTCTATGTAGACAACGGAACAGTCACCTTTCAGCTTGCCATTTACATAATTGGCAGCATAGCTGATAAGTAGCTTGACCAGGTGGTCAGTGGCGGCCTTTCCTTTTTCCTTTTCGGGGCCACGCACTTCCGGAGCGTTTATGTTGAAAAGTCGCAGGGTTTGGTGAGAGAACACTCTGAACCCGTGATCAATTTCAACAACTATCGTGTCTCCATCAATTACCCGAAGGACTTTTGCTCTGTATTTGTACCGTATGTCATTCGGATTCATTAACAGGCCTCACGCTTTTAACTTCCACCCCGCTATCCGTTCCGATTATCTCTATTTCATAGAGAGTGGAGCTGGGTAGTGGGGTTTTTCTTTGAAGAGGTTCAGTAAAAACGCCGCTCATGGCTAAAGCCCCGGCCCCTAGTCCGGTCGATGCCAATCCCGCCAACGCAATACCTTTCCAGAATCCACCATTGTCATTAATGATAGTGGATGGATGTGATGGAAATGTACCTACCTCAACATCTCCCAAACCACATTCCCTGGCCATAACTTTCCTCCGAATTTTCAGACGCTCCATCAAATCATGTGCCCATAAGTTAGACACTAGGCCTCTCCATCGAGTTTTCGATTGAAAGACCACCTTCGTTATGTCTTCCATCAGAGATTTCCTTTATGAATTCTCTGTCCAAGTCAATGATTTCTTGCATTGCGCTCTCTTGTTGTTCACCAAGGCGCAACATCAAGGCAACAGCTTCTACAAGCTGTCCCTGGTCATCCAAACCAAGCAGCCTGGATGCTTCTTCTCTTTGATCAGCTGACGTTAGTATCAAGATGGTGAGCTAATTGGTGCTTCACGCATCATCAACTGGCGTGCAGCGGCTGCTTCCATCACGTCAGGTTCCGACAGATTTTTCGTGAACACACGATCAATCAGAACCAGGGTTGTTTGACTGGCATCAGATGCACGACCGATACGCTCGCCGGCAGCAGCTTCCAACAATGACTGAAGATCTACAGCACTTGCCATAACTACTCTCCTTTTGGTACAAGCCGGACTCTCACCACGGCCTTAAAATTCCTGATCCACCCCTCAACAGTAGACAATCTCTGTTCAAAAGGAGTTAAATCAGCTGATTCTCCAGCAGGCCCACGAGGACCAGGCTGTCCATTTAAACCATCTCTTCCGCGTGCAATTGACTTTGATTCAATCGCTTTGCACCTTTGGCTTAATGCCTCAATCTGTTTTTTTAAGTCAACGATTTCTTTTGTTCGCTCCTCATCACCCCATTGCTCACCATCTTCTGTGGTGATCTTGTACTTTAAAGCCTTCTGTTCTGCAAGAAAGGTAAGGACTTGACCATGTGTAGCAGCATAAAGCTTTTTGCCTTTTCCGTGAGTAATCACACCACACATTTTGCCTCGACTAAACACCCCTCCACCGGAGTCACCATCATCAAATTTTCCAGATTCAACAATGTATTCAGTACGAATGTACCTGGACTTGCTGGACTTGTCGTAGATAGGTCCGCTGTCTGAATATTTTAATTTTTTATAGCCGTTGAGTCCAAAACCCTCTATCACGTCAGAAGGCTTGGACAAAGACGCCACCCTGGTAAGGTACTTCGCTGAAAATTTAAAGAGAGCAAGGTCGACTTCGGTATCAATGGATTCCCAGGTCGCTTTGCATTTGCTTCCATTCATGAACCGGACAAGTACCGGACCATCCTCATCAATACAATGAGCAGCCGAAATCCCATAGGCCCACACCTTTCCCCTGGCGATAACAGTACCTGAACATCCGTCAATCCGGACGGATACAGACTCTAGCCCTGGGTTCGCAGCCATTGAAGCTGGCGCGAAGACAGCTACCAACAAAAGAGCAATAAGGGTAGCCT
>Ga0310345_10002880_pt1 | contig 16901 bp, 16 predicted proteins | sample HC15DNA20500_MG_FD_204667 | JGI IMG/M metagenome (GOLD analysis project Ga0310345, IMG submission 204667) | Marine microbial communities from station ALOHA, North Pacific Subtropical Gyre - HC15-DNA-20-500_MG | ecosystem: Environmental > Aquatic > Marine > Oceanic | place: Pacific Ocean: North... | reverse complement strand
GCGCGAGGTCCTACCATAGAGCTGCGCAGGGGTGAGGTCGTGATACTAGGGGATAACGGAAAGCGATGCGGGTGGTGTTGTCTGGTGGTGGCTTTTCTAGCTGGATTGGTGATTCTGTCAGGTCTCCGAGGGCGGCCGGTGCTGGCTCAGCCCTCCGCTACGGTTCTCACTGGTGCCTACCTGATCGACGGGACTGGAAGGCTGCCACTTGCTCAGGCGTCGCTCCTCGTGAGCGATGGACGTATTCGAGCAGTCGGTCATGGGCTTGATCTCACGACTCTTAATGGAGTGACGCAGGTTGACGTCTCTGGCAAGACCATCATTCCAGGCCTGATCACCACACATGCTCATCTGAACGATGGGAACGAATCACTTTCGCTACGCGCCCAGTTGCTCGCGCAGCTCAGGATTTACGCTGAGTACGGTGTCACGACCGTTCATACTTTAGGGGATGGTCGATCGGCAGCATTTCAGGCTCACTCGCCGGCGCCTGCCTACCCGTGGCAGGTCGTGGCTGAAGGCATTTGGGTACGCGGTGAGCAGGAGCGCGCTGAACAATTCGATTGTGCTCGGTTGTATGTCTCAGGTCCTAACGTAACGGCTAAGACGGTCGCTGAGGCTCGGGACGGTGTCGATCGTGTTGCGGATCTAAATGTAAATATCATCAAGACACGATTAGATGATCGAGTGGATGATATGTCGCCCGAGGTATATCGAGCGCTTATTAGACACGCCCACCGAAGGGGGCTTCGGGTCGTAGCCCATGCGGTTACGCTCGAAGATGCAAAACATTTGGCAGATGCGGGCGTTGACGTAATAGCCCATAGTGTGCGCGACCGAGACGTCGACTCGGAGCTCATTGCAAAATTCACGCGTCAGGACGTTGGATACATTCCTACACTGACGCGGAACCTGTCTTTGTTCCTCTATGAATCAGTACCGTCGTTTTTTGGCGACCCGTTCTTTGTGCGCGCTTCTGCTTCTTACAAAACGGACATGGAACTCATTCAGAACCGAGCGTTCCAAGAGACAGTGCGATCTAGCGAACAAGCTCAGGCAGGCAAGAGGACGTTGGCACAGGCAAAACGTAATTTGAAGTTGTTGGTGGATGGGGGCGTTAGGATCGCGATGGGGACCGATAGTGGTACACAGGTTGGGCGCTGGCAAGGCTACTTCGAGCATATCGAACTTGAACTAATGGTCGAAGCCGGCTTGGCACCCATGCAAGCGTTGGTCGCAGCCACAGGGGATGCCGCGAAGGTCATGCATCTTGATGAGTTGGGCACGCTGGAACCAGGGAAATGGGCCGACTTTGTTGTTTTGAATGCAAACCCGCTAGACGATATCAAGAATACGCAGCGGATACACTCTGTATGGGTTGGCGGTCAGCGGCTTGGGAACCGGAACGTTCGGTGATAGAAGTGCAGTTGTCCTCGATAGGTTCGAGATGTTCGGGAGTGTCGCGGCAATCGAACGATAGTCTGTACTCTGACGTAGTGGGACCAAAACTAGCGCGGAGCTAATGAGAGTGCTCAAGTGTTTGGGCGTATTGTCTAAATCTGGCAGTGAGGTGTTGGCGTAAAAAGACATTGCTAGTACTTGCGCCTTAAATAACGCGATACTGGGGCAGAATAGGACACCATGATTCACGACGCACATTGCCACTTCTTTTCCGCACGATTCTTCGACGCCTTGGCGCGAGACAAGGCCAATCGTGATCCTGGCAGCTCGGTAAACTCCATTCCCACCGTGTTGGGCTGGGAGTCGCCAGGTGAGCCCGCGGACCTTGCGGATCGCTGGGTGTCGGAGATGGATCAACACCATGTCACGCGGGTGGCCCTTATATCTAGCGTGCCTGGTGACGAGGAATCTGTGGCAGTTGCGGTGGAAAGGCATCCGCGACGGTTCGTCGGGTGGTACATGCTGGATCCGACACAGGAGGATGCGCAAGAGCGGACTGAGCGAGCTCTGAGCAGTCTAGGACTGCGGTGCATCTGTCTTTTCCCGGCTATGCACCGATACCGACTCGACGATGCACGGGTACGGAAGATCTTCGACATCGCGGCGGATCACTCGGGCGTGGCTGTGTTTGTCCACTGCGGCGTGCTGTCCGTCGGCGTGAGAAAAAAGCTGGGGTTAGCGAGTCAGTTTGATATTCGGCTCGGCGACCCGCTTTCTCTCTATCCGATCGCCACTGTCCATCCGGACTTACCAATCATCCTGCCACACTTCGGCGCCGGCTTCTTCCGAGAGGCGCTCATGACTGCTGATCTGTGTCCGAACGTCTACCTGGACACCTCGAGCTCCAATAGCTGGATGAAATATTATCCCGGGCTCACGCTGGTCGATGTGTTTCGCAAGGCTTTGGAGATAGTAGGAGTGGAACGTCTCTTGTTTGGAACGGATTCCTCTTTTTTTCCGCGGGGTTGGCAGCGCCCGGTATGGGAAAGTCAGCAGGAAGCCGTGCGGCAAGCGGGCGCTGATGCCGCCGAGATGGATCAGATCTTTAACGGTAACTTCCAGCGTCTTTTCGGACAATGAGGGATCTTCGGACGGGTGTAGAATCTCTCGCACTACATCCTGGGTGATTCCCGTAAAATAAGGGCGGCGTTGGAATAAGCTGCCGCCGGCGAGAAGCAACTCGATGGTAAGGAGGCAAACATGTGCGATGATCGAACCACGGTCGACAATACCAAGTACGTTGGTGAAAAGAAGTTAACGCGGCGGCAGTTTGGAGTTGTGTCGGCGGGAGCAGGATTGGCCATGTTCCTGCCGCGTGCCGCAAATGCCCAGGCGGTGTCTGAAAGGGATCTAGACGTTACAACTCCTGATGGTGTCGCAGATTGTTACTTCGTGCATCCTTCAAGCGGGTCTCATCCGGGCGTTTTGATCTGGCCCGATGCTTTTGGTCTGCGGCCTGCCAAAAAGCAAATGGCCAAGCGGCTCGCAGAATCAGGCTACTCCGTATTGGTCGTGAACCAGTACTACCGTTCACAACGGGCGCCGATCGTGAGCACTACAAACTTCGCCGAAGAACGGGAGACTCTCATGCCATTGATGGGGTCGGTCAATGCTGAAACTCAGACGAGGGACGCGAGAGCGTTTGTTAGTTTCCTTGATGGGCAAGCAGCCGTGGACGGCAACCGGAAGATGGGAACGATGGGCTACTGCATGGGTGGTCCGTTCACGATGCGCACAGCCGCCGCCGTTCCCGATCGCATCGGTGCTGCCGCGTCGTTCCACGGCGGTGGGCTCGTGACCGATCAAGACGACAGCCCGCATCTGCTCGTGTCCAGGATGAAGGCGCACTATCTGTTCGCGATTGCGGAGAACGACGATGAGAACCAACCAGAAGCTAAAGACGTGCTTCGCGACACGTTTGCTCAAGCAGGGTTGCCAGCCGAGATCGAGGTGTATGCGGGCGCGCTGCATGGATGGTGTCCACCCGATTCAACCGTTTACCACGAGGCGCAAGCGGAGCGAGCATGGAGCCGTCTATTAGCGCTGTTTGAAAACGCACTCGCGTAACGGTAACTAGTTCAGGGCGCTTCGAGAACGATATCGAAGTCAACCCGTACATGGTTATCGACTGGCGTCGGGTCCTCGGCGAATACCAGCGGTGGTATTCCGAAGTCGGTCGGCATTACCGACGCGGTGCCGGTGAAGCGGTCTCCTTGTCTTGTTGCGGTGACATTTAGTGGGAGGAAACGCCCGTGCATGCCTAGCTCGCCTTGCACAGCCCAGGCGTTCGTTTTACTTCGGTTGATCGTTAGCGAGTGATAAGTGATTCGCGAAAACTGGTCTGCATCGAGTCCATTAGGTCCGAGCATCTGCAGCCGTGCCTTCCGGTGTTCTTCCTTCGTTCCTTGCGGATCGACGATGCGTAGCTCGGAAACATTAATGACGAGTGCCAAGTGCGGCTCGTCGGTGTCTTCAAGCGACCCTTCTTCGAGTGGGGCCTTGAGCACATGATCGGTTGGTGTTTCATGTGGCGCGTTCGAAGTTGAGACGTAGACTGTGACCGTTGAACGCTTGATGTCGACCCAGCGCATCTCTGCACGGGGACTTGTTACCCATACTAGGATCAAAGCTACAGCGGCGGTGAGTTGTTTCACCGAAGTCCCGCCTGGTATTGGGTCTCGTTTCGAGAAACTGGATGACATTGGGCGTGCTTTTGTACTGCGGCTTGACCTCTATATGCGAGCAACTTCGATTTTTCGGAACTCAAGCAGCCCCCCCTCGGCTTGAATGCCGATATGCCCGGTCAGTTGTTTGATGTTGGTGGCAGTTGTAACCAATACACCATTGAGGTGGATCCACAGATTTTCCCCCTCAGCCTTGATTTCATATGTGTGCCATTCACCCGTAGGTTTATAGGCCCTCTTCAATGCTTTCATATCAGTGAAATCCGACAGATCCGAAACAGAAAGATCTTCGAATGGAGGCGCGCCATATGGCATCAAATGAGCGAGTGGGACGTTACCAGTAAGGGTATCCATACATTGCACTTGATAGCCATGATCGGGCCATCCGTTCTCGTCGTTCTTACTTGTCGGTCCGGTACGGATAAAGATGCCGCTTGCGGCTTCTGCTTCTAGGAAGCGAAATTCCATGGTGAGAAGAAAATCACCAAACGTCTCGTTAGAACGTAACCAGCCCGTTCCGCGATTGACTCTTAGGACACCATTCTCCACAGAAAATTGACCGCCGTTGACGATTGCCCATCCGTCCAAATCTTTTCCATTGAACAGTGGTGTCGCAGAACCGGCAGCGTTCGTCAGCGGACCATTACTTAGCAACATGCAGCTTAGTAGGACGCTGAGCGTCGAGATTCTCATGACTGTCTCCGTAATTATCTGGGTTCCATCCGAACTTCCTTTAATCTAGTTGTGATTCTTTAGAACACAACGGGTAGTCGAGTTCTTAGTGGTCTGGTAGGTTAAAGACGACTAATCGCTCATTCCCTCTGGTCTCGTCGGTGGCACCAGCCGAAACATTTACTGCTATATATTGCTTACCGTCACGTCCCCCATACGTCATCGGGACGGCCTCGATGTTGTAGTCGAAGCCTACAGACCAGAGTTCGGTTCCCGTGCGAGTATCAAATGCACGGAATCTTCGGTCTCCCGTAGCTCCGATGAACGTGAGCCCACTAGCGGTAACCATCGGACCTCCGACTCCGTGGCTGCCGACTTTTTGTTTGCCTTCAGGAAGCAGCTCTTCGATGCCAAGCGGCACTTCCCAGACGATCTCTCCGGTGCTGACCTCGACAGCAAGCAGTTTGGCCCAAGGCGGTTTCAAACATCGCAAGAAGCCCAGCCGTGTTCCGTTGTCATCGAAAAGAGGTGCGACAAAAGGGGGACCACTCACCCGGATATATGGCACTTGGTCTGGTGTGGTCGGGCCAAACTGTGGGTTCTCCTGCATCCAACCTGTCAGTAGTCCCATCCGATCCCTGGTGTTCACTAAGATGTAGCCAAGCTCTGGGTCATAGGCGGTCCCTCCCCAGTTGACCCCACCGCCACTGCCCGGCAACACGAGCGACGGCGGTGTGCCCTCCGCTCGTAGCCGCAGTGGCGTATAAGGTCCCGCGTTGTAGTAGCCCACCGTATCCCAGCGGTCGCGGCAGGCTGCAGCGTGCCGGGCGTTGGTGTCGGCGGCGGTCACGATATCGTTACGATCAATGCTGACCCTTGACAGCGGCGGTGGTTTAATCGGAATTGGCTGGGTCGGCGAATAGTGTTCTCCTGGTACGTCCCCTGCAGGGACTGGTTGCTCCTCGACTCCGAACACTGGGTCTCCGGTCTCGCGGTTCAGGATGAACATGAAGGCAGACTTTCCAACCTGGCCGAGCGCAGGAATCGTCTGACCGTCTTTTTGGATGTTGAATAGCCCTGGCGCAGGTGGGAGGTTGTAGTCCCATAGTTCGTGATGGATATTCTGGAAATACCACTCTAGTTCGCCCGTCTGGATATCAACGGCGACCGTCGAGTTTCCAAAGAGGTTATCGCCAGGCCGATCGCCTCCATAGAAATTTGCCCCCGGCCCGCTCACCGGCATATATACGAGCCCCCGAGCTTCGTCGACGGTGAGCGTGACTGCCCACACGTTATTTCCGATGCGGTCACGCCAGCTTTCGTTCCCCCATGTATGATTTCCGAAGTCGCTTTCCCGAGGAATGGTGTGAAATTCCCAAAGAAGCTTTCCCGTTTTGGCGTCGAGTGCACGGGGATTTGGGTACGCTGGTTCTCCTCCTCCCCGGGGCTGGTTGAGATGGGGCATGATGTGGACCTCTCCAGGACCATAGGCGTTGGAACCTAGCACTAAGATGTCTTGAGATACCACGGGAACACCGGCGTACGGTATTCGCAACTCAACCTCTCCCTGATTGCCGAACATCGGATCAGGCTCACCCGTTTGCGCGTTGAGCGCGACAACTTTCCACAGCGAAGTAAAGAAGATCCGAGCTCCGTGGTCGCCACTTCCTGGCCAGTACGTCACGCCACGATACGAGACTAGGCCCTCGGTTAATTCGTGGCGCCAGATTTCGTCGCCCGTCTCCGGTCTGAGGGCTACAACTCGGTTGCCCGCAGCTAGGTACATCACTCCATTTACGACGATGGGAGTAACCTGTTGAAAGACGTCCGTGGGATCGAGAGCCTCAATGATGTCGTCCTCGGGATGGAACTTGTAAGACCAGGCCTCACGTAGCGAGGTTACGTTGCTCGGGTCGATTTGGGTGAGGGGCGAATAGCGTGTGCCAGCGAGGTCCCGGTTGTAGGTCGGCCAGTCGGCTGCCGCATTTTGTGGAGCCTCCTGCGTGCCTTGCGCCAGCACCGTGACGGAGGCAACTGAAACCATCAGAAGCGCAGCCATGGCTCTCGGACCATGCCCAGATCTATTGGAGGCAACAGTGGTTCCAGTAACGATTCCCATGATGCGGTTCTCCTCTTCTCGCGTGCCAAGTGCCGATCGGTGTTCCGGCAGGTTATTTGAGTGCCGAGTAGTCGGATGCACTCATCATGAAGGCCTCTACATTGAGTGGTACTTCGTATTTTGATCTAAGTGGTGGCCAATCCGGGTCTTTACGAAAGTCGGCAAAGACTTGATCTCGGTGAGCGCGGTCGCGATAAGCCAACATCCATACAAGAGTGTGTGGATCATCGAGCTTCTGCCAGACCGCTATAACCTCTGCACCATGTTTTTCGAAGAGTGCGACCTCACCCTCACGGAAGCGCTGGTGCAGATTGTCGATGCCGCCTTGGCCGTCACGCTCAGGCTCAGCCGTGTAGATGCGGAGTTCGAAGCAGCGAGAATTGGCCGCGACGTTGCCTGAGAGGTCGGATGAAAGATCTCCAGCGGGGCCGCAGGGCGCCGGATTGTCCTGTGCGCTCGCGATACCACTGAAACCGAAGGCGATTAGAAGGGCGATAATGATCTGTGCCATGGTTGTCTCCTTAATTTAAACGTGATTGCTCGTTCTGGCTTCGTTGATCTGCGTGCCAATAGAATATTGGCCGAGGAGCGCGCCGGTTTCAAGAGTATAAGTCCATGGTACGAGCCGATGCGAGCAATATGGTGATCTGTATTCAATAGTGTGATGTTCCTCATCGAATCCAGTAATTGTGGTGAACGAAGGCACTGTCACTGTTCCAAGCCGGGGTGCGTGATTGTTCGTTCGATGAACTCGGAAGTTCGTTAATTTCAAAAAGAATGAGCAAGGCGGTCCGGATGCCGCCATTCTATGCCTAACGCGTAATTGTCTCCATCGTGAAAGTCTCAAAGGCACCTGCGATTTAAGACGGTTCTTGTGCGAAGACTTCTTGTAATGTTGGAATCACTGGGAACATCATGACTGAACTCATTCAATGTCCCTACTGCGGTCAGCAGCTTGAGATCGCAATTGATTGGTCGGTCATGCAGCAGGAGTATGTTGAAGATTGTCAGGTTTGTTGCAAGCCAATGATATTGACGGTGAGCGTGGTCGCCTGTGACGGTGGTGGTTGCGAGACTAAAGTCTCGACTCGAACAGGAGATGATTGATTACTGGATACAGTGTGTGCGCCTTGGCGCTAAATCACAGAACGGCGATAGAGCTGTCTCAGATACCTGGCTTGAGTTCGTGGTAATGGAGGAACAGGTCTGACGTTTCGCTTTGTACGTGTTGTCGCCCTAGCCACTGTCTTGGCCGGTGGTTTCTGCGTGTCGCTGACAGCGCAAGAGTTGAGGCTCAAGGTGTCGGCCCCAGTCCCGAAGTCGCCCACGAACGAGGAAAGGGTTGACCGTGAGAGGCCGACACTGATCAGTTCGACTGCAGTAGGAAGGTTCATGCCCGGAACCTTCGAGCACCACTTCGAAATTCAGGAAATTGCGGTCCACGGTACAACGTTGGTGGAGACGGGTACGGCACCTCCCAGCATGGACCAAGCTAAGTACACGGTGCGGGCCGCATTAGCGGGCGGTGGGCGCTATCGGTGGCGGGTTCGGGGCGGGCTCGGTGGATTTGTCGGTCCGTGGTCCGCTTGGGCCACTTTCCGCGGTGTGACGACCGAGGCCACGTGGACCCTGCTCTATGCAGAGGATTTTTCCACACCACTAAGGGGATCGGCCACGCCTTGGATCTGGGACGGCTATAGCGAGCCTTTCGATACCATCATGGACGATTCTGGGCTCTGGTACCAGAATGACTACGGTCCAGCCTGGAACACGGCTTTCAACTCCTTCGCTACGTATCGCAAGGAGTTTCCAGTCGGTCAGGACGGGTGGCTGACGGCCTCGCTTTCCGCCAGAGATTGGAATAACGATGGTGTTGTCGAGTCTCCGCCGTCGATTACAACTGACGCGTTAGGGGGCGGGTACGTCGCGGTACTGCGCGTACCTGATCACACCGGTGGAGCAATCTTCCGGCCAACCAACAAACTGCCCTCCGAGTATCGTATTGAATACAAGTTAAAAACCATTGATTTCGGTGGTAAGCGTAACGGTACGATTGATTATGATGGGCGACACAACGGTTATAGCATTGAGGGTTGCAAGACTGTGCACCCGTGGGGCGGGGGGTCGAAGAGTCCGGGTTGGACCGGGGACGCATCGGTACCGTACTGCGAGTGGCAGGATGTACGAAGAGGCCCTCGCGGTTACAACGGATTTCATTTTTTGGCCATTGTGGACTTTGCCGATCCCGTACCGCGCAACAATCACTTCTGGCACTATCGGCGCAAGGTGCTCATGGACATGTTCTCCCAGCATCCGGACCGAGTCGGTACCGGCACTGGTGGTCGGATCTGCGACTCTAATACCAACCAGTACTACGCCTATCGGGACAGTAGTTTCAACACAGTCAACATGTGGATCAGTGGGTTGCCGAAGTGGTCTCCCAATGCGGGCGGCTTGGCCGGTAATTCCCAATGGTTCATGACCAGTTGCTCTAGCGGAGTCGCGGAGCGACAACTTTCGTCGGCCGCCGAACTCCAGCCTGAGCTGATGCCGAACGAGTTTTATACGTTTGCTATTGAGAGAGACACTACCGGCTATACCTTGGAGGCGAGCGGAAACTTCGCTAGAGTTGGAGAGAAAACCCTCCGGTTTCACCGGCCGTTTGTTGTCGACGGTGTGCCAATATGGCACTACAACACTGCAGCCAGTGAGTACCATGGGCAGTTCAATGGCGATCTCGTACAAAATGACGCGTACGGCAGCATGACTTGGCCGGACCAGTGGCCGGCCGGTTCAGCGTACCCGGACTACTTCGTCATAGGGGACCTCTATACGAATGTCTATGAGGGCAGTGCTAGACTGACGGATATCCGTCTGTATGTGCCAGCAGCAGTTGAAGAGCCGAAACTCAAGTTTCGTTGAGCTAACTGTTAGAGGTAGGATGCTGGAAAAAAATAGCGTTATACACGAACCGTGCCCGCAGCGCCTCTAGGTGTCGTTATGATCAGTGTTCCGTTGAGCTCTAATTGTCAGAGGCCATGGACATTAAGTATCGTAAGCGAATTCCTTATCCGTTCAGTCGGGTGCTAGCCCAGTACTTCGATCTGGAACACATCGAGACAGTCCACCCCACGACATTAGGCGAGTATCGTGTGCGGGAGGTCACTGGTAATCGCATAGTCTTTGAACAGCGGTGGCCCGCGTGGCTGGGTGTGCGTGTTCGTACAGTCATTGAGCAGGTCTGGAACCCACCTGATGGAATTCGTATTCGGTTTTTGAAGGGATTCTTACGGGGGGTTGAAATATCGACCCGTTTGCGCGACTGCAATGAAGATACGTTGATTGAAGAGGTCTATCACGTACCATTGGTCCCAGAGTGGCCATGGTTGCGCGTACTGGCACGCCCTCTGGTGTTACGGGCTGTTAACCATGTGTGGACAGAAGATCTGGCGGTTGAATTGTGTCACGGTGGTTGGCCGGGGGTACCCGGGCAATCGGAACAGCCTGCTTCTAGCTCAGGCTCGGATCAGGTTGTTGAGGTTGCAGGGCAGACGCGGTGGTTAAGAATCGCAGAGCAGGAAGAAGTAATGGAGGACTGCTCTTTTACCGTTGAACATCGCGGACGAGAAATCGTTCTCTGGAAACAGAACGGACAGGTTCATGCTCTGGACAATCGCTGTTCGCACACTGGAGGTCCCTTGGCGCTGGGTCACCTAAAAGGTTCTCGGGTTGTTTGTCCCTGGCACGGGACCTGTTTCCAACTCGAGGATGGAGTTCCCTGCGAGGGACCGGCAGATGGACCGGTCGGTGTTTACAAGGTTCGACTGAGCGGGCACGGTATTCTGATAGAAGTGCCAACTCACGTCTGAACGGTTGTAACCGGTCGAGGAGGGTTGTATGAGACAACTTTGCAAGACGCTTCTAGTAATTGTGGGCCTTGGTATGATGCCGTCAACGGTGGTAGCTCAGGATTCGACGGTGCAGCCCGTCACACGGATGTACTCTGACGTGCAGGGAGAGACGCACATCGAGAGTGTCATGATGGACGTCGGACGCGTGAATGGTTTTCCCGGGACTGACACCGTTCACTTCTTGCGCTTCGCTGCTGACATGAAGGTTGACTGGCACCCGGCACCACGCCGGCAGTTCATCATCACGCTGAGCGGTCCGGGTTACGAAATAGAAACCTCCGATGGGTCTGTCGTCGAGTTACCCTTGGGAAGTGTGTTGCTCGTCGAGGACACCAACCCGGCACATCGCGGCCACAAGACCCGGTCACTCGGCGGTGAGACGTTGGTGATGTTTGTTCCGATTGAATGAGGCCCTTGTCTGGGGCCTGCGGAGTTTGTTCGGTCTTGTTAAATGAGGAGTGCTGGTGATTGCAACGGGGGAGTCCGATTCATTATGGTATCTCTGCGCCGTAACCTTAGGGAGGAATGATGAACTATCGGTATATCGCTTCGGTGTTCACTGTGCTTGCGATCGGGGTGTTGACGCCAATCGTCGCTGATGCTCAGTCGACGAACTCAACGGTCCAGCGAACGGTTTGGGGAGACCCTGATCTACAGGGGGTCTGGCATTCCTCGGGAGCCGTGCCGATGGAACGACCGGACGAGTATCAGGGACGGACGACGTTGAACGATGAGGAAACTGCTGCACGTCGCCAAGAGGCCAACGATCGCGATCAACAGTTGCTTCTGGCCGAGCGCCGTCAGACGGTGGCCGGAGGGACTGTTGGCGCCTACAACAATTTCTGGATGGAGCGGGGAGTGCCCTCGAATCGGACCTCGTTGTTGGTCGATCCACCCAACGGGCGGTTTCCGCAGCTAACCGAGGCAGGCAAACGTGCGACGACCACCCGTCTTCGCGACGATGATACGTGGGAGGACCGCCACATCTGGGAGCGGTGTGTGACGCGTGGCGGAATGCCGAATGCAATGTTTCCTCGTTCCTACAACAATAACTTTCAGATCTTTCAGTCTCCTGGGTGGGTAGCGATTCTTCATGAGCAGGTTCACGAAACGCGACTTATTCCTCTGGATGATCGCCCGGACGTCTCGCCGAACATCGGTGAATGGAACGGTGTGGCAAAGGGGCGCTGGGAAGGCGATACGTTGGTTGTTACGACCACAAATATTCACCCCAATGTGAGCGCGCTGCAACCTTGGTCAAATTTTAACTCCGCGAGCGGATCCGGCGAAGATATGAAGCTTGTCGAGCGCTTCAGACGCACTGACAATGAGACGCTTGAGTACGAGGTCGAAGTCCACGACCCGCAAATGTATGCCAGGTCCTGGACTGTCGCGTATCCCTTTGAACGTATGCACGATGTCATGTACGAGTACGCATGCCACGAGGGGAATTACGGTATGGAGGGTATCCTGACTGGTGGCCGGGCGGACGACGAAGAAGCTGCAAAAAGGCAGTCGAAGTAACTAGTTAGAGCTGCCGCAGCGTATTAGACAGCGTTTAGGTGCAAAGACGCTTCGTACAAAGACGTTCGGCATTGGGATGCTTTTCGATAGAGTGGCAGTGTCTTAAGGTGAGGTCGAGTCAGACTAAAGGTTGAGGAGGAGCGATGAAGATGAAGACGGTACGTTTGCTGGTTGGTATTGCGATAATTGGTATAGCTGCGACGGCTGTACAAAACTGGACTACGGCTCAAGGGGCCTCTTCAGACGGACTAACGGCTCAGGACTACGCTGATATCCAACAGCTTTATTGGCGCTACAACCAAGGAGCAGACTTTCGCGATGGGGCCCTCTTCGTGTCTGCGTTTTCCGATGACGCTGTCATGCAGATTGGCACCCAGGAAATTACTGGCAGGGATGAACTGACAGCGTGGCGAGGTGAGAGGGACGAGGGGAAAACGGGAGACAACGGTCGTCGGCATTGGAACAGTAGTTACCGGATTACGCCGTCGTCTGCAGGAGCCGATGGACGGGTGTACTGGATGCTAATCGACGTGAGCTCCGGTCAACCCGAACAGGTGGCGTCTGGCTACTACGAGGATGTCTATGAGAAGACGTCGGATGGGTGGCGGATTAAGCATCGGACGTTGCGGCCAGATCGCGGCTAGAAACAACCTCTGGCCTTCAGGTGTATACATTTGTAGACCGGAGGAGGTCAGCTGATCATTTGTTTGGAAAGTCATTTTCTGCGTCGGTCTAAAACTCAGGCTGTGTGGGGGGGGGATATGCCTGACCTGATGGATTACCACCTCGATGCATCGGGTCTACCCGAGGAGTTCGAAGCCGCGATGCGCAACGTCTACGAGCAGTCCAAGGCGAAGGCCGGCTATACCGCGACACAATTCCTGCAGACTATCAATAATTACGGCGGTTTGGAGGCCGCTTATCGACTCCTGCAAAAGGAAAATACAGAAGATCTGTCCGAGCTATGGAAGAAACACTGTCTGAATCTCAGCATGGAACACATGATTCTTGACCGCAAGTGGAGGCGGTTGTTCACCAGAGACCAGCTGCAAGTGGCAGTTGATAGACTTCACGACCTACTGGCGGACGAACTCTTGCGGGAGATTGGTGGTGTGTCGTTTAAAGGGCGACGTCCTTTCGTAGAATATTAAAATTGGCTCTCCGCGCTCTGGATTGACAGTCTTCGGTTGAGATGTCCGGGCTTGGTCCCGTCAGTTCCTTGGTGGGTCTTGTGTCTCATCGTTGGTCCTTGCGCCTCGCGTAGTCCTGGGCCATCATGCGTGTACGGAGACGAGATCCGAGAGAAGAAGGAGAGAGGACGATGAATGGTCGATGTGTCGCTTTGTGTTTGACGGTGATGGCGCTCGGGACGTTATTGCCGACAATGGCATCAGATCAAACTCTACCTTCTGAAAGGGACGCCTGGGTACAGTCCCTCACGCCGTGGGGCGATCCTGATCTGCAAGGGGTCTGGACGAACACAACAACCACACCGTTGCAGCGCCCACGCGATCTAGCGGGTAAAGAATTTCTAACGGCCGAAGAACTCGCTGTCCGGGATCGTCAAGTTGCGGACAAGGTGAATCTTGATAAACGCGCACTGGATTCGCCAGTAAGTGAAACCGGTGCGTATAACAACTTTTGGATGGAGCGGGGGAGGCTGGGCACACGGACGTCTCTCATTGTGGATCCCGCAGATGGACGCCTGCCGCCGATGACGCCCGAGGAGGAAGTGTTACAAAGCCAACGTCGTTCAACATACTCTTCCAGTCGATTCGATTCCGTGGCAGATTTTAATGAACTAGATCGGTGCATTAGCCGTGGAATGCCAGGCGCCATGATGCCGGGATTTTATAACCACAACTACCAGATTCTGCAGACTCCAGATTACGTGACGATTCTCGTTGAGATGGTCCACGACGTGCGCATAATTCCCATGGATGGACGGGGACGTCTGGATCCGACTGTGCGGCAGTGGCTGGGGGACGCGCGTGGGCACTGGGAGGGAAATACGCTGGTGGTGGAAACGACAAACTTCGCCGACAAGGTTAACGGACGGCAGGAGTTAGGTCACACTCAGGGCGGTGGCACCGTTTTTGGAGGCGACGAGAACCTCCGTTTAGTGGAGCGTTTTACGCGCGTCAGTGCGGATATGATCGACTATGAGTTCACCGTTGTTGATCCGACGGTGTGGCAGAGTCCTTGGAGGGCATCGCTACCCATGACCGCGATTGAGGGTCCATTGTTCGAGTACGCTTGCCATGAAGGCAACTACGCACTCGGCAATATTTTGGTCGGTGCTCGCCTCGAAGAGGCCGTCGGTCAGGCGCGTGAGCGGTAGATTTCGGTCCTTGTTCACATCATCTAGGTTCAGGAATTAAGAGTACACGGTGGCGGGTCATTTAGCGATGCGGTCGGGGAACCCAGCACTCACAGCGGACACGTTTGCCACGTTTCCGGCAGTTGCGGATGACCAGGCGATGACGATCGGTGGAACCGTCAACAAGACGGCGTTGTCGCTTCTTATTCTTCTAATCGCGGCAAATTTTGTGTGGAACCGCGGCGCGAGTGATCCGTTGTTATGGACCTTCACGCTGGTCGGCGTTATTGGAGGCTTTTTAGTGGCAATCGCCACTGTTTTTAAGCAGACCTGGGCACCATTAACAACACCACTTTACGCCGGATTAGAAGGACTCGCACTAGGTGGCATCTCTGTTGTGTTTGAGGCTACATATCCAGGCATCGTGAGCCAAGCCGTGTTTCTCACGTTTGGAACGTTGGGTGCGCTGCTGGCAGCATACCGTTCCGGTGTCATTCGGGCCACGGAGAATTTCAAGTTGGGCGTCGTGGCGGCGACTGGAGGTATCGCGTTACTCTACGGTCTCAGTTTCATTTTAGGGTTCTTTGGCATGAGTGTACCGCTGATTCACTCCAGCGGCACGTTCGGCATTCTCTTCAGTATCTTTGTTGTCGTTATTGCTGCGCTTAACTTGGTTTTGGACTTCGATTTTATCGAGCAAGGCGCCGAGCGCAGGGCACCCAAATACATGGAGTGGTACGGAGCATTTGGGCTACTGGTAACGCTCGTGTGGCTCTATCTCGAGATCCTCCATTTGCTTGCGAAGCTGCAATCCAAGCGTTGAACTTCTGAAACGCATTATAACTATCGATCATCGCCGTTCTTTGATCGTTACGGGTAGGGACCTATAACCTCATGGCAATCACGCTCACGGTGAACGGGCAGACCCATTCTCTTGATTTGGAACCGGACACACCGCTGCTTTGGGTGATCCGCGACACGCTCGGCTTGACGGGTACGAAGTTTGGGTGCGGAATTTCGGCATGCGGTGCCTGCACCGTGCACCTGAATGGGCGCGCTGTACGTTCGTGTACCCTGCCAGTCTCGGCTGCCGATGGCGCCACTGTTACCACGATCGAGGGTTTGGCCCAGGACGGAACACTCCATAGGGTTCAACAGGCATGGATCACGCATCAAGTACCCCAGTGCGGGTATTGCCAATCTGGAATGATTATGGCTGTTGCTGCTCTGCTGGAGGAGCGCCGTAATCCGAGCGATGCCCAGATAGACGGCACCATCACGAATATCTGCCGCTGCGGTACATTTGCCCGAGTGCGGCGCGCCATTCATACACTCGCGGACGAGAAATAGGACAGCCGATATGGGGAAATGGACCAGGCGCGCCTTCATCGGCACTGGCACCCTCGTGGGGGGCGGTTTCGTGCTGGGTATTGCAGGTGTAGCACTGTCACCTAGTCGGCACAGTGTTGTTTCGGAGGACGCTCTCGAAAACGGTGAGCTCACGACCTGGATCACGGTCACTCCCGATAACGTTGTAACTGTTTTAGTGCCGCATTGTGAGATGGGACAAGGATCGCAAACCGCGTTGGCGATGATGGCAGCCGAGGAAATGGAGGCAGCATGGGATCTGGTGCGGATCAAGGAAGCGCCAGCGCTTGATGCTTACGCCAATGCTTACGTTCTCCGCGCGTTCGTTGGTGATTCGATCCCAGTGCCACTAGAGCGCGCAGTTGACTATGGCACATACCGTTTGGCCCGATGGTTTGGGCTTCAGATGACTGGGGGCTCCACCGCCGTACGCGGTACCGGGCATTACGGCATGCGGATTGCCGGTGCGGCGGCCAAGGAGATGCTCATCGAGGCTGCAGCGGAACGTTTTGGGGTGCCTTCTTCTGACTGTACGGTTCGTAATTCACGAGTGACTCATGTGGAGTCTGGACAAAGCGCGACTTTTGGCGCGCTCGCGACATCGGCCGCGGGACGCTCCGTACCATCGAATCCAGTCTTGAAGGACCCGAGTACGTACACAATCCGCCGTACTGCGCGGCAACGTTTTGATATTCCCTCAAAAGTCGATGGAACTGCGGTTTATGGGATCGACTTCACGCTTCCGGAGATGTTGTATGCCGCCGTTGATATCGCGCCTGTATTTGGGGGCAGGTTGTTGTCGGTCGATACTCGCCCGGCTGAGGCTATGCGTGGGGTTAAAC
>Ga0310345_10002879_pt1 | contig 16903 bp, 8 predicted proteins | sample HC15DNA20500_MG_FD_204667 | JGI IMG/M metagenome (GOLD analysis project Ga0310345, IMG submission 204667) | Marine microbial communities from station ALOHA, North Pacific Subtropical Gyre - HC15-DNA-20-500_MG | ecosystem: Environmental > Aquatic > Marine > Oceanic | place: Pacific Ocean: North... | reverse complement strand
GGGCCATCTCGGCGGCCCGCGCGAAGGCGCGGGCCGCGGCCGGCCCCTCCTGCCGGACCGCCCGCACGACGCCGAGCGCGACGAGGGCGCCCGCGGAGGCGGGGTCGAGCTCGAGGGCCCGGAGGGCGGCCCCGAGCGCGTCGGGCCCCTCGCCGGGCCGGGCGTACCCGTAGTAGCCGAGGAGGGCCCGGGCCTCGGCGACCCCCGCCCACGCGGCCGCCGGCTCCGGGGACCGGTCCGCGGCCTCGCCGAACAAGGCGAGCGCGCGGCGGAGGCCCCGCTCCGTCCGCTGCTCGAGGTGGACGCGGGCCCGGGTCCGGAGGAGGTAGGCGTCGAGGTCCGGGGCGGCCGGCGGGGCGGGGCGGGGGCCCGCGGCCGGACCGGCCAGCTCGCCGTGGACGGTCTCGGTGATCCGGTCGGCCAGCTCGGCCTGGAGGTCGAACGCGGCCGCGGCCGAGAGGTCCCGGTCGAGCGTCTCCGCCCACCGGACCCGCCCGTCCCGCCCGTCGACCACCTGGACCGTCAACCGGACCCGGCCGGCGGCGGCCCGGACGACCCCCTCGACGAAGGTCCCCGCCCCGAGCGCCCCGGCGTCCCCGCGGACGAGGGACCCCCGCGAGATGACGGTGAGGGCGGGGTCCCGCGCGAGCGTGGCCAGCACGTCGAGGTGGAGCCCGGTCGCGAACGTCTCGGCGGTGGGCCCGCCGGTCGCGACCTCGAACGGGAGGACGGCCACCCGCCGGGGGTCCGGCCCCACCGGGCCGCCGCCGGCGACGGCCGCGGACGCCGGCCGGAGGCGGACCCGCGCGACGGCGGCCTCGACCTCCGGCGACGGCGCCGCCCCGAGCTCGGCCTCGAGGCGGCGTGCGAACGCCGCGTGAGCGGCGAGGGCGCCCGCCCGGTCCCCCGCCCGGTCGAGGAGGTCGACGAGGAGGACGTGGGCGTCGTCGGAGAAGGGGGCCAGGTCGGACGCCCGCCGGGCCCACGACCGGGCCGCCCCCGGGTCCCCGTCCCGCCCGGCCGCCTCCGCGAGCGACCGGGCCGCGTCCGACGCCAGGGCCCGGAGCCGGCGGCGCTCCCCGTCGAGCCAGTGGTCGAACGCGGCCGAGGCCCCCCGGACGTGGAACCCCTCGAGGAGGTCCCCCCGGTAGAGCCCGAGGGCCCGCTCGGGATCGCCGTCCGCTAGGGCCCCCTCGAAGGCCGACACGTCGACCCCGAGGGCCCCGGGCGGGACGCCGACCTCCTCGGCCCCCCGGTTCACCACGACCCCGTCGCCGACGGCCCGACGGACGTGGTGGAGCAGGTTGCTCAGCGCGTTCCGGGCCGGCCCCTGCCCGCGCTCGGGCCAGAAGAGCGGGAGGAGCGCGTCGCGTCGGTGGAACCCCCGGGGGCGGGCGACGGCGAGGTAGGCCAGGAGGGCCACCCGCATCGGGCCGGCCAGGAGGCGGTCGGCGTCGGGCACGTCCTCGAGCGCGGTCGGGCCGAGGAGGCGGAGGCGGACGGGGGCGCGCTCGGTCATCTAAGGGCAAGCTAAGACCGGCTAACGGGCCTCCAAGGCCCGGTCGCTATCCATGGGCCCCCGCTCGCCCCACGACCGATGCCCCCCACGCCCGCCCCGACCGGAGGGGCCCTCCACGGCCTCCTCGGCGACCGGCTCGTCCGACCCGGCCACGCCGAGTACGACCCCGCCCGCCGGACCTGGAACGGGCTGTTCGACCCCCGGCCGGCCGCCCTCGCGCGGTGCCTCACGCCCGCCGAGGTCGCCGCCGCCGTGTCCGCCGCCCGCCGCTCCGGGGCCGGGCTCTCGGTCAAGAGCACGGGGCACTCGTACGCCGGCCGGAGCGTGTGCGAGGGGGGGCTCGTCGTCGACGTCTCGCGGATGGACGCCGTCCGCGTGGACCCCGAGGCCCGGACCGCCCACGTCGGCCCGGGGGCCCGGTGGGCCGCCGTCGACGCGGCGACCCAGGCGCACGGGCTCGCCACGACCGGGGCGACCGTCTCGACCGTCGGCGTGACGGGGTACACCCTGGGCGGCGGGACGGGCCACCTCGCGAGGGCGCTCGGGCTCGGGCTCGACAACCTCCGCGCGGCCGACGTCGTCCTCGCCTCGGGCGAGCGGGTCGGGGCGAGCGAGCGCGAGAACGCCGACCTCTTCTGGGCCCTCCGGGGCGGGGGCGGCAACTTCGGCGTCGTGACCGGGCTCGAGCTCGCGCTCCACCCGGTCGGGCCGGAGGTGGCCGCGGGCCAGATCGTCTACCCGATGGCCGCGGCCCCCGCCGTCCTCCGCCACTGGCGGGACGCGATGGCCGGGGCCCCCGACGGGCTCCAGTGCTACCCGTTCGTCCTCCGGGTCCCGCCGGTCGACCCGTTCCCGGAGGCCCTCCACGGGGCGACCGCGCTCGACCTCGTCGTGAGCTACGCGGGCCCGGTCGAGGAGGGGCTCGCCGCGATCGACGCGCTCCGCGGCGCGGCCGAGCCGGCCCTCGACCTCGTCGGGCCGACGCCCTACGCCGGCCTCCAACGGGCGTTCGACGCCGGGATGCCGGGCGGGCTCCGGTGGTACTCGCGGGCCCACTACCTCCGTGCGCTCCCGGACGAGGCCGTCGACGCGCTCGTCGGGCTCGTCGACCCGCTCCCGAGCCCGGCCTCCGTCGTGTACCTCGAGCCGCTCGGGGGCGCGATCGCCCGGGTCCCCCACGGCGCGACCGCCTTCGCCCACCGGGCGGCGCCGCTCTCGCTCCACGTGTTCCCCGGCTGGGCCGACCCGGCCGACGACGCCCGGATGGCCGCGTGGGCACGGGGCGTCCACGAGTCGATGGCCCCCTACGCGACGGGCGGGGTCTACGTCAACCTCCTCGGCCCCGACGAGCGGGCCCGGGTGCCGGCGTCCTACGGCGACCACTACGGCCGGCTCCGCGAGATCAAGCGCCGCTACGACCCGGACAACGTGTTCCGCTCGAACCACAACGTCGCGCCCGCCGACGACGTCTGACCCCGAACGCACGCAGACCCCTCTCCCAACCATCCCTCCCGATCCCATGCTACGCCACACGACCGCCGCTCTCTTCACCGCCCTCGTCCTGGGGCTCGCCGCCACCGGGTGCGACGGGGTCTCCACGGACCCCTCGTCCGAACGCAGCGGCCTCGCGGAGGCCGCGAGCCCGACGGTCAGCGCCGCCGCGAGCGGGGTGCTCGGAGGGCAGGGCGCGACCGGCCCCTCGCCCGTAGCCCGGGCCGCCCAGGCACGGTCCGGGGACCGGGGGCGCGGCCCCGCGGCGGGGGACGAGGTCTACGGCGGCATCGACCCCGCTGTTTATGACATCGCCGCGGCCCCCGACGGGAGCGTCCTCTTCACGCAGGACGCCTCCGTCAAACAGGTCCGGTTCGGCGAGGTCAGCCACGTGACGGACCTCCCCGCCGTCGGCGACGACTTCGGTAGGGTGACGACCGCGAACGGCCTGGCCGTCACCGGCCGGCGGAGCTTCTTCGCGACGACGGGCGGGACCGACGCCGCCCTCGGGGCCGGCCTCTGGCACGTGACCGCCAGCGGGCCCCGCCTCGTCGGAGACATCGAGGCCTTCGAGACCGACGTCAACCCCGACGAGACGTGGTGGAAGAACGCGGCGTGCGAGGAAGTTGAGGAAGATCCGGACACCCCGGCCCCCGAGGGCTACACGGCCGGCCCGCAGTCGAACCCGTACCACCTCACGACCGACGGGGGCCGGACGGCGCTCGTGGCCGACGCGGCCGGGAACGCCCTGCTCGCCGGCGGGGTCGGCGGCGGCCTCGACTGGGTCGCCGTGTTCGCGCCCCCCACCGCCGACGGGTCGGCGTCGGCCGACCCCGCGGACTGGCTCGTCCTCTTCGAACTCCCCGACGAGACCTGCTACGTCCAGCCGGTCCCGACCTCCGTCGCCGTCGGCCCCGACGGGGCCTACTACGTGGGCGAGCTGACCGGGGCCATCACCGCGTCCTCCGGCGTCTCCGACATCCGGGGGCTCGCCCGGGTGTGGCGGATCGAGCCCGGCGCCCGGAACGTGCGGTGCCCCTCGGACCAATGCGAGCTCGCGCTCTCCGGTCTGACCTCGGTGATCGACCTCGCCTTCGGGCCCGACGGGGCGCTCCACGTCGTGGAGTACGACGAGGCCGGCTGGCTCGGCCTCTTCACCGGCTCGCTGGAAGGGGGGACGGTGAGCCGCTGCGAGGTCGGCGGCGCGCCCGACGCCTCCGCCGCGTGCAGTCCGGTCGCCGGGGGCCTCTTCCTCCCGAGCGCGATCACGTTCGACAAGCGGGGCGGCCTCTGGCTGCTCGAGGGGAACATCACCGGGCCCACGATCCGACAGCTTGACCTGGGCTGACAGCGCCCCCGGAAGCACCGGCTCGGAAGCACCGGCCCGGAAGCACCGGGTGGCGGCGACCGACGGGCCGCCATGCCGACGGGCCACCCCGACTCGGAGGGCCGCATCAACCCACCGGTGGGCGCCGTCGGCACGCCCGAACGCGACCACCCACTCTGTACTCGACCCCCACCGTGATGACTCGTTCGTTCCGTCTCGCCCTCGTGTCCCTGTTCTCCGTCGCCCTCGCCGGGTGCGGCGGTGAGGCGCCCCCCGATGCGACGCCCCCCGGTGCGACGCCCGAAGGCGACGTCGCGGCGTCTGCTGCGGAGGAGCCGGTGTTCCCGGAGTCGGTCGAGGACCAGAAGTGCAGCCTGCTCACGGCCGACGACGTGGCCGCCGCCGTCGGCGTGCCCGTCGCGGCCGTCTCGTCCCGGGTCGACTGCCTCTACACCTGGGAGGCCGGGGGCGGCGCCCCCGCCGGCTCGGTGTTCCTGATGTCGCTCGACGTGGACGAGTCGGTGGAGCGGGCCCAGCGCGAGTTCGCGCGGCGGACCGAGGACGTGACGGCCGGCGAGGTGGCCGCCCAGCAACGGGCGTTCGCCGAGGCCGTCGATGGGCGTCAGGCAGAGGGGTCGGTCACCGACACCGAGGCGGCGACCGGCTCGGCGCTCACCGACGCCATGACCGCCGAGAGCATCACGCACCGCCCGCTGGCGGGCGTCGGCAGCGAGGCCGTCGTCCACGACCGGGGCTCGGCCTACGTCCGCCTCGGCAACGCGCGCATCCGGTTCACCGGCACGTGGGACGGCGAGGACCACATCGCGCCCGAGGTGGCGCGGGCGGTCGGAAGCGCCGTCGTCGACCGCCTAGACGCTCTCTTGTGACCCACCCTTCCCGCCCCCGCCGTTCGCGAGCGGTTTCCCCACGGCGCCCCGCGGTTCTCTGCCCCAGTCCGCGTGCCTGCCCGGTCCGCGTGCCTGCCCGGTCCGCGTGCCTGCTCCTCACGCTCTCGGAATTCGGCTTCCAAGCCGGGGCCGGCGTGACCCGCTGGCGGAACGGGCGGGGGCGGGCTAGTCCTCGCCGGGCCCGCCCTCTTCCGAGCCGTCGTCGGGGCCTTCGTCGGCCCCCTCGCCGTCGGCCCCCTCATCGGACCCGATCACGGTGAACGACTCGACCTCGAGGACCGGCCGGAACAGGAACCCCTGGAAGCCGGGCGCGGCGGGGTTGCCGCGCGTCACGAACGACTTCTCGACGTCGAAGTCGATGAGCACGTCGACCTCGCCGTCGGCCGCGTCGACCTCGTAGTCGGGCAGGGTCACCTTGATCCCGCTCTGCCGGGCGCTCGGGAGCTTGAGGTCGTACACCGACCCGTCGGCGAACCGGACCTCGGCGTCCTCGCCCACGAAGAACCGGAGCTTGTTGTACGACCCGTCGGCCGGGATCGAGAACCGGTCGACGAGGAGCGTGTCGACGCCGTCGCGGAGGTCGAGGAGGTTGAGCTCGACGGGGTCGCCGTCGAACAGGACGATCCGGTCGAGGACCTCGTCGAGGCCGGTCGTGTCGTCGTCGGGCACGTCGCGGTCGGCGGCGAGCAGCTCGATCCGCGTGATCGTGACGACGGCCGCGTCGGCGAGGTCGAACGGGAACGGGTCGTCGGTGAGGCGGACGGTCAGGCGGGCCTCGCCGGTCGCGGGGTCGGCGGAGTCGCAGGCCTGGATGGAGAGGGCGAGGGCGATGAGGAGCCCGGCGAGGATGAAGGCGCGCATGGGGGGACGGCGGTGGTGGGAGGTCGTCGAGGGCTATGATCGGCCAGTGGCCCGGCCTTCCCAAACACCCGGCGCGTTCGGGGGGGCGGATTCGCCATTTCCGGACCGAAATCATCGGTCCCGCACCTCCCCCTCACTTGCTCATCGGGTGGCCGCGAGGGGCGCCCTACGAGTCGGTCGCCGCCGAGGGCGACGGACTCCGACCGCGCGAGCCGCGGGACCAGTCCCGACGGGACGCACCCCGAGGACGGAGCGCACCCCGAGAAGGCGATGAGGGGCGCCGGGCGGGAGCGCGTACTGTCCCGGGTTCGTGGGTGGGGCGCGGGACGGCACGTCAGGAGAGGCGCCGCGGGCCAAGCCGGGCACAGCGCCCGCCACTCGAGGTACGAGGACGACTGAGTCGGCGGTCGCCCCCGGCCCGACCGCGCTGGGGCCGGCGGCCGAGCGCGTCGTCCGCTGCGCCGCGGTTGGGGGCGCCGCCGGCCCTGTGGTGGACGGGGGCCCAATACCTGCCCGCCCGTTAACGCGCCCGTCGCGACGGGGGCCGCTCACCCCACGTACCTCCTACCAAAACCAGGCGACGATCCCAGCCGTGGCGGTCAGGAGGAGGGCGGCGAACACCCGGTAGTCGGAGCCCGCTCTCCCGTCGGCGTCGGGGCGGGCCAGCGCCGGCGTCCAGACGTGGGCGACGGAGGCCTCTGGGGGAGGGGGGCCGAGGAGGCTCACCGCCACGAGGGAGAGCCCGCTCCCAGCGAACACGATCGCGGAGACGTAGAGGAAGTGGATCTCTACGGGCCACAGGAGGAGCGCCAGTCCGATCCCGACGGCGAGCGCGGCCGCGGCCCCGCCAGCTGTCGCTCGGCGCCACAGGGCCCCGAACAGGAAGCAGGCGGCGATGGGGGGGGTGAGGTACGCCAGGGTCATCTGGAGGTACTGCCAGAGCGAGGGGAACCGGCCGATCTGGGGGGCCCAGAGCATCCCGAGTCCGAGCACCGTGACCGTCGTCGCGCGGCCGATCGTTACGAGCGCCCGCCCTGAGAAGGAGGGCGAGATCCGCCTGGCGAAGTCCATCGTGACCAGCGTCGCGGCCGCGTTGAGGGTCGAGTCGAGGCTCGACATGAGGGCGGCCAGGAGCGCGACGAGCACGGCTCCCCGGACGCCCACCGGGAGCACGTCGACGATGAGCGTCGGGAAGGCGAGGTCCGGGCGGGCGAGGTCGGGGTAGAGCGCCCGCGCGTAGAGGCCCGGGAGGACGACGAGGAACAGGATCGGGAGCTTGAGCGTGCCGGCCAGGAGCGCCCCCCGGCGGCCGTCGTCGAGCGTCCGCGCCCCGAGGGCCCGCTGCACGACGTACTGGTTGGCGCACCAGTAGTAGATGCCGAGGAGCGGGACGCCGGTCACGAGGCCGAGCCACGGGAGGGTCGGGTCGTCGAGCGGCTGGACGAGGTGGCGCGAGGCCTCGGGCGTCGCCGCGACGACCTCCGCCCACGTCGTCTCGCCGGTCACGATCACGGCCACGGCCGCGGCGCCCGCCAGCAGCACGACGGCCTGCACGGCGTCGGTGTAGACGACGGCCTTCAGCCCCCCGACGGCCGTGTACAGGCCGGTCGCGGTGCCCACTCCCAGGATCGCCACCCACATCGGGACCTCGGGGAACAGCAGCTGGACCACCAGCGCCGACCCGTAGAGCGCCCCCGCCGATTCCAGGAACACGTTGAGGACGATCGCGATGCCCGACACGGTGAGCCGGATCCGCGAGTCGAACCGCCGCTCGAGGTACTCGGGCAGGGTGTAGACCCGCGCCCGGAGGTACAACGGGAGGAACACCACCACGAACACGACGAGGGCGATGACCGCGAACCACTCGTAGTTGAACACCGAGATGCCGGACCGGTACGCGTCGCCCGTCAGCCCGATGAACGACGAGCTCGAGATGTTGCTGGCGAACAGCGAGGCCCCGACGATCGGCCACCCGAGCGAGCGCCCGGCGAGGAAGTAGTCCTCCTCGGTCGACTGGCGGCGGGCGGCCCAGAGCCCGAGCAGGAGGACCCCCACGAGGTACGCGGCCATGACGAGGACGTCGGCGGTCGCGAGCCGGATCGGCGTCATGGGGGGGCGTGAGGTCGGGGCGGCCCAGGTTACGCACCGCGCCCGCTCGCCGGGGTCCCCGGCGCGTGCCCGTGGCGGGCGGCCTCGGGCGCTAGCGCACGACCGTCAGCCACCGCGCGGCCGTGGCCCCCCCGGTCGTCAGGCGGACGCCGTAGACGCCGCTCGGCAGCGCCGACACGTCGGCCGCGAACGAGTGCGTGCCCGCCGCCAGCGGGCCGTCGTGGAGGCGGAGGACGCGCCGGCCCAGCGCGTCGAACACGTCGACGGTCGCGCGCCCGGCCTCGGCCAGCCGGACCTCTACTCCCACGGTTTCGCGGGCCGGGTTGGGGCGGGGGAGGCCCAGCGCGACGGCGCTCGCCGGTCCGGGCTCGGCCGCCGTCTCGACGGTCGGGTCGGCGGTGAGGAGCGCCTCGGGGACCGTCTGGAACGGGACGTTCGGGCCGGTCCACAGGAGCGCCGCCTCGGCGAGCCGCGCGTCGTCCCGGACCTCCATGCGGATCGGGACGTCGCCGACCGGCAGCGCCGCGGAGCCCGACTCACGGCGGGGCCCGGAGCCCGCCCACGCGTCCACGACCAGTTCGCCGTCGACCCACAGCCGCGCGCCGTCGTCGGTGGCCGTCGTGAACCGGTAGCGCCCGGCGGCGGGGACGGAGAGGACGCCGCGCCAGCGGACCGAGAACCCGCTCGTCGGCAGGCCCTCGACGGGCGCGTCGGTGCCCCAGTCGAAGCTGACCTGCGGGTCGGTCCGCGTGACGGGCTCGCCGCCGAGGTCGGGCGTCGGGAAGTACTCCGCCACGAGGCCCCGCGGCCTCCCTTCGGCCACGGCCACGCCGGTCCCGTGGAACCGGACCCAGTTGAGGTCGAACAGCCCGGACGAGGCGCCGTTGCCCCGGAAGACGAGGTAGAGCGCGAACGTCCCGCCCGGGTCCTCGATCGGTACCGTCACGTCGCGGTACGGCGTCCCGTCCGACGACGGCGTGACGCGGGCCGAGGCGAGGAGCGGCCCGTCCGGCGCGTCGGCGCGGAACTCGACCCGCCCGCCGGCGCCGCCGAGCGACACCCGGACCGTCGCGAACGAGACCCCGCCGAGGTGGACGGGGTCGAAGGCCACCCAGTCCCCGTCGTCGATGGACGAGACGTCCGCCGCGCCGGACCAGTCCTCGGTCCCGGCCACGGCGATGCCCGACTGGCGGGTGTAGTGCTCGGCCTCCTGCTTGTTCGGCCGCAGCACGATCTGGCGCCGCCCGGTGAGCGAGCCGACGCCCTCGGCGCCCGCGTCCGCGTAGCGGGCCTCGACGACGACGAACACGTTCTCGCCGTCGGCGCCGTGGCCGCCCGGCGTGCGGAATCCGCCCTCGCAGCCCGGGTACTCCTCGAGTGGGTGGTTGTGGTCGTCGTGCCCTACGCCCGGCTGGACCACGACGTCGGCGCAGGCGATCGTGCCCGCCTCGGTGCTCCCGTCCTCGGGGTCCGAGACCGCCACGTCGTAGCGGAGCGAGTCGCCCCAGGCGAAGAACCCGCCGTCGGTGGGGAGCGCGGCCGTCACGACCGGCGTCGAGTTGCCGACGACGATCGGGATGGCCGCCGTCGCCGTCCGGCCGTTCGGGTCGGTGACCGTGAGGCGGGCCGTCACCGACCCGTTCTCGGCGTACGTCCACTCGGCGGTCGGCGCCGTTACGTCAGTGACGTCGTCGCCGTCGAGGTCCCACGCGTACGTCAGGGGCAGGCCCTCGGGGTGGCGCGTGCCCGTGCTGGTGAACGAGACCGTGAGCGGGGCCGGGCCGCTCGTCGCCGAGGCCTGCGCCGCGGCGACCGGCGACTGGTCGCCGCCCGTGTACGCGATCCGCCGGAGGGCCGCCTCGGGGTTGTCGCCGCCGTAGCCGGCGCCCCACTCGACGACGTAGAACGCGCCGTCGGGCCCGAGCTCCATGTCGATGGGCCGGTTGAACTCGAGGCTCGGGAGGAACCGCTGGAACGCGAGCGGCTGGCCGTCCTCGTCGAGGTGCGTCTCGACGATCCAGTTCCGCGACCACTCGTAGACGAACACGGACCCGTCGAAGTAGTCGGGCAGCGCCGCGCCGCCGGGCGTCGAGGAGCTCACGACCGGCCCGGCCATGACCGTCCGCCCGCTGCCGTCGGGGATGCCCGGGAACTCGGGCGACGGGGCGTACGGGTACCACGCCCACGCCGGCTCGGCCGGGGGCAGCGCCACCGGCGCCTCGTCCACGTTCGGCGAGTCGTTGACGACGGCCGCGCAGTCGAACGCCGCGCCGACCCCGCCCGTCGCGAAGTCGACGTCGCGGTACGGCTGGTTGTCGGCGATGCAGTAGGGCCACCCGAAGAAGCCGGCCTCGCGGGCCTGGTTGACCTCGTCGTAGCCGCGCGGGCCGCGGTTCGAGCCGTTCGAGGCGTCCGGCCCGACGTCGCCCCAGTAGAGCCACCCGCGGTCGGGGTCGAGGCTGATGCGGAACGGGTTGCGGAGGCCCATGGCGTAGACCTCCGGCCGGCCCTCAGAGCCGTCGGCGGGGAAGAGGTTGCCGTCGGGGATCTCGACCGAGCCGTCGGCGAGGGGGCGGACGCGGAGGACCTTGCCGCGGAGGTCGAACGGGTCGCCCGACGTTCGCTGGGCGTCCCACGACTCCCGCCCGGGCCGCTCGTCGATGGGCGCGTAGCCGCTCGAGTCGAACGGGTCGGTGTCGTCGCCCGTGGCGACGTAGAGGAGCCCGTCGGGCCCGAAGGCGAGCGATCCGCCCGAGTGCCCGCCGTGGTCGCGGTCGGTGCGGACGGTGAGCAGGACCGCCTCGGACCCGGGGTCGATCGCGTCGCCGACGACGTCGAACCGCGAGAGCCGCTGGATCGGCTCGGCGCCCGCGGGCGAGTAGTAGAGGTAGGCCCAGCCGGTCGTCTCGAAGTCCGGGTCGAGCGTGATGCCGAGGAGCCCGTCCTCGAACGACGTCGTGACGGGCAGCGTGGCGGCGGTCCGCGTGACGTTCGTCTGCGGGTCCCAGACGGTGACGGCCCCGCCGCGCTCGGCCACGAACACGCGGCCGTCGGGGGCGACCGCGAGCTCCATCGGGTCGGTCACGTCGCCGTCGAGCGTCGTGATCTCCCAGCTCGTCTCGACCGTCGCCGAGCAGTCGCCCGCGACCCAGCCGGCGGCCCAGCCGAGGCCGCCCCAGAGGTGCCCGACGAAGTCGGCCTCGGCGAACGACGCGCCCGTGTGGCCGCCCGCCGTGTAGAACGAGCGCCCGCCCTCGTAGACGTGGCACCACGCGATGGGGTGGTCGCCGGGCATCGTCCCGCCGTTGTACGTCGTCTCGTCGAGCGTCGCCAGCACGTGGACGTCGCCGCGCGGCGACCGGCGGAAGTTGTACCACTCGTCGGTCCGCGGCCACGTCGCCGGGAGGTCCCGCGTCGCCGGGTGCGCGCGGTCGACCACGTGGACGACCGCGCCGGGCGTCCCGGGCGGGTGGCTCTCGAAGTAGGCCCCGACGAGGCCACCGTACCACGCCCAGTCGTACTCCGTGTCGGCCGCCGAGTGGACCCCGACGAAGCCGCCGCCCGACCGGATGTAGTCCTCGAACGCCGCCTGCTGGCCGGCGTCGAGCACGTCGCCGGTCGTGTTGAGGAAGACGACCGCGTCGAAGCCGGCGAGGCCGGCCGGCGAGAAGGCCGACGGGTCCTCGGTCGCCGTCACGGAGAACCCGTGCGCGTCGCCGAGCTGGCGGACCGCCGCGATGCCGTCCGGGATCGAGGCGTGGCGGAAGCCGGTCGTCCGCGAGAAGACGAGGACCGAGCCGCCGTCCTGGGCGTGGGCGACCGGCCCCGACGAGACGCCGAGGCCGAAGAGGACGGCGGAGAGGAGGAGTCGCATCGGGCGCGAAAACGTTTTCAAAAAACCCAAGCTACGCGCGACGGTCGGAGGGCGGGGACTACCGGCGCGACGCCGCCTGGTACCGTTCGAACACGCCGCGTGCCGCCGCCGTGTCCCCCCGCAGCACGAGCAGTCGCGCCCGGTTGAACAGCATCTCGGGCGAGTCGGGCGCGACCGCCTCCGCGGCGTCGAGGAGCGCGTCGGCCGCGCCGAGCCGCCCCCGGCGGAGGGCGACGGCTGCGAGCGCGTTGTAGCTGAACGCGTCGCGGGCGTGGATCGTGGCGTAGCGCCCGAGCCGGGCGGTCTCGTCGTCGTAGGCCGGGTCCGCGAGCGCGTACCCGACGGCCCGCGCCATCAGCGGCTCGTTGAAGGGCTGCCAGGGGAGGAGGCCGCCGTAGAGGCGGAGCGCGTCGAGCGTGTCGCCCTCCGCGCGTGCCTGCCGCCCCGCGAGGTCGAGCGCGTTCATGATCGGGAGGTTCTCGACGGCCACGCGGGCCGCCAGCGCCTCGGCCCCGTCGGCCGCCCGCATCCGCCGGGCCTCGGCGCGGGCCGCCTCGGCCGCCTGCTCCGGCGTCCGGTCCTTCCGGAACGGGTAGCCGCTCGTGAGGACGGTCAGCTGGAGCCGCGAGACGCCTTCCTCGACGGGGTCGATGGCGTGGGGGGACGGCCCGGGGGCGTCCGCCTCGGCGAGCGCGGGGAGCGTCGCGCGGAGCGCGTCGGCGAAGGCGTCGGCGAGGAGGGCGTAGCCGCGAGCCGTCGGGTGGAGGTGGTCGGCGAAGAGCGCCGCGCCCTCGACGCCGCCCGGGCTCGCCTCGCGGAACCGCGCCTGGGCGTCGACGAGCGTCACGTTCGCGAACTCGCTCGCGAGGCGGCGGACGACCCCGTTGAGCGCCTCGGGCGCGCGGAAGCGGAGGCCGTCCGCCTCCTTGGCGTCGAGGAAGGCCTCGCGGGCCGCCGCGGTGTCGCCGGCCGCGAGCAGCCGGCGCCCCCGCGCGAACGCCCCGGCGGCCTCGGGCCCGTCGCCGAGCGGGGGCTGGTCGGCGAGGTTGGACGTCAGGGTCGAGAGGACGACCGGGACGCCGGCCTCGGCGAAGACCCGGAGCGCGTCGCGGAGGTTGGCCTCGTACTGAGCGAGCCCGGCCCGATAGATGTCGCCGTCCAGGTCGATGGCGGCCTCGCGGACCACGCGCGCCATCATCGTGCGGGACTCCGCCGCGTCCGTGTCGCCGCGGCCGAACAGGTCGCTCAAGGCGGCGACCGTCGACCACTGGCCGGCGCGGATGAGGAAGCGCTTGAGCGGGATCGACGTGCCGGTCCAGCCCTGCGTGCCGCCGGTCCCGTAGGCGCCGTAGAACTCGTTGTGGCCCGAGTAGATGACGACGGCGTCGGGGCGGAGCGCGGCGACGGGCTCGGCGAGGGCCCACAGCGTGTAGCTGTTGGTGGCCGTCATCCCGAGGTTGGCGACCTCGACGGGCCGGCCGGGGAGCATCGTCGCGAGCCGGTCCTCCAGACGCGCCGGGAACCCGTACGTGAACGTGTACGGGAAGCCGGCCGTCGTCGAGCCGCCGAGGGCGACGACGCGGAGTCCGTCGGCCGGTTTCTCGGTCCAGAGGGGGTCGTAGGCCACGCCGGGCCGGAAGCCGCCGAAGAACTGGCCGCCGAACTCGGGCGACAGGACGACCGCCTCGGGGTGGTCCGGCGCCGGCCGGAACGGCGCCCGCCGGGCCTCGGCGACGCCCGCCATCCGGAGCGCGCCCTCGATCAGCAGGACGGCCAGGAAGGGGAGCGCGATGGCGATCGCGCCGAACGCGATCGCCATCGATCGGGGCAGGGCGTCGGGCTCGGGGGGCGGGGGCGTTTGCACCGTGGGGGGGCGTCCGAGTAGCTTCGAAAACCTTTTCAATCTAGCCAGTCCGCCCCCGCGCATGGTCCCCACGATCCGCGACGTCGCGCAGCGCGCGGGGGTGTCGATCTCGACCGTCTCCCGAGTCCTGAACAAGTCCGCGGTCGTCGACGAGGCCAAGCGGGAGCGGGTCGAGGAGGCCGCCGAGGCGCTCGGGTACCGGCCCAACCCCGCCGCTCTCAGCCTGCTCGGCCACAGCACCGGCGGCATCGGCGTGCTCCTGCCCTACATCGCGGGCGACTTCTTCTCGGAGTTCCTCCACCGCATCGACCGGCTGACGAGCGAGAACGGGTACTTCCTGGTCGTGTCGTCGTCGCACCGGAGCGTGAAGGAGTTCCAGGCGGTGATCCAGGGCCTCAACCGCCGCGTCGACGGGCTCATCGTGATGTCGACGGAGGTCCCGGCGCAGACGGTCTGCGACTGGCTCCCGGCCGGGCTCCCGATCGTGTTCGTCAACACGGAGGTGGACCGCGACGGGATCGAGGCGGTCAACTTCGACAACCGTGGCGGGGCGTACCGGCTCACGGAGCACCTCCTCGAGCGGGGGCACCGGCGGATCGGGTTCCTCAAGGGGCCCGACGCGTCGTGCGACGCGAACGACCGCCTCGACGGCTACCGCGCGGCGCTCCGGGACCACGGGGTCGAGCCGGACCCCGCCCTCGAGGTCCCGGGCGACTTCACGATGGAGGCCGGGGAGGCTGCCGTGCCGGCGTTCCTGGCCCTCGACCCCCGCCCGACGGCGGTCTTCGCCGGCAACGACCTCTCGGCTTACGGCGTCGTGAGCGCCCTCCGGGGGGCCGGCCTCGACGTGCCCGCCGACGTGGCCGTCGCCGGCTTCGACGACATCCCGCTCTCCCGCTTCTCGTCGCCGACGCTGACGACGGTCCGGGCGCCCGTCCGGGAGATGGGGGAGGGCGCGATCGAGCGGCTCCTCGCCCAGATCAAGGGCGGCGACGGGCGAGACCGCCGGGTGGTCACGCTCGGCACGGAGGTCGTCGTCCGCGAGTCGACCGCGTCCTGAGTCCCACGCACGGCGCCGCGGGCGTCGCTATCCTCTGACCATGAAAACCTTTTCAGGCTCTCGCCTCACCGCCCGCTTCGGGCTCGCCCTCGTGTTCCTCTGGACCGTCCCGGCCACCCTCGCCCAGTCCCGCGCCGAGGTCGACGCCCGCGTCGAGGAGGTCCTCGCCGGCATGACGGTCGAGCAGAAGGCGGGCGAGATGACCCAGCTCACGCTCCAGGCCGTCTCCGCCCAGGCCGCCACCGACGAGACGACCGAGCACGTCCTCGACCCCGACAGGCTCCGCGAGGCCGTCGTGGGGCGGCACGTCGGGTCGCTGCTCAACGTGTGGGACGTGGCGTTCACGCCGGAGCACTGGGCCGAGGTCATCACCCGGGTCCAGGACCTCGCCGCCGAGCGCGAGACGGGCGTCCCGGTCCTGTACGGCATCGACGCCGTCCACGGCCACCACTACATGCGGGGGGCGACGGTCTTCCCGCACAACCTCGCGCTCGCGGCCACCTTCGACCCCGACCTCGCCCGCCAAGCGGGGCGCGTGACGGCCGTCGAGATGCGCGCGAGCGGCATCCCGTGGAACTTCGCGCCGGTCCTCGACCTCGGCCGGCAGCCGCTGTGGAGCCGCTTTTTCGAGACGTTCGGCGAGGACGTCCACCTCGTGACGGAGATGGGCGTGGCGACCGTCGAGGGCCTCCAGGGCGACGACGTCGGCGCGCCGGGGCACGTGGCGGCGTCCGGGAAGCACTTCTACGGCTACAGCGCGCCGAACACGGGGAGGGACCGGACCCCGGCGTGGCTCCCCGAGCACGTCCAGCGCGAGTACTACCTCGAGCCGTTCCGCGCCGCCATCGAGCGGGCCGACCTCCGGACGCTCATGGTCAACTCGGGCTCGGTCAACGGCGTCCCCGTCCACGGCGACGCGGCGATCCTGACCGGCCTCCTCCGGGACGAGATGGGCTTCGAGGGCGTCGTGGTGACCGACTGGGCCGACGTCGACAAGCTGGTGAGCCACCACCGCGTCGCGGCCGACCTCCGCGAGGCGACCCGGATGGTCGTGATGGCCGGCGTGGACCTGGCGATGGTCCCGTACGACTACTCGTTCACGGACCACCTGATCGCGCTCGTGGAGGACGGCGAGGTCCCGGAGAGCCGGCTCGACGAGTCGGTCCGCCGGATCCTCCACCTCAAGCTCGACCTCGGGCTGTTCGACGACCCGTACCCGGCCGAGGACCTCGTGGACGACATCGGGAGCCCGGCGCACCGGGCCGTCAGCCGCCGCGCGGCCGAGGAGGCCATCACGCTTCTCGAGAACGACGGGACGCTCCCGATCGCCCGCGGCGCCCACGTCCTCGTCACCGGCCCCGCCGCCGCCGACGCCGTCATCCAGCACGGCTCTTGGACCTACTCTTGGCAGGGCACGGTCCGCGGGATGTACCCCGACACGGCGCGGACCGTCCTGACGTCGATCCGCGACCTCGCGGGCGACGACAACGTGACGTTCGTCCCGGGCGCGACGCTCACCGAGGCGGGCGACCTCGACGCCGCCGCGGAGGCGGCCCGCCAGTCGGACGTGGCCGTCGTGGTCCTCGGCGAGTGGCCGACGACAGAGCAGCCGGGCGACATCGAGACGCTTGAGATGCCGGCCGCGCAAATCGCCCTCGCGGAGGCCGTCATCGAGACGGGCACGCCGACCGTGGTCGTGCTCCTCGAGAACCGCCCGCTCATCGTCCGCGACATCGCCGACCGCGCGGCGGCGGTCGTCATGGGCTACCAGACCGGCCCGTACGCGGGCGACGCCATCGCCGGTGTGCTGTTCGGCGAGATCAACCCGAGCGGCCGGCTGCCGTTCACGTACCCGCGGTACCCGAACTCGCTCGCGACCTACGACCACAC
>Ga0310345_10002878_pt1 | contig 16906 bp, 14 predicted proteins | sample HC15DNA20500_MG_FD_204667 | JGI IMG/M metagenome (GOLD analysis project Ga0310345, IMG submission 204667) | Marine microbial communities from station ALOHA, North Pacific Subtropical Gyre - HC15-DNA-20-500_MG | ecosystem: Environmental > Aquatic > Marine > Oceanic | place: Pacific Ocean: North... | reverse complement strand
GCCGGCGAACAGCCTTTCGACGAAATCCGCCTCCAGCCCATCAACGATCACGACAATACGGGTTGAATGGTCGGGCGTTGGCCAGTCGGGGAGCCAATGCGGTTCGTGCATAACGCCGCCGACGCAATGCACCGCCAGCGGCTGTGCCTTGCCGGCAATGCTGACAATACCCTTGAGCCGCAACAGCGCATCGGCATGCGCGGAGGTCAGTAGCTCGCAGAACGCTTCCATCGCTTTGTAGGCAATCGGCATTTCGTGCCTAAGCACGAATGTTTCGATGCCCGGATGATGCGAGGCGTGATCATGCGAATGATCATGCGGTTCGTGTCCGTGGGAATGGTCGTGTTGATCGTCCGGCAGCGCGCGCTTTGCGGTTTCTGCCGGTTCGGAAAGCAGCGAAACGAGCTTCGAGTTCGCCGCGGCTTCGATGAGAGCGGTCTTGTTGAACCGGCGCAGTAATGCTTTCACATCGGCCTCGGCGCGGGTCCTGGCATCATCGGGAACCATGTCCAACTTGGTGATCAGCACCGCATCCGCCAGCGCGATCTGGCGCCGGGCCTCAGAATGCTTTTCCGACTGATGCGCCACGTTCAGGCAATCGGCAAAGGCGATCATCCCGGAAAACCGGAATCGCGCCTGCAACTCAGGATGCCCCGTCAGCATTTGCAGAATCGGGACCGGGTCTGCCAGACCAGTTGTCTCGATCACCACGCGGTCAATTCCATCAAGCGGCAGATCAAGCAATGTGTCGGCCAGTTCGCCGCGGATCGTGCAGCACACGCAGCCATTGGCGAGTTCCACGACATTCGACCCGGCCTCGAAGAACAGATGGTCGAGGCTGGTTTCGCCAAACTCGTTGACCAAAACGGCAGTGCGCGCAAGTTCCGGCTCCTTCAGCGCAGCGTTGAGCGCTGTCGTCTTGCCGGCACCAAGGAACCCGGTGATCACGTATATCGGAGTCGCTGCCATTGCCGCTACAGGTTCCTTGGCCGGGGTGTTGGAACCGGTATTGCTCCCGGTGAAGCATTCTGCGGCACGCTGGGCCCGGTAGCTGGCACCCCATCAATATCGAGCCTGGTATATTGGGGCCGCCTGCTGGGCACCGGAACACTGCCCCGAGGTACAAGCCGTGCCGTCAGAAACGCGTCGCTTGGAGGCGCATCCACCCCACCGGTTGTGACCTGAAGTATTCCACCGATCTCCCGCCTCGGCCCCAGTTCCGGCGAGTCGATTTTCGCCAGACCGGCGCCGGGGTCGTAGCGCTCCTCATAGGCATCCTGGCTGCATATCGTGCCCCGCTGGCTCGCCGGTCCCGTGGCGGCGGACTGGCGGACAAACTGCGATACCGGTCTGGTGTCACCAACCGGAGCGCCAAAGGACGTGCGCAGCAGCCGCGCCGTTTCCACAGCGCGCTCGGTCTGTGAAAACGCTCCCAGCACCACTGCGATAAGCTGTGCGCCGCCGCGCGTTGCCGACGCGATGAAATTGTAGCCTGAAGCGCAGACGAACCCCGTTTTCATCCCGTCCGCCCCGTCGAACCGCTCCAGCAGCAAGTTATAGGAGTAGTGGGTCTTGCCGCCCGCCTCGATGGCGGGAACCTTGAACAGCGGCGCATACTGGGGAAATTCGAGCAGCATCTGGCGGGCCAGCAGCGCCATATCGCGGGCACTGGTATACTGCTCCGTGGAATGCAACCCGTGCGGATTGGCGAACCGGCTGTCGGACATGCCGAGCCGCCGCGCTTCCGTGTTCATCCGCTCGACAAACACGTCCACCGAACCGGCCACCGCCTCTGCCAGCGCAACGGCAATGTCGTTGGCGCTCTTGATGACGAGTATCTTGATCGCCGCATCGACGCGCAGTCGGGTATCCTTCGGATAGCCCATCTTCGATGGCGGCTGACCGGCGGCAGCGGCGGAGATGACGACCGGCGAGCCCTCGGCCAATTCGCCTGCTGCGATCGCACGTGCGGTGACGTACAGAGTCATTAGTTTGGTGAGCGAAGCCGGATACCAGCGCTCGAACGGCCTGTTGGCCGCGCGCACCGCTCCGCTGTCACGCTCGATGACGATATGCGGCAAGTTCGAAGCTTCCTGCGCACGGGTCTGTACGGAGAGCAGCAATGCGAAAGCTGCTGCAAGCACCAGCCGCAATCCCGCCGGTACGATGATCGATATGGGGGTGCTGTTCATGCTTTGTGACGGGGTTTCGGGGTTGTCTTTCGGCTTGGCCTTGTTGCAAACATTCATGCTAACGTCCACCGAAAGCGGCTGCCCCTGAATTGGTTTCCGCTGTCGCAATTTGCACCAAGCGGAACTCCTTTCCCATGCCAATCATCAACCGTATGGCCGAACTGCATGACGAAATCACGGCATGGCGGCGCGGCTTTCATTCAGATCCCGAACTGCTTTACGACGTGCATCGCACCGCCGCTTCGGTCGCCGCCAAGCTGCGCGAATTCGGCTGCAACGAGGTCGCCGAAGGCATTGGCCGCACCGGTGTAGTCGGCATTATCGAGGGCAATGGCACGGACGGCACGGCCGGAACGATCGGTCTGCGCGCCGACATGGACGCGCTTCCGATGAACGAGACTTCGGGCAAGCCCTGGTCCTCAAAGAACGATGGCAAGATGCATGCCTGCGGCCATGACGGTCACACCGCCATGCTCTTGGGGGCAGCACGCTATCTTTGCGAAACGCGCAACTTTTCCGGTCGCGTGGCGGTGATCTTCCAGCCCGCCGAAGAAGGCGGGGCCGGCGGCAGGGCCATGGTGAAGGACGGCCTCATGGAGCGCTTCGGCATTTCGGAAGTCTACGGCATGCACAACCTTCCGGGCCTGCCGGTCGGCGAATTCGCCATGCGGCCCGGGCCGATCATGGCGTCAACCGACGAGTTGAACATCACCTTCGTCGGAGACGGCAGCCACGCCGCAATGCCACATCAGGGCAAGGACCCGATTGTGGCTGCTGCCCAATGTGTCACCGCGCTGCAATCGATCGTTTCGCGCAACACCAATCCGGTTGATTCGCTGGTCGTCTCGGTTACCCAGTTCCATGCCGGTACCGGACACAATATCATTCCCGGCAGGGCTGTGCTCAATGGCACCATACGTGCGCTTAGCGGCGAGGTGCGCGACTTTGCCAAGAAGCGCTTGAAAGAGATTGCCGAGGGCGTCGCCGCCGCGCATGGCATCGAGGCGGAGGTCAGAGTGTCAACCGGCTATCCGGTGACGGTCAATCACCTCGACGAAACCGCCAAGTCGGTGGCCGTGGCGAGCGAGATCGCCGGCACGGACAAGGTGAACGCAGACTACCCGCCCATGCTCGGCGCGGAGGATTTCTCCTACATGCTGGAAGCGCGGCCGGGCGCCTTCATCTTCATGGGCAATGGCGACACCGCCTCGCTGCACAATTCGTCATATGATTTCAACGACGACGCGATACCACACGGCAGCTCCTATTGGGCGCGGCTGGTTGAAACGCTGCGTCCTGCTGCCTGAGAGGAAGATTGCCATGGCCTACAAGCCGCAAGGCTATAACAGTGCCTCGCCCTATCTGGTTGTCAGCGATGCGCAGAAGACGCTGGATTTCATGAAGGCCGTGTTCGGCAGCGAGCCGCTGCGCCTTCACCGCCGTGAGGATGGCGGCATCATGCATGTCGAAGCCATGGTCGACGATACGATCATCATGATGGGTGAGATGCCGGGCGGCCCGCAGGCCAATATCCATGTTTATGTGGACGACGTGGACGCGGTGTTCAAACGCGCCATCGAAGCTGGCGGTGCAGAGCTGCAGCCTGTTCAGGAAAAGGGCGATGGCGACCGGCGCGGCGGCGTCGATGACGGCAACAGTACCGTCTGGTGGCTCGCCACGCAGGTCAGCGACTAGGTCTCACCACCCGTTCTCACGCGGTGGCTAAGCATGTCGCTCCACTCGGGATGCCGCTCGAACTGTTTGGCCGCGAACGGGCAGACCGGCACGATCTTCCAGCCTTCCTTGCGCGCGTCGTCGATCAGCGTCTTCAACATGCGTAATCCGGCATTCTTGCCGCGAAACACATCGGGCACCTCGGTGTGGTCGATGATGAGCGTGCCACTTTTTGACAGCCGGTAGCTCATTTCGGTGACCAGATCGCCCGGTCCGCGGATCAGATAGCGGCCCTTGCCGGTATCATCCTGTTCGCGTTCGACCGGCAGTTCGCGGACATCTTTCAGGCCGGCCCGAATCGTGTTGATGAACTCGGAGACCGCCTCCAATTCGGTCTGCGCCACCTCGTGGCCACCCGGATGCCACACGCTTTTGACTGCGGCACCGGCAGTCTCAAGGCCTTCGATCAGATTACCCGTCATCTCCGGCGGACAAATCGGATCGCGCCCACCAGCGGTTACCAGCATCTGCACGCCGGCGAGATAGTCGCCCGGCTCGAGCTGCCAAGGGATAAGCGGATGCATCAGCACCGCATGGGTGAACAGTTTCGGTTGTGTCAGCATCACCGAGGCAAGGATATTGGCACCGTTGGAGTAGCCCAGGCCCACAACACGAGAGGGTGAGAGCCGGGCGACATGGGCTTCAATAAACCCGGCCATTGCGCCGGTGCGCACGGCCAGATCCTCCATGTCGTAAATACCTTCGCCGGTCCTGCGGAAAAAGCGCAGCGCACCATGTTCCGAAACATCGCCTCTGGGGGCGATGACAATCGCTTCGGGAAATAGCTGTGACGCCAGTTGAAGGAACTGGGTTTCATCGGCCCCGGTGCCATGAAAGGCGAAGACGGTCGGATTTCCCGGCTTGTAGCCGGGACCTTGTAACTCGGCGTAGTGGTAGCTGTCTGCTTGACTCATGGCTTGCTCAATCCCCAATCGGTTCGAGATGAGTCTCCAGATACTGCCGCAAATGCTCGTGCTGGCTCGGCAGTTTCAGCGCCTCTCCCAAATGCGCGCTGTCTTCGTCGCGATCGAAACCCGGTTCGTTGGTCGCGACCTCGAAGAGTACGCCGCCGGGTGTGCGGAAATAGATCGCCCAGAAATAGTCCCTGTCGATCACCGGCGTCACCTGATAGCCGGTATCGAGCAGGGCCTTGCGGACTTCGAGTTGCCTTTCGCGATTGTCGACCGAGAACGCGATGTGATGCACCGACCCTGCACCCTGGCGTGCAGGCGCGACGTTGGGCATTGCTTCCAGTTCGACGACATCGGCGCCATTGCCGCCGCCCTTGATGTTGAAACGGCGCACACCGTCGGCCGCCTCAACTTCCTCGTAGTTCATGAATTGCAGCAGCTCGGCCATGGCGCCATCGTCTGGCAATCGCATCGTTGCGCCGTGGAAACCCCGGATCGCGTGATCGGCATCAATGCCGTCGCCGGTCCATGCAGGCCGGTCGTCCTCTGAACGTTCTACCAGCGCAAACATGTCGTTGTCCGGTCCTGCAAAATGCAGCCTGTTCTCGCCGAACGCCTGCTCGTGCTTCAATCCGGAAACACCGGCCTTGGCGAGCCGGTCCTGCCAGTAGCCGAGCGATCCCTCGGGCACGGAGAAGAGCGTGGTTCCCACTTCGCCCGTGCCGGGCTGGCCCGGCCCGATGCCCGGAAACGGGAAATAGGTCATGACGCTGCCGGGCGTTCCCGCCTCATCGCCATAGTAGAGATGGTAGACGTCAGGCGCATCAAAGTTGACGGTTTTCTTCACGCGCCGCAGTCCGAGCACATCGGTGAAGAAGCGGTTGTTGGCATTCGCGCCGCTGGCAAGCGACGTTATGTGATGCAGGCCGTTGATTTGGTCGAGCATGATTGCCTCCGCTCTCTATGGTTCGGCCTGATATGGTCGTGCGTTTCGGTATCGCCATGATGCGAACGGCAGACGGATTGTTCAACAGGAGTGAACGCGGTCCGGGAGTTACTCGTCCCAGGCCTCTGAAATCCTTCGCTGTAACTCGCTTGGACGCAGCAGGACGATGGCGCGGCTGGATTTCTCGATATGGCCCTGTTTCTCGAGTGCATTGAGTTCGCGCGACACCACTTCGCGGCGCGAACCGATGCGCTCGGCCAGCTCGCGCTGAATGGGTGGCGGACTGACGGAGCGCTGATCCGGATTACCCGGTCTTGGCCGCGAAAGGCGCAACAACTCCGCGTAGAGCCTATGCTTGGCCTGCAGGAATGAGTGCTCCGACAGCCGCATGTTTAGCTGCCGCACCCGGTCGGCGAGCAGTTTCATCACCGCAAACGCGATATCCGGCGATTCGCGAAGTATCTCGAGAAACAGGTTCTGCGGCATGATGCAGATGCGCGACTTGGTCAGCGTCGTCACGTTGGCGGAGCGCGGCCAACCATCGATCGCCGCGATTTCGCCGAAGAACTCCCCTTCGGACATCTCGTCAAGGATGACTTCCTTGCCAACCGCGATGCGGCTGATGATACGGACCTTGCCGCTTAAAACGAAGCGCACATCGGTCGACTCATCTTCAATATCCAAGACCAGTTCATGCTGGTCGTAGTCTTTCCAGAAACAGCCGCGCGCGTATCGCTGCGAAACCTCGGGAGACAGGCTGCGGAACAGAGGGATTTTCTCAAGCGTATCCATCAATCAGTTCCGTCGGTTCCCCATCCGAATTTCCAGCATTCATCTTCGCCGCTTATTTCGCCACAGGCAAGCAACAATACGTTTTTTTACCGCTCGTTATCCCCTGGTTCAGCAAGGTTCGTCCCGGACGGCCACATGCCTGCAATTAAAGGATAAGTTTACCTTTTTTAACCTTTTTGATGTTTGTTCACATACGGGCCATTGCATCTGGCGCCGGGAGTTTCGGGGCGAATGGAAATTCAGATCCACAACAGGGCGGACAAGCTGACCGGCAAATTGCCGGGCACGCTGTACAAGTCTGTTGTACACGCGCTCTACGACGATCTGCGTGCCATGATCGTCGGCAAGGCCGCGACCCTGATCTCGCTCGGCGTGATCTGCTTCCACACGGGCAACGAAACGCTTCAGCTTCTCACCTTCCTCATGGTGATCACCAGCGTAATTCGGGTGATCCGTTTCCTGCAGTTCAAGCGTGAGTCCTCTTCAGGCAATCTGACCGTGGCACAATATCGGCAGTGGGAAACCAGCTATGCCATGTGGGGAGCGGTTTTCATTACGCTACTCGGCATATTCGACTTCGTCACCTTTGCCATCATTCCCGACGAGACCATGCAGCTTTATGCCGTCGCGATGACGATGGCCTATGTTATCGGCATATCGGGCAGAAACTTCGCCAACGCCACCATAGTGCGCACGCAAGTTGTCTGCGTCTCCGTGCCCATGGTCGCCGGGCTAATGCTCTTCGGAGACATGTTCCACGCCATTCTCGGCATGATGCTGATGCCGTTCTTTGTTGCGCTGGACTCTATTTCCACCCGGCTGCGCAACATGTTGCTCAACGCCGTGCTGACAGCAATGGACAACAAGACCATTGCCGACCGCTTCGATGTCGCTCTGTCGAATGTCACGCACGGCCTCGCAATGTTCGACAAAGCTGGCCGTATCGTTGTGGAGAACGCCCGGTTCTCTATTCTCGCCGGGTTCGATTCCGACAGGAAACTGGAAGGCGCCGTGCTGGGCGACCTTCGCGGTTCCAGCGCCACCGTCGGTCCCGATCACGAACTGGGCAACGACCTTCCCAATGCCCTGATGGAGTGTCTGAGGCGCGGCATCTATTCGCAGTTCAGCCATGTGCTGACGGACGGGACAGTCGTCGAAACCAAATTCAATCCGATGGAAGACGAAGGCGGCGTTGTTGTCCTCGAAGACATTACCGAGCGGGTAAACTCCGAGGAGGAAATCCGCAAGCTCGCCAGTTATGACCCGCTCACCCATCTGCCCAATCGCCGCTTCTTCATGAGCGAAGTTGACAGGTTGATAGGCAATGGTGACGCGCTGGATCCGTGCGCAGTGTTCTTTGTCGATCTCGATGACTTCAAGACGGTGAATGACACGCTCGGGCATTCCATAGGCGACAAGCTGCTCTGCGCCATCGCGCTCAGACTGCGTGCCCAGATGCCGAACAAATCCATGATCTGCCGGTTCGGCGGGGACGAGTTCGTCATCCTCGTCCCCGGCAAACTCTCCAAGAAGAAGTGCGGCGAGTTTGCCGACAGGATCATCCAGGAACTGAGCTCCCCCATCGAGATTGACGAGCACAAGCTCACGGTCGGCGCCAGCATCGGAATTGCGCTTTGCCCGGAGAATGGTCAGGACAGCAGCCAATTGCTGAAGGTCTCCGATGTCGCGCTCTACGATGCCAAGGCGCGCGGAAGGGGCTGCTACTCTTTCTATACCGAGGAACTGGGCGAAATCATCCGCGAGCGCCGGGAGATCGAGTCAGAGTTGCGCGAAGCAATCGAGAACAAGAAGCTTGAGCTGCATTATCAGCCGCTCATCCGCATCGCCGAGAATCGTATCTCGACCTGCGAGGCGCTGCTACGCTGGAACCATCCTGACCGGGGCTACATACCGCCCACGGTATTCATCCCCATCGCCGAGGAGATCGGCCTCATCAGCCAGCTGGGGCAGTTTGTCTTTGAGGAGGCCACACGCCAATGCGCCAAATGGCCAGACGATGTTCGCGTGGCGGTCAACGTATCCTCGCTGCAGTTCCAGCAATCCGATGTCTACGACATGGCCACCAAGGCCTTGCAGAAATCCAGTCTCAGCCCGTCACGGCTCGAGGTGGAGGTTACGGAGTCGGCAATGCTGGATAACATCGCCGAAACCACGAGCGTCTTGTCCCGGCTTTCGCGCGACGGCGTCAGGATCTCGCTTGACGATTTCGGCACCGGCTTTTCCAGCCTGAGCTATCTGCACGCACTGCCGCTGGACAAGGTGAAAATCGACCGCTCTTTCATTGCCAATATCCAGAATGACAAGCGTTCGCTTATTCTGCTTTCCGGCGTGACGCATCTTTCCAAGCAGCTCGGTTTGTCAGTCACCATTGAAGGTGTCGAAACCACCGAGCAGATGGAGATACTGCTCAACAAGGTGCATGTCGACGACATGCAGGGTTATCTCTTCGGCCGGGCGGTTCCGGCAAAGGATATTCTTGTATTGCTGGACGCCACCCAGCCCGCCAACGTCATGCCGCTGACCCGGCGCATGGCGGTTTAGACGCTGGAACCTCTCCTCTTTTCCGCAAATAGCCGCCAAAACTGAGCCTGTATTTGGCTCCATCCGCGTTAACCAAGATATGGGAAACCAGCGTGGTAAACAGCCGGTTAACGCGAATCGCGCTTTACATTGGTTAACATCGCGTTAACCTGACTCGGGAGGCCGATTAGCGGGGCCTTACGAGGTAAAGCGTTATGAGTATGGGCACTGGCGCGAATGCGTCCAATCGCTCGTTTGCGGAAAAACTGGCGGATTTTCGCAGCGACATTTCTTATTCGAAAGCGGTGACACCGCTGGAACGTGATGCGGTGTTCCGCCTCAGATATGATGCCTATCTGGGCGAGGGCGCCATTGATCCCGTTCCTTCGCGCCGATTCAGCGACGACTACGATTTCATGCCGAACTGCCAGATTCTCGGAGTCCACATGGGCACCGATTTGGTGAGCTCGATCCGGTTCCATGTCATCTCCCGGGAGATGCGCAGGGGCCCGGCACTCGACGTATTTCCTGATCTGCTGCATCCGATGATCGACAAGGGCATGACCATCGTCGATCCGACGCGGCTGGTGGTCGACCACAAGACTTCACGCGAACACCCCCAGCTTCCCTATCTGACCATGCGGATCGCCTGCATGGCCGCCGAGTACTACGGAGCTGAGCATTGTCTGGCCACCATCCGCAGTGAGCACCAGGCGTTCTACAAGCGAATATTCGGCTTCCGGCAGATGTGTGAGGCAAGGCCCTATCCCACGTTAAAGAGCCGCATTGCGCTGATGATCGGCGACATGAATGATATCCGCGACAGGGTGGCCGAGAAATATCCGGTTTTCACCTCCAGCCACGCCGAACAATGGCTCTTGTTCCAGCAGGGGGGTGCGGCCTGGCCCGATCATGCAAACGATCATCTGCGGCTGACGGGCACGGCCTGAACGAGTCCCTGCCTTTCAACGGTCGCTGATCTCCCAATCCGGATTGATCCAGGGCTGGTGGTTTGAGCGCGGCAGCGGATCCTTGCCGAGAATGATGTCGGATGCCTTTTCGCCCGTCATGATAGCCGGGGCGTTGAGGTTGCCATTGGTGATCGTCGGGAACACTGATGAATCGGCAATGCGCAACCGATCCACGCCGATAACGCGAAGCGCAGGGTCGACCACCGCAGTCAGATCATCTGCCGAACCCATCCGGCAGGTGCCGCATGGGTGGTAGGCGCTTTCCACATGCTCACGGATGAAGTCGTCCAGCGCGTCGTCGCTTTGAGTATCAACACCCGGCGCGATCTCCGGTCCGCGAAACGGTTCGAATGCCGGCTGCGCAAATATCTCCCGCGTCAGCCTAATGCAGTGGCGAAAATCGACCCAGTCCTCTTCCTTCGACATGTAGTTGAAAAGGATCGATGGCGCCTCGCGAGGGTCGCCGCCCTTGAGCTCCACCCGCCCGCGCGAAGCAGACCGCATCGGCCCGACATGCGCCTGAAACCCGTGCGCCTGTGCCGCCGCAGTGCCGTCGTAGCGGATCGCGGCAGGCAGGAAGTGGTACTGGATGTCGGGGTACTCCACGCCGGGTTTTGAACGCAGGAATGCCGCGCTCTCAAAATGGTTCGTCGCCCCCTCGCCGCTCTTGAAGAGCAGCCACTGAAGTCCGATGCGCGCCTTGGAGAAAAGGTTGACCTTGGCGTTCAGCGTGATCGGCTGCAGGCATTCATTCTGAATATAGAGTTCCAGATGGTCCTGCAGATTGGCACCAACGCCGGGCCGGTCTGCTACCACCTTGATGCCGTGGCGTTTCAATTGTTCCGCCGACCCCACGCCTGAAAGCATCAGCAGTTTCGGCGAGTTGATCGAGGAGGCCGCAAGGATCACCTCGCGGCGGGCCGTGACCGTTTCTACTGTGTCGCCACGCAATATCTCGACGCCGGTAGCAACACCGTTCTCAATGACGACGCGGCTGGCAAGGCCGCGCAGCAGCGTGAGGTTCGGCCGTTTCAGCGCCGGCTTCAGATAGGCGTTGGCGGCGGACCAGCGCCTGCCCTGCCACACCGTCTGCTCCATGGCGCCGAAGCCTTCCTGCTTGGTGCCATTGTAATCCTCGGTGGTCTCGAACCCGGCCTGCTGCCCCGCCTCGACAAAGGCGTGATAGAGGGGGTTCTCCCGTTTGCCCCTCGTCACATGGAGCGGCCCGCTCGTCCCGCGTACACCGGCTTCCCCGCCATGCGAATTCTCCATGCGCTGAAAGTAGGGAAGCACGTCTGCCCAGCCCCAGCCGGTGGCCCCCATTTGCTCCCACTGGTCGTAGTCATGCGCATGACCGCGCACATAGACCATGCCGTTGATGGACGAGGAACCGCCGATTACCTTGCCGCGCGGACAGACCATGCGTCTGCCGCCCAGATGCGGCTCAGGCTCGGTGACATAGCCCCAATCGTAGAGCCGCATGTTCATCGGGTAGGAAAGTGCGGCAGGCATCTGGATGAATGGACCCGCATCGGAGCCACCATACTCGATAACGATGACCGAATTGGCCGGATCTTCGCTGAGGCGCGACGCCATCGCAGCACCGGCAGAGCCGGAACCGATGATGACAAAGTCGGCGCTCATGGAAGCACGGGTCTGGCCGAAGCTCATCGCGCCGGTTCCTTTGAAGTGGCCAGCGCGTCCTCGTCCGGCATCGCTGACACATCGCGCCCGAAATTAGGTGCGGCAGTTTCCTGCCCGACATCGATGATCGAACGCCTGATATCGCGCGTGCGGGTGAACAGGTCGAAGAGAAGTTCGCCGTCGCCCCAGCGAATGGCCCGCTGCAGCACACTCAAATCCTCGGAGAACCGGCCCAGCGTCTCAAGCACGGCATCCTTGTTATGCAGAAACACGTCTCGCCACATGGTCGGATCTGACGCCGCTATCCGGGTGAAGTCGCGGAAGCCGCCGGCGGAAAATTTGATTACTTCCGACTCGGTGACCGATTCCAGATCGTCGGCCGTTCCGACAATGTTGTAGGCGATGAGATGCGGAATGTGCGAGGTGATCGCCAGCACCAGATCGTGGTGCTCGGCGGTCATCACTTCGACACTTGACCCGCAGGCTTCCCAGAACGCCCTGACCTTTGCGACGGCGGTTTCATCGGCATCCGGCTCAGGCGTCAGAATGCACCAACGGTTCTCGAACAGGCTCGGGAAACCCGCTTGCGGGCCGGAATATTCCGTACCAGCCACAGGATGCGCGGGAACGAGATGCACGCCCGCCGGCAGGTTCGGGCGCACCTGCTTGATGATCGATCCCTTGACCGATCCGACATCGGAGACGATGGCGCCGGGCTTCAGGCTGCCGGCTATGGACTTTGTGATGCCTTCGCATGCACCCACCGGCACGCAAAGGACGACAAGGTCCGCATCCTTCACAGCCTCCGCCGCATCGAGGGAATATTCATCGCCCAGATCAAGAGATCGGGCTTCTTCGAGCGTCGTGGAACTTCTGGTCGCAATGGATATGGTCTCGGCCAATCCGTCGCGCCGCGTCCGGCGCGCAAGCGAGGAACCAATCAGCCCGATACCGACAAGGGCGATCCTTTCAAACAGTTTTTGCGTCATCACGCCGCGCCCAAAAATTCTTTCAGCGCCGCTACCACACCGCGATTGGCTTCCTCGGTGCCGATGCTCATCCGCAATGCGTTGGGCAGGCCGTAGGAGCCGACCCCGCGCAACACAAAACCTTTCGACAAAAGAAACTTGTCGGCGTCCCCTGCGCGCTTTCCGTTCTCATCGGGAAAATGAACCAGCAGAAAGTTGGCGACCGACGGCGTGACTTTCAGCCCGAGATCGCGCAGCGCTTCCGCCGTCCATATCAGCCATTCGTCATTATGCGCCACTACCTTATCCACGAAAGCCCGGTCGGCTATCGCGGCAGCACCGGCGGCAATCGCCGCGGCATTGACATTGAATGGCCCGCGCACACGGTTGAGCACATCGATGATATGGGCGGGCGCGTAACACCAGCCGATGCGAAGCGCGGCAAGCCCGTGCAGCTTCGAGAATGTTCGCGTCATCACGACATTGGAAGATTGCGACACAAGCTCGATGCCCGCCTCGTAATCGTTGCGGCGCACATATTCGGCGTAGGCCGCGTCCAGCACCAACAGCACGCGCGAAGGCAGGCCCGCATGCAGCCGCCGCACCTCTTCCATCGGCAGATAGGTGCCTGTCGGGTTATTCGGATTGGCGAGGAACACCAGCTTCGTGCGATCCGAGACCCGCTCCAGAATGGCGTCGACATCCGCGCGGTGGTCAGTTTCCGGCGCCACCACCGGCGTGGCGCCTGCGGCAAGCGTGGCTATGCGGTAAACCAGGAAACCGTGCTCGGTGAAGATCGCCTCGTCGCCTTGGCCCAGATAGGATTTCGCGAGCAGTTCCAGCAATTCGTCCGATCCGGTGCCGCAGACGATGTTGGCCGCATTGAGCCCATGCACCGCGCCGATTGCCTCGCGTAACACTCTCGCCGAACCGTCCGGATACTCCTCCAGATGCCGGGCCGCCTCCAGATAAGCGGCCTTCGCCTCAGGGCTTGGACCGAGCGGAGATTCATTGGAAGAGAGCTTGTGCAGCTTCACACCCGGCGCAGCCGTAGAGCCGCCGGGAACATAGGCGGCGATGTCCAGAATACCAGCATTGGGTTGCGGTATCCGGTCCGTCTGGCCGGGTATTGGCTGCGCCGATGACGCCATCTCTGAGACTCCTGATCGCACTGCGGACCGGGCCGCACGGCAAGGCCCGTTCATATTGAACGGCAACGGCAAAATCAAAGAAAAGATGGGCGTCAGCCCTCCCGCGCATCCCTGCGAGGCAGCCGGGCGCTGCCCTGCGGCACCAGCACTGGCACAAACACCCTGCGGTTGGATCGCGCGGGCGCGGGCAGGCCCTGATACATGCGCTTTGTCGCCTCGACCATGATCACTCCGGAAAACACCGGCCAGAGCTGGCGCGCGATCTTCTCCAAACCCATTTGCGCGCGAAGCCATGCCCGGCGCTGGACCGGCGCGAAATGCAGCGCATCAGACCAATTCGTCGGGGTCAGCAGTGCATCGCGCAGATAGCGCGACAATTGCGTCTTGGAGAAAGGCCGCCCGGTGCCGAACGGCGTATGCTCGAAACGGGCCCACAGCCCGCGCCGGTTGGGGACGACGATGAGCAATTTTCCGCCCGGTGCCAGCACCCGCCAGGCCTCGTTCAGTGTTTCGCCCGGATTCTCGGAATGTTCCAGCAGATGTACCATCAGCATCCGGTCGAGCGAGGAATCAGCCAGAGGCAATTGCTCGTCAAATACCAACGCCGTCGAAGATGGCCCGCCATGCGGCCATTCCAGCGCACCCTGCGCGGCCGGCATCAGGCACAACACCCGCTCGGTATTCTCGCGGTATCGGTCGATCCACGGGATGCAATAGCCAAGCGCGGCGAGCCTTTCGTTCTGCGCATCGGGCCACAGCCGGCCAATTGCAGATCCGATTGACCGCGCAGCCAGACGGCCGAGCGGCGTTTGATAGAACTCACGCAGATCCACGACATCGGAAAACATGGAAAAATCCTGTCAGAGCCTTATTGTCTTCGCAACCCGCCCCGCGAAACCGCGCTCGAGAGGAATATGCCGTGACCGACCTTCAGTTCCACCAATTCACCTCCCGGTCAGACAATTACTGCGTGCTGGTTCATTCGCCCGGCACCGGTGAAACCGTATCGATCGACGTGCCGGAAGCCGCACCAGTTGACGCCGCACTCTCCGAGAAGGGCTGGAATCTCACGCATATCTTCATCACCCACCACCATGGCGATCACGTTGAAGGCGTCGCCGAACTGAAGCGCAAATATGGTGCGCAGGTAACCGGACCGGACAACCCGAAGATCGAGGATATCGACATTCACGTTACCGGCGGCAACAGTTTCGAGTTCGGCGGTTCTTCGGTCGATGTAATCGCCACGCCGGGCCATACGCTCGACATGCTGAATTATCACTTCCCCGAACAGAAGGTCGTCTTCACCGGCGACACGCTGTTTGCCATGGGTTGCGGGCGGCTGTTCGAGGGTGACGCGGAAATGATGTGGGAGTCGCTCGAAAAGCTCATGCAACTCCCCGCCGATACAGCAATCTATTGCGGCCATGAATACACGCTCGCCAATGGAAAATTCGCGCTCACTGTCGATGGAAACAACGAGAAGCTGAAAGCCCGGGTCGCGGAAGTGGAAAAATTGCGCCAGGCCGGCAAACCGACCTTGCCAACCACACTCGAGCTTGAACTGGAGACCAATCCCTTCCTGCGCGCCCGTGATGATGGTATCCGCGCCAATCTGGGCATGCAAGATGCCAGCGCCGCTGAGGTGTTCGCGGAAATCCGCGCCCGCAAGGACAGAAGCTAACCCAGCGGCATGAACAGGATTGCAGCGGCGATAAGCGCCTGTCCGGCGAAATAGGCGTACCAGATCACCGGCCCGCTCCACCTGCGGTTCTGCGATCCTTCCCCGAAGACGAATGTCTCGAAGGCGAGCACCATGTCGGAGGCCAGAAACAGCGCCACCCCGGCAAGCAGCACCGGATCGGGCCCGCGCGAAAGTGCGGCGACGGCCATCGCAGCAATGACACCGCAGTAAACAGAGACGGGGATGCGCATCTTGCCCAGATGCGGGCGCAACACGCGCCGGACGCCGAGCACCAGCGCCATGACGAGAACGGCTCCGGCGAAAAACCATGCCCCCTGCGTCCAGCCCGGATCCTGATTAACGAAGAACAGCGCGCAATAGGCCAGATGCGCGAGCAGGAACGCCACCAGCCCGCCAATGAAATTGCGTTCTCCTTTGAATGCCAGGAACCAGTCGCCAAGCGCGCTCAGCGCAAGCGCGATGGTCAGGAAATGCGGTCCGCCGCCCACGAGGCTGGCGGTGGCAAGCAGCGCCACTGGCAATGTCTTGAAGATTGCCCGCAAGATTGAGGGCTCGCGCCAGCCAAGCAGCGGCCAATATGCGAGACCGGCAGCCACTGCCGCAGTGAAGATGAACACCGCAATGTTCATGGCAGCCGCGCCTCGGCATTGCGCCGAGCGGACAGTTTGCCCGAGGCGAGCAGGGCACCGAACACGATTGCTGCGGTGGCCACTCCCAGCTGCGGCGTGGCCGGCGCGAAGCCGGTCGCCACCAATATGATGGTCGAAAGCAGCGGCGCGAAATAGGCAAGGCTGCCGAGCAACTGGATATTGCCGTGCTTGACCCCGTGATCCCATGCATAAAAGGCGAGTCCGACCGGCATGAGGCCCAGCCCCGCCACCGCCAGCCATTGCGTCGTGTCTTGCGGCCACACCGTCTGTTCGAAGACCAGATGGCAGGCAAGCGAAAGCGCCGCAGTTGCAAGACAGTAGATCGCGACCGCATCCGTCGGCGCGGTCTTTTGCGAACGCGAGAGGATGGAGTAGCCCGACCAGAAGAACGCGCAGGCAAATGCGGTGGCGTAACCGATCCACGAACCTTCGGCAGCACCGGCGGATTTCGAGAAGATCAGCAGCGCAGCACCGGCAAAGCCGCATGCCGCGCCGGCCAGATGAAACCATCGGAGTCTTTCGCCCGGTAACAGCGCCGACCCCGCGACGATCAGCATCGGCCACAGATAGGCGATAAGGCTGGCGTCAGCCACCGGCGCGTTGCGCAACGCCGTGTAATAGAAGAAATGATAGCCGAACAGTCCGCCGATTCCCGTCAGCCAGACCGCAGGATGCAACCGCAGATTGGAAAGTCTCACCTT
>Ga0310345_10002877_pt1 | contig 16916 bp, 13 predicted proteins | sample HC15DNA20500_MG_FD_204667 | JGI IMG/M metagenome (GOLD analysis project Ga0310345, IMG submission 204667) | Marine microbial communities from station ALOHA, North Pacific Subtropical Gyre - HC15-DNA-20-500_MG | ecosystem: Environmental > Aquatic > Marine > Oceanic | place: Pacific Ocean: North... | reverse complement strand
GGCGCTCTTCGGCCCCCTGGTAGCCTGGGAACGGACGGCCTCCACCGAGGAGCTTCTCGGCACGGTGACCGAGGGCCGGGCCGATCTCTGGCCGGCCCGCGGCTTCTCCCTCGGTCCGCTGTCCTGGGCGAACACCCAGCTCCACGTGAAGGCGAAGACGCTCTTCATGGGCGACGCTTTCCCCCTCAAGGAGGCGCAGTTCAAGGCGCGCTCCAAGGAGGGCAAGCTCGAGATATCGGTGCTGAAGGGCAAGCTCTTCGATGGGCTGTTCACCGCCGCCGGCGAGCTCGCGCCGCGGGGCGAGGGCGCCCATCTGGATGTGCATGCCGAACTGGCCGCCGCGAAGCTGTCCCAGGCTTCCAAGGCGCTCCTCGGCAGGGTCCAGGCGAAAAGCGAGTTCGGGTTCAACATCCATCTGACCGGCGATGGGCTCAGCCCGCCCGGTCTGGTGGCCGGGTTGAGCGGCAAGGGCCGTCTTACCTTGCGGCCAGGCGAAATCCGCGGCCTCAACGCCGATGCCTACGCCAAGATGCTGAACCAGGCGGTCGAGACCGACCAGAACCGGGTGAACGAGAAGGAAGTCGTGGCCCTCGCCAAAGGCCTCCAGGAGGAGATGACCAAGGGCGTCTATCCGTTCGATGCGACCCTCTTCGACTTCGAGGTCCAGAACGGCACGCTCCGCCTGAAGAACGGCCGTCTCGCCAACGATCAGGCGATCACCGAGATCAAAGGCCTCATCGCGCTGGCCAGCCTCCGTCTCGACAGCGAATGGAGCATGAAGCTCCGCAATCCGCCGGTCGCCAATGCGCCGCCCGTGTCCTTGGTCCTGGCGGGGCCGCTGGAGCAGATCGATGAGATCGAGCCGCGTATCGATACCGACGCGCTGATCGCCCATTTCACGGTCCGCCGCATGGAGGAGGACGTCGAGCGCCTGGAGAACCTCGATGTGACGGGGCAGGGTCCGCCGGAGCCTGAAGCCGAAGCGCCCAAGCAGAAGCCGCAATCCTCCCTGGAGCCGGACGCCCCGGCCGCCACGATCGATGAGCCTGATTCACAGGCCGGCACCGAAGCGGAGGCTGAGGAAGCCCCGCCGGAACCCGCCGCGGTCCTGACGCCGCCCGAAGACTCGGAACCAGCGCCGGAGCCTGAGCCCGTCGCCGTGCCGGAGCCCGAGACGCCGGCGCCCGATGCTCCGATCGCCGAAGACGCGCCGCAGCCGAACGAGGATCGCCGTCCTCAGACGATCGAGGACCTTCTCCAGGCCGATGAGGCGGACCAATCGCTCGAGCCCTCCATCGCGGCGGGCGAAGAGGGCGCGTTGGATCCGGCCGAGCCGATCGCAGAACCCGACCGCCGGCCCCCGCCGCCGCCGGCCTCGCGCAGCCGCCGGTCCGAGCCCGCACCCGATGATTGGAAACGTGGCGTGCCGATCTTCGGATACGGCCGCTAGAGCCCGCGCACGGATCTGAGCACGAAGGCCCGGATCGCCGCCGACAGGCTCTTCTCGCCGCGGCTCTCGTCGATCCGCTCCACCATCGCCGCGACGGAGGTATTGTCCCGCTCGGCGATCTCGCCCAGCGCGGACCAGAACTCGTCCTCCACCGAGACCGAGGTCCTGTGACCCTTGATGGTGATCGAGCGCTTGGCTGAGGCCATGACGGTCGGCGCCCCGGATAAAGGATCAGGCCTTCGGCCCGATCATTTCCTCCGGCAGCACGATCCGGTCGAACTCTTCCTCCTCGACATAGCCGAGCTTGGAAGCCTCTTCCTTCAAGGTGGTGCCGTTCTTGTGGGCGGCCTTCGCGATCTCGCTCGCCTTGTCGTAGCCGATATGCGGCGCCAGCGCCGTCACCAGCATCAGCGAGCGGCCCATATGCTCCGAGATCCGCTCCTCATTGGCCCGGATGCCCACCACGCAATTGTCCGTGAAGCTTATGGCCACGTCCCCCAGAAGCCGGATGGACTGCAGCATGGTGTAGGCCATCACGGGCTTGAACACGTTCAGCTCGAAATGCCCCTGGCTGCCTGCGATGGTCATGGTGGTCTGATTGCCCATCACCTTGGTGGCGACCATGGTCACCGCCTCGCACTGGGTGGGGTTCACCTTGCCCGGCATGATGGAGGAGCCGGGCTCGTTCTCCGGCAGCATCAGCTCGCCGAGGCCCGAGCGCGGCCCGGAGCCCAAAAGCCGGATGTCATTGGCGACCTTGAACATCGCCGTCGCCACCGTGTTCAGCGCGCCATGGGCCGCCACATAGGCGTCGTTGCCCGCGAGCGCGGCGAACTTGTTCGGGGCGGTGATGAAGGGCAGGCGGGTGAACTCGGCGATCTTCTCGGCGAACTTCTCCGCGAAATCCGGGTGGGAATTGATCCCCGTGCCGACTGCCGTGCCCCCTTGCGCAAGCTCGTAGAGACCGTACAGGGACTGCTTCATCGTATGAATTCCCTGGTCGATTTGCGCCGCATAGCCGCCGAATTCCTGACCTAGAGTCAGGGGCGTTGCATCCTGCATATGCGTACGGCCGATCTTGATGATGTCCTTGAAGTCCTCGGCTTTCGTCTTCAGCGCATCAAACAGATGGGCGAGTGCGGGATCCAGCCGATAGGCGATCTCCTCCGCCGCCGCGATATGCATGGCGGTCGGGAACGTGTCGTTGGACGATTGCCCAAGATTGACGTGATCGTTGGGATGTATGGGGGATTTGGTCCCGAGCGTTCCTCCCAACATTTCGCTCGCCCGATTTGCGATCACCTCATTGGCGTTCATGTTGGACTGGGTTCCCGACCCGGTCTGCCAGACCACGAGTGGGAAATGGGAGTTGAGCTTGCCTTCGATCACCTCATCGGCAGCCGCCGCAATGGCTTTGGCCAACCGCTCGTCGAGCCGTCCGAGCTCAAGATTGGTCAGCGCCGCGGCCTTCTTCACCAGCCCAAGCGCGCGGACCAGCGGGATCGGCATGGTTTCATCGCCGATCTTGAAGTTCTGCCGCGACCGCTGGGTCTGCGCACCCCAATACCGGTCCACCGGGACCTCTATGCCGCCGAAGGCGTCGGTTTCGGTGCGGGTTGCTCCGCTCTCGGCGTTGGAAGGATCGCTGGCAGACATGGTGACCTCGTGTTCTGAAATTTCCGGCGCCGTTTCCCGGCGCATTCGCACGTTTGCGATGCAGGCATCAAGGCGAAATGATGCTGTCATCGGCTACGCTATAGCATGGCTGGCCGGAGTAGAATGCCGCGCGCAGTGCGGCGTCATTCCTGCTAGGCTGATGTGTGGTCCGGGAGCAGTCCCGGCGACAGCGCTGCCTGCGAGGATTGGCGAGAGGAACGCGATATGACTGACGTTCCCCATCATCTTCCGCTGCCCAAACCACGCCGCGAGCGGATCGCGGTCGGTCTTGCACGCGTTGCGGCGGTGCTCACCTTCGCCATCGGCGCTTACGTGCTGGCCGCCTGGCGGTTCGACATTCCCGGCGAGCTGCCCCAGCTTCTCGATCATCTCACCAACATGCGCCCGGACGCGGCGCTGGGGGTGATGCTCGGCGGTCTGGCGCTCTTCTTCTTCACCTGGCAGGCGAGCCGGCCGGTGGCTTGGTTTCTGGCCATGCCGGTTATTGCCATCTCGCTTTTGGCCCTGGCCCACGATCTCGGCGGCTGGCAGCTCGGCTTGAACCAGGCCCTGACGAGCCCGGAGATGCCCCAGTACGAGCTCGCCGACACGCAGGAATCGGTGCGGATGTCGCTGGGCATCGGCATCGCCCTCCTGCTGTTCGGCCTCGCTCTCGCCGCAGCCGGGCGGGACCGGTCGATGACCTATCTGAGCCAGCTCTTCAGCATCGCGCTGCTCGTGCAGGTGCTGATCGTGCTGACCGGCTACGCCTACGGCATCACGTCGCCCTATTCGCCGTTCCCCTTCTCCGCGCTCTCCATGTATGGCGCGGCGAGCGCCTTTCTTCTCGGCATGGGGCTTCTGCTGGCGACGCCGGACCGTGGCACCGCCGCCGCCGTCCTGGAGCGCTCGCCGGCCGGCGAGATGCTGCGCCGGCTGCTGCCCGGCATCGTCGCGCTGCCGCTGGCCACCGGCTTCCTAGCCCATCAGGCTGAGATCAACGGCGTCTATGGCAGCGCCGCGAGCTACGCCATGTTCGCCGTGGCGAGCATCGTGCTTCTGGCCGCCTTCGTCGCGACCACCACGGGCGCGGTCCGCCACGCCGACAAGGATCGGGCCGACGCCCTCCACGAGCTGAGCCGCCAGCGCGAATGGCTGCAAACCACGCTGGACAGTATCTCCGACGGGGTTATCGCCACCGATGCGGACGGCAACGTCCTGCTGGTCAACCGCGTGGCAGAGGAGCTCACCGGCTGGTCGGCGGCGGAGGCGAACGGACGGCCCATCACCGAGATCTTCCGCGTGGTCGATGAAGGCACGCGCGAACCTCTGCACGATGCGGCCACCTTGGCGCTTCACGAGCAGGAGGTGGCGCGGCTCAGCGACAAGGGCCTGCTGGTGACCAGTGCGGACGCGGAGCTTCCCATCGAGAACAGCGGCGCACCGATCATCGGCGCCGACGGCACGCTCACGGGCGCCGTTCTGATCTTCCGCGATGTGACCGAGCCGCGGCGCGCCTCGGAGCGCCAGACCATGCTGGTCGGTGAGCTGAATCACCGGGTGAAGAACGCCCTCGCCATCGTCCAGTCCCTCGTGCAGGCGAGCCTCCGCCATGCCGACAATCCGGCCGCCATGGCGATGGCCCAGACTTTGGGCGAGCGCCTCCAGGCTCTCCACCGGGCCCATGATCTATTGCTGGAATCTCAGTGGTCCGGCGCCAGCCTCAAGGCCATGGCCGAGCGCGAGCTCGCGCCCTACATGCGTGAGGATGGGCCGAACATCATTATCAAGGGGCCGGACATTCTGCTGCCCGCCAGCGCCACGTCGATCCTCGCCATGACGCTCCACGAACTCGCCACCAACGCGGTGAAATACGGCGCGCTCTCCCAGAACGACGGGATGCTGGAGGTGCTTTGGCGGAAGCAGCGCGGCGACCGGCTGCGTTTCACCTGGCGGGAGCAGGGGAGCAAGCCCCCTAAGCCCGGCGAGAACGGCTTCGGTATGCAGCTGATCGACAAGGGGATCCGCCACAATCTCGGCGGCGAGACCAAGCTCGAGTTCCGCGACGAAGGCCTCTATGTCGAGCTGGACCTGCCGATCCAGAACGAAGCGGCCGAGCCGCGTCGGCCCGTGCGCAAGGTCCAGGCCGCCTCCGCGTGACCGGGTGAGGACGGCACGGATCGGCCGCCGGTACCATCGGGCTAATCGGAATCAAAGCAGAGAGCGGAATAGGGGCGGAAGCTTACTTCTTCCGGAAGCGGTCCAGCTCCACGACTTCGCCGGTCTTGGCGGGCGCTTCGTCCTCGTCCGCCTCGTGCTCGGCGGCGTGAGCCTCATGGACGGCATGGCCGGGCTCGCCGTCATCGGCATCGGAGACCAGATCGGGCATCGCCGCGGCAAGATGCTGGCGGGCCGAATCGTTCGCGGCACCCGGCTGGGTGAACTGCAGGCCGAACTGGACGGACGGGTCGTAGAACGCCTTCACCGACTCGAACGGCACCACCAGCCGTTCCGGCACGTTGGAGAACGACAGCTTCACCTCGAAGCGGTCCTCGCCCACGACCAGATCCCAGAACTGGTATTGCAGCACCACCGTCATCTCTTCGGGGTACTGTTCTTTCAGACGATCAGAGATCTGAACGCCCTCTGCCGTGGTGTCGAAGGCGATATAGAGATGGTGCTCCCCGGGCAGGCCGTCGTCCCGCACCATGATGAGCACCTTGCGGATCACGCCCCGAAGAGCGTCTTGGATCAGAAGGTCGTAGCGGATCTCGTCCTGAGCCATCGCGCTTTGCCGCCCCGCTTATAATTGAAGGGGCGAACGGTCCTCACTTCTAAAGACCAGACCCCCGTCGGCAGAAGTGGAGGGCTTCTGTTGCCCGGTGCCCTCCGAAACCGCGCCTAGCCCTGCGACAGGCTAGGACTTTAAAATGAGGCTATCGCGCTGCTTACGCAGCGAGAGCCGCCTCCGCATAGTTGTCGTTTGCAACTATTGAACGGCCCGATAACGGCGGAACCATGCCGAGCGAAAGCGCAACTTTTACACCCTCGTCGATCCTAGTTCGCCCCCACAGGATGCCAGATGCGGATTCCGCCGGTCTGGGATCATGGTGGAGGCGCCGGGTACTGCCCCCGGGTCCGATAGGCTTATTACGAAGGCCATTTATCGCCATAGTCGGCACGAAGCCGACACGTCATATATAGGCCTGTCCGCTTGCGAAAAAAACCCCGCTGAACGGCAGAAGACCCTAATCCCGCTCGATCTTCACAATTCCGCCCGAGCGGGCGTCGAGCTCCAGCTCGATCTCCCTGTGGCGCTCGTCCCAGCCTTCGATTTCCCAGATGCCGTCGTCGAGCTCCATCTCCTTGATCTCGACGATGCCGGTGTCGAAGGCGATCTCCCGCGCCACATAGGCGTCGATGAAGCGCTGGCGTTTGGCGTCCGCCGGGGTACTGGCAAGGGCTGTCACGCCCATCACCAGGGCGATTGCGGCGATACCGAACTGCTTGAATCTGGAAGTTTTGCACATGAGCGACTTGTCTCCTGGAACTTCGCTGGAGTTGAGCTTGCCCCAAGCCTATATCGGGAGCCTATATCGGGGGACGATGCCCGCCTAGGGCTCAAGGCCCGGGCCGATTAAAGGTCTGGCCGATTGAAGCGGCGGTGTCATGAACGCGCGCTGAACGGGGTATCGGAAAGGGAAGGGCGGTTTTGCGGCAATATCTCGATCTGCTGGCTCTGATCCGGAACACAGGCGCAGAGAAGACCGATCGCACCGGCACCGGCACGCTGAGCGTGTTCGGCCATCAGATGCGTTTTCCCTTGAGCGAGGGCTTTCCCCTCGTCACCACCAAACGCGTGCATATGAAGTCCGTGATCCATGAGCTGCTGTGGTTCCTCGCCGGCGACACCAACATCAGCTACCTGAAGGAGAACGGCGTCAGCATCTGGGACGAGTGGGCCGACAGAAACGGCGAGCTCGGCCCCGTCTATGGCCGCCAATGGCGCTCCTGGCCGGCACCGAGCGGTGAAACCATCGACCAGATCGGCCGCGTCGCCGACGCGCTGAAGCGCGACCCCGATTCCCGCCGCCATATCGTCAGCGCCTGGAATGTCGGCGAGCTTGACCAGATGGCGCTCGCGCCCTGCCACTGCCTGTTCCAGTTCTACGTCGCCGACGGCAAGCTCTCCTGTCAGCTCTATCAGCGCTCCGCCGATGTCTTCCTTGGCGTGCCCTTCAACATCGCCTCCTACGCGTTGCTGACCCTGATGATGGCGCAGGTCACGGGGCTGAAGCCGGGCGATTTCGTGCACAGCTTCGGCGATGCGCATCTCTATCTGAATCATCTCGACCAGGCGGACGAACAGCTGAAGCGCCAGCCCAGGCCGCTCCCCAAGATGCGCATCAACCCCGATGTCGGCTCGATCTTCGACTTCGCCTACGACGATTTCGAGCTCGTCGGCTACGATCCCCATCCCGCCATCAAGGCGCCCGTCGCTGTCTGACGCGACGGAGCCCGGCCAGGCCCGATCCGGCAAAGCAACCGAACGAGAGTTATGACGGACCAAACCTTTTCCAGCGCCGACCCGGCCCTCTCCCTCGTCGTCGCCGTGGGCGAGAACGGCGCCATCGGCTTCGAAGGCGAGCTGCCCTGGCGGCTGTCCAGCGAGCTGAAGCATTTCCGTAAGGTCACCATGGGCAAGCCCATCATCATGGGCCGCCGCACATACGATTCCCTCGGCCGCTGCCTGGATGGAAGGCTGAACATCGTCGTGACCCGGGACCGCGGCTTCGAGGTGCTTCCCGGCGGCGTCGCGGCGCACAGCTTAGGGGAGGCCCTGGAGCTTGCCCGGGAAGAGACCGCGCGGACCGGCGCCGATGAGATTGCCCTGATCGGCGGAGAGGCGCTGTTCAAGGAGAGCCTGCCCGTCGCCGACCGCCTCTATTTCACCGAGGTGCATGCGTCGCCCGAAGCGGACACCTGGTTTCCCGAATGGGACCGCTCGCTTTGGGAAGAGGTGGCGCGGGAGAGCTTCGAACCCGGTCCGAAGGACGACCATGCCTTCAGCATCGTCGTCCTGGAGCGCAAGAAGGCGGCGTGAAGCCGGGAGCTCAGGTCGCCGGCATTGCTTCATATGACCGGATTGTAACCTCGGCCATCGTTGCGCCTCCGCGGCGACTATCCTATAACGCGCAGCAACAAACGTCTTAGTGGGCCGGACTTTCGTTCGGCTCCGCGCCAGGTGGCTTAACGCCATCGGCCGGACGGCATTTCAACCACATCGGGATCGGACGCGATCATGCCTTGGAGCAATCAGAGCGGCGGCGGTTGGAAAGGTGGCGGCGGGCCTTGGGGCCAGCCTCCCAGCGGCGGCGGCGGTGGCGGTGGAGACCGCGGTCGTGGCGGCGGTGGCCAGCAGCCGGATCTAGAAGAGATCCTTCGCCGCGGTCAGGACCGCCTGCGGCAGGCCTTCCCCGGCGGCGGTGGCGGCGGGTTCGGTTTCCTGTTCGGCGGACTCATTGCCCTCTTCGTCGTCGGCTACATTGTCTATGCTACGTTCACCGTGACCGTCGAGACCGACGAGCAGGGCGTGGTGCTGCGCTTCGGCGAATATGTCCGACAGCTCGATCCCGGGCTTCATTTGCGGCTGCCTTATCCGATCGAGAGGGTGCTGCTTCCGAAATTCACTCGTACCAACCGCATGGAGATCGGCGGTGCCGGCGGCGATACCACCCGGCCTCAGGAAAGCCTCATGCTGACCGGCGACGAGAATATCGTGGATATCGATTTCGTCGTGTTCTGGAAGATCAGCAACTCCGCGGACTACCTTTTCAATGTGCAGAATCCGGAAGGCACCGTGCGCGACGTGGCGGAGAGCGCCATGCGTGAGGTGGTCGGTCGAAGCAACATCGAGCGCATCCTGACCGAGGACCGCACCAAGACGGAGCGCGCCGTTCAGGAGCTGATGCAGCAGACGCTCGACCGCTATAATGCAGGCGTACTCATCAAAGAGGTTCAGCTCCAAAAGGTTGATCCACCCGCTCAGGTGATCGACGCCTTCCGCGACGTCCAGGCGGCGCGTGCCGACCAGGAGCGCCTGCAGAACGAGGCGGAAGCCTACGCCAACAAGGTCATCCCGGAGGCCCGGGGTGAGGCCGAACGGATCCTGCAGCAGGCCCAAGGCTATCGGGATCAGGTTGTTGCCGAGGCCAAGGGTGAGGCGGACCGCTTTTCGCAGATCTACGAAGCTTATAAGACGGCGCCCGACGTGACCCGCAAGCGCATCTTCATCGAGACCATGCAGGAGGTGCTCGCCGGCCGCGACAAGGTCATTCTCGACGAGAAGGGTGGACAGGGCGTGGTGCCGTATCTGCCGCTTTCGGAGATCAAGAAGCCGTCCACCGGCAGCAGCACCTCTGAGGGAGGCCAGTAATGCGCATCGCGTCCATGATCGCCGCGATCCTGATCGCCCTTGCCGCCGTCACGGCCTATCTCAGCCTCTTCACCGTCGACCCGACCGAACAGGCCCTGGTGCTCCGCTTCGGCGAGCCCAAGCAGGTCATCACGAAGCCCGGACTTCATTTCAAGGTGCCGTTCGTCGACAACGTCCGCTACTTCAGCACGCGCGTGCTTGAGGTCGACACCGCCCCGCAGGAAGTCATCGCAGCAGGTCAGAAGCGACTCGTGGTCGATGCGTTTGCCCGGTATCGGATTACGAATCCGCTTCTGTTTTATCAGACCGTTGCCGATGAGCAGAACGCGCGCGGGCAATTCGCGCAGTTCCTGGAATCGTCCATGCGCGGCGTGCTGGGTGCATCGACATTCGAGGCTATCGTTCGCGACCGCCGCGACCAGCTTATGAAGGTCATCGCCGAGCAGATGAACGAGAAAGCCGAAACCTACGGCGTGGAATTTTTGAACGTCCGCATCAAGCGCGTCGATCTGCCAGAGGCAAACTCTGACGCCATCTTCCGCCGTATGAACACCGAGCGTCAGCGCGAGGCCGCCGAGTTCCGAGCCGAAGGTGAGGGCGCATCCCGCCGCATTCGGGGCACGGCCGATCGCGAGGTTACCGTACTGAAGGCGGATGCCCGGGGCGAAGCCGAGCGCATCCGCGGTGAGGGCGACGCCGAGCGGAACCGTATCTTCGCCGAGGCCTTCGGTCAGGATCCGGATTTCTTCGCCTTCTATCGCTCCATGCAGGCCTATAGGGGCGCGCTCGGGCAGGGAGACACCCGCTTCCTTCTGAGCCCGGATTCGCAGTTCTTCCAGTACTTCAACGATGCGGCCGGCGGCCCCGCGACGCCCGGCAGCACGGCCATGGAGAAGCAGGGGCTCGCGCCCAATGCGAGCTTTGCACCGAAGGATGCGAGCCAGGCAGACCCGGCCGGCGAGAACGGCGGCGCTGACGATGGTGACGCGTCCGGTGAAACCTCCGGTACCGAAGCCTCCGAGATCGAGGACGATTCTGCCGAGGTCCAGGTGCCGAGCAGCGACACGGTGGAGCGTCGCCAGACTTCGGACGCGCCCAAGGAAGACACGGGCGATTCGGCGGACGCTGAGGACGTCGGCGCGGAGCCGGAACTGGAAGCGGCGCAATAACGCGGCATGTCGGATTTCGCCAGCGCCATCGGTCTCGTCCTCGTCATCGAGGGAATGCTCTGGGCCCTCTCGCCGCGTCTCGGCCGCGCCATGCTTGAGAAGACCGCCGAGGCGCCCGAATCGAGTCTGCGCCTCGTCGGCGTGCTCGCCGCCACGATCGGGCTTGGCGTCGTCTGGCTGGCGCGCGGCTGAACCGCCGAATCCGGTCCTTCTGCGCCTCGACGATATTCGTGATTGAGGACGCTGCCGCCCCGTGGCAGCTTGATCTGCCGGCAGGGAAGGCGCATTCCCGTGCCTTAAGAGATTGAAATGGCGGCGTTCCCTATGCAGCTTCTTCCGCGAACTGGTCTGACGGGCCTGAGAGCCGGCGCCATCGCCGCGCTCGTCCTGGCCCTCACCGCTCTTCCGCAGACCGGATCGGCCCGCGGCCCCGAGTCGGTGGCCGACATCTCCGAAGGTCTGCAGGAGACGGTGGTCAATATCTCAACCACCCAGACCGTGAAGGGCATCCAGGAGCAGGCACCCCAAGGAGAGCAGAGCCCCGACGGCTCGCCCTTCGAGGAGTTCTTCGACGATTTCTTCGATACGCCTGACGGCGAGGGCATGCCCCGGCGCGTGAGCTCCCTGGGCTCCGGCTTCGTCTACGATTCCTCCGGCCTCATCGTCACCAACAACCATGTGATCGAAGGCGCCGATGAGATCGTCGTCAACTTCACCGATGGCCGGAAGCTGAAGGTGACCGAAATCCTCGGCCACGATCCCAAGACCGATCTGGCGCTCCTCAAGGTCGAGCCCGAGGAGCCGCTGAAGGCGGTGAACTTCGGCGATTCCGCCAAGATGCGCGTCGGCGATTGGGTCATGGCCATCGGCAATCCGTTCGGCCTCGGCGGGACGCTGACCCTCGGTATCATCTCCGCGACCAAGCGGGACATCAACGCCGGCCCCTACGACGACTTCATCCAGACCGACGCCGCCATTAACCGCGGCAATTCGGGCGGTCCGCTCTTCAACATGGATGGCCAGGTCATCGGCGTGAACACGGCGATCATCTCGCCGACCGGCGGCTCCATCGGCATCGGGTTCGCCGTTCCGTCCAACACCGCGCTCACCATCATCGAGCAGCTCAAGCAATATGGCGAGACCCGCCGCGGTTGGCTCGGCGTGCATGTCCAGCGCGTGACCGAAGAGATCGCCGAGAGCCTCGGCATCGACGATCCCAAGGGCGCTCTCGTCGCGAAGGTCATGCCCGGCAGCCCGGCTGAGGTGGCCGGCATCAAGAGCGGCGACGTCGTCCTGTCCTTCGACGGCCAGGAGGTCGACACCATGCGAAGCCTGCCGCGCCTCGTCGCGGCGACCACCATCGGCAAGACGGTGGAGGTGGAGCTGCTGCGCAAGCGCGAGCCCATGACCTTGGAGGTCACCGTCGGACGTCTGCCGGAAAGCGAAGAGGTGGAAGACCTCAGTGAGACCCCGTCCCAGGGGGTCGAGCCGCCCGAGCAGGATCACGTCCTCGGCCTCGGGATCGCGCCGCTCACGCCCCAGCTCCGCGACGAGTACGGCATCGACAACGCGATAGACGGCGTCATCATCCTTGAGGTGGAGCCCGGCAGTCAGGCTGCCGAGAAGGACGTGAAGGTGGGCGACGTCATCGTCGAGGTGACCCAGGAGACGGTGACGAACCCCCAGGAAGTTCTGTCGCGCATCGACGCCGTCAAGAAGTCTGGGCGCAAATCCGTCCTCCTGCTGATCTCCGACGGCAAGGGTGAGCTCTCCTTCGTCGCGTTGCCTCTGAACTAGTTAAGCTAGGCTTCTCCGATAGCTTTCCTCCGCCCGTCGAAGGCGGCAAACTCCGCAGCGCTTGTAGTGAGGTGCGTGGAGGCCGCGTTGGCGGAGAATTTGGGGCAGGGGCAGTCGAGCATCGCGGCGGTGCTCATCGCAGGACCGACGGCGAGCGGCAAATCCGCCGCCGCGCTGGAGCTTGCGTCACGCTTCGGCGGCGTCGTCGTCAATGCCGACTCCATGCAGGTCTACGAGGAGCTCCGCATCCTCTCCGCCCGTCCCAATCTCGACGAGGAGCGCCTCGTCCCCCACCGCCTCTATGGCACTGTATCGGCCGCCGAGCGCTATTCCGTCGGCCGCTGGCTGGACGATGTCGCCGCGCTGCTTGAGGAGGAATCCAACCGTGGGCGGCTTCCCATCATCGCCGGTGGCACCGGCCTCTATTTCAAGGCGCTGACCGAAGGCCTTGCCGCCACCCCCGAGATCCCCGCGGCGATCCGGAAGCACTGGCAGACCCGCGCCGCCGAACTGACGCCGGTTCAGCTTCATGAGGCGCTGGCGGAGCGCGATCCCGTCATGGCTGAGCGTCTCGTCCCGACCGATCCCCAGCGGATCGTCCGGGCGCTGGAGGTGCTCGATGCGAGCGGGATATCCCTTGCCGAGTGGCAGGCGGAAACGGCCGCGCCGCGTCTCTCGCCGGAGCGGACCTTGCGCATCGTCGTCGCTCCGGACCGGGCGCAGCTCTACGCCAAGATCGACGCCCGCTTCGACACCATGCTTCAGCGCGGCGCCCTGGACGAGGTGAGATTGCTCGCCGCCCTGAACCTTTCGCCCGAGCTTCCAGCCATGCGCGCCCACGGCGTGCCGGAGCTGATCGACGCCCTGAAAGGCGACATCGGTCGCGAGGAAGCCATCGCGACATCGAAGACCATGAGCCGCCGCTATGCGAAGCGCCAGCTCACCTGGGCGCGCCGCTTCATGGCGGACTGGGAATGGTTTGAGACTTCGGGAGACGCGGTCGCCTTCGCCTGCGCGCGTCTGGAAGAGCGGCCGTCCGGCTAGACCGTGACGTCCTACACCGTCACTTGTTACACCGTTACTTGGGTGCCGATCTCCACCACCCGGTCCGTCGGCAGCTGGAAGTAGTTGCTGGCGTCATCCGCCGTCTGGGCAAGGAAGATGAACAGCTTGTCCTGCCAGATGGGCATGCCGGAGCGCTGGTCCGGCTTCAGGGTTCGCCGCGACAGGAAGAACGAGGTGGACATGATGTCGAAGGTCCAGCCGAGCTTCCGGGCGATGGCCAGCGCGCGGGGGATGTTCGGCGTTTCCATGAAGCCGAAATGCAGGATCACCCGCATGAAGTTCTCGCCGATCTCGCTGATCTCCACCCGATCCTGAAGCGAGACCCGCGGCACATCCTCCGTGACGATGCTGAGGATGACGTTGTTCTCGTGCAGCACCTTGTAGTGCTTGAGGCTGTGGAGCAGGGCGGTCGGCGCGCTGCCCGGCGTCGCGGTGAGGAACACCGCCGTCCCCGGCACGCGATGGGGACAGCTCTTCTGGAGTTGCTCGATCAGCTCCTCCACCGGCATCTCCATCCGCTGGGTCTTGTCGGTGAGGATCCGCGCGCCCTTCCGCCAGGTCAGCATGATCAGCACCAGCGCGCCGCCGATCAGGAGCGGCACCCAGCCGCCTTCCGGCACCTTCAGGAAGTTCGCGCTGATGAAGGCGAAGTCGATCAGCATGAACGGCACCATCATGAGGGCCGAGGTCCAGACCGACCACTTCCAGACCCGCCAGATGACGATGAAGGCCATCAGCCCGTCCACGAACATGGTGCCGGAGACGGCGAGACCGTAGGCGTGGGCCAGCCCTTCCGACGAGCGGAAGAGGATCACCAGGAACAGCACGCCGGTCAGCAGCAGCGCCCGCATGCGCGGAATGTAGATCTGCCCGGCCTGGGTCTCGGAGGTCCGCAGGATCTGGAAGCGCGGCAGGAGGCCGAGCTGCACCGCCTGGCGGGTCAGCGAGAAGGCGCCCGTGATCACCGCCTGCGAAGCGATGACGGTCGCGAGCGTTGCAAGGATAATGATGGGGTAGAGACCCCAGGACGGTGCGAGCTTGTAGAACGGTGCGTCCAGCGCCGTGGGATCGGACAGCACCAGCGCGCCCTGACCGAAATAGTTGAGGACCAGGGCTGGGAACACGAAGAACAGCCAGGCCGTCTGGATGGGCTTCCGGCCGAAATGGCCGAGATCCGCATAAAGCGCTTCGGCGCCCGTCACCGCCAGGAAGACCGCGCCCAGGGTCAGCAGCGCGACCAGCCCGTGATCGATGAAGAAATCGACGGCCCAGAGGGGATTGAGCGCAGCGATCACCGTCGGGTCGTCTGCGATGTGCCAGATGCCGAGCCCCGCCAGCGTCGTGAACCACAACATCATGATCGGGCCGAAATAGGCTGCCACCCGTGCCGTGCCCCGGGATTGCACCGCGAACAGGCCGAACAGGATGACGATGGTGAGGGGCACGACATAGGCCTCGAGTCGCGGCGAGACCACTTCCAGGCCTTCCACCGCCGAGATCACCGAGATGGCGGGCGTGATGAGCGCATCGCCATAGAACAGCGCCGCGGCGATCATGCCGAGGATCGTGACCGTGGTCCGGGCCTTGCCGTTCTTCAGGGTGCGCTGGGCGAGCGCCATGAGCGAGAGCGTGCCGCCTTCGCCCTTGTTGTCGGCGCGCAGCAGGATCAGCACGTATTTGACGGTAACGACGAGAATCAGGGCCCAGAGGATCAGCGACAGCACGCCAAGCACGTTGTCCCGCGCCAGGATCGTCTCGTCGCCGGCTGCCACCAATGCGACCTTGAATGCATAGAGCGGGCTGGTGCCGATATCTCCATAGACGACGCCCATGGAGCCGAGCGCGAGGGTCCAGAAGGTCTTTGGACTGTGCCCGTGGCCGTCGGCGTGGCCGCCATTGGTTGCAGGAGAGTCGGTGGAAGCCTGCGTCATACGAAATCGAATGGTGGAGGAAGTGTCGTCTGTTGCCTTGAGGGCCCGCGCAGCATTGTCTGTTGCGTCCCGAAATCTCGACGTTTCCCCCCTTTATGCCCATGCGAAGGCCTTGTCTAGCGCTGCCGGGACGCCATGCCGCGGCAGAACCTCGCGGCCGCCGCTTATCCACCGGCTTCGCAGCAATAAAATAGCGATAGAGGGGGTGGTAACGGTAATTTATGGAAAGGAAGCTATGCCCTTCCGCTTCGAAAATTCGCATTTGGCGTTGACCCGGCACACTTGACTCCCTAGGGTGCGCGCCTCATTTGCAAGCTTTCGAGAAAGAATTCAGGAGACTGCCGCTCCCGCTTGGGCGGTGAACAGCTGCTTCTTTTCGGCTTCGAGGCAGCCACGGATTGAGTTGAGGACGACATGTCGCGCGATAAGACGGAGAAGACCGCCCAACAAGACTCGGGTCGAGAGGAGTCGGGCCGGGAGATGACCGGCGCCCAGATGGTTCTGCAGGCCTTGGCCGACCAGGGGGTCGAGCATGTGTTCGGCTACCCGGGCGGCGCGGTCCTGCCCATCTACGACGAGCTGTTCAGCCGCAAGGATGTCGAGCACATCCTCGTGCGCCACGAGCAGGGCGCGGTTCATGCGGCCGAAGGCTACGCGCGCTCCACCGGCAAGGTCGGCGTCGTTCTCGTCACCTCGGGTCCCGGCGCCACCAACGCGGTCACCGGCCTCACCGACGCCCTGATGGATTCCATCCCGCTCGTCTGCATCACGGGCCAGGTCGCCACCCACCTGATCGGCAACGACGCGTTCCAGGAATGCGACACCGTCGGCATCACGCGCCCCTGCACGAAGCACAACTACCTGGTCAAGGACATCGAGAGCCTGTCCCGCGTCCTGCACGAGGCGTTCTATGTCGCGCGCACCGGCCGCCCGGGTCCGGTCGTCGTCGATATCCCGAAGGATATCCAATTCGCCAAGGGCACCTATCGCGGCGTCACCAACTCTCAGCACAAGAGCTACAACCCGCAGACCGTCGGCGACGACGACCGCATCGAGAAGGCCATCGACCTGATCGCCAATGCGAAGCGGCCGATCTTCTATACGGGCGGCGGCGTCATCAACGCTGGTCCGGAGACCTCCGCGGCGTTGCGCGAGCTGGTTCGCCTGACCGGCTATCCGATCACCTCGACCCTCATGGGGCTGGGCGCCTATCCGGCCGCCGATCCCCAATGGCTCGGCATGCTCGGCATGCACGGCACCTACGAAGCCAACAACGCCATGCACGATTGCGACGTCATGGTCTGCATCGGCGCGCGCTTCGACGACCGCATCACCGGCCGCCTGGATGCCTTCTCGCCGGGCTCCACCAAGATCCACGTCGATATCGACCCGAGCTCCATCAACAAGAACGT
>Ga0310345_10002874_pt1 | contig 16924 bp, 21 predicted proteins | sample HC15DNA20500_MG_FD_204667 | JGI IMG/M metagenome (GOLD analysis project Ga0310345, IMG submission 204667) | Marine microbial communities from station ALOHA, North Pacific Subtropical Gyre - HC15-DNA-20-500_MG | ecosystem: Environmental > Aquatic > Marine > Oceanic | place: Pacific Ocean: North... | reverse complement strand
CGATGCTGGTCGGCGAACTGGTGAGCGACGGCAAGCTCCAGCTCGACGCGCCCGCGCCGATCGCCGAATGGCGGAAGCCGGGCGACCCCCGCGCGAAGATCACGCTGCGCCAGCTGCTCAACATGGACTCCGGGCTTCAGCACACCGAAGTCGGCGAACCGATCGAAAAGTCCGACACAAACCAGGTGCTGTTCGTCTCCGGCACGGCGGGCATGGCGGCGCGCGCGATCGGCGTGCCGCTGGAGGCGGCGCCCGGCGCGAAGTTCGAATATAGCTCGCTCACCACGATCATTTTGGCGGAGATCGTCACCCGTACGCTCACCCCCAGCCGCGATCCGCGCGTCCGCGCGGCGGCGTATCGCGATTTCGCGTTCGAGCGGCTCTATCGCCCCGCCGGCGCGACCGGCGCGTTCCTGGAGTTCGATGGCGCGGGGACGCAGATTGGCGGGTCGATCATCCAGCTCCACCTGAACGATTTCGCGGCGCTGGGGCAGGTGCTGCTCGATGGCCGGGGCACGCGGGGCGAGCAGGTGGTGGCGCCCGAATGGCTCGCCTTCATGAAGACGCCATCGCCGCGAAAGGCGGTTTATGGCGGGCAGACCTGGCTCAACCATTTCCCGGACGAGGCGGTGGGGCAGCCGCCGATCGCCTCGATGAACGGGCATTTGGGGCAATATGTTGTCACGTTCCGCGCCAAGGGCCGTGACGGGCGCGAGCATGGCTATGTGCTGGTGCGCCTGGGGAACAGCCGCGAGGATCGGCTGCACGCGGTGGAAGTAGCGGTGGGGAAGGTGGTGAAAGCGGTGACGGGGTAGCGAAAAGTTCCTCCCCGTTTACGGGGAGGTGGCGGCCGCGTTAGCGGCTGACGGAGGGGGCGAGCAATGTCGCCGCCGTTGTGGGCCGAGAGCGGCCCCCCTCCACCATTTGCTGGCGCAAATGGTCCCCCTCCCCATGAATGGGGAGGATTTACGGGAGCAGGAGGCTCCCCTCGATCACCGTCACCGCCTTGCCGTTCAGCACCGCGCGGTCGCCCTCCAGCGTGCAGCCGATATGGCCGCCGCGTTTGGACGCCTGGAAGGCGGTGAAGCTCTGCCGCCCCAGCCGCTCGGCCCAATAGGGCGTCAGCACCGCATGGGCCGAGCCGGTCACCGGGTCCTCGTCGATCCCCGCGCCGGCGGCGAAGACGCGGCTCACCACGTCGGTGTCGCGGCCCGGCGCCGTCACGATCGTCAGCACATCGCCCTCGGCGGCGAGCGCGCGGAAATTGGGGGCGAGCGCGTGGATCTGATCCTCCTCCGCCAGCACCACCACGCCGTAGCGGTGCGGGTGCCACAAGGTCTCGATCGCTTCGCTCAGGCCCAAAGCCGCGATGATGGCGGGCAGCGGCTTGGGCTCCGGCTTCCACGCCGGCAGTGCCATGCGATAGCCGTCACCGTCGCGCGCGACTTCGAGCAACCCCGCGCGGCGGGTGCGGAACGTGACGCGCTCCAGCGCGGGATCGGCGCTCAGCAGATAATGGCCGCTGGCGAGCGTCGCGTGGCCGCACAGCACCACTTCGGTCGCCGGGGTGAACCAGCGCAGTTCGTAATCCGCTTCGCCGCTCGCGTCCGGCAGGAAGAAGGCGGTCTCGCTCAGATTATTCTCGGCGGCGATCGCCAGGAGCACGGCATCGTCGAGCCAAGTCTCCAGCGGCACCACGGCGGCGGGGTTGCCGGCGAAGGGGCGGCTGGCGAAGGCGTCGATCTGGGCGAAGGGCAGGCGGGTCATAGCGGCTTCAACTCCTTCAGCTTGGCGACGAGATCGGCCTCGACCAGATCATTGCCGGGGTGATCGATATGGCCTTCGGGATCGAGGTGGATGAACACTTCGGTGCCGGGAAATTCGGCGGCGAGATCGCGCTCGATCCGCTCGACCACGTCATGCGCCGAGGCGACGCTCATCTCGGGATCGACCCACACATGGAACTGGACGAAATCATGCGCGCCGCTGGTCCGCGTGCGCAGATCGTGCAAGCCGCGCACCGCCGGATGGCGGCTCGCCACCTCGACGAAGGCGCGGCGGCGATCCTCGGGCCATTCCTTGTCCATCAGCTGATCGATCGCCGCGTTCGACGAGCGCCACGCCCCCCAGAGCAGCCAGAGCGCGATGGCGAGGCCAAACACCGGGTCCGCCCCCGCCCAGCCAAGGAAATGATCGAGCGCGAGCGCCGCGATCACCGCCACGTTGAGCGCGAGATCGGACTGGTAATGGACATGGTCGGCACGGATCGCCACCGATCCGGTCGCCGCGATCACATGGCGCTGATAGGCGAGCAGGCCGAGCGTCACGCCGATCGCGATCAGCGAGGCGATGATGCCGAATTCGGGATCGCCGGTCGGCGCGCTCGCCATCAGCCGCTGCACCGCGCGCACGAAGATCGCGAGCGCGGAAGCCGCGATCAGCGCCACCTGGAACAAGGCGACCAGCGCCTCCGCCTTGCCATGGCCGAAGCGGTGATCGTGATCGGCGGGTTGCGCCGCCAGCCGCACGCCGAACAACGTCATCAACGAGGCCCCGAGATCGAGCCCGGTATCGGCGAGCGAGGCGAGCATCGCGACCGACCCGGTGCGCCAGGCGGCATAGCCCTTGATGCCCACGAGCAAGGTCGCGACGCAGACGCTGGCGAGCGCGGCGCGCTGGGTGAGCTTGCCCATCGCGGCGAGATGCGCGGCGGTCATGGGAAGAGCAGCCCCTCGCGCCAGCCGTCATCGGCCTTGGTGAACAGCCGGCGCTCGTGGAGGCGGTAGTCGCGGTCCTGCCAGAACTCGATCCGCTCGGGGGCGACGCGGAAGCCCGACCAGTGCGGCGGGCGCGGCACCGCGCCGCCCTCGAACCGGGCCGCGACCTCGGCGAGCCGCGCCTCGAAGGTGGCGCGGGCGTCGAGCGGGCGCGACTGGTCGCTCGCCCAGGCGCCGAGCTGCGATTCGCGCGGGCGGGTGGCGAAATAGGCGTCGGCTTCGGCGTCGCTCACCGGCGTGACCGGGCCTTCGATACGGATCTGGCGGCGCAGCGATTTCCAGTGGAAGAGCAAAGCGGCCTGGGCATTCGCCGCCAGATCGCCGCCCTTGCGGCTTTCAAGGTTCGTGTAGAACACGAAGCCGCGCGGATCATGGCCCTTCAGCAGCACCATCCGCACGCCGATCCGCCCGCGCGCATCGGCGGTGGCGAGCGCCATCGCGTTGGGATCGTTGGGCTCGCTGGCCTCGGCTTCGGCAAACCAGGCGTCGAAGAGAGCGAAGGGGTCGGTCATCGCCGGGGCTTTAGCGCGGGTTGGGCGCGGGAGAAAGCGTGGCGTGGCGCTCCCTAAGCTCCTCCCCCGGCGGGGGAGGTGGCAGTCGCGCTAGCGACTGACGGAGGGGTGTCCCCGGCAGTTTGAGCGTGATACTCCTCCACCCCGCTGCGCGTGGTCCCCCTCCCCTTGCAGGGGATGAGCTTAGAGGTTGCCGTCAGAGGCCGCCCGCGTCCCTAAACCGTCACCAGCCGCCCGCCCGTCTGGAGCACGCTCACCAGCCCGCCCGCCTCGACGCCTTCGGCCAGATCGCCCAGCGCGAGGTCGGCCAGGGCGAGGCCGGTCTGGCAGGCGATCAGCGCCACGCCCGCCTCCCGCGCCATGCCGAGCAGCGCCAACCGATCGGGCAGCCCGGCGGCGGCGAGCGCGGCGCCATCGTCATCCCCGCGCGGAGCGGCGGCGAGCAGCGCCACCGCCGCTTCATGCGCGAACAGCGTCACCTCCTCGCCCAGCGCGGCCGCGGCGAGCGCCAGGCTGAGCGCGGCGCGGGCCCGCGCATCCTCGGTCGCGATCAGCATCACCGTCAGCCGCATGTGGGGCAGCCCGGGTCCTTGGGCAGGCGCAGCGAGCGGAAGCGCAGATCGAGCGCGTCGATCAGCAGCAGCCGCCCGGCGGTCTCGGCGCCGAAGCCGGTCAGCAGCCGCACCGCCTCCAGCGCGGCGAGGCTGCCGAGCAGCCCGGTCATCGCACCGAGCACGCCTTCCTCGGCGCAACTCGCGCCCGGGACGGCGGGATCGCCGCCCACGAAGCAGCGGTAACAGGGCAGGTTCGGCTCCCACCCCCGGAACACGCCGAGCTGCCCCTCGAACTGGCCGACCGCCGCCGAGACGAGCGGCTTGCGCAAAGCGAGCGCGGCGTCCGCCACGATCAGCCGGGTGGCGAAGTTATCGCAGCCGTCGATCACCACATCGGCCTCGCCGAGCAAGGCGGCGGCGTTGCCGGCGTCCAGCCGCGCCCGATGGGCGATCACGCGGAGATCGGGATTGAGCCGGTGGATCGCCGCCGCCGCCGCCGCGACCTTCGCCGTGCCGAGATCGACCATGCCGTAGAGCGTCTGGCGCTGCAAGTTGCTGAGCGCCACCACGTCGTCATCGATCAAGGTCAGCGTGCCGACCCCGGCGCCGGCGAGATATTGGATCGCCGGCGCGCCGATCCCGCCCGCGCCCACCAGCGCGACATGCCCGCCAAGCAAGGCCGCCTGGCCCGCCCCGCCAATCTCCTTCAGGATCAATTGCCGCGCATAGCGATCGAGCTGCGCGTCGTTCAGGCTTATTGAGTCCAATCGAAATCCAGCCGCAGGCGGTACCAGCCCATCCGGCCCAGCCTGGGGTGCAGATTGCCCCTTACCCAGCCGATCGCAAGCCCCGCGGCATATTGTTCGACCGTGGGGCAATCGATCGCGTGCGGCACGCTCGCCAGCACCCGGCCCGATCGCGCGATCAGCAGCGCCACGTCGACACGCAGATGATGCTGTTCGGGCGGGGGGAGGACGCAGCGTCCCTCGGCGACTTCGGTGGCGACGAATTCCGCCGCCGCTGGCGTGACTTGGCGCGGCTGACGCAGGATGATCGGGGGCAGCGTGTCCCAGGCCGGCAGGGTGGGAGCGTCTGGCGGATCGATCAAGGCGGCGAGCAGCATGGCGGCGTGTCCGTTCCTTTCCGTTAGCGGAAAGGTCAACGCACCGTTACGCCGGTCGATCCAAAGCCGCCCTCGCCGCGCTCGGTGCGCGCGCTGAATTCCTCGACGATCGCGAAATCAGGGCGCGCGATCGGCAGGAACACCAATTGCGCGATCCGGTCGCCCGGCTGGATGGTGAACGGCGCAGAGCCCGGCGGGGTGCGCAGCCACGCGCTGATGAAGATCTGGTTGGCGTAATCGGCGTCGATCGTGCCCACCGCTTGCCCGAGCACCAGCCCATGGCGATGCCCCAGCCCCGAACGCGCGAGCAGGAAAGCGACCAGGTGCGGATCGTTCATCAGCACCGCGATGCCCGAGGGGATCAGCACCGCGGGCGCCTGCGGCTCCAGGGTCAGCGGCGCATCGATACAGGCGTGGAGATCGATCCCGGCGGAGAGCGGCGTCTGATAGCGCGGCAGGCCCCATTCATGCAGCCGGGGATCGAGGATCTTGAGTTCGATGCGGGGGGTGAGGGTCATCAGGTCTGCCTAGCCGCCGGGCGGGGGCGGGGGCAACGGTTAACCGGGCGCTAGGGCGAAGCGGTTATGGCACCGATGATGCCAGCCCTCTTCTCTTCGCAGCCGCTTTGGGCGCGCCTGTGCTGGGCGCTGCTGGCGTTGATCCTGAGTTATGGCGTGTTCGCCTGGCCGTCGCTCGCCGCGCGCTGGGGCGTGTCCACCGGCGGAGTCGCGCTGCTGCTCGCCTGGTTCGGTGCCGTGGCGCTGGCTTGGATGGCGGGCAAGCGTGCGCGGCTGGTGCCGGTGATACTTGTCGTGGCGGTCGCCGCGCGACTGGCGGCGGCGGCGCTGAGCGCGGGGCGCGTCTCGCCTGGCGATCCGCACAGCTATTTGCTGCTCGCCGAGCATCTGCGCGCCGGCACGGGTCTGTGGATCGACGAGCCCTATATGGGCCTGCGCGTGGTGGCGCTTTATCCGCCCGCTTATCCGCTGCTGCTCGCCGGGTGGAGCGCGCTGTTCGGCGTCGGCGCGCTCAGCCTGGTCGTGCTCGGCACGCTCACCGATCTGGCGAGCGCCGGCGTGATCGCGAGCATCGGCGCGCGCCTGGGGGCGCCGCTCGCCGGGCGCCGGGCGGGGCTGCTCGCCTTGCTGTGGCCGGTAGCGCTGTTCGATGCGCCGCTCGCGCAGAAGGAGTCGCTGGGCGTGCTGCTCGTGCTGCTGCTGGCGCGGCTGTGGCTCGCCGAGCGGCCAGCGGCGCTCGCTTTAGGCGCGGTCGCCGCGCTGCTCGCGCTGACGCAACCGGGCTGGGCGCCGATCGCCGCGATGTTCGGCCTTGCTTTCGGGCTTCGGCTCGGCTGGGTTCGGCTGGCGCGGACCGGCGTGCTCGCGGGCCTCGCGGCGGCGCTGGTGATGCTGCCCTGGTGGCTGCGCAACGCCGTGCTGCTCGGCGCTTTCGTGCCGCTGACGAGCGCGGGCGGGGTGAGCCTGTGGATCGGCAACCATGCCGGGGCGAGCGGCGTGTGGGAGCCGCAGCCACGCGCCTGGCATGGTCTGGGCGAGCTGGCCTATGCGGCGCGCGCCGCCGCCGAGGCGAAGGCGTGGATGCTCGCCAACCCGATCGCCTGCCTGCATCTGAACCTCGCGAAATTCCTGCGGGCGACCGGGGCCGGCGATTTCGCGCTGGTCCGCCTGGCGGCGATGCAGCCGCCGCTCGCGCCCGCGATCGCCGCTTTGTGCTTTCCGCTGCTCCAGGGCGCGCAACTGGCGCTTTGGTGCGGCAGCGTGTTCGCCGCGCGCTGGCGCGAAGATGCTGCGCTGCGCGCGATGCTGCTGCTGGTCGCGGTCGGCTTCGCGCAAATTCTGCTGGTCGGCGTCTGGTTCGAATTCGGCGAGCGCCACCGCGCCTTCTTGACGCCGCTGCTGCTGCTGCTGGTCGCTCGCGCGGGGGAGCGGGTGCGGCTCACTCTGCCCGCCAGCGCCCGGTCTCCATCCAGCGCAACAGCGGTTTCATCGGCATGATCCAGATGATCCCGGTCACCAGATAGAACAGCGCCTGCGCCAGCCCCGGCCAGGTCGCGAGCCAATCCGCCAGCCCCACGATCAGCCCCGCCCACAGCGCGATCAGCAGCAGCATCAGCAGGGCGCCGGCGGGTTTGCGCCAACTGGGGGTCATCGCTCGGTCCAGCCTTTCTCGGTGATCACGGCGTCGAGCGGCGCGTCCCAGGGATCGGTCGGCACTGCTTCCGCGCGCTGGATGGACCAGGCGACTCCGATCCGCAAGGCATCGGGATGGGCGGCGAACGCCCGGTCATAATAGCCCGCCCCCTGGCCGAGCCGGTTGAGCGCCGCGTCGAACGCGAGCAGCGGGGTCAGGATCAGATCGGGCGCCAGCTCGGCTGCGTCGGCGATGGGTTGGGTGAGGCCGAAGGGGCCGCGCGCGCGTGGCGCCGCGCCGTCCAGGAAGCGCATCGGCGCCGCGCGGGTGGTGACATGGGGCAGAGCGAGCCGCCAGCCCCGCGCCAGTGCGGCGTCGATCAGCAGCGCCGGATCGGCCTCGCCGGCCATCGGTAGATAGGCGGCGATCACGCCGGGCCGATCGAGCCGCGCCAGGAAAGACGCGGGCGGGGCGATCGGCACCGGCGCGAAGGCCAGGCGCCGGCCGCGCATTGCGGCCCGGAGCGTCGCTTTCTCGTCGGCGGCGGCGGAGTGTGGCGGGACCACCATGGGTCGGTTGCTCGAATATCCTCTGACGCCTCAACGTCAGGTGGGGACCATGTGCCTTGGCCAGGGCCAGGGTAGGGACAGCCCCCGTGGATGGTGATATCGCCTCAGGGATGTTCCTAAAGCTCGTGCCGGGCAGTACCCGCCGCGACTTATTTAGGGGCTCGGCGGCGGCGCCTCAAGGGCCGATGCGATGGCTTCCAGCCGTTCGGCGATCTCGTCCAACGCGCTGTCGTCCGCGCCGCCGCGCTGCGCGCGTGCCTCGTCGAGCGAATCGGCGAGCATCAGCGCGAGCAGCAGCAGCACGCGCTCGGCGGGCGCGGTGCCGGCGGCGCGCTGCGCCGCGTCCCACCGTTCGCTCAGCATCGCGCCGAGCGCTTCCAGCCGGGGCTCCTGCCCGGCGGCGCAGGCGATGGGGTAGGCGCGGCCGCCCAGGCGGAGCACCACCTCAGCCATCGCCGATCACCTCATCGAGCGCGGCGATCGCTTCGCTGATCCGCTCGCGCAGCCGGGCGTGGCGCTTGCCGAGCGCGGCCTCACGCGCGCGCTGCCGCGCCGCCGCCGCTTCGATCCGATCGAGCGCGGCCCTGATCCGCGCCATTCGCTCCGCCATCGTGCCAGCCTAGCACGCCCACGCGCGCCCGCAAGCGCGGCGGTTGACGGGGGCGCCGCGCCACCGCAAAGACGCGCGCGACTCGCGCCGCCGCGTGCCGCGACCATGATGGGGACTAAATGGCCGTAACCCAAACCGAGCTTGCCAACGCCATCCGTGCGCTGGCGATGGACGCGGTGGAGGCCGCCAATTCGGGCCATCCCGGGATGCCGATGGGCATGGCCGACGCGGCGACGGTGCTGTTCACCCAGTATCTGAAGTTCGATCCCGCCGATCCGCATTGGGCCGATCGCGATCGCTTCGTGCTTTCCGCCGGGCATGGATCGATGCTGATCTACGCGCTGCTCCACCTGACCGGCTATGCGCGCCCGACGATCGACGACATCAAGAATTTCCGCCAGCTGGGCAGCCCGTGCGCCGGGCACCCGGAGAATTTCGAGCTCGCCGGCGTCGAATGCACCACCGGGCCGTTGGGGCAGGGGCTCGCCATGGCGGTCGGCATGGCGATCGCCGAGCGGCATCTGAACGCGGTGTTCGGCGACGCGCTGGTCGATCACCGCACCTGGGTGATCGCCGGCGATGGCTGCCTGATGGAGGGCATCAACCATGAGGCGATCGGCCTCGCCGGGCATTTGAAGCTCGGCCGGCTGAACGTGCTGTGGGACGATAACAAGATCACGATCGACGGCGCCGTTTCGCTCTCGTCGAGCGAGGACATCCCCGCGCGCTACCGGGCGACGGGCTGGCATGTCGTCGAGTGCGACGGGCATGATTTCGCCGCCGTCGCCGAGGCTTTGGCCGAAGCTGCCGCCGATCCGCGCCCCTCGCTGATCCGCTGTCGCACGATCATCGGCAAGGGCGCGCCGACCAAGCAAGGCACCGCCAAGACGCACGGGAGCCCGCTCGGCGCGGCCGAAGTCGCCGGCGCGCGCCAGGCGCTCGGCTGGAGCGCGGCGCCGTTCGAGGTGCCCGAGGGCGTGCGCGAGGCATGGCTGCGCGCCGGCAAGCGCAGCGCGAGCGAGCGCGCGGCCTGGGCCGAGCGCCTGGCGACGCATCCGACGCGTGGCGAGTTCGAGCGCCGCATCGCCGGCCGGCTCCCAGCCCCGCAGGGCGAGGCGGAAGCCTTCATGGCGCAGCTGATCGCCGACAAGCCCAAGGTCGCCACCCGCAAGGCGAGCGAGATGGCGCTGGAGGCGATCACCCCGCTGATCCCCGAACTGATCGGCGGCTCGGCCGATCTGACCGGCTCGAACAACACCAAGACCGCCGCCACCGGCCCGCTGACGGCGGAGAATTACGCCGGCCGCTACCTCTATTACGGCATCCGCGAATTCGGCATGGCCGCCGCGATGAACGGGATGGCGCTGCACGGCGGCGTGATCCCCTATGGCGGCACTTTCCTGGTGTTCGCCGATTATGCCCGCGCGGCGATCCGCCTCTCGGCGCTGCAACGCGCGCGCGTGATCTATGTGATGACGCATGATTCGATCGGCCTCGGCGAGGACGGCCCGACCCATCAGCCGATCGAGCATCTGCAAAGTCTGCGGATGATCCCCAATCTCGAAGTCTATCGCCCGTGCGACGCGGTTGAGACGGCGGAGTGCTGGACGCTGGCGCTCGCCCGCGCCGAGGGGCCGTCGCTGCTCGCTTTGTCGCGCCAGAACCTGCCGACCTTGCGCAGCGAGGGCGGGATGTTGAGCGCGCGCGGCGCCTATCGCCTGCGTGCCGCGCAAGCCCCCCGCGCGGTGGTGCTGATCGCGACCGGATCCGAAGTGAGCCTCGCGGTCGAGACGGCCGACGCGCTCGAAGCGCAGGGGATCGGCGCCGATGTCGTCTCGATGCCGAGCTGGCGGACCTTCGCGGCGCAGGATTCAGACCATCAGGCCGAGCTGCTGCCCGCCGACACGCTCAAAGTCTCGATCGAGGCGGGCACGACCTTCGGCTGGGAACGTTGGACCGGGGCGGACGGGATGCGCTTCGGGATCGACGGCTTCGGCGCCTCCGCCCCGGCCGAGGCGCTCTATCGCCATTTCGGACTGACCGCCGACAGCATCGCGCCGCAGATCGCCGCGCGGCTGGGGCGCTGAACCAAGGGAGTAGCTTATGACGGTGAAGGTAGCGATCAACGGCTTCGGGCGCATCGGCCGCCTCGTCGCGCGTGCGATGCTGGAGCAGGGCGATACCGGGCTGGAGCTGGTCACGATCAACGATCTGGCCGACGCGAAATCGAACGCCTGGCTGTTCGCGCGCGATTCGGTGCACGGCAAATATCCCGGCACCGTCGCCGCCGAGGGCAATGATCTGGTGATCGACGGCAAGCGCATCCGCGTCACCGCCGAGCGTGATCCGGCCAAGCTGCCCCACGCCGAACTCGGCATCGATCTGGTGCTGGAATGCACCGGCTTCTTCACCGATCGCGCGAGCGCCCAGAAGCACATCGACGCGGGCGCCAAGCGGGTGTTGATCTCCGCCCCGGCCAAGGGCGCTGACCTGACGGTCGTTTACGGCGTGAACCATGAAAAGCTCGGCGCCGAGCACACCATCGTCTCGAACGCGTCGTGCACCACCAACTGCCTGGCGCCCGTCGCCAAGGTGCTGAACGACGCGTTCGGCATCGAGCGCGGGCTGATGACGACGGTCCATGCCTATACCAACGATCAAAAGATTCTCGATCAGGTCCACAGCGATCTGCGGCGCGCGCGGGCGGCGGCGATGAGCATGATCCCCACCACCACCGGCGCCGCCCGCGCGGTGGGCGAGGTGCTGCCCGAGCTGAAGGGCAAGCTCGACGGTTCGGCGATCCGCGTGCCGACGCCCGACGTCAGCCTGGTCGACCTGACTTTCACCCCCAAGCGCGACGTGACCCGCGACGAGGTGAACGCGGCGCTGAAGGCGGCCGCCGAGAGCGGGCCGCTGCAGGGCATTCTCGATTACAGCACCGATCCGTTGGTCTCGATCGATCTGCTCCACGCGCCGGCTTCCTCGACCGTCGACAGCCTGGAGACGGCGGTGATCGAGGGCAAGCTGGTCCGCGTCGTCAGCTGGTACGACAATGAATGGGGCTTCTCGAACCGCATGGTCGATACCGCCAAGGCGATGGCCGCGTTCCTTTGATGGTTAATTCGACCGTCCCCGTTCGGGCCGAGCGAAGTCGAGGCACGTACCCGATGGCACGCCCCTCGATGCTGCTGGGGGCGAACGGGGTTCGGTATGGTCCGTTCAGCAAGAAGCCGTCACCCCAGCGAAAGCTGGGGTCTCGTGCAAGTTGCGCGCCCGCGGCGGTTCGGTGCGTTCCCGCCTCTTGTTGCCGCCTTGCGCGCGATGGCCGGGAGACCCCAGCTTTCGCTGGGGTGACGACTTTATGAAGGAGGGGCGTTTGGCTTCAGGCACCCTCATCGGCATCGCCCGCCACGCCGCGCCGCGCGGGGCGATGGAGACGCTCGAGCGCGTCCTCATCACCCCCGAACACGGCGTCGAGGGTGATTGCAAGGGCCGGTTCAAACCCGGCGGGCGCAACCGGCGGCAGGTGACGCTGATCGAGACAGGCGATTGGGCGCGCGCCATGGCCGAACTCGGCGCGGACCTCCCCTGGTGGTCGCGCCGCGCCAATCTGCTGATCGACGGCCTCGATCTGCCGCAGCGCGCGGGCGCGATCCTGCGCATCGGCGCGGTGCGGCTGGAAGTGACGATCGAGTGCGATCCGTGCCAGCGGATGGACGAACTCGTCCCCGGGTTGCAGGCGGCGCTGCGCCCCGATTGGCGCGGCGGCGCCTGCGCGCGGGTGCTGAGCGGCGGGATGGTCGCGATCGGCGACCGGATTGAAATCGAACAAGTGGAGTTGGCGGCGTGAGGGCTTTCAAGACGCTCGACGATATGGGCGACATCCACGGCAAGCGCGTGCTGGTGCGCGAGGATCTGAACGTGCCGATGGCCGACGGCGCCGTCACTGACGATACCCGCCTGCGCGCCGCCGTGCCGACCGTCGCCGAACTGGCGGACAAGGGCGCGATCGTGCTCGTCCTCGCCCATTTCGGCCGGCCCAAGGGCGTGCCCAATCCCGAAATGAGCCTCGCGCTCGTCACCAAGCCGTTCGAGGGCGTGCTCGGCCGCCCGGTGCGTTTCATCGCGTGGGAAGGCGCGGCGGAAGCGATCGCCACGCTCGCCCCCGGCGAGATCGGCCTGCTCGAAAATACCCGCTTCTTCGCCGGCGAGGAGAAGAACGCGGCGGACGTGATCGATCGCTTCGCCGCGCTCGGCGATCTTTACGTCAACGATGCCTTCTCCGCCGCCCACCGCGCGCACGCCTCGACCGAGGGCCTCGCCCACCGGCTACCCGCTTTCGCCGGGCGGCAGATGGAAGCCGAACTCGACGCGCTCGACAAGGCGCTCGGCAATCCCGCGCATCCGGTGGCGGCGGTGGTGGGCGGGGCCAAGGTTTCGACCAAGCTCGACGTACTCAAGCATCTCGTCGCCCGCGTCGATCACCTAGTGATCGGCGGCGGCATGGCCAACACCTTCCTCGCCGCGCGCGGGGTGAATGTCGGCAAGTCGCTCTGCGAGCATGAGCTGACCGGCACCGCCGAGGAGATCTTCGCCGCCGCCGACGCCGCCGGCTGCACCATCCATCTGCCCTATGACGTGGTGGTGGCGAAGGAATTCGCGCCCAACCCGCCGAGCCTGCGTACCTGCAACGTCCACGAAGTCGCCGCCGATGAGATGATTCTCGATATCGGCCCGGCGGCGGTCGAAGCGCTGGGCGATGTGCTGAAAACGTGCCGCACGCTCGTGTGGAACGGCCCGCTCGGCGCGTTCGAGACGCCGCCCTTCGATGCCGCGACCGTCGCGCTCGCGCGCACCGCCGCCGCGCTGACGGCGGAGGGGTCGCTGGTATCGGTCGCCGGTGGGGGGGATACCGTGGCCGCGCTCAACGTGGCCGGGGTGGCGGAGGCGATGACCTTCGTCTCGACCGCGGGCGGCGCCTTCCTCGAATGGATGGAAGGCAAGCAACTGCCCGGCGTCGCGGCGCTCGCGCGCTGATGGCGCGGCGCGAGCTGCTCTTCTCGACTCCGGTCCTGATCGACCGGCTGGAGGAAGCGCCCGCGATCAATGCCGCGCTCGAACCACTGATCCTGGCGCGCCGCGCGGCCGATCCCGGGATCACCCGCTCCAACCAGGGCGGCTGGCATTCGGACCTGGAATTGCTCGATTGGGCGCGCGAACCCGTCACGCCGGTGATCCGCCGCATCGTCGAACTCGCCGACGCCGCGACCGAGGATCTGCAGGCGCGGCCCGGCCATCGCCGCGGCTGGTCGCTGGAGGCCTGGGCGAACATCAACCCGGCGGGCGCGGCCAACGCGCCGCACCATCATGGCGGCGCTTATTGGTCGGCGGTCTATTATGTCCGGGTCGATCCGGGGGTGGGCGGCGAATTGCTGCTGCACGATCCGCGCTTGCCCGCGCTCGACGCGCACGCGCCGATGCTGCGTTTCCGCGAGGCGGGCGGCGAGCAGCTCGTCGAGACGCGGCCCGAGGCGGGAATGGTGATCCTTTTCCCGTCATGGCTCACCCATTCCGTCGCGCCGCATTCGGGCGCGGGGTTGCGCATCTCGATCGCGGTGAACCTCGCGGCCAATCGCAGCGTGCAACGGGTGTGAGAAAGGCGGGATCGGTGGCGATCACCGCGCTCGGTCTCCCGGCGTGACAGTGGGGAGCGGGAGGGGACGATCCCTCCCGCCCCTTTTTCCGTCTCAGCGCGCCCGGGCGTAGGTCGCGCTTTGGCAGAAGAGCAGCAGGCAGACCTTCATCTCCACCCGGTCGGGATCGGTCAGGCGGAGCGTAGCGGGAAGGCGCTGCTTGCCCTGGTGATACAGCCCGCGCCAGCGGTCGCCGGGGGCGGGGCGGACATCGCTCAGCACGATTCCGGTTTCGGCGGGCGCGCCCTGGCTCCGGCGCGCGAGGCCGGTGGCGCAGAGCGCGTCGGCGCCGCGCGCGCAGGGCCCGATGCGCGCCATGCCGGGGCCGTTCACCTCGATCCACACGCCGATCAGCGGCGATGGCGGTGCGGCATGGGCTTGCCCGGCGGCGAAGGCGAGGGCGGCGGTGAGCAGATGCTTCAACATGATGATGTCCTTCGATGTGATGGGGGGTCAGCGGGTGAGGGCGACGACTTGGGGCGCGCGGACGGCGGCGGCGAAGCGGGCGTGGTAATCGGGGTGCTCGGTGCCCATCCAGCGATCCCACCAGGTGAAATAGAGCCCGAAATTCCAGCCCATCCGGCCGTGGTGCAGATCGTGATGCGTGGTCGTCGTCAGCCAATCGAACAGCGGCCGGCCATCGGCGCGCGCCGGCATCACCTCGATGCCGGAGTGGAGCAGCGTGTTGCGCACGATCTGGTGCAGCACGAACAGATCGACCACCGCCCACTGGGTCGGCACGAGCAGGATCCATAGCGGCACGAAACTGCCCATCAGCACCGCCTCCGCCACATCGAAGCTATAGGCGGTGAAGGGCGAGGGGTTGTTCGACAGGTGATGCCGGCGATGCACCCAGCGGAACAGCCCGCGCCGGTGCGCCAGCCGGTGCACCCAATAGAAATAGGCGTCATGCGCCACGATCATCAGGACCAGGCTCGCGACGAACCAGGCGGGGCCGAGGTCGCGGGCGATCGGGTCGCCCTTCGGCCAGCCCGCTTTCATCGCCAGCGTCGCCAGCAGCGACAGGGTGGCGAAGACGGCCGTCGAACGCAGCGAGTAGAGAAATTCGCGGCGCAACTGGCGCGCCGGCGGGCGATCGGCGCGGATCCGCCGCCCGGCGAGGGGCCGGGCGAGGACGATCCACAGCAGCGCCCAAAAGCTGGTCGCGAAAATGGCGTATCGGATGATGTCGCCCAGCATCAGCAGCAGCCAGTGCGTGCCGAGCGGGGCCAGATGGGTGAGTGACAACGGTGCCTCCATAGGTGGTTGGACGGCACCGCGATGACGCGCGGGCGGGACAGGGTCTCGCCGGAGCCTGGACAGGCTGGCTTATTCCGGAATCGGCCAGCCTTTCACGAAATTGGCGAGGCCTGAGCGAAGGCGCGCCGGCGAAATTCGGTGGGGGTAAGCCCGGTCGCCTCGCGAAAGGCGCGGTTGAACGGCCCGAGCGAGGCGAAACCGAGATCGAACGCGATGCTCGCGACCGTGCGATTCGCCGCGCCGGGATCGGTCAGCACCGCCTTGGCGGCGTCGATACGCTGCTGGTTGATGAAGGCGGGGAAGTTGCGATGGCCCAGCCGGTCGTTGATCAGCCGCCGTAGCCGATGCTCGGGCAGGCCGATCGCCTGGGCGAGATCGGCGATCGTCAGCCCCTCGCGCCGCCACAGCGCATCGCGCTGCATCGCCGCGGTCAGCCGCTCGATCCACAGTGCGTCGGGATCGCCGGCGGGTTCCTCGGGCGCGGGTTCGGCGCGCCCGAACAGCACGCCGCGCGCCTCGATCAGCGTCGCCGCCGCCAGCAAGCCAAGCGCGGCCTGCGCCAGGGCATCGGCGAGCGGATACCAATCCGCCGAAATGCCCGCGCTAAGGCCGATCTGCGCGAGGCTGAGCAACGCCGAATAAAGCGCGATCACCGCCACCACCGGCACGCGCAGCCGCCGACGCGCCTCGACCAGATCGACCCGGGCCGATCGAAAGATCAACAGCATGGCGTGGAGCGCGAAGGCCAGCCCCAGCAGATTGTGCAGTCCCCAGCCCCAGGCGGCGATCGGGCGCGGCAGCGCGTGCACGATCAGCCCCAGCCCGATCAGAACGCCCGCCGGGGCGAACCCCGATGCGCGCAAGGGGCGATCCTCGAACAGGGTTACCGCGAACAGCCAGAACAGCCCGACGCTGCCCAGCTGGAACACCCAGAGCAGCAGGCGCAGCTTGCCCAGCACCGGCGCCAGCGCGGTGGCGCCGTTCAGCACGAAGGCCAGGTTGGCGCCGATGAACAACAGCGTCGCGATCCGCAGCGCCCGGTTGCGCGCCGTGCGGGCAAGCGCCAGCGCGAGCGCGATCTGCGCCCCCGCCGCGATGCCGCGCAGAAGAATTTCCAGGCCCAGCCCGCCGGTCATTTCGGGAGCAGCTTAACCCGCGCGAACCCGCGCGCGCTACTGCTCGTTCAGCAGCGGGATCAGCTCGCGGTTCAGGTCGTCCAGCTCGAAGGCGCCGGCCTTGGCGTAACGGATGCGGCCGGCGCGATCGATGATGTAATTGGTCGGCACGCCATCCAGCGTGTCATAAGGGCCCTTCAACTTCTTCACCGGCGTGATGCTCATCGCCGCGAACAGCTTCTTCATCTGGTAGAGCGGTACGGAATCCTCGGTCGTCACCGCGAAAACGCGCAGGCCATGCTCCTTGGTGACGCGATAGAAGCTGTCGAGCGTCGGCAATTCCTGGCGGCAGGGCACGCACCAAGTCGCCCAGAAATTGAGCACCACCACCTGCCCCTTCAGATCGGCGAGCTTCACCTTCTCGCCGCTCACCAGGGTCAATTCCAGATCGGGGGCCGGGTCGCCGATCTTCGGTTTGGGCGCCGCGCCCACCAAGGCGAGCGCGAGCGGCAAGATGGCGAGGCGGGCTAGGGCGCGGCGCACGGTTTTCCTCCTGGCTG
>Ga0310345_10002873_pt1 | contig 16925 bp, 24 predicted proteins | sample HC15DNA20500_MG_FD_204667 | JGI IMG/M metagenome (GOLD analysis project Ga0310345, IMG submission 204667) | Marine microbial communities from station ALOHA, North Pacific Subtropical Gyre - HC15-DNA-20-500_MG | ecosystem: Environmental > Aquatic > Marine > Oceanic | place: Pacific Ocean: North... | reverse complement strand
GCGACATTATCGATCTCGAAGCGACCTACGCCGGTCCCGACGCCAAGAACAACATGAACCCGGCGATGATCGCAGGCCCCACGGGTCCTGACGGTCAGCCGACCAACGCCATCATCAATGCCGACGGCACGGTGCAGGTGATCGCCGCCGCGCAGGCTGCGGCCGCGCCGGCCGCGCCGCCGTCGCCGACGCCGTTCCGTCCCGCGCCCGCAGGCGACGCCGCCGCGAAGGACCCCAGCGAAGCCGCCGCCGAAGCGGACATGGACGAGGACGACGAGTTCGAGAACCAGATGTCGCTCGCGGCCATCGAGGCCGAGCTGAAGCCGAAGGTGGTCGAGACCTTCGACAAGATCGCCTCCGAGTACAAGAAGCTGCGGCGTCTTCAGGAGCAGGACATCCAGAACCAGCTTCAGAACGAGACGCTCTCGCCGGCGCAGGAGCGCAAGTACAAGAAGCTGAAGGACGAGATCGTCGTCGAGGTGAAGTCGCTGCGGCTCAACCAGGCGCGCATCGATTCGCTGGTCGAGCAGCTTTACGACATCAACAAGAAGCTGGTGTCGTTCGAGGGCCGCCTGTTCCGCCTCGGCGACAGCCATGGCGTCGGCCGCGAGGACTTCCTGCGCAACTATCAGGGCTCGGAGCTCGATCCGCGCTGGCTCAACCGCGTCTCGAAACTGGCCGCCAAGGGCTGGAAGAATTTCGTCGCGGTGGAGAAGGACCGCATCAAGGAACTGCGCCACGAGATCCAGCAGCTTGCGGGCCTTACCGGCCTCGAGATCGGCGAATTCCGCAAGATCGTGCACGGCGTGCAGAAGGGCGAGCGCGAAGCCCGTCAGGCCAAGAAGGAAATGGTCGAGGCGAACCTGCGTCTCGTGATTTCCATCGCCAAGAAATACACAAACCGCGGTTTGCAGTTCCTCGATCTCATTCAGGAAGGCAACATCGGCCTGATGAAGGCGGTCGACAAATTCGAATACCGCCGCGGCTACAAGTTCTCGACCTACGCGACGTGGTGGATCCGTCAGGCCATCACCCGCTCGATCGCCGACCAGGCGCGCACCATCCGTATCCCGGTGCACATGATCGAGACGATCAACAAGATCGTGCGCACCTCGCGCCAGATGCTGAACGAGATCGGCCGCGAGCCGACCCCGGAAGAGCTCGCCGAAAAGCTCGGCATGCCGCTGGAGAAGGTGCGCAAGGTTCTCAAGATCGCCAAGGAGCCGCTCTCGCTCGAAACCCCGGTGGGCGACGAGGAGGATTCACACCTCGGCGATTTCATCGAGGACAAGAACGCGGTGCTGCCGATCGACGCGGCGATCCAGAGCAATCTGCGCGAGACCACGACCCGCGTGCTGGCGTCACTGACGCCGCGCGAGGAGCGCGTGCTGCGCATGCGCTTCGGCATCGGCATGAACACCGACCACACGCTGGAAGAAGTCGGCCAGCAGTTCTCGGTGACGCGCGAACGCATCCGTCAGATCGAGGCGAAGGCGCTGCGCAAGCTGAAGCATCCGAGCCGGTCAAGGAAGCTGCGGAGCTTCCTGGACAATTGATCTTTTACCTCGCCCCGCTCTCGCGGGGAGAGGTCGGATCGCGCAGCGATCCGGGTGAGGGGCTTCTTCTCCGGCAATCCATCGAAACAAAACGGCGGGCCGAAAGGTCCGCCGTTTTTGCCTTTCCGCGAAACCATTCGCCCGCCGCGCCGTTGTCCCCTTGCAATCCTCACAGCGATGGAGACTGTCATGGCCGGAGAACTCAACGGCAAGAAAATCCTCATTCTCGCCACCAATGGTTTCGAGCAATCGGAACTCGAAATTCCGCGCGACAGGCTGAAAGCCGCGGGCGCGCAGGTCGATATCGTCTCGCCGGAAAGCGGCGAGATCAAAGGCTGGGACAAGAAGGACTGGGGCCGCACGGTCAAGGTGGACAAGCCGCTCTCGGGCGCGAAGGCCGACGATTACGACGCAATCGTGCTGCCCGGCGGGCAGATCAATCCTGATCTGTTGCGCATCAACAAGGATGCGCTGGCGCTGATCAAGGCGTTCTACGATTCCGGCAAGACGGTCGCCGCCGTGTGCCATGCGCCGTGGCTGCTGATCGAGACCGGCATCGCCAAGGGCCGCAAGATGACGTCTTATAATTCAATCAAGACCGACGTGATCAATGCCGGCGCAAAGTGGGAAGATAGCGAAGTCGTGACCGATCAGGGCGTCATCACCTCGCGCAATCCGGGCGATCTCGAAGCCTTCTCGAAAAAGATCATCGAGGAAATTCGCGAAGGCAAGCACGAGCGGAAAGCGGCCTGACGGCCGCGCGGCCGGAGCGCGTGCCGCGCATGCGTTTCGGCCTCGGCATGAAGACCGACCCCACGATGGTGGAAGTCGGCCAGCGGTTCTCGGTGACCCGTGACCGTATCCGCCAGATCGAAGCCAAGGCGCTGCGCAAACTGAAGCTTCCGAGCCGGTCACGGAAGCTGCGGAGCTTCCTCGATAGCTAAATTCGTCAGTCAATATTGACGTGTCATTGCCGGGCTTGACCCGGCAATCCATCGAACCAAACGGCGGGCCGCAAGGTCCGCCGTTTTGTTTGGCAGAATGTTCACTGATAATCCCGGTCTTCGCCAATCAACGTGTTGCGTATGATGTTGGCTACGTCGAGTTCGTAGCTGTGTCTCATGACGCGTTCCGACCAATGCTGGGCGCAGAATTCATCCACCCTGTTTTCCATGATGCCCAGAAGTTCTTGAGCGGAGCCAGCGGGAATCCCAGCGTGTTCAAGCTTGAGAATATCCGATCGCTGCGCGGATTTGCCCGCGCGGGCTTGCGATTTTCTGACCGTAGATATTCCAGCTCATGGGGGAAACAGAACATTATTAGAAGCCGCCAAGAATGTTGTCTGGGGGTACAACACGCCCCAAAGAACGCTCAAACACGACTGAAAGCCATAACGGCGATCAACCCCGCTACTGCAATGATGACAGCAGCGATCGGCCACCTGACGGCGCGGATAGCTTCAAGACCTGTTGCGGTGATGGTGAAGCCCAAGAGCTTCAAGTGAAGCTGGGGCGGTTCGCGGCTCATGACATGGCTCTCCATTAAAAATCAGGAGAAACCTTGGGAGCGACCGATTGAGTAGCCACGACTTTCCAAGAGAAATCAAGCGGCTGCCGAATCCTATGAACAGGGTTGTTTTACGTTTATTAGCAATATCAATTACTTAGTCTGTTCTCGATGCTGTGGCCAAAGACAGCTACCGACGGTTTTTTCTCTAGGTGCTCGTCACTATGCCGATAGGGTTCTTGATTTCCTTGTTATTTTTTGATCGGCAGAACAGGGTAACCCCACAAGAAGTCCGTTAGTCTATTGCTCATTTTGTCAATATTTGCGGGCTTTTCTCACCAATCAGCCTGAAGATGCCGAAAAATTAATTTGCAAGAAGGCGACTTATCCACTGTTTGCTCGGCAAAGCGTGAGGCGCAAACCATAGGCGACCTCGCTGCGAGTTTGCGAAGTCTCTCACAAAAAATCCCGATCTTCCCCAATCAACGTGTCGCGTATGATGTTGGGTACCGGAAATCCGTAACCCGCACCGGGCCTGAGCCACATCAGCCGTCCGGCCTTGTGATACTCACTCGCATATAACTCGGTGCCGATCATGCGCAGCGCCAGCTCCAGAGACTGGATGGCGTCGATGCCGAATATTTTGCGCTTTAATGTTTGCTCGGGCCAGCCGATCGAGAAGGCGCATGACCAATCGCCATCTTCCTGCACCGGCATGAAAACGCGCACCGTAATGGCGGTTGCGGCTTCGTCCGAGAGCCGTAGTGTTCGAGTCATCGTCAGCACGGAAAACCTTCAAAAGCTGAGGGAGGAACGGGACGGTCGGTTCGGCACTCAGCATAGCGCTCCATCGCGTGAGCATGTCAGACTGCGCGTACAGACGCGCGAATTTTGCTTGGCAGCCAATCGCCACGACCATTGCCTCCCTCCCCAAACCCCGCTAAAACTCACTTTAGAATTATTCTAAAGTGAGTTCACCCCATGTTTCAGGGCTTTGCCGCGCGGCGGCAGTTCAGCGATCTCTCCGAGGCCGAAGTGCTGGCGCTCGCCATCTCGTCGGAAGAGGACGATGCGCGCATCTACGCGACCTATGCCGAACAGTTGCGGTCGCAGTATCCGGCGACCGCGGCGATGTTCGACGAGATGGCGGCGGAGGAAGACGGCCATCGCCAGTTGCTGATCGACCGTTTCAAGAAGCGTTTCGGCCAGGTGATCCCGCTGATCCGGCGCGAGCATGTGGCGGGTTACTATTCGCGCCGGCCGACCTGGCTGGTGGAAAATCTTGGCCTCGAGCGCATCCGCGCCGAGGCCGAGCGGATGGAGGACGATGCGGCGAATTTCTACGTCCGCGCGGCGCAGGCCTCGACCGATCCCGACACGCGCAAGCTGCTCGGCGATCTCGCCGCCGCCGAGCGTCAGCACGAGCATCGCGCAGAGGAGCTTCAGGTCACCACGCTGACGGGCGGCGCGCGCGGCGAGGAAGACGCCAAGGCACGGCGCCAGTTCGTGCTGACATGGGTGCAGCCGGGCCTCGCGGGCCTGATGGACGGTTCGGTGTCGACGCTGGCGCCGATCTTCGCCACGGCCTTTGCGACGCAATCGACATCGACGACGTTCACCGTCGGCCTCGCGGCGTCGGTGGGCGCCGGCATCTCGATGGGATTCACCGAAGCCGCGCATGATGACGGCGTCATCTCCGGGCGCGGATCGCCGCTGAAACGGGGCCTCGCATCGGGGCTGATGACCACGGTCGGCGGTCTCGGCCACGCCCTGCCTTATCTGATCCCGCAGTTCTGGACCGCGACGGCGATCGCGGGGATCGTCGTGTTCTGCGAGTTGTGGGCGATCGCGTGGATTCAGAACCGCTATATGGAAACGCCGTTCCTGCGCGCGGCGTTTCAGGTGGTGCTCGGCGGCGCGCTGGTGCTCGCGGCCGGCATTTTCATCGGCAACGCTTAAGCGCTGACCTGGAGCACAACGCGCCGTCACCCTGAGGTGCCGAAGCGAAGCGGAGGCCTCGAAGGGCGACGGCATGTCATGATCCGTCATCCTTCGAGGCTCGCGCCGCCAAGTTTACGCAGGCTGCATAAATTTGCCTGCGGTGCTCGCACCTCTGGATGACGGGTAGCCGCATGCTGAGCGCATGCGTTTTTTACTTCCCGCCGTCCACGAAACGCTTGAACGCCTCCGCATAATCCGGATGCCAGCGCGACAATGGCGGCCGGTTCTCGGTGATATCGCCGGCGGCCCAGAGAATCCGTTTCTCGTCGAGCGCGCGCGGCACGTCGTTGTCGGGGCAGAGTATGTAGAAATCGCCGCGCGCGAGACTCTCGATCATGAAGTCCACCGTCTGCTCCGCGGTCCACGCGCCCGCGGGCTTCTCGGTGCGCCCGCGCGCGGTCAGCCCGGTGAATACGAAACCGGGAATCAACAGATGCGCGCTGATCCGGCAATCGGGCGTGTTGCGCAGTTCGTGCTGCAACGCCTCGGTGAACGCTTTCACGCCGGCTTTCGCGACATTGTAGGCCGGATCGCCCGGCGGCGTGGTGATGCCCTGTTTCGATCCGGTGTTGATGATCAGCCCCGGCCGCCTGCGCGCGATCATGCCGGGCGCGAACACCTGCGTGCCGTTGACGATGCCCCACAGGTTCACGCCGAGCACGCGCTGCCACGCATCGAGCGGTCCGAACATCGCGCTGCCCGGCTGGATGCCGGCATTGTTCATCAGCACGTCGGTGCCGCCGAACCGCCCGAGCACGGCGGCTTCCAGCTTCTCGATGTCCGCGCGATGGCTGACATCGACCGCCAGCGACATGATGCTGTCACTGCCGCCGGGCGCGACATAGGTCAGCAGCTCGGCTGCGCGCGCCAGCTTCTCGTCGTCGTGATCGGCGATGCAGACCTTCAGGCCAAGTTTTGCGAAATGACTGGCGGCGGCAAGGCCGATGCCGGAGGCGCCGCCGGTGATCACGGCGACGGCATTCGGAGCGAGGGCGGGATGGGACACGTGGCTTCTCCGGGATTTTTCGAGCACGGGCGCGATGAAACAGCGCGGCCTTTAATTTAGATTCGTTTGTGAGCGCGATTGTGTCGCGCGCCGCATATCGGCGCAGCAAATCTGTGTGAAGCGTAGCAGAGCGCGCGCATCTTGGATAATGTCGGGTCGTTGTCATCAATGCGGTACCCCGATGCCTGTCCTGCGCCTGCTTCTGATTTCGCTTCTCGCCCTCATGCCTGTTTCAGCCCGCGCGGCCAGCCAGCCGATCGACACCGCGCCGCGCATCGCGCTGTTCTCGGCCTTCGAGCCGGAATGGCAGGCGCTGCTTGCCGTCGTGGAGCAGCCGGTCTCGCACAAGGAAAAGGGCGTCGATTTCGTCACCGGCCGCGTCGAGGGGCACGATGTGGTGCTCGTGCTGTCCGGCGTCTCGATGGTGAATGCCGCGATGACGGCGCAGATGGCGATCGACCGGTTCAATCTGCGCGCCATCCTGTTTTCCGGCATCGCGGGCGGGGTCGATCCCTCGCTCAACATCGGCGACGTCGTGGTGTCGCAGCAGTGGGGCCAGTATCTCGAAACCATTCTCGCGCGCGAGACGCCGCAGGGCTTTCAACTGCCGTCGTGGTCGAAGCAGGAATTTCCCAATTACGGGATGATCTTCGCGCGCGGCGTCAAGGTACCGCGCGACGGCGTGGACAAACCCGAGCGGCAGTTCTGGATTCCGGTGGACGCCAAGCTGTTCGAGATCGCGCGCACGGCCACCTCTCACGTCGAGCTCAAGCGCTGCATCGAGGCCGCCTGTCTCGTTCATCCGCCGAAAGTGGTGGTCGGCGGCAATGGCGTCTCGGGCACCGCCTTTGTCGATAACGCCGCGTTTCGCACCTGGGCGTTCGACACCTTCAAGGCGCAGGTGCTGGACATGGAAAGCGCCGCCGTCGCCCATGTGGCGGCGACCAATGCCGTGCCGTTTCTGGCGTTCCGCTCGCTGTCGGACCTCGCCGGCGGGGGCGCAGGCGAGAACGAGATGCAGACCTTTGAGAAGCTGGCGTCGGAGAATTCCGTCGCGGTGCTGCGGGCGTTTTTGAAGGCGGTGCCGAAGTAGGTGCGGGCGTCCGCGTCCCGCGTGTTGTTCAAAAGCAATGAAAGTTAAGGCGTGGAGAGCCGGGACAAGTCCCGCCTTGATGTGTAGACTCGCGCTCATACTGAAACGGAGTTCATGATGTTCAGACTTCGCCTCGCCGTGATTGCCGCCGCACTCTCCCTCGCAGCCCCCGCAAATGCCGCCCGCTGTGGCGGCGACTTCAATACTTTTGTCTCCGCGATGTCGCAGGAGGCGGCGGCGGCGGGGATTTCGCAGAGCGTCATCTCCCAGGCGTTCGCGGGCGTGACGCAGGACCCGGCGGTGCTGTCGTTCGATCGCCGCCAGCGCGGCACCTTCAACAAGACCTTCGAGCAATATGTCTCGACCCGCGTCGGACCGGGGCGCATCAACACCGGCAAGGCGATGTTGCAGCGTCATGCCGCGCTGCTGTCGCGCATCGAGCAGCGGTTCGGCGTGCCGCCGGAAATCGTGGTCGCGATCTGGGGACTGGAATCCGATTTCGGCAAGGGCGACATCGGCAAGATGCCGGTGATCCGCACACTGACCACCTTGGCGCATGACTGCCGCCGCACCGAGCTGTTTCAGGGCGAACTTCTGGCGGCGCTGAAGATCGTCCAGCGCGGCGATCTGCCGCTGCGCGATCTGATCGGCGCTTATGCCGGCGAACTCGGCCAGACCCAGTTCCTGCCGTCGTCCTACATCAAGTACGGCGTCGACTTCGACGGCAACGGCCATGTCGATCTGCGTCACAGCGTTCCGGATGTGCTGGCTTCAACGGCGAACCTGCTCAAGACCGCGGGCTTCCGCGGCGGCGCCGATTATCACGAAGGCTCGGCGAATTTCGAGGCGATGCGCGAGTGGAACAGGGCGACGATCTATCGCAAGACCATCGCCTATTTCGCCGACCGCCTCGCAGGGCGGTGACCGCTGCTGTCTAGAACCCGCAGGACGTGCTGACCTTCAGCGTGAACTGGTCGATCTCGAACGTATGCTCGAGATCCTGCCCGAACAGGCCGAGCCATTTGTCCTGCGCGCGGTAGGCAAGCTGCTCCCGCGCCGCCGGGCATTCGTACCTGATGCCGCCGATGTTCTGAAGGTGATGCACCATCTCGTGCACCAGCACCGACAGGTCGGCCGCCGTGCCGCCGGTCCATGACAGGGGAAGATAGATGGTGCGGCTGCTGTCGTCGTAGATGGCGACAGTGTCGCGCGGGTCTGACACAGGCGGCATGGCATTGATGTCACGGCGCCGCTCCACGCTGAAAGCCTGGTAGCGGATGGCCATGATTTTCGCCTGGGAGACGAGTTCGACTTTCGGCGGCTCGCTCAATGCAGGCAGGCTGAAGTTGGCGGAAAGCCAAAGCGCGATTGCGGTCAACAGGGCTGTCATATCCGGCGCTCCTGTCAGGTGTGGCGACGGGCGGAGACTACGTCCTGTTTCGGTTCTTGAATGTGACGCGGTTCACGCGCGCGCGTCATCCTTACGAGGGACTTGCAGTCCCGGATGCAAGAGCAGGAAAGAGAAAGGGCAGCACGCATGCTGCCCTTTCTTGACGCGCGGCGTTCCTGCGCGGTGTTCAGATCGTCTTGGCGTAAGCGACAAGCTGATCGAGCGCGGTGTTCCAGCCGCTGTGGAAGCCCATGTCCTCGTGGGTCTTGCGGCCGGCTTCATCCTTGTGCATGGCGATGGCGGTGTATTTCGTGCCGCCCTTCACCGGCTCCATGGTCACGAAGGCGGTGAAGAATCCGCCGTCGCGCGGGCGGTAGCCGGGCAACAGGGCATCGGTGAACACCAGCTTGCGGTTCTGGACGACCTCGAGATAGCAGCCGGCGTTGTCCATGTCCTTGCCTTCGGGCGAACGCATCACGGTGCGGAAGATGCCGCCCGGCCGCAGGTCGATTTCGCAGTCCACGGTTTGCCACGGCTTGGGGGTGAACCATGGCATCAAATGCTTCGGCTCGGTCCAGACCTTCCAGACCAGTTCGGGCGGCACGTCGATCACCCGTTCGAGGACGAGATCGAGTTTTGGGTCGATTTTGTACGCAGTCACTTTCGGTTCTCCGTGGCGTTGAGGTGTCTCAGGTAGTCGTCGAGCTGGTCGAGCCGTCTGGTCCAGAGCGTGCGCTGCGCGCCGAGCCAGTCCTGCGCCTCTTCGAGCGGCCTTGGTTTGAGCTGGCAGGTCCGTACCCGTCCGACCTTTTTCGATCGGACCAGGCCGCATTCCTCCAGCACCTTGAGATGCTGGAGGAATGTCGGCAGTGCCATGCTGAACGGCTGCGCGAGATCGCTGACAGTGGCGGGGCCGGATGTCAGCTTGGCCAGTACCGCACGCCGGGTCGGATCGGCGAGCGCGTGAAACGTATCGTTGAGGCGGTTCTGTTGGTTAGTCATGTGACTAACTATAGTCATGTCGAAAGTTAGGTCAATGCCTAAGTGTTGCGGCGCATGACCGCAGCCGGTATGGCGGCCTCGCTTGAGGAAACGGTTTGAATGAAGGAAAGGCGGCGCGAGGGCCGCCCTTTGTTGGCAGGTTAGTTCGATGGCGGCGGTGCGACCACCAGTGCCACGATCCGCCGCACCAGCGGCAGCACCACGAGCAGGGTCGGGAACGCGACCACCCACGAGATCGCCCAGGCGGAGGGCCATGTGTCGAGGAAGGCGGGCGTCGGACCGAGGCTTTTCAGCGTCGAAATCGCCGAGACCACGAAGGTCATCAGCACCGACAGCACCAGCGGCATGACAATCGATGCATAGCGCGCGGGCAATTTGCCGCGCCTTGGCGGTTGGGAAAGCGTTGTCATCAGATCACTCTTTGGAAACAGCCGGCCGATCGCGAAAGTCGGGCGATGACGGTGATGCAGGCGTCCTGCGGGTCATGGCATTCCTCCGGACCGGTCGGCCTCAGTTGAATGCGTTGCCTGACGTGAGACGCTTACGGCGCGATGAGCGCGGGGCTGTCTTATCGGGATCGGGTGGGGGATTCAAGCGCCGCCGGAGAAGCGGGGCGTCTCTGGAAAGAGAGAGATTTGGAAGATTGGGAGGTGCCGGGCGCTGATGGCGCGGCTTCAGTGCGACGGATGATTTGCGAGCCGCCCGGACATCAGAAGCTCGGGCGAAGCGACTCCGCCCGAGCCACTTCAAATAAATAAAACTACTTCTTCTTGGCCTTCTTGGCCTTCTTAACTGTCTTCTTCGCTGCCTTCTTCGCCTTCTTGGCTTTCTTCGCCATGGCATCCTCATGGGTTCGAGTTGACGTCAACGTCACGAGGCATGCTCGGCGATAGGCCAGTGCGCAGCCTCGATTCCAATCCGAACCGATTCGCTGAAATTTGTCGCCTGTTTTTCAGCATTGTGCCGACTTGGTGACATCGCGCCCGCTTTTTTCCTGTGGATGACGGCCGCATGCGCAGGGTTAACAGCAAGCAAAAGTCTTTCGTTTTGCTTTCGCGAGCGGCTCCGCGCGTTCGGAATTGGCTTTCATTTGGGCGCGCGGCCGCATTGTTCATCAATTCACAACCACGGCGCGGTTTATCCGGCACAGGTCAGACTCCGTTAAGGCCGCCCCTGCAAGGATGCATCCGGCTTCGGGGGAGGCGGATCCTGCATTTGCGGGATTGAGGAGCGGGTTCATGCATCGGGCAGTGATCGATCAGAGGGACAGGGCACAAGACGCGGGTCACCGCGCACCCTGGACCCGTTCATGCTGAGTGTCCCGACCCTCTGGATCGTTTTCGTCGTCAACTTCGTCGCGATCGGGACGGTGTGGGTCTACGTCGTCCGCAGCTATCCCAATCACGATGCTGCGCGGTTCTGGACCGCGGGCGCGCTGGTCGCCGCGCTCGGCGCCGCGGTGGCGATGACGCGCGGTTTCATCGATCCGGAATCCAGGCTGCTGCTGCTGATTCCGCTGCTGATCGGCGGCTCCATTCTGGTTCTGGCGGTCTGCCTCGCCTCGATGGGCATCCGGCGCTTCTATGGCGTACCGGTGTCGTGGCGCTTCACGTTTGCGATCGTCGCGTTCAATTTCTTCGGCCTGGCGTACTTCGTCTGGCAGGACAACATGGTGATGCGCATCCTGATCTACTCGGCAAGCCAGGCCGTGCCGATCATGATGACGCTGCCGCTGCTGTTTTCCCGCAAGAACGGCACCGCTTATCCCGGTGCGCGGATGTCGGGCTATATCGCGATCCTGATGTTCGGGGTGTATGTCGTGCGCTCCATCGCGGCGCTGCTGCATGTCGGCGGCCCGGTGTCGCTGATCGATTTCAACCAGTTTCAGGCGATGCTCATCCTCGGGCTGGTGTTCCTGTCGATGATGTGGAATTTCGGCTTCCTGCTGATGACCATCGACCGGCTGCGCGCCGAGGTCGCGGATCTCGCGTTGTTCGACGATCTCACCGGCGCCGCCAACCGCCGCCAGTTGCTGGCGCGGCTCGACGAGGAATGCGTGCGCTCCGGCCGCAGCGGCGAGGTGTTCGCGCTGCTGATGATCGATCTCGACGGCTTCAAGGATATCAACGACGGCCATGGCCATGCCGCCGGCGACGAATGCCTGCGGCTGTTCACCCGCGCGGCATGCAGCCGGCTGCGCACCGGCGATCTGCTGGCCCGGATGGGCGGCGACGAATTCTGCGTGGTGCTGCCTGCAACCACGCTGCGCGAGGGGGCGATGGTCGCCCGCCATGTGCTGGAAGCCTGCCAGGGCGAGACGGTGCAGTGGAACGGCGCGCCGCTGGCGCTGTCGGCGTCGATCGGCGTCGCGCAGTGGCGGCCCGAGATCGGATTGCAGGCCGAGCGTCTCTTGGCCGCGGCCGACCGGGCGCTCTACACTGCCAAGAAGGACGGCAAGAACGGCTACGCGGTGTTCGACGCGACGCCGCTCGAGGCCGAGCCTGCGCTGCGCAAGTCGGCCTGATCCGCTCCCGGCCTCTCAAGCATCGTTGATGCCTCACGCGGCATCTTTTCCGGCGCGCCTCATCAACAACCTGCTAGGCTGATCGCGTCGCCCGCGAAGTGGATTGCCACTTTGCGGCGGACGGCAACAGGAGGACGCGATGGCCAAAGGCAAGGACAAGGGCAACAAGGAAAAGAAAAAGCCGAAGGCGGACAAGAACACGCCGAAGGGCGCCGGCTCGAGCTATCAGCAGAGCAAGGGCGGCAAGAAGTAGCGCATGCCTGCGCGTGACTGTTGAGACAAGCGGGCACTATTGATCGCGCCGGGCCGGAAGGTCCGGCGCTCGTCTACCGGCGCCGTCAATCGAACCAGTCGGCGCGGTCGCCGGAAAACTTCCCGGGTCCGTTGGTCACCGCCTTGAACATCTCGCAGAGCTCGTACTCCAGAAACTCGTTGGCCAGGATCAGCGCGCGGATCGTCGAGCGCATGTCGCCGCCGCAGGCTGCGATGGCTTGATCGGCGGCAGCATCCAGCCGCTCGGATTCCGGCGGCGGGCCGGAGGCGAGGCGATCCAACATAGCGATGTTCCGTATTGATGAGTGGCGCGCATGTTCCCTTTTTGTTCTTGCGCAGTCAAGAGAACAATTCGCGGGTCCAATGCTTGCGTCCAACACACTTAATGCGTCGTGCGCATAACGGCGCGGCGGCGTATGAGCCAAACCCGCACAACAAAAAGCCCGGAGCATGCTCCGGGCTTTTCGTCTCAACGCAACGCGCCGTTACCAGGGATTGTAGGGATTCATATCCACCGGATTCGGATTGTTGCTGTTGTTTCGCTGATAGGCGCGCTGGCGATAGTAAGCCGGGCCGTAGACCGGCTCGACATAAACCGGACCGCCGTAAGCATACGAGTCGTAATAGGCCGGTCCGCCGCCGTAGTAGCCATAACCACCGCCGTAGTAACCGGAATTGGCCGCTGCGGCGCCGGCAACAAGCGCGCCGGCGGCAAGGCCGAATCCGATCGCGGCAGCGTTACGTCCGCCGCGGGCTTCGGCAGCGGGAGCCGACATCACGGCAACGGTCGCGACCGCCGCCAGTGCAACTGCAATCTTTTTCATGATCTCAATCCTTATCTGACCGCGTGACCAACCGGCCAGCCTTGAGATAGTTCCCGGGCCGTGCGGCGGAAGGCACGTTGCCGCAAATAAAATGAACGGGAACGGAACGGACTCGCGCCCGCGCGTTTATCCCAGCAAGTGCAGGCACCTCGAAAGGGATGCAGGCACGAAGAGCCCCGTCAAAGGCGTTGGCCGATGGCGGGGTTTTTTCGTTCGGCGCCAAGGCGGACAACTCACAGCAGCGGGACAGTCTGATGCGATTTCATTTCAATCTGGCGGATGGCAAGAGCGTTGCCGACAAGGGCAACCAGGATCTGGACCGACGCGGTGCAGGCCAGCGAGGTCGCCGAAGAAATGGCGGGCCGACTGCTGCGCGAGCGGCCGTCGCTGGCGCAAAAAGGTTATGCCATCGTCGTGAACGACGAGGAGGGCGCAGAGATCTATCGCGCCAAACTGTCCGGGCGCGCCTGAGAGCGAAAAGCCCGGAGGTTCGCTCCGGGCTTTTGCGTCAGTAATAACGATAGTAGCGGGACCGGTAGTAGCGCGGCCCGCCGTAATAGTAGCGCGGTCCATAATACGCATATGGCCCCGGCCCGTAGACATAACGCGGACCGTAATAGTCATAGTATCCCGGTCCGTAGCCATACGGTCCGTAGGCGCCATAGGCCCCGGCCGCAAGTACGCCGGCAGCGAGGCCGAGGCCAATGCCCGGACCCCAGCCCCAGCCGCCGCGATGATAGTAGCGGGCCTCGGCGGGCGCAGCCGCCAGCGTAACGCCAAGCGTGGCGACCGCAGCCGCGATCAATACTGCTTTCCTCATGATACCGACTCCTTGTCTTCGACAGGAACGATAACGCGACCATAGCCGGATGGTTGCTCAAATCGTGTCACGAGTGCGGGAACAAATCCGCTGCCTCGGTTTTGTCTTTTTTTCCGACGGGGCCTGAAACATGAAATTGATCGAGAAGATCGCGGAAGACCGTCCGCTTCGCTATGCCTTCGCCGGGCTGGCGATCCTGTTCATGTTCGCCATGGTGCTGAACTGAACGGCGCACTTCGGATGCAGGAACCCTGCGCGCGGCTTCCGCGTTGATTGTCCTGTGACGTGACGGCCGTTGTGGACCCGGTTCTCAGGGCGGCGCGTCGAAGGAGCAACCCATGTCCTATGCGCTGTTTGTGGATGACGTTCAGGTCAGCCGCGCGCTGCCGACGCAGAACGATGTCTGGCACTATGCCGACGATGCCGGGCTCGTGGTCGATGCGCTGATTCAGGACGAGACCGGAAAGCCCGAGCGCGTGCTCGAGCAGGGCTACAGCATCCGCCAGGCTGACCCGGATCACGCTGACCCGGATCAGGCCGAGCCGGACGAAGCCAAGCCGCTGCCGGGGCTGGAAAAGCCGAAACGCGTGGCGTGACGCGCCGGTTATCAGCACGAATTCCGCATATCGCCATCTGACGCGAGGATCGCCGCGTGGCGGAAAGTCCCGCGCGTGGTGTAGTCTGCTCCGGTTTGAAAGTCCCGGGGGCGGGTGACGCATGACGTTTCTGATCGTCGCTCTGTGGAGCATCATCGGCATGGTCGCCGGATCGGTGATCCTCGCCGAGCTCGGCCCGCTGTTCGGCGTCCGCCATATGGAAGGATCGTCGGCGATCTTCGGCGCGGTTGTCGGCGCGCCGCTCGGGCTGATCGGCGGCGGGATCTTCGGCTATCGGATGTCGAAGGGCTACGGCGAGGACATCGCGAAGCGCAAACGCTTCTTTCTCATCACGCTCGGCGGCATCGCGGCGCTGATCGCGGGCGGCGTCATCTTCGAGATGATCCGCACCAGCGACTATATCGACACCAGCAATCAGAGCGCGATGTCGCTCAGGGCGCAGATCCGCCTGCCGCCGGGCGTCGCCGCACCCGGCAAGGACAAGACAATCGTGATGGAGCTGCGCAGCGACAAGGAAACGCGCAAGTCGTCGCCCTACGATGTGCCGGACTGGACGCTCGCGAACGGCCGCATGCAGGCCACGTCCAGCGTCGAGATTTATCGCGCGACGGACAACCGCACGCTGGCGGTGACCATCGGCGACGGCCCGACCTATGTGTTCAAGCTGAAAGCGCCCGCGCGCCCGAAGGTGTATTCCTACGAAGGCGACTGGCAGAAGCCGGATGCTGTCGAAGGCGCAGCGAGCGGAGTCGGAGAGGGGATGGAGATCAAGGTGTCGATGTGAGAAAGGTACGGCACTTAGTTCGGGAAGCTGGACGGGACAGCAATAGCTGCCGCCGAGGGCTGCTGACCGCAACGCCTGAAAGTCTCCGCCTGCAAGTCATATGCTTTCCACCAATCCCACCAACTTGTGGGAAACGGGGATAACTCTTCACATTTAGTATTTGATTCAGGTTCCGACACTAGTCCTTGACGTGCCGGAAGGAGTCGCCTTAGCCTCGTGATTGTTCGGCGCGGGCGTTTCCGTTTCGGACATGGAAAAGGCCGGACCCTGCCAGGTCCAGCCTTCCATTGTTAAACCGCAGGGCTTGGGAGCATTGCGGCGTAGTCAGAACAACCCGTGTAGATTCTCTCACGGCTGGCATGCTGTCAATGTTCCCGAGACCCGATTCAAAAATAAGGATCGGATATGTCTAACGAGAACAAAACGAAACCTAAGCCTTATCGTCTTACGTTTGGTGATGCTGTCGATATTTGGCCGCGTCATTGGCTTGGTGAGTTTCAGCACAACATTGCTGCGAGCTACGGTGTGAATCCAGGCCGCGTAAATGAAGTTCTGAAAGAGCGTTCGCATTACGGCAGCAAGGTTGTCGCTGCGACTAAGTTTAACGCAACTGCTTGACTAGGAAGCCCGGCTCAATTGCCGGGCTTTTTATTTTCAGTCATTTAAGAAGGAGCCCGTAATGGCTCATTACGTTATCAGTTATGATCTGCACAATCAGCGCCACTACGAAGCCGTGTGGGCTCTACTTGGTTCGTGGGGTGCGGTTCGCCTCTTGGAATCCCTTTGGGTCGTTAGCTTGAACAATGGGGCCGGTGAAGTCAGAGCCGCAATTGAGAAGGCCATTGATAGCGACGATTCAATCGTGGTGATCGAACTTAAACCCGGATCTAGTTGGGCGTCGGTAAGAGCGCGACAGTCGGGTGTGAACTGGCTGTCAAACAACATTCAGAATTACGGATGATCCGTCGTCGCACCGAACAGTCTTCGCGTACTTTCAACGGCGCGAAGAAATTTGGCGAAATGCCATTTCTGATCTCAGTATTTCAATGGAGGATCTTATGTCCACCAAACCTATCTTGTGTAGCAAGTGCGAAACGCAGGTAAACATCGTCCCCGACCCAAAGCCGCAAGACTTGGTTACTTGTCCAGTCTGCGGGGATAGCGACACATTCGAGAACGTCAAAAGGTCACTTGGTGAACAAGCAACAGAATGGGCGCAGAAAAAACTAAGAGCCACCTTCAGTGGCAGCAAGGCTTGGAAGTACACTGAAGGTGTCACGCTAAAGCGAAATCATCGGTTTGTCGTCAATCTCGACTGAAAAAGATGCAGTTTAATGATTGCTCTTTTTGCTGAAGCGCGCATCGCGTTTCTGCAGTGCCATCTTGGATTCTATTGCAGCTATCCGCGTAGCTCCTCCCCACGATATTGATGTCGTACGTTCCCGAGGCTCTGTCTTATTGATAAGTGGAATCTTTTACCGATGACGACAAACTGGGTGCCGTTGCCCGAAGAGAAAGACAAGTTTTGC
>Ga0310345_10002872_pt1 | contig 16926 bp, 14 predicted proteins | sample HC15DNA20500_MG_FD_204667 | JGI IMG/M metagenome (GOLD analysis project Ga0310345, IMG submission 204667) | Marine microbial communities from station ALOHA, North Pacific Subtropical Gyre - HC15-DNA-20-500_MG | ecosystem: Environmental > Aquatic > Marine > Oceanic | place: Pacific Ocean: North... | reverse complement strand
GCTGGCCAGTTTTCATGCGATGAAGGCGTTATCGTTGGAAAATGAGCACCCCGAGCAGGCATCAAGACCCTTTGATCAGTCTCGTGATGGGTTTGTCATGGGTGAAGGTGCAGGCCTGCTCGTGATTGAGACACTGGAGCATGCGTTGGCGCGGGGTGCCAGACCGCTGGCCCGAATCAGCGGTTACGGGACCAGTGCGGACGCTTTCCATATTACCGCCGGGCGTGAGGATGGGGCCGGTGCCGCCAAAGCGATCAGGGCCGCCTTGAAAATGTCAGGTCTCAAGGCAGATGATATCGATTACGTAAACGCGCATGCCACATCGACTCCAGTAGGCGATCAGGCAGAGATTGCCAGTTTGCGGCAAGTTTTCGGTAGCAGGCTGGCCAGTCTTCCTGTCTCGTCAACCAAATCAGCGACGGGTCACCTGCTGGGAGCTGCAGGAGGGGCGGAAGCCATTTTTTCCACGATGGCCGTCGTTGATAATGTGTTGCCGCCTACCCTGAATTTGTCAAAGCCGGACCAGAACATGTCAGATCTGGACCTGGTGCCAAACACAGCGCGTGCTCATCCAGTGGAACACGCACTCTGTAATGGCTTCGGTTTTGGTGGCGTCAATGCAGCATTGATCATCAGTAAACTTGAAGCGGGTGAGCTCGTGTGATTACCAGCCCTCGTCCATTGGCTTGCCAGGGTCAGCCGTGATATCGAGTACCGCGCAGTGGTGGTAGGTGAAACCACCTTCACGGAATCCGGGGTGTCCCTCCATAAATTGTACGACTTGCAGGAAGCAGTCATCGCAGTCGATATTGGGAATGTAAATTTCTGTTTCCAGCGGGCCGGTGCGTTGTTCGTAGTTTTCCCACAGGCCGTCGACCAGCACGGGCGGTTGTGGGTTGGCATCGATGGGAGCCTGGCCTGATCGAGGTCCGCGATCTGTCTCCACCATCGGTGCCACCGGGTCCCCAGGGAGCCAGTTCAATCGTCTGGCCAGGGCGACTCGATAGTGTCCCGGATGGTAAATGGTTTCGGTGATCGCCAGACGCATCATGCTGCCACCTGTGACTGCGGTGATTTCACCAGTTCGGGTGCCACCGTTATCCAGGGTGCCGCCACAAGGTGCAATTTTCTGAGGATCTCCACGCTCGTCTTCGACAATCCAGGAGGCTGGGGCTTCCAGCTTGAAGTGAGCGTGTGCGGTCAGGCTTAAGCCCATACTTGCGGCTGCGATCAGAACGGTCAGGTGTTTCTTGCGCATTTTCGATTCTCCGTGACATTTATTTTGCAATCATCTTATATCAATACATGCCAGAGACATATGCCAGGCAATCAAACTGTCAGATATGTGCCAGGATAAGGAATACTGTACAGTCAGTACCGGACATATTCTATTTCTTGATCCCTGAAATATTTTTGTTGCTGTATTGGGTCTCCAAAGAGACAGGTTTTATACTCAAGCTGTAAAGGTAACTGGACGGGTTTACGGTAGATTCTCGACTTTCTCCAAGGAGAGAGTGCTAACCTTGGGGATTCTGGTAAATCCAGAGCCAGATCGAATTGGACTGGTGCCAGGCTCAATACTTTGTTGAAGCACTTGTAGGTATAAGAGTTGGACAGTTTTAAATAAGCAGCGACGTGTCTTATGTTGTTGCCGCAATGATCTATCAAATGTACCCAAGCTACTTTAGCTGACCCTTTATCCATCAACGCGAGTTGATGGTCCAGGCTTTCTCCTTCTTCAATTAGCGTGTCTTCAGGGGTCTTCCCGTTTAGATCTGGCAAAATCTCGTTCAGATTACCGCTGCCGTCTGCAAATATTGGTGTGTCGAGGCTGGTGGCGTGTCTAACTTTGCCATCGTCAAAATGAACCAACCGCTGGTGGGTGTACGCAATTATCTGAGTCTGGTGCGCCGGGTTGCTGAAATCGATCTTTTGGTTGGTGGTTTGCTCTATGAAGTCTGCCACCATGACAACCTCTGACATGACTTCCTCTACTTCAAGGGCGTTTTTGCTGCGATAGGCAATGTTCTTTATCTTTCTTTGATACTGAGCAAGGAATTCGTTAAACGATTTGAAGTTGATTTTGGTGTTCATCGTAATTCTTTAATGAGATGGGAATGAACCCCCGACTTTTGGGGTGCTTGACAGAAATTAGTGCAACTTGTAATGTAGGATATACTTAATTAAGTTAAATCTACAAATAAAATGAATACATTTTCTGCTCTGTCTGACGGTACACGTCGACGAATTATTGAAAATCTGGCTTGCGGCCCGATGTCTTCAGGAGACATTGCCCGGCAGTTCGACATTACGCCTCCGGCTATTTCCCAGCATTTAAAAACTTTGCGCGAGGCGAAACTGGTTAAAGTCAGGGTTGAGGCGCAACGCCGGATTTATGAGTTGGACCGGGACGGTATCAGTGAACTGGAGGACTGGATTGCTGAAGTGAAGGCATTCTGGGGGAGCCGGTTTGATGCACTTGAGGCAGAGCTCGGCAAACAGACGAAAACGTAAAAACTGACCAGTCTTAAGGAGAGCATGATGAGCACAGAGGGTGAAGTATCCAAGGTTGCCTGTATCACATTCACACGTATACTGCCTGGCCCGATTGTAACGGTCTGGGAACATCTGACAGATACCAAAAAGTTACCTGCCTGGTTTGGGGAAGACAGTCATATTGAGCCCCGCACGGGTGGGAAAGTCAGCCTGATGGGTAGTCACATTCGTGGCGTGGTGACGCAATGGCAGCCACCCCAAAAACTGATATACACATGGAACGTTTTCGATCCCGAAGCTCCCGTAGATGCCGTGTCAGACTATCCTGAATCTTACCCCAGCTTTGAATTGCAGGAGCAGGGAGGTGAGGTTTTGCTGACCTTCAAGCACATTCCCATTCCCGAACGATTTGTGCCCCAGACATCCATGGGGTGGCACACCATGCTCGACATTATTGAGGCGGCGTTGCATGGACGAGAAATTCCCGAGCGTTCAGAACTGATGAAAAGGAATGCCGAGCGGTACGCGGTTGACCTGGACAATCTGGCTTCCTAGTTTGATATATTTAACAAGGCAATTGATATTTATTGATAATGTAAATAATAACCATTATCATTAATCGATTCATAGCCAGGTTGACTCTGATTTGTTGTTGCCCAGCCATTGATTGCTATCAAGGTATATAACAATTCAGGAGAATCCCATGAATACACGCTATTTGCCGGCTCGTGCGCTGCCCGCCAAGCTGGCCCTGGCTCAGGCAATTGCCCTGTTGGTTGCCACGGGTGCCAATGCGCAGTCCGTTCAGGAGCTCAATCTGACCACGATTGAGGCCGAAAGTATTGAACGCGATGCGGTGGTGGAAGTCATTACCGCAGAGGACATGAATGCCGAGATGGTCGATAACTTCGAGGACCTGGTGCGTTTCATTCCTCATGTGTCTGTCTCCCGTGGTGATGACCGCTGGGGCGCCAGTGGTTTCAACATCCGTGGTCTGGATGAGGATCGCGTGGCTATCAATGTTGATGGCGTGCCGCAAGGGGAAACCCTGAAGTACGAAGGAGGACAGGCGTATGGCTACTTCAAGGGTTCTCGCAATGGTGTCGACATCGAGGCCCTGAAAGCGGTCGAGATTGTCAAAGGTGCAGACGCCATCCTCTCCGGTAGCGGCTCCCTGGCAGGCGCGGTGAATATGACCACCAAAGATCCCGCCGATTTTCTCAACGATGAAGGTAATGATTCTGGTTTTGCTGCCAAGACAGGGTATAGCGGTCTCAATGATGAAATGATGGCGTCGCTGTCTTTTGCCAACCGCACCGGTAAGCTGGAGTCTTTGTTTGTTTATACTCGTCGGGAAGGGCATGAATTTGAAAATTACGACATGGACGGTATGGATATTGATGGTGCCGGTCGTGAAATCCCGGACCCACAGGATAATCAGCTCGACAGTGCGCTGGTCAAGCTAATCTATGATCTGACACCCAACAGCGAAATTGGCCTGACAGGCAGTTACTATGAGCGGAATGCCAATACCGATAACCGCTCGTTTAACGGTGGCTGGTACTCGGATCGGGTGGGGGATGACTACAACGAAACTCAGCGTATTGGTGTGTTTTACAACCTGGACCTGGAAACCGCTTGGTTTGATTCAGTTTCTGCCGCATTGAACGATCAGAGCGTTCTGTTAGAAGCCAACACGCACCAGGAAGTGAACATTGAAATTCCAGGCTTCCCCAATTTCAATACCAATGAAAGGCGAATTTCCACCCGGGCCTATGAGCAGGACCTGTTGCAATTGACCCTGGACTTCGACAAAGCACTAGCGGGGCATGCACTGGCATACGGCATTGAACTTCAGGACAAGTCATTCAGAAATACCCAGATTCGTCAATCGGACAATCTGCTGGATGACAGTGACCAGTGGACGACCAGTAACATCGGTGCCCTGGTCCCGGCGTCGGAAGCGGATGTACTGACCCTCTATGGCCTGGATACATTCTACCTGGGAGACAGTACGCAGATGCGCCTTGGCCTGCGGTATGATGACTACACCTACGATGCAGAGGCTGATGAAAATTTTGCCGATGACACAGCCACGTTAGGCGAAGTCAGCTTCGATGCACTGACCTGGACAATCGGTGTCGAGCAGGAACTGACCAATAACCTGAGTCTGGAAGCGGGCGTTTCCACCGGCTTTCGTGCGCCGACCATTGAAGATATGTACAGCACCAGCGGTACCTTTGATGACTGGAATACAGTCCCCAATGCCGATCTTGAGGCGGAGTACAGTACCAACTTCGATATCGCTTTGGTCAGCGAGTTTGCTGCCGGTGATATACGGGTAGGAGCATTCCGCAGCAATTATGATGATTTTATTGATTACATCACCGTTAATGGCACCAACACCAACACGGGTATGCCAGACCCCGATGGCTATCTGATGCCAGTCAACAGCAATGATGTCGAAATGCAAGGGCTCGAGTTCTCGGCCAATGTGGATCTTCATGCAGCATTTGGGGCGCTACCGGGATTGTTCACGGGGCTGTCAGCCGCTTACACGGAAGGTGAGGAAAGCAATGGTGATCCCGTGTACTCGGTTCAGCCTTTTAATGCGGTCTGGCATACGGGTTACACAAGCCCGGCAGGCAGGTGGGGAGCAAGTCTGGTAACGACCTACCATGAAGGCAAGTCCAACGATGACGCTTACGATACCGACGCCTCAGGCGCTCGCATTTATCCATTGTATTTAAGTAATACGGCAACACTGTTTGATCTGATGGTCTATGTGGATTTGCTGGAAAACCTGCGTCTGACCGCTGGCGCTTTCAACCTCACGGACAAAGAGTACTATACCTGGGATAGCGTCCGTTTTATTGATCAGGGTGACCTTCGACCCGGGATTGGCGTGACCGGGAATGGCATTCGTCGTTACAGTGAGCCGGGTCGCAGCTTTGAGCTTAACCTGAGCCTGCAATTCTAGGCGACAGCGACAATATAAAATACCTGGCTTGTTTCTTGGCAGGAAGAGCCAGGTATTATCTGCTGCACTTAACCGTACTTTAGCCGGTCAATAACCAGCCGGAACGCAGAGCTGATGTTTCTTCTCCCGGAGTAACACAGGTAGTAACCCTCAAAAGAGGGACACCAGTCTTCCAGTACACGGCGTAAACGGCCATTCTCGATATCTTCAATCACTTCTGGTTCAGTGACAAAGGCAATGCCATGCCCATCTCTGGCGGCAGCGATACTCATGTCGCTTTCACTGAAAATAAAGGGTCCCGAAATTTTCTTGGTGATGGCTTCGCCATTTTTTTCGAACTCCCATTCGTATTCTGGTGCATGGGAGTGAAATCGCAAGGAAAGGCAGGCATGTCCCTCCAGTTCGGAAGGGTGATGAGGAACCGGTCGTGTCTTGAAATAGGCTGGCGCAGCAACCGCAGCCATGCGAATGTCAGGGCCGATTTTGACTGCATGCATGTCGGGGCTGATAAATTCACGTAACCTGACGCCGGCATCAAACCGGTCTTCGGTGAGGTCCGTCAGTCGGCTTTCGAGATTAAGTTCAATCTGTATTTCCGGATAGTCCTTAACAATACCGGACAGTGTTTTCCACAGCACTGCGTTTGCCGCCGGTTTACTGGCAGCAATGCGCACCAGCCCTCGTGGGGTATCGCCCAGCAGTCTGAGTTCTTCCAGTCGACTGTTTATTTGACCGAACCCGGGGCGCAGTGCCGCCAACAGTTTTTCGCCGGCATCAGTTGTCGAAACCTGCCGTGAGGTTCGATTGAGCAGTTTCAGGCCGACCGACGCTTCGAGACGCCTGACCGCGTGACTGACTGCCGATTGTGAGACCCCCAGTCGTACCGCAGTGCGGGTGAAGTTCTTTTCCTCGGCTACTGTCATAAACAAGGCCAGGTCACTCAGCTCTTCCCGTTTCATTGATTATCCTCGCTATTTGATAAGGTGATTATAATCAAATATTCTGGCTGTTATAGGGATTATTAATGAATTGAATTCATGGTAAGGATGACCTTAACCCCATTGTTCTCCTCTTTGTGAATCATTACGCTGGTGTCATACATTCATTAGTGCAGGTCAAACCAAAGAGGGTAAATGCATGGACATTGGAGCCAATAATTTCTACCAGAGTGATGAGGTCAATTCCCAGCGAGTCGAATTCTACAATCAGTTCAGAATGAAGATCGTGGGTAATCTCATCACGCCCAAGTCAGTCAAACATGGGCAAACCTGCCCGGCACTTGTCGTTGGACACCCGATGGGCGCAGTCAAAGAGCAAAGTGCAAATCTTTATGCCACCAAAATGGCAGAGCAGGGTTACATCACACTTGCGATTGACCTGCCTTTCTGGGGCGAGAGTGACGGAGAACCGCGTAATCTGGTGGCGCCAGAACTGTATGCAGAAAGCTTCAGTGCGGCGGTTGATTATCTTCAGGGGCTCGAACAGGTGACCAGTGCACTGATTGGTGGAATTGGCATATGTGGCAGCGGCGTCTTCCTGATCAGTGCAGCAAAGATTGATCCCAGACTGAAAGCGATAGCCACGGTCAGTATGTACGACATGGGGGCGGCAACGCGCCATGGACTGGGTCACTCAGTGACCAGGGAGCAGCGCGCTGCCATGATAGCTGAGGCCGCTGAGCAGCGCAGCCGGGAGTCTGCGGGTGCAGATATCGCTTACACCGGAGGTACCGCCGATGAAATCACCGAGGATTCACACCCGATAGCGAAAGAGTTCTATGACTTTTACCGAACGCCCAGGGGACAGTTTGCACCTGAAGGATTAGCCCCGTTGTTAACGACACACCCGACCCTGAGCAGCAATGTCAGGTTTCTGAATTTCTATCCTTTCAATGATATTGAAACCATTTCACCGCGTCCGATGTTGTTTATCGCTGGCGAAAATGCGCATTCCTTTGAGTTTAGTGAAACCGCCCACCGGCTGGCTGATGAACCAAAAGAACTATTTGTAGTGCCAGGGGCTGGGCACGTCGATCTTTACGACGGTATGAACGTGATTCCCTGGCAGAAGCTGGTGGCGTTCTTTGACGCAGCTTTTGCAGTCAGCCATCCTGTTAACCGTTGATAACCAAGGAGGTCATTTATGTTTAAGCGAAATCGTGGGTTGAATCCTCTGTGTTTGGCCGTAGCCGGGCTGCTTGCCAAATTTGGTATCTCGGCCAATGCCCAGGAAGTCAGCGAGCAACAGACGCATTATCCCGCCAGTGCCCAGCAGTCCTTTACGGGACCTGAAGAGAACTTCACCGGGGACGTGAATGTGGTTTTTTTGTTCCCAGCCAATGACACCGCGAAATATTCTGGGGCACTGGTAACGTTTCAGCCAGGCGCCAGAACTGCCTGGCATTCTCATCCGGCAGGGCAGCACATGGTTGTCACTGAAGGTGTTGGTGTCACCGGTACGCGCGATGGTGAGGTTCTGGAGTTCCAGGCTGGAGATGCCATCTGGTGTCCACCTGATATCGATCACTGGCATGGCGCAACACGAGAAGGTGCCATGACGCACTTAGTGCTAACAGGGGTCAAGGATGGAGAAAATGTTGTCTGGAAAGAGAAGGTCAGCGATACTGAATACGGTCGATGATACCGGTATCCAGAACCGCTGATTGCAAGCAAATATCACAGCAGGCGACATTAATTCGTCTGCTGTGATTCCCATCCTCCTCCCAGGGCAAGAAAAACACTGACACTGAGTGAACCAAGTTGTTGCTGGTTGTTAATCAGTGCAGATTCAGATTCAATCAGGGATGTTTGCGCCACCAGCGTATCCAGGAAACTGATAGCCCCGGCATCATACTGCAGCTGTGCCAACTCATAAGCACGACGGGAAGCATCCCTGGCATCAGTCAGCGCTGCATTTTGACGCAGCATGGCATTGTAGTTTGCCAGCGCCTGTTCTGTTTCCTTCAGTGCATTCAGAACGGTTTCATCGAAGTTTGCCAATGATGCTTCACTTCTGGCTTCTGCCTGTTCCAGTTGTGCGCGTACAGCCTGCTGGTTGGGGAAATACCAGGAAATCAGTGGACCAATGCCATAAGACCAGCCTTCATCTCCTTCCAGGTTAGGGTTGTCATTGTAACTGGCTGACGCACCCAGCGTGATTTGCGGATATAGCTGGGAAATGGCGATACCAATCCGTGCAGTATCAGCCGCCAGTTGGCGTTCAGCAATCCTGACATCCGGACGACGTCGCAGCAGCGATTCTCCATCACCCACCGGGATGATACTTTTCAGCCTGGGAGGCTGCTGGCATTGGCGAGCTTCACTGGGTATCTCATTAGGTGTCACCCCAACCAGGGCAGCCAATTCCAACAAGCTGTTTTCGCGTTGCGCCTGCAAGGGAGGCAAGGCAGATTGGGCGTTCGCATATATCGCCGCAGCGCGCTCCACATCCAGTCGGGACGCCGCACCGGCCGCCTCACGATTTTCCACGAGTTCAAGACGCTGGGCTGATAACTCGATTGAGGTTTCCGCCACATTAATACTTTCAGCAAGACTGCAACTGTCCACATAAGCGCGGGTGGTTTCGGCCACCACAGCTAATCTGACGGCATCCAGTGAGGCCTGTGATGCCTGCATGTCTGCCTGGGATGCTCTGACAGACTGGTTTACCCGGTCAGTAAAGTCCAGTTCATAGGAGACGTTGATGCCTGCACTGTAACTCCACTGCCATTTTTCACCGCCTTCACCCCAGGGGTTCGGTTCACGGACATAACGCGGATTGGCACTGATGTCTGTCGCGGGTAAGCGCTGGCTGTTGGTGTTGCGATAGATGGCATAAGCACTGGCCAGGTTTGCCTGGGCAACCCGGATGCTGGTGTTGGCAGAAAGTGCCATCTCAACAAGCGAATTGAGTGAAGCGTCCTGGTACAGTTGCCACCATTGCTGTGGAACCACCTGCTGACTGTCCGTGGTTTCTCCAGCATTGATGAACGCGCCAGATGCTGTTTCAGGTATGGCCGGCGCTTGATATTCAGGCGTGCTGACACAGCCTGCCAGCACTGTCAGAAATGGCCAGAGTCCTTTGATATTAGGCATGAGATACTTCCTCCTCAGTGAAAGCCAGTGCGCGTTCAGACTGACTGGCGGCACGGTGATCTTTGGCAATGAAACTGTAAACGGTGGGCAGGATAAATAATGTAAAGAATGTGCCAACCAGCATACCCATAACCACCACGATACCAATGGCAAACCGGCTGGCAGAACCTGCGCCACTGGCAAACAGCAAAGGTACCATACCGGCCACCATCGCCGCCGTGGTCATCAGGACTGGACGCATGCGCACTTTCGCTGCTTTTCGAATAGCAGTAATGCGGTTCACCTGTTCCTGTATCTGGATATCATTGGCAAACGCGACCATCAGGATCCCGTGTTTGGATATCAAACCAATCAGTGTCACCAGGCCGATCTGGGTATAGATGTTCAACGTTGTAAAGCCAAGATACAAGGGCACCAGGGCGCCACAAATTGCCAGTGGCACGGTTACCAGGATGACCAGCGGGTCTCTGACTGATTCGTACTGTGCTGCCAGCACCAGAAAAATCACAATCAAGGCGAACACAAAGGACACCATCAGACGATTGCCTTCACTGACATATTGTCGACTGTCAGAAAGCCACTCGATATTTGCGCCAGGTGGAATGGGTTGCTGCGCCAGGAATTCAACGGCCTGTCCCATCGTGGCGCCAGGTGCCAGAACCCCAGAGACTGTGACCGCATTCAATTGATTAAACTGAGGGATGCTGTTGGCCTGTGGGTGCATCTCCACATCAATGATGGTAGACAGCAGTACCAGATCGCCTGTGTCCGTCCGGATGTAGTACTGGTCGAGACTTTCCGGTGTCAGACGTTGAGCATCCGGTACCTGCGCAATCACGTCGTAAGAGCGGTCAAACCAGTTGAAACGATTAACCAGGCCTTCACCGACCAACAAGGACAGGGTATTTGCAATTTCCTGCATTGAAATGCCCAGGTCGCCCGCTTTGGCACGGTCGATGGTGATTCGGGCCTCTGTGCTGTCAAATGCCAGGTCACTGTCTACAAATGCGAAAAGGCCACTGCCCCAGGCAGCATTTTTGATATTTTCCAGCGTCTCATACAGCACATCCAGACTGTCGGATGAACGGATGACCATTTGCACTGGCAAGCCACCGCTACCCGCCGGTAAGGGTGGGGGCGGAAAAATGGCAGCCGAGACACCGGTCAGTCCCGCCACCTTGGCATTGAGCTCGGCCTGGATTTCTGCCGAACTGCGTTCACGTTCGTCCCACTCGGTCAGGACAACACCGCCAAAGGCGTTATTCTGTCCGGCCGCACCATTATTCAAGAAGCTGCTGTCAAATTCCGGCAAGTTGGCAAAGATATCCAGCACCTGTTCGGTATTGCGGGAGGTATAATCAATACTGGCGTATTGAGGAGCCCTGACCTCCGTAAAGATATAACCGTGATCTTCCGCAGGAGCCAGCTCTCGCTGAACACCGCTGAACAGCAGGGCAATCCCCGCCAGTACCACCACACCAGTGATCAGGACCGCGCCACGGTTGGACAGGGTACGGCCCAGAAGGCGGTCATAGCGATTCGCCAGACTGGATACATGGTGTTCGATAAAGCGGCTGAACCTGCCATCGTTGACCCGATCATTCAGCAGTAATGAACTCATCATGGGGGACAAGGTCAGTGCCACGATACCTGAGACAAACACCGCACTTGCCAGTGTGAAAGCAAACTCTTTGAAAAGAGCACCGGTCAGACCGGCAGTCATACCGATCGGGGCATAGACAGCAGCCAGTGTGAGCGTCATGGCAATAACTGGGCCGATGATTTCACGTGCACCGACAAACGCCGCTTTAATGGGGGTCATGCCATCTTCAATGTGTCGATGGATATTCTCGACCACCACAATCGCATCGTCCACTACCAGCCCGATGGCCAGTACCATGGCCAGCAAGGTGAGAATGTTCAGTGAAAAGCCGAACATCAGCATCAGCATGGCCGTACCAATCAACGATAAGGGGATAGTCAGCACGGGAATGATCACTGCACGAAATGAGCCGAGAAAAAGGAAAATCACAATGATCACAATTAACACGGCTTCGATCAGTGTTTTGCTCACTTCATCAATTGAGGCGTTGACGAAATGGGCCACGTCAAACTGGTTAATGACTTCCAGCCCTGGAGGTGCAACCCGTTGCATGTCGGGTATCAATGCTTTGACATCCTCGACGATTTCAAGCGGATTACCATCCGGGGTAGGCGAGATTGCCATCACCACAGCTCTCTGGCCGCTACTGGCAAATGTTGAGGTATAATTTTGTCCACCCAGTTCAACGGTTGCAATGTCCTGGAGAAGCACCTGCCCGCTGTCGCCACTGGTAATGACCATCTGTTTGAATTCATTGATATCGCGTAGGTCAGTTGTGGCAGTGAGGTTGATAACCGTTTCACTGTCTTCTACACGGCCTGGCGCCGCTTGAATATTGTTCACTCGCAGTGCCGTTGTCACGTCACCGGCCGATAATCCTCTTGCAGCCAGTTTGTCAGGATCAATCCAGATACGCATGGCTAAGGTCTGGCCACCGCCGAGTTCGACTGATGCGACACCGGAAACGGAGGTGACCAATGGCTGTGCAACACGAGTGACGAAATCGGTGATTACCGGTATCGGCAGGTCTTCGGCAACAAACGCCACGTATTGAATGGCAGCAGCACCATCTGTGATTTTGGTAATCACGGGATCGAATACGCCTTCGGGCAGGCGATAGCTGACCTGCTGCACTTTTGACAGGATTTCTGTCATTGAGCGATCAGCGTCTGCGTTCAACACCAGTTTGGCGCGGACTTCACTACGACCCTGGGTGGAGTTAGAGGTCAGATATTCAATACCACTGGCCGTTGATACGGCCTGGGCAATGGGCGTGGTAACAAATCCCTGCATGACTTCCTGCGTTGCACCCGGATAGCTGGTGCTGATCACAATGGTGGCACTTTCCATGGCCGGGTACTCACGGATAGGTAATGACAGCATGGAGCTGCCACCGATCATGAGTATTAACAGGCTGACCACCACCGAAAGAATCGGGCGTCGAATAAACAGATCTGTGAAACGCATAGGTGTTATTCTCCCGATGCCTGAAGGTTGGTGACCTGAACCTGAGCGCCAGGTTGCAGTCTTAACTGACCCTCTGTGATGACCACATCGCCTGCGCTAAGACCTTCGCTAATGACAGCCCTGTCTCCCAGTCTTCGCTCCACGGTGACGCGGATAAACTCGATTTGCCCGCTGGCTTGAGGGTTGTCACCGCGAACAACAAGAACATTGTCCCCGGCTGCAGTGGTCTGGATGGCTGTTGTGGGAACCACAAGCTGGTTTTCCTGAACCGGCAATGCCAATCGCACATTGACGAACATGCCCGGGCGCAAAGACTGCTCAGGGTTGTTCAGGCGACCCCTGATTGCGATATTGCGTGTGTTCCTGTCGACGGCTGAGGCAACGGTTTCGACACTGGCCTGGAATTCACGGTTTGGCCACGCATCTGTCGTCAGCAAAATATCGGATGCGTCTTGCAAACGGTTTACCTGATGTTGAGGCAAGTGGAAATCCACATACAACTCACTGGTGTCAGTCAATTCCGTAATCGTGTCGCCGGGATTGAGATACTGTCCCGGGTTGATCTGCCGAATGCCCAGTTCACCGGAAAAAGGCGCGCGTATCTGTTTTTGATCGATACGGGCATCCAGTTGTGCCACGGCAGCCAGAGCCTGGTCGCGCTCGGCTGCTCGCTGGTCAACCGTTTCACTGGACTCGGCGCCATTTTCAGCCAGTCGCTGTGCACGCTCCAGCAAAGATGTGGCCAGTGTCGCCCGCGCGGCCGCAGCTTCCCGGTCGGCTCGTTCAACGGCATCATTGAGCTGTACCAGGAGTGTACCTGATTCGACCCAAGTACCAGCCTCAAAGGGGATATCCACCACACGACCAGCTGTTTCTGGCGTAAGAGAGACTTCACGGACCGCGCGCAGTGAGCCAATAGCCTGTAGGGAATTTGGCACAGAGGATGGTGTCAACGTCATGGCCGCGACAGGCAGCGGTGGTCGTGCAAAGGCTGTATTACCGGACTGGCGCCACTGCTTCCACCCTGCGAGCGCAGCAAAGATAGCAACCGCTATCAGTGCCGCTAACAGGGTTGTCAGCCATTTGCGGGCGCTGGATTTCTTCTGGCGATTCGAGTCAGGGGTGAGATCGGTCATCAAGTCTTTGTCCTGGTCAGTTATTGGGTTAATAAGTGGCTTATGGTGCAAGTTGCGCGCAATCTTAAAACCTCAACCTTGATTGAGGTCAATAGCTGAATTAAAATAAACAACATGAAAGATATGGCAGCGACAGCCTGGCTCAGTGTGGGCCAGATTTCAGAACGAAGTGGTGTTTCCATTTCGACGTTACACTTTTATGAGAACAAGGGGCTCATTAAGAGTGAGAGAAATGCAGGCAACCAGCGGCGTTATCCGCGCCACATCCTGAGACGGCTGGCGGTGATTCGTATCGCCCAGCGTTTGGGCTTCTCCCTGGCCGAGATACGCGAGAACCTGTCGACTCTGCCTGACCATTGCCCACCCACTGCAGCGGACTGGCGGCGTTTGTCTTCCCTTTGGCGTAAAGATCTGGAGCAGAAAATCGAACAGATGAATGCCTTGAAGGATAAATTAACAGTCTGTATTGGCTGCGGTTGCCTCTCGGTAAAAGATTGCCCTCTCAGGAACCCGGATGACAAGGCTGCAAACTTCGGGCCGGGTGCCAGAGCGTTTGATCCGCAATAGTAATCCTAAAAAATCAGATCGCTTGGAAAAAGGGATCGATGATGTTCATAATGAAGAATAATGCGCTAACTTCAACAGTATTGGGAGAGTCACATGCCAGCCTTCAGTCGTCGTAATCTGTTAAAAGCCTTGGTTATTGGAGGGGCGACGGCGACTGTCAGTCCACTGGCCAGGTTCGCCAGTGCTCAGGCAATGGAGCGACCCATGCCAACAGGCAAAGTGGCGGCGAATTTCCATATTCACAACGACATGCCCTGGGCGCTGGAAGCCAGGCGATCAGCACTGGGGTTTGCTCCAATTACTCCCCAGTCAGTGTTCTTTGTCCGTAATAACCTGCCCACGCCAGATGCGTCTATTTTGAACAACCGTGATGCCTGGCAGATTGAGGTGGCAGGTGTCGAAAATGCCGGCACGTTGACACTGGCTGAGCTAAAAACGCTGCCGGTACGAATGGAGGCAGCCGTACTGCAGTGCTCAGGTAATGGCCGAGCCTATTTTCCTCACAACCCGTCCGGTTCTCAGTGGGCCACAGGCGCGGCAGGTTGCGCTATCTGGACAGGGGTCAGAATCAGTGATGTGGTAGAGCACCTGGGCGGTTCTGCGTCCGATGCACAGGCGTTTTTGACCGCCACCGGTTCTGAGGAACTGCCTGATGGCGTGGATCCATCCCAGGTGGTGGTTGAGCGCTCTGTACCACTGGAGAAAGGTCTGCAAGACTGCATGCTGGTCTGGGAAATGAACGGTGAACCGCTGCCCCTGGTTCATGGTGGCCCCGTACGCTTGCTGGTGCCCGGTTATTTTGGCGTTAACAACGTGAAATGGGTGAAGCGCATTGCACTGACGGAAGAGGAAACCGGGGCTTCCATCCAGGCATCCAGTTACCGATTCCGAGATATTGGCGTGTCTGGCAGCCCGGCACACCCCTCCATGTACCGTATGCCGGTGAAGTCCTGGCTGAATGGCCCAGGTGCTGATGATATGCCGGTATTAAAAGGGGCTGCGACACTGTATGGCATCGCGTTTTCCGGCGAACGTGGCATAGAGAAAGTGGAAATATCGGCTGATGAAGGACAGTCCTGGCAAGAAGCTGAACTGATTGGCTCGGATCTCGGTCCAAACGCCTGGCGCAGCTTTGTCATGCCGATTGAACTGAGCACTGGCAAGCACCGGCTGGTCACGCGGGCGACTGACACGGCTGGCGAGACTCAACCTCGAGATGCCATTCCCAATCACCGCGGTTATGGACACAATGGCTGGTTTGATCATGGGCTCGGCATCACAGTAGTTGATCAATTACCGGGCGCTACGGCTTCACGATCGCAAGACGCGACTGCGGCTTCTACGGCTGCGGCAACATCTGCGGGAGCAGCAGGGGCTGGTGCGTCACGCTCCCTGTCAGATGAAGCCCAGGCTGGCCGAGATATTTTCCTTAGCCAGGTTCAGCCGGGTTGTGGTGTTTGCCACACATTGGCTGACGCAGGTACTAGTGGTGCCATTGGTCCCAATCTGGATACGCTTAAACCCTCACAGGACCAGGTCATGAGAGCCGTTCGACAGGGAGTCGGGGCGATGCCAGCGTTTGGTGCCCAGCTCAGTGAAACGGAAATGCGAGCCTTGTCTGTTTATATTGCAGAGGCCACGGCAGGGTAAGGCGAAGTCCGGTGATGGTTTATGTGTTGTTACTGTGCCTGGCCTTGATTATTGCCGGATTTTTTCTGTGGCCTCGCGTTGCAAACGCGCGCAAGCAAAAACGGCGAGAGACACTGGCCAGGCAGCCGTTTCCTGAGGCATGGCGCTCAATTTTGCGCCGCCGCTTTCCACTCTATAAGCATTTGCCCGCCGAACTGCAGTCCCGTCTCGAGGGATTCATACATATTTTTTTGGATGAAAAGGTGCTCCTTGGCCGTGGTGGTATGACGGTCAATGATGACGTTCGCGTACTAATCGCTGCACAAGCCTGTTTGTTGATTTTGAACAAAAAAACCGACTTTTACCCCAATTTCGAAACCATTCTGGTTTACCCGGATGTGTATCAGGCTAACGCCATGGAAAATCAGCAGGGTGTGGTTTCTCAGCATCGCCAGCTCCGGGCAGGGGAGTCCTGGCATCGGGGACCTGTGGTGGTTGCCTGGCAGTCTGTGGTCGAGGGAGCGCAGGATCCGAATGATGGTGCAAATGTCGTGTTTCATGAATTTTCCCATAAGCTGGATGAGGAAGACTCGGTCATGGACGGCACGCCGGTGCTTGCCGGTCGCAAGCAATACAGTGATTGGGTCCGTGCCTTCAGTGCGGAATATGAGCAGTTAGTTGAGCAGGTCATTCATCACCAGGAGCATGATATTGATGCGTATGGTGCCCAGTCTCCTGCGGAATTTTTTGCCGTTGTCACAGAAGCTTTTTTCGAACAGCCTCAGTTGATGTCGGACAGACATCCGGCGCTTTACCAGCAACTCCGCGACTTTTACGCGCTGGACCCGTTGGACTGGCACTTGTAACCTGATTGCATGACAAAGACCCATTCCTCGATTTATCACGTGAAAAGGTCAATGACATGAGCGCACGATGTTGTCACGCAGAAAAAGC